>Ga0366802_1008_pt1 | contig 51227 bp, 42 predicted proteins | sample BONcelN113001F13_FD_207032 | JGI IMG/M metagenome (GOLD analysis project Ga0366802, IMG submission 207032) | Enriched cells from coal bed in the Powder River Basin, Montana, United States - BONCAT cells N11 rep3 HSBNCT.N11.300.1.F13 ...
AAGAACGGAGCGGAAATTTACCGCAAGCAGTAATCTCAGCTATTGAACGGAGAGTGAAATGATGGAAATCGAACTCAACGGCGCACCGCATCCGGTACCGGACGGACATGTACTGGCGGCGCTCGTGGCGTCGCTGGATTTGACCGGCAAGGGCATTGCGGTGGCGGTCAATCGGGAAGTGGTGCCGCGTCAGCTGTGGCCGCAACGGCAGCTGCAGCCGCAGGACCGGGTCGATATCGTGCAGGCAATCGGCGGCGGTTGATAGCGATGGATGAAGGGTGCAAGGGTATGCGCTGCGCACCATGATTTTTGGCCGCCAAAAGGATGCGGGACACCCTTGCAGGGTGCGCCCAGGCTTGCAAGCCTATGCGGTTCGCACGCGAATGGCATGCCATTCGCCACTTCTGCGATGCTTTGGCGGCAGATGGCTCACTCATGATGGAGACAATGACATGCAACAGATTCAAAAGACTCAAGCGACCAGCGATGGTTTGATCATCGCCGGTAAAACCTATGATTCGCGTCTGCTGGTCGGTACCGGCAAATATCGCGATTTTGCAGAAACACGCGCTGCGGTGGATGCCAGCGGCACCGGTATCGTTACCGTCACCATCCGGCGCGTCAATATCGGCCAGGATGCCAACGAGCCCAGCTTGCTGGATTTCGTGCCGCCTTCGCAATTCACCATCCTGCCCAATACCGGCGGCTGCTACAACGCCAAGGATGCGGTGTACACATTGCAGCTCGCGCGCGAATTGCTGAATGGCCACAAGCTGGTCAAGCTCGAAGTGCTGGGCGACGAGAAAACCCTGTTCCCGAACATGCCGGAAACCCTGAAGGCGGCCGAAACATTGGTCAAGGATGGTTTCGACGTGATGGTCTACTGCAGCGACGATCCGATTCAGGCGCGGATGCTGGAAGACCTCGGCTGCGTGGCGATCATGCCGCTGGCATCGCTGATCGGCTCCGGTATGGGGATCCTGAATCCGTGGAATCTATCGCTGATCATCGAGCAATCGACAGTGCCGGTAATTGTCGATGCCGGCGTCGGCACCGCGTCGGATGCGGCGATTGCGATGGAGCTCGGTTGCGACGGCGTGTTGATGAATACTGCGATTGCAGGCGCGCACGATCCGATTCGGATGGCGCAGGCAATGAAACTCGGAGTGCAGGCCGGACGCCATGCATATCTGGCCGGACGCATCCCGAGGCGCTTTGCAGCGTCGCCATCGTCGCCAATGGCCGGGCGCGTTGCTTAGTTCAAGATATTAATAGTGGGAGTATGTGCATTTATATAGTGGTTCCCGCATATATTATTTGCGTAAGTAAAAATACAGTTACCAGTATATATTCAGATCCCAAAATCTAAAGTGGTGGCGCACATGCCGCTGCAGACACTTGATAGCGAAGAAAAATCATGAACGGATTGTATATTGTCACACCCGACTGGGATGACACCGAACGCTTGCTGAGCGTGTCGGAACAAGCGTTGCAGGGCGGCGCCACGCTGCTGCAATACCGTCACAAGACTGCCGGTCCAGAGCTGCGCCGCGCCCAGGCGATAGCGTTGCAGGCATTGTGTCGCCGTTATGTGCGGCCTTTCATCATCAACGATTATGTCGAGTTGTGCATGGAACTGAATGCCGACGGCATTCATGTCGGCGGCACCGATGCTTCGATAGCGGCAGTGCGCGCAGCGGTCGGCCCGGACAAGATTGTCGGCGCATCCTGTTACGGCAGCCTGCAACTGGCACGCGACGCGCATCTGGCCGGCGCCAGCTATGTCGCTTACGGCGGTTTTTACCCGTCCAGGGTAAAGAAATACCCGCTGACCACATCGATCGATATCCTGGCGCAATCGAAGGCGGAAATCCCGCTGCCGAGCGTCGTAATCGGCGGCATGACGCAGCAGAACTCCGCGCCGCTGGTGGCGGCAGGCGCCGACATGGTGGCGGCTATCAGCAGCGTTTATCTGGCCGACGATCCGCAGGCTGCGGCCTGGGCCTTTGCGGATTTGTTTGGCACATCCAAGTAGCGCAGTAGGTTGGGCTGCAAAGCCCAACATTTGGAATTAATAAATGCCAAACAGGTAATACACCGAGATAACAACGAAAACCGCCAAGGATTTAATTAAGGTTACGATAAAAATATCGCGATAAGAGGTTTTGTGGGTGAGGCCGGTAACCGCAAGCAGCGTGATTACCGCGCCGTTATGGGGCAAGGTATCCATGCCGCCGCTCGCCATCGAGGCGATCCGGTGCAAGACTTCAAGCGGTATGTTGGCAGCGTTCGCGGCTTGGATAAACAAGTCCGACATGGTGGCAAGCGCAATGCTCATGCCGCCCGACGCCGAGCCGGTGATGCCGGCCAGCACGGTGACCGCGATGGCTTCGTTGACCAGCGGATTGGGGATGCTTTTCAATGCATCCGATACCACTGCGAACCCCGGCAGCGCGGCGATGATGCCGCCAAACCCGTATTCGGAAGCGGTATTCATGGACGCCAGTAACGCACCCGCAATCGCTGCCTTCGAGCCTTCGGCAAATTTTTCCAGCACTTGCTTGTAGGCGAATACCATCACCACCAGAATCCCCACCAGCAGTGCGGCTTCCACTGCCCAGATCGCAACCAGTTTCGATACGTCGACAGTCAGCGGGTGTGCCGCAATGGCGACGGTAAAGCTGGTGCCAAAATACGCGGGAATGGCAACAGTAAAGTATTTATTCAATATGCCGACCAGGATCAGTGCCTCGATGGCGAGCAAAGGATGAGGAAGTCGTTCCTTTTCGAACAATTCCGGCTCATTTATGTGGCCGGTACCGTAACCCTCTCCGGCGGCGAACGCCTGCTTGCGGCGCCATGACAAATAAGCCATGCCGCAAATCAGAATAAATATCGAGCCGATGACTCCCAGCCAAGGTGCGGCCCAAGTGGTGGTATTGAAGAAAGTGGTCGGAATGATGTTCTGGATTTGCGGCGTTCCTGGCAGCGCATCCATCGTAAAAGTGAACGCGCCGAGCGCGATGGTGCCGGGGATCAGGCGTTTCGGGATATTGCTTTGCTTGAACATTTCGGCGGCAAACGGATACACGGCAAACACCACCACGAACAGCGATACGCCGCCGTAAGTGAGTACCGCGCATACCAGCACGATCGACAGCATGGCCCGGTCGCGTCCGACCAGCCGGATGATCGATGACACGATGGACTTTGAAAAGCCGGACAGCTCAATGACCTTGCCGAATATGGCGCCGAGCATGAATACCGGGAAGTACAACTTCACGAATCCGACCATTTTTTCCATGAAGATGCCGCTGAACATCGGCAAAACATAAGCAGGCTCGGTGAGCGCCACCGCCAGCAACGCACAAATCGGTGCAAAAAGAATTACGCTGTAACCGCGGTAAGCGGCAAACATGAGCAAGCAAAGGGCTGCAATCACAATTAAAAAGCTCATTAATTTCCTGTTTTTTAGGTGAAAGGAAGCAGCAAGCACGCAGCCTTGCACGTGTTTGCCGAATCGCCAGTCGCAAATGGCTGCCGGTTATTGCCGCTATGCCGCTAAGGGGAGGGATGCAGCAGCTTGCGTCGATGGAGGTTCAAGCTGTTTTTAGCTGCGCAATGGGACGCTGCAGCACAAAGATCTGCGCGTTACCACAGCATACTTTTTCTTGCCGGGAACGTCAATTTGACGGCTGTTGAAATCGGCCCGAACGGCTATAATCACCGCTTGATCCGCATCCAACCTCAACCGGAGACAGAATGAAAACCAAAGCCGCGATAGCATGGAAAGCCGGGCAACCGCTGACGATTGAAGAAGTCGAGCTGGGCGGCCCGCGCGAGGGCGAAGTCCTGGTCGAAATCAAGGCTACCGGAATTTGCCATACCGATTACTACACGCTGTCCGGCGCCGATCCGGAAGGCATTTTTCCAGCCATCCTCGGGCATGAAGGCGCCGGCATCGTGGTCGACGTCGGGCCGGGCGTCAAGAGCTTGAAAAAAGACGATCACGTGATTCCGCTGTACACGCCGGAATGCCGCGAATGCAAGTTTTGCCTGTCGCAAAAGACCAATCTGTGCCAAAAAATCCGTTCGACCCAGGGCCGCGGTTTGATGCCGGATGCGACGTCCCGTTTTTCGATCGATGGCAAGCCGATCTATCACTATATGGGCACGTCGACTTTCTCGAATTACATCGTGGTGCCCGAAATTGCGCTGGCCAAGATCCGCGAAGACGCGCCCTTCGACAAGGTCTGCTACATCGGTTGCGGGGTCACCACCGGCGTCGGCGCGGTGCTGTTTACCGCCAAGGTCGAAGCGGGAGCGAACGTCGTGGTGTTCGGCCTGGGCGGCATCGGCCTGAACGTGATCCAGGCGGCGCGGATGGTCGGTGCCAACAAGATCATCGGCGTCGATATCAATCCGGCGCGCGAAGCGATGGCGCGCAAATTCGGCATGACGCATTTCGTCAATCCGAACCAGGTCGAAAACGTGGTCGATGCGATCGTCGGCATCACCGATGGCGGCGCCGATTACAGCTTCGAATGCATCGGCAACGTGCATACGATGCGTCAGGCGCTGGAGTGCTGCCACAAGGGCTGGGGCCAGTCGATCATCATCGGCGTGGCGCCGGGCGGTGCGGAAATCAGCACCCGGCCGTTCCAGCTGGTCACCGGCCGGGTCTGGAAAGGCTCGGCCTTCGGCGGTGCGCGCGGACGTACCGACGTGCCGAAAATCGTCGACTGGTACATGGAAGGCAAACTGAACATCGACGATCTGATTACGCACCGGCTGCCGCTGGAGCGCATCAATGAAGGCTTCGACCTGATGAAGAGCGGCGAGTCGATCCGTTCGGTCGTCATTTACTGAGGCCGCCATGCTCGAATGCATCAGCGAACACGCATGCTTCGGCGGCGTCCAAGGGTTTTACCGGCACGCATCGAGCGCAATCGGCTTGCCGATGCGGTTTTCGGTGTACCAGCCGCCGCAGGCCAAGGCCGGGCCGGTGCCGGTGCTGTTTTATCTGGCCGGGCTGACCTGCACTGAAGAAACCTTCATGATCAAGGCTGGCGCGCAGCGTTTTGCCGCGCAGCACGGCATTATGCTGGTCGCCCCGGACACCAGTGCGCGCGATACCGGGATCGCCGGTGTCGCCGACAGCTGGGATTTCGGCAATGGCGCCGGGTTTTATCTGGATGCGATGCAGCAGCCGTGGAGTGCGCATTTCAGGATGGAAAGTTATATCGTGCATGAGTTGCGCGCACTGATCTTGCGCGATTTCCCGGCCCGCCCCGCGCACATCGGCATCTTCGGCCATTCGATGGGCGGGCATGGCGCACTGGTGCTGGCGCTGCGCCATCCGGACAAGTTTCAATCGGTGTCCGCTTTTGCGCCGATTGCCGCGCCGAGCCAATGCCCGTGGGGCCAAAAGGCGTTCGGCCTGTATCTGGGGCCGGATTCTGCTCGCTGGCAGCAATACGACGCCAGCGCACTGATGGCCGCGCGCACTACGCCGTACCCGCAGGGCATCTTGATCGATCAGGGCTTGGGCGACCAGTTCCTGCAAGCGCAGCTGCTGCCGCATATATTCGAGGCTGCCTGCGCAGCAGCAAACCAGCCGCTGACGCTACGCCGCCATCCGGGCTACGACCACGGCTACTATTTCATCAGTACCTTCATGGAAGACCATCTGGCGTTTCACAGCCGGAATTTACAGCGCTGATTCCCTCTTTCGCATCAATCGTGTACTTGGCCGGATTCACGATGGCGTGGACATAGTGAATCTTGCAGCGTGAAAGCGCGAAGGGGTTGGCCCATGTAAAATGCCGGACGCATTTTTCGCGTCCCCAGAAAGTAAAGCTTGATGAAAATCCCTGACAATTCCAATATCGTTCCCAAAAAATCCATCAATCCGCTGGCGAGCTTCATTTTCATGTCGCGCTGGCTGCAGTTGCCGCTGTACCTGGGCCTGATTCTGGCGCAGTGCGTCTACGTATTCCATTTCTGGGTCGAATTATCCGATCTTATCGGCGCTGTGTTTGGCAATGATGCTGCGCTCAAGCATATTCTGGATGCGGTCACGATCGACGGCATGGTGAGGCCCAGCAAATTAAATGAAACCACGATCATGCTGGTGGTTCTGGGCTTGATCGACGTGGTGATGATCTCCAATCTGCTGATCATGGTGATCGTTGGCGGCTACGAAACCTTTGTGTCGCGGATGAACCTGGAGAGCCATCCGGACCAGCCGGAATGGCTGTCGCATGTGAATGCATCGGTGCTGAAGGTCAAGCTGGCCACGGCTATCATCGGCATTTCGTCGATCCATTTGCTCAAAACTTTCATCAATGCGAAAGCTTATGATGAAAAAACGTTGCTGGCGCAGACCGGCATCCATGTAGTTTTCCTGTTTTCGGCAATGGCGATCGCTTACTGCGACCGGATCATGACCGGTACGCAGGAACACAATAAGCACGATTAAGCTCCCGTGCATCCGGTGCCGGCGCCTTATGCATATCGGATCGCGCGTTGCCGGCGCATTTTGATGGCGGTCTTGCTTTAACGTGCAAAGACCGCATGTTGCCGGCTATCTTTTGCGTCACAGCCATCGATCAGCGCCGGCAGCGTGGCCGCTGATTCTTGCACAGGACGGCAGCCGGCTGGTTGAATTATTCGCCTATCCCATCGGGCTTATAATCACCGCATGCAAAATCTCCTTCACAACCTCAATCCCGAACAACTCGCCGCCGTCACGCTGCCGGCCCAATCCGCGCTGATTCTTGCCGGGGCCGGCTCCGGCAAGACCCGCGTGCTGACCACCCGCATCGCCTGGCTGATCCAGAGCGGCCAAGTGTCGCCCAGCGGTCTTTTGGCAGTGACTTTCACCAACAAGGCGTCGAAGGAAATGACCGCGCGCCTGACCGCGATGCTCCCAATCAACACACGCGGCATGTGGATCGGCACCTTCCACGGCCTGTGCAACCGCTTGCTGCGCGCGCATTATCATGATGCAGGCCTGCCGCAAACCTTTCAGATTCTCGATTCTTCGGATCAGCTGTCGGTCATCAAGCGCTTGTTGAAAGCGAATAATATCGATGATGAGAAATATCCGGCGCGCACTCTGATGTATTTCATCAATAGCGCCAAGGATCAGGGTTTGCGCCCAGGCAAGATGGATGCGCATGATCCGCATGAGCGCAAGATGGTCGAACTGTACGAAATTTACGACAATCAATGCCAGCGCGAAGGCGTGGTCGATTTTGCCGAATTGTTGTTGCGCTGTTATGAATTGCTCAGCCGCAATCAGCCGCTGCGCGAACATTATCAAGCCCGCTTCAAGCATATTCTGGTCGACGAATTTCAGGACACAAACGATTTGCAATACCAGTGGCTCAAGATGATGGCGGGGCCGCACAATGCGGTATTCGCGGTCGGCGACGACGACCAGAGCATCTACGCGTTCCGCGGTGCGAATGTCGGCAACATGGCCGCCTTCGAGCGCGAATTCAATGTGCAAAATCTGATCAAGCTGGAGCAGAACTACCGTTCGCACGGCCATATTCTCGATAGCGCGAACCTGCTGATCGCCAACAATAGCAATCGTCTGGGCAAGAATCTGCGCACCGATGCCGGACATGGCGAACCGGTGCGGATTCAGGAAGTGACATCCGATCTGGAAGAGGCGCGCTGGATCATCGAACAAGCGAAAAGCATGCTTAATGGAGGCGGACGGCACAGCGAAATCGCGGTGCTGTATCGCTCCAATGCGCAATCGCGGGTGATCGAACATGCACTGTTTTCGGCCGGGATTCCGTACAAAGTGTATGGCGGTCAGCGGTTCTTTGAGCGCGCAGAGGTCAAGCACGCGATTGCCTATTTGCAACTGATGGACAATCTGCATAACGATTCGGCTTTCCTGCGGGTGGTCAATTTCCCGACCCGCGGCGTCGGCGCGCGTGCGCTGGAGCAATTGCAGGATGCCGCTAAACAATATGATATTTCGCTGTATGCGGCAGTGCCGTATGTATCGGGCAAGGCCGGAACAGCATTGGGAAAGTTCATTCAATTGATCGAAAGCGCACGCTTCGAGGCGCAACATCTTCCGTTGCCGGAAATGGTGCAATTGGTTCTCGGCGCCAGCGGTCTGCTGACCCATTATCAAACCGAGAAAGAAGGTGCTGATCGGATAGAAAATCTGGAGCAGGTGGTGAGCGCCGCGTCTCTGTTCGTGGCCGAAGAAGGTTTCGGTCACGATGCGCCCGCTTTTCTGGGCCCTAATGTCCATGGCAAAAATGTCACGCCAATGCATGTCAGCGCCATGGACGCCCTCACCCCCAACCCCTCTCCCGCAGACGGGAGAGGGGAGCGCAGCGAGCCGCTACGCGACTTTCACACTACGGCACAAGCGACGGTGGGCGTGCCGATTACGAACGCCGACGGCATCGAGATATTCGATGCCGATGCAGCGCTGCCGACCGTGATGTCGCCGCTGTCGGCTTTCCTGTCGCACGCGTCGCTGGAAGCAGGCGACAACCAGGCTCAGGTCGGACAGGATGCGCTGCAATTGATGACCGTGCATTCGGCGAAAGGGCTGGAGTTCGATACGGTCTTTATTACCGGACTGGAAGAAGGGCTGTTTCCGCACGAAAACAGCACAAGGGAAGAGGGCGGCGTCGAGGAAGAGCGGCGCTTGATGTATGTCGCCATCACGCGCGCCCGCAAGAATTTGTACATGAGCTTTTCGCAAACCCGCATGCTGCACGGCCAGATCCGCTACAACGTGAAATCGCGTTTTTTCGACGAATTGCCGGAAGATGCGTTGAAGTGGCTGTCGCCGCAGGTGAAGGTGCAGCCGCAATGGTTTGCGCAGCCGAAAGCGGCCTGGGTCGATACGCCGACGACCGGCGCCAACCGGATTGCGCAAAAAATCAGCAATGACCATGGCTGGCGTATCGGTGAATCGGTCGCGCATGCGAAGTTTGGTGAAGGCGTGATCGTCAACATCGAAGGCAGCGGCACCAATGCACGCGCGCAAATCAACTTCGGACGTCAAGTCGGAATCAAGCTGCTGGATTTGGGGATTGCCAAACTGGAGAAGGTCGCTGCGCACTAGTCGGTTGCAGTGCTTCACATACCTATCCGTGTATTTTTAAATACGCTCTGAATATTTGCGGGAAAGCATGGTTTTTACACCATACTCCCCCTTTGTTTCAGTCGGCTTCGTCGATCTCAAGCTCCGGCAGTTTTTCCACCAGCAAGACGTTGACCTGGCGGGCATCGGCGCGCAGCACTTCGAAGCGCAGGTTCTCGATATTGAAGACATCGCCCTTGCGCGGTACGCGGCTAAGATGATTGGCAACCAGACCGCCGATGGTGTCGACGTCGTCGTTGGCCAATTGCGTCGCCAGAGATTCGTTGAATTGTTCGATTTCGGTCAGCGCCTTGACGCGCCAGCGTGGACCGTAGATGCCATGCTTGATGGCAAGAATATTATCTTCTTCTTCATCGAAATCGTATTCGTCCTCGATGTCGCCGACGATCTGTTCCAGCACGTCTTCAATCGTGATCAGGCCCGCCACACCGCTGTATTCGTCAACCACGATCGCCATGTGGTTGCGGTTGGCGCGGAAGTCGCGCAGCAATACGTTCAGGCGCTTCGATTCCGGAATGAAGACCACCGGGCGCAGCATGTCGCGCACGTCGAATGATTCTTCCGCGTAATAGCGCAGCAAATCCTTGGCCAACAGGATGCCGACGACCTTGTCGCGTTCGCCTTCGGTAGCGGGGAAGCGGGAATGCGCGGTCGATAATACGTGCGGCATCCATTCTTCGATCGGCTTGCTGATGTCGATCACGTCCATTTGCGAACGGGGAATCATGATGTCGCGCACCGACAATTCGGATACCTGAAACACGCCTTCGATCATCGAGAGTGCATCGGCATCGATCAGGTTGCGATCATGCGCGTCGTGCAGCACTTCGAGCAACTCGCTGCGGCTTTCAGGTTCGGGGGAAATCAGGGCGGTCAGACGTTCAAATAATGACCGGTGAGGTTTGACGTCAGGAACTCTGACGTCGGTAGGATGATCTGGCATAGGAGGCGATTAGCCGTTGTTTCGATGGCATAGGATACAACAAATGCGCGGCAATGCTGTAAAAACCCCGCATTGCCGGCTGCGGCGCGGCTATTGCTGCGTCATATTTTGTCCCGCATCAATGTTCCGCATACGGATTGGGCAGGCCCAATGCGGCGAGGATCTCGGCTTCGATGGTTTCCATTTCCTGCGCGTCCTGTTCGCTCTCGTGGTCGTACCCCTGCGCATGCAACACGCCATGCACGATCAGGTGGGTCGTATGGGCAAGCACCGATTTATCCTGCTCGGCGGCCTCCCGCTGCAGCACATCGGTGCACAAGATGATGTCGGCCTGCGTGACTGGCGCATCTTCGTCTTCGGTATAGGCAAAAGTCAGCACGTTGGTCGGATAATCCTTGCCGCGATAATCGCGGTTCAGCGCCTGGCCCTCGGCCGCATCGACGAAGCGGATCGTCAGTTCGGCCGGAGCGAACAATGCAGCCTGCACCCAGCGCCGCAGTTTGGGGCGGGTGATCGTGTCTTGCAGGCGCGGGTCCGGATATTGCACCGATAGCGAGAGTTTATTTTTTGCGGGCATGGCTGGCAGGAGTGGTTTTGTGCAGCTCGACTTCCAGGCTGCTGGCGGATTCATAGGCATCGACGATGCGCCCGACAAGCGGATGGCGCACCACGTCGATGCTGGTGAAATGCGAGAAAGCGATGCCGCGCACGTCTTTCAGCACCCCGAGCGCATCGTTGAGGCCGCTTTTCTGACCGCGCTGCAAATCGACCTGGGTGACGTCGCCGGTGATTACCGCCTTGCTGCCGAAGCCGATCCGGGTCAGAAACATTTTCATTTGCTCGGGCGTGGTGTTCTGGGCTTCGTCCAGAATGATGAATGCGTGGTTCAGCGTGCGCCCGCGCATGTAGGCCAGCGGCGCGATTTCGATGGTTTGCTTTTCGAACAATTTCTGGGTTTTGTCGAAACCCAGCAAATCGTACAGCGCGTCGTACAGCGGACGCAGATAAGGATCGACTTTCTGCGCCAGATCGCCGGGCAGGAAGCCCAGACGTTCGCCGGCTTCGACCGCCGGACGCGTCAATACGATGCGCTTGACCGCGTCGCGCTCCAGCGCATCGACCGCGCAGGCTACTGCCAGATACGTCTTGCCGGTACCCGCCGGGCCGACACCGAAGGTGATGTCGTGTTCCAGGATCGCGTTCAAGTATTGATTCTGGTGCGGTGTGCGCCCGCGCAGATCGATACGCCGCGTTTTCAGTACCGGGCTTTCGGTGGCGTCGGGCAAGTTTTCCGGCGGTGCCGCAGTCAGGGCATCGCTGGCCGGATGCACTTCTTTTGCCGCCAGTTTTGCCCGTTGCTCGACTAATGCCAGTTGCACTTCATCGACAGAAACGGGTTTTGTGGCGATCGCATATATCCGCTCCAGAATCGCCACCGCGCGTGCGCCGTTGGCGCCGCCGATCACGAAACGGTCGCCGCGCCGGAAAATGGTTACGTCCAGCGCGGCCGAGATTTGCCGTAAATTTTCGTCAAGCGAGCCGCACAGATGCGCCAGGCGCGCATTGTCGACCGGTTCCGGCACGAAGTGGTGTGATAAGGCTGGGGATTTGGTTTTCAAATGGCGCTTTTCCGGATCGGTGTGGATGCTGTGGATAGAGGTGCGACCAGATCGCCTCGCAGCGAATAGGTATAGCTATGCGTGATTTCGATATCGACTTGCTGGCCGATCAGGTGCGCGCCATCCGGCCCGCCGTCGAAATTGACGACCCGATTGTTTTCGGAGCGTCCCTGCATTTCCTGCGGGTTCTTCGCCGACGGCCCTTCGACCAGGATGCGCTGGACGGTGCCTATCATTTGCTGGCTATAGCGTTTGGTGTTGTCGCTGATGACTGCCTGCAGCCGCTGCAGGCGTGCCAGCTTGACTTCGTGCGGCGTATCGTCTTGCAGGCCGGCGGCCGGTGTGCCGGGACGGGCGCTGAAGACGAAGCTGTAACTGTTGTCGAAGCCGATGTCGTCGATCAGTTGCATCACGGCCTCGAAATCGGCGTCGGTCTCGCCGGGGAAGCCGACGATGAAGTCGCTTGAAATCGCGATATTCGGCCGCACCACCCGCAGGCGCCGTACTACCGACTTGTATTCCAGCGCGGTGTAACCGCGTTTCATGGCTGCCAGTATCCGGTCCGAACCATGCTGGGCCGGCAGGTACAGATGATCCACCAACTTCGGCACTTTGGCGTAGGTGTCGATCAGGCGCTGGGTGAATTCCTTCGGGTGGCTGGTAACGAAGCGGATGCGCTCGATGCCGGGAATTTCCGCGATGTATTCGATCAGCAATGCGAAATCGGCTATCTCGCCATCGGCCATCAGGCCGCGAAAGGCGTTGACGTTCTGTCCCAGCAGTGTGATTTCCTTCACGCCTTGCTCGGTCAGGCCGGCGATTTCAGCCAGCACGTCATCGAAACCGCGCGACACTTCTTCGCCGCGGGTGTAAGGCACCACGCAGTAGCTGCAATACTTGCTGCAGCCTTCCATGATCGATACGAAAGCGGTTGCGCCATCCACCTTGGCTGGCGGCAGATGGTCGAATTTTTCGATTTCGGGAAAACTGATATCGACTTGCGAACGGCCCGATGCGCGCCGCTGATTGATCAGGGCGGGCAAGCGATGCAATGTCTGCGGACCGAATACCACATCTACATATGGCGCGCGCTTGATGATCGCCGCGCCTTCCTGCGATGCGACGCAACCGCCGACGCCGATCACCAGGTCGGGCCGGGCCAGCTTCAGCTCGCGGATGCGGCCGAGATCGGAAAATACTTTTTCCTGTGCTTTTTCGCGTACCGAACAGGTATTGAGCAAGATCACGTCGGCATCTTCGATGATGTCGGTCTTGATGATGCCGTCGGAAGCGTTGAGTACGTCGGCCATCTTGTCCGAGTCGTACTCGTTCATCTGGCAGCCGAAGGTTTTAATGAATACTTTTTTTTGCATGGAATGGCTTTGTGCGGATAGGGCGTGTAACGGGTTCTAGCGGTTCTGGACCGGCAACGGTTTGCTGGCTTCTTGCGGGCTCAGCATCCAGATGCGGTGAACCTGGCTCTGATTGTTCTCGGTGAAATTCACCACTATATTGCTGCCCCGCAAAGAGTTCGGCATTTCAATCGTATTATCGGCATTGAAAATCTGTGCGCCCGGCGATAGTTCGCGCTGCTTGCCATCGACGATGATGGCCGGATAAATGGCAGGCGTCATTGTCCCGCGTTTGGCATGCAATGGGAAGGGCCGCTCGTAGGCAGCGGCAGAATATACGAATGATGCCAATAGGAATGCCGATAAAAAATGTTTTGTCTGCATGAGATGTTCCGTTTCATTACCAATAGCAATACAGTGGTGCGCTCTGGGGAAGATCAAGGACAAATAGCCTATCACATCGGCACGAGGGCTTCAGCGTGTGCTTGCGCGAAACGAGGAAATGGGGATTCAGGCAAGGCGCATGTTTCAAGCGCTAATATGAACTTCATCGCCACAGTCAATTCATGCAATGTCTGCGGTATATCAAAACGGCAGGATATCTTTATGTAAAAGTATCAATTTGCTGCGATGCAAAATCATTAGTCGCATTCGACAGCAGAATATGTCAAATCACTATCCCAGGAGAAACCATGTTTTCAAATACAGACCAATATACCTCTGCCACCAAAGCCTTTTTCGAGTCGCAAATCGCTGCATTCAGCGCTCTGACAACCATAGCGACCCAAGGGACGGAAAAAATCGTTGCATTGAATATGGCAGCTGTCAAAGCATCTGCCGACGATTCCATTGCTGCGACAAGAGAATTATTGGCTGCAAAAGAGCCGCAAGCCTTCTTTTCGCTGGTGTCTGCATTGGCCAAGCCAAACACGGAAAAATTCACTGCTTACAACAGCCATTTGACGGACATCCTATCTTCGACAAAAGCAGAATTTACCAAAATTGCCGAAGAGCAAATCAGCGAAGCGCAAAACAAAATCAGCGCCTTTGTCGATAATATCGCCAAGAATGCCCCGGCTGGTTCCGAAAACGTGATTGCATTGATGCGGTCGTCCGTTGCCAACGCACATGCCGGCTACGAACAAGTCAACAACGCCGCCAAGCAAGCGGTGCAGGCGACAGAGGCGCATGTTGCCAAAGCCTCGGATGAGTTTACGCAAGTCGTCAAAAAAACAGTGGCAAAATAAATTCCGTCTTTCCGGAAAAGAGCGGGTCGCGCTTGCGACCCGTATCGCGCATGACGTTCGTCCACAGCTTGGGATTGAATAAACGATTCGGTGCGCAAAAAACTCCCTTGGGCCTCCGCACTCCTATATCTGGCTCGCATACAAGACGAGAAAATCCGCATGCTGGAAATCGATTCCACGTTATCGAATATCGACAGTAGGGAATGGGCGTTGCCGTGGCATGCGTGCGCGTGACCAATATTATTTAATTGCATCAATATTCCAATATTAAAGAGATCAGAACATGGCAAGAATTGCATTAGTGACCGGCGGCATGGGTGGTTTGGGCGAAGCGGTATGCATCAAATTGGCATCGATGGGTTACCAGGTAATCACTACCTATTCGCCCGGCAATACCAAAGGGAACGAATGGCTGGCGGCGATGGAGCAACAGGGTTACAACTTCCGCGCCTATCCGTGCGATGTCGCCGATTATGATTCGGCCCAGCAATGCATCGCCCAAATTGAAAAAGAGGTGGGCTCCATCGATGTGCTGGTCAACAATGCCGGCATCACGCGCGACATGACCTTCAAAAAAATGGACAAGACCAACTGGGATGCGGTAATGCATGCCAATCTCGATTCCGTATTCAACATGACCAAGCCGGTATGCGACAGCATGGTCGAACGTGGTTGGGGGCGCATCATCAATATTTCGTCGGTCAATGGACAAAAAGGCGCATTTGGACAAACCAACTATGCGGCAGCCAAGGCAGGGATGCACGGTTTCACCAAAGCGCTGGCGCTGGAAGTGGCGCGCAAGGGCGTGACGGTTAACACGATTTCGCCCGGATATATCGGCACCAAAATGGTGATGGCGATTCCGCAGGAAGTACTCGATAGCAAGATCATTCCGCAAATTCCGATGGGGCGCTTAGGCAAACCGGAAGAGGTCGCTGGCCTGGTCGCCTACCTTGCAGCGGATGAAGCAGCGTTTGTGACCGGTGCGAACATCGCGATCAATGGCGGACAGCACATGTGTTAACTCCGATAGGCTTAGGAAATTTCTGTAAATTTCATTCGGTTTGTCTGGCCGATAACAACGCGAGATAGCAAAAAACCCGCTCCGGCACTACGCTGGACGCGGGTTTTTTTCATGGTTCGGCTTCCTTGACGCGGGCTCGCACGTGGCAATGAATAATTCTTCCGGAAACGCGCAGGAATGAAGGGGCTGCATTTTTAACATCTTGAATATGTCCGCAAAAATGCGCGCATGGATTTTCTTTAAATGCGTTTGACGCGGTGTGACGCTATGCATCTACGGCCATCGATGCGCGCAGCCATGAAACATTTCTATCGAGTATTTGGAGGATTGTTTGCTCTGACTTATCGATGGGCTTTGCGCTCGATGGCCGGGCCTGATGCGTTGGCCCGGCGTTGATTGATGCCGGCGATGCATCGGCACCAGACGATGCTGAAAGGCACGCAACTCATTGGCTGCAGACCTATAAAATTGGTGCTGGTATATTTCCCGACCGCCAGCCCCGGTAGTGCAATTCATTTTTACGTAATGCATGACGTCAGAATATCGCTATCAACATATCGCGTCTGTTCGGCATCGAACAGAGAGCACTTTGAGTTGTCCCGCAGCGATGTGGCTGGCAAGATTCAGTAGACACATTATTTTCACTGCGCGCTACCTACACATTTGAATTCCATATGAGGAAGGAGCGGGCCGACAAATGTGCGACGACGCTTTGGCGGGGGGCGATGATGGAATGGGAAATATACTGTTTTAGCATGACGCGATGCGGGCTTATCAGTTTCCTGCCGTCGAGCAATATCAGCGGTGCGTTGCCCGGCGTGCTCGTGTGTCTCGCGCTGCCTTCATGCCGTCGAGCCAGTCACGTCCGCCCGTATCCAGTGCAGCGTCAATCACCTCTTGCGGCAAACAGTACACAGAAGCCCAGGCTGCCCTGCCATCAAAGGTATTGGTTGGAAAGTCGCGGCGTTCGATAGGCCATCCGTATTTCCTCATCAGTGCCCGGATCACCGTGTTTAAGCCGGTTTTGCGATGCTCGAAAATGCTTTCCATGCCCGTCATGTCCTCAGATGCCAGAAGCACGGCCAGCACTTCGGCGCGCATCGTGCTGGGTCCTTTCGGGAATTTGCCCGGCTTGCGCACCTTACTGTCTCTCATCATCGAAACCTTCGGCTTGCACCTGCGTGCCAAACTTGCCTTGTGCGGCCTTGCGCTTGCGCGTGACGTGGTAGGTGGTCAATGCAGCATGGGCGATCAGGTCAAGCGCTGGGCGTGTGTTGCCTTGTTTGTCGGTCCATACCTTTGGAGTCAACGCGCCGGATAGCGCCACACTGTCGCCGTCGTCCAGCGCCAGCAGTACGTGTCGCACCGCATCATCGAAGGCGATTACGTTACAAAATATCATGTCTCCGTCCTCAGTGGCGACGCGTACCTTGCAGGTAACGAACGCTGAGTCGGATTGTCCGGTACGTTCCTCGGCGTGGCCGTATAGCCTTCCCGTTATCAGTGCGTCAATCATGGTTTTGCCTTTTTCTCATCTTTTTGGCGACATGCGCCGCTTGAATATTGTTGATCATCACGCCATTGGGAAAAATGGCGTTTCGACAAAAATCCGGTCCATTCCTTGCACCTGCAGCCAATTTTTTTCGCCTGCCGTATCAACGCTTTGACTTCGCGCTTGAGTTTCCTTATCCGCCTATTGAATGATCCCAGCTTGTCTGTTGCCATCCAGGCGTTTGCCGTTTGATTGATTCAAAATTTTTCAGTACGCGAGTGATCGAAGGGCATTTGATGCCCGACCGTGTCCTATGTATTTGAGTATTTCTCGGCAGCATTCTGCATCAAACGCAGTGGATTTTATCAAAGGGAAGAGCGCGATATCGCTAGTTCGCCAATTCGGAGGCGATAACGGAACTTTAACGGAGAAATATGCTGGATGCGCGGATACTTTGTTTCGACGCCAGGGCTGTAGGAACAGACAGCGGGAGCCTAACATACGTCCCCCGAAGCAGAAAACATGCTATGACGGGCTTAAATGGGGGGCTGCAAATAGGTATATTTTGGCACTATAAGCGTAAAAAAACCCCTAAGCGATTGATTTCTTAGGGGTTGTTTAAGCAAACTTGCGGTAGTCTGCGATGTCCTTGGTAGTGATAGGTGGACTTGAACCACCGACCCCAGCATTATGAATGCTGTGCTCTAACCAACTGAGCTATATCACCACTAGTTTATGCGGCTACTCTCGTAACCGGCATTATTCGGGCCAAATAAGATGCCAGAACAACTAAGGTCTGCATTATGACTAGCGACTTTTTCTCTGTCAAGAAAATTGTCTGCGCTGGCCTGATTTTGTAGCGTATCCGGCCTTCATGTTGCACGACCGATATGCCGCAGTGCCTGATCGATGGCGTCGCTTTTCAGGCAGTCGAGCGCGATGCGCTGCGGCATCGCGCGCAGCCATGTCAATTGGCGCTTGGCGAGCTGGCGGGTGGCGATGATGCCTTTTTCGCGCAGCGTCGGCAGGTCGTATTGCCCGTCCAGGTATTCCCAGGCCTGGCGGTAGCCGACGCAACGGATTGATGGCAGCCCCGGGTGCAGGTCGCCGCGTGCCCGCAGGGTGGCGACTTCGTCGAGCAGGTTATGACCGGGGCCGCCTTGCAGCATCGCATCGAAGCGGGTTTCTATGCGCTGGTGCAATACGCTGCGCTCCGACGGTTCCAGTGCCAGCGGCAGCAGCGCAAACGGCAACTCTGTCTTGGCGCGCAATGCCAGTAGTTGCGACATCGGCTGCCCGGTCAGCGCGATGATTTCGAGTGCGCGCTGAATGCGCTGGCTGTCGTTGGGCTGGAGCCGGGCGGCAGTGACCGGATCAAGCTGCGCCAGTCGGGCGTGCAAGCCGGGGGTGCCGATGCGTGCAGCGTCCAGATCGAGTTGCGCGCGCAGCGCCGGGTCGGCTGCCGGCAACTCGTCGAGCCCCTCCATCAGCGCCTTGAAGTACATCATGGTGCCGCCGACCAGGAGCGGCAGTTTGCCGCGAGCCTGGATTTCGGCGGTCAGCCGCAGTGCATCCTTGCAGAATTGGGCGGCGGAATAGGCGTCTGCCGGGTCGATGATATTAATCAGATGGTGCGGCGCGGCGGCCAGCTCCTGCGCGCTCGGCTTGGCGGTGCCGATATCCATGCCGCGATATACCAGCGCGGAATCGACCGAAATGATTTCGGACGGTATCCGACGCGCGATTTCCAGCGCCATCGCGGTTTTGCCCGAGGCGGTCGGGCCCATGATGGCGACCGCCAGCGGCTTGGCTTGCATGTTTTGCATCATTGGCCGCGCAGGAACAGTTTGTCGAGGTCGGCCAGCGCCAGCTGGACCCAGGTCGGGCGGCCGTGGTTGCACTGGTCGGCCCGTTCTGTAGCTTCCATCTGGCGCAGCAGCGCGTTCATTTCCGGTACGGTCAGCGAACGATTGGCGCGCACCGCAGTGTGGCAGGCCAGCGTGCCGAGCAGCGCATTGCGGCGCTCGATCAGCACCCGCGAGCCGCCGAATTCGCGGATGTCGCGCAGCACATCGCGCGCCAGGCTCTGCGCATCGGCGTTTTTCAGCAGCGCCGGTACTGCGCGCACCGCCAGCGTGGTGGGCGAAACCGCGCTGATGTCGAAACCGAGCGATTGCAGGGTGGTGCTGTTTTCCTCCGCGGTGCCGACTTCGACCGCATCGGCGTAAAAGGTGATCGGGATCAGCAGCGACTGCACTTGCATTGCATCCTGGTCTAATGCGTTCTTGAGTTGCTCGTACAGGATGCGTTCGTGCGCGGCGTGCATGTCGACCAGCACCAGGCCCTTGCTGTTTTGCGCCAGGATGAATACCCCGTGCAATTGCGCCAGCGCGTAACCGAGCGGATGGTCGTCGTCCGGCAGCGGCTGCGCTGCTGCATTTGCTGGAGCAGGCAGCTGCGCCGGTTCCTGTTCAAGTGCGCTGGGCTGATCCGGTGCGGCGGCGAACAGTGCGCCGTAGCTGGCGGTCGATTGCGCGACGCCGAAGCCAGCGCGGCTGAATGGCGGCACAGCCGGCGCGCTGCGGAACTGGGCGCCGAAGCTGGTTTGCTGTTGCGGCGATTGCTGCTCGCGTATCCACGGCATGGCGCCGGAAGGCGAAGCTTGCGGCGCCGGTGCAGCGCCGAATGCGGTGGCCGAGGTCTGCGCCAGCACGCGCTGCACCGCATGGAACACGAACTGATGCACTGCGCGGCTGTCGCGAAAGCGCACTTCGATCTTCGACGGATGGACATTCACGTCGACCAGCGCCGGGTTCAGTTCCAGCGCCAGCACATAGGATGGATAGCGGTCGCCGTGCAGCACGTCCTGGTAGGCGGCGCGCACTGCGTGCGTGAGCACCTTATCGCGCACGAAGCGGCCGTTGACGTAGAAATACTGGGCGTCGGCGCGGGCGCGGGCGGCGGTCGGCAGGCCGGCGAAACCGTGCAGCCGCAAGCCGCTGGCCGCGTCGCCGGCCGATTCGTCCAGCGCCAGCCGCGCCGTGGCGAAGTTGTCGCCCAGGATATGCGCGCTGCGCTTGGCAACCTCGGTCGCATTCCAATGGTCGATGGTCTTGCCGTTGTGCGACAGCGAAAACGAAACATCCGGTCGCGCCAGCGCGATGCGGCGCACGACTTCGGCGCAATGGCCGAATTCAGTCTGTTCGGTTTTCAGGAATTTGCGCCGCGCCGGCGTGTTGAAATACAAATCCTGCACATCGATGGTGGTGCCGGGCGCGCCGGCAGCAGGCGTGGCGTTGCCGGCCGGCGCGCCGGCAAGTTCCCACGCATGGGCGGCATCGGCGGTGCGCGAAGTCAGTGTCAGTTGCGCCACCGAAGCGATCGATGCCAGCGCTTCGCCGCGAAAGCCGAGCGTGGCGACATTTTCCAGATCATGCAGCGAAGCGATCTTGGAAGTCGCATGGCGTGCCAGCGCCAGCGGCATTTGCTCCGGCGCGATGCCGCGCCCGTTGTCGGTGATGGATATGCGCTTGACGCCGCCTTGCTCAAGGCGCACGGTGATCTGCGTGGCGCCGGCGTCGAGCGCGTTTTCGAGCAATTCCTTGACGACCGCGGACGGCCGCTCGACCACTTCGCCGGCGGCGATTTGGGAGATCAATTGATCGGGTAGAGCCAGGATCGGGCGGAGCGGGGCGAGCAGTGCATTCATGAGGCAGATTATACCGGCGCTGTTGTATTATTCTGCACGCCCGTTATTGGGCTGCTGCCACTTAGGAGAAGTATGGAATTCATGCAATTTTTCGACATGATCTTGCATGTCGACAAGACGCTCGGCCATTTGCTGGAAAACTACGGGACCATGGTGTACGCGGTGCTGTTTGTGATCGTATTTGCCGAAACCGGGCTGGTAGTGTTTCCCTTTTTGCCGGGCGACACGCTGCTGTTCATCGGCGGCGCATTTTGCGCGACCGGCGCGATGGATGCCTGGCTGTTGATCACCTTGTTGCTGGTGGCGGCAATCGGTGGCAATACGCTGAATTACTGGTTCGGCTCCCTGCTCGGTAACAAAGTGTTTACGCACGATTACAAGTGGCTGGATAAGAATGCATTACACAAGACCCATGTATTTTTTGAAAAGCACGGCGGCAAGACCATCATCCTGTGCCGCTTCGTGCCTATCGTGCGTACTTTCGCACCGTTTGTGGCCGGGGTGTCGAAAATGACTTTCAGCAAATTCCAGCTCTTCAATGTGACCGGCGCGCTGCTGTGGGTCGTCGGGCTGGTTGCGGCCGGGTATTTCTTCGGCAACATTCCGATTATCCGCGACCATTTGAACACCATCGTGCTGATCGGCGTGGCCGCTGCGGTAGTGCCAGTGATGCTGGGCGGGCTGTGGAAGTTCTACCGCAAGGTAACTGGCAAGTCGCCGGTCTAGACATTATGCATTGACCTACCCGTAGGGGCGGGTTCCAAACCCGCCGTTGGTTGGCCGGCGCCGGGCGGGTTTGGAACCCGCCCCTACATTTTCCTGGGGTATGCCTAAAAACATGCGATTTTCCGCATGAATAACATGCGGGAACGTAAAATACACTGCTCGGTATATTAATCGGCAAAAATGCCTACAAAGTCGTCTTGCGCAGCCGCAGCGCATTGCCGATCACCGATACCGAACTGAAACTCATCGCCGCGCTGGCAATCATCGGGCTGAGCACGATGCCGAACCACGGAAACAGCGCACCGGCGGCGATCGGCACTCCGACAAAATTGTAGATGAAGGCGAAAAACAGGTTTTGCCGGATGTTCGTCATCGTGTGCTGGCTCAGCAAGCGGGCCTTGGCGATGCCGCGCAAGTCGCCTTTGACCAGCACCACATGGGCGCTGTTCATCGCGATATCGGTACCGGTGCCCATCGCGATGCCGACATCGGCCAGCGCCAGCGCCGGTGCGTCGTTGACGCCGTCGCCGGCCATAGCGACGATGCGGCCCTGCTGTTTCAGCTCCTCAATAATCTTGAATTTATCCTGCGGCAATACTTCCGCGTGCACCTCATCGAGCCCCAATTGTTTGCCGACCGCCGCAGCGGTGGCGGCGTTGTCGCCGGTCAGCATGATGATGCGCACGCCCGATGCGCGCAGCAATTGCAGCGCTTCTGCGGTGCTGGCCTTGATCGGGTCGGCTACGCTGATCAGCCCGGCCAGCCGGTTTGCGCGGGCTATGAACATTACCGTCTGACCTTGCATGCGCAATGCCTGCGCGCGTTCGCGCAGCGCGCTGGTATCGACGCCGGCATCGTCCATCAGGCTCTGATTGCCCAGCGAAACCAGTGCGCTACCGATATGGCCGTGCACGCCCTTGCCGGTGACGGAATTGAAATGTTCGACCGCTTGCAATGGTGCACCCTGTTCCTGTGCATAATCGACGATCGCTTGCGCCAGCGGATGCTCACTGAGTTTTTCCAGCGCGGCAGCGGCGGCCAGCACTTCGGCTTGGCTGAAGCCGTCGGCGGCGATCACGCTGTGCACTTTCGGCCGGCCTTCGGTCAGGGTGCCGGTTTTGTCGACCACCAGCGTATCGACTTTTTCCAGCCGTTCGAGCGCTTCGGCGTCCTTGATCAAGATGCCTTCGCCGGCGCCGCGCCCGATCCCGACCATGATCGAAATCGGTGTCGCCAGCCCCAGCGCGCACGGGCAGGCGATGATCAGCACCGACACCGCAGCAACCAGGCCGTGCGCCATCGCCGGTGCCGGGCCGAACCAGTTCCACAGCAGAAAGCTGATTACAGACGACGCCATCACCGCCGGCACGAACCAGCCGGAAACCCGGTCGGCCAGTTTCTGGATCGGCGCGCGCGAGCGGCTGGCCTGATTCACCATTTGCACGATTTGCGACAGTAGCGTATCGGCGCCGACCTTCTGCGCTTGCAGCAGGAAGGTGCCGGTCTGATTGACGGTGCCGGCGCTGGCGGTGCTGCCCAGTGTTTTGGCGGCCGGCATCGGTTCGCCGGTGATCATCGATTCATCGACGTTCGAATGGCCGCCGGTGACTTTGCCATCGACCGGCACCTTGTCGCCCGGCTTGACGCGCAAGATATCGCCGACCTGGACCTGGTCCAGATGGATTTCTTCCTCGCTGCCGTCTGCGTTGACCCGCAGCGCGGTGTTTGGCGCCAGCGCCAGCAATGCGCGGATCGCGCCATTGGTGCGCGAACGGGCGCGCAATTCCAGTACCTGGCCCAGCAGCACCAGCGTGATGATGACCGCCGAAGCTTCGAAATACAGCGGCGCCATGCCGTTCATCTTGAATGCCTCCGGCAGCGCGGCCGGAAACAGCAGCGCGATCACGCTGAACAGGAACGCGGCTGCGGTGCCCAGGCCGATCAGGCTGAACATGTTCAGGTTCCAGGTCCGGAATGACGCGATTGCGCGCTCAAAGAATGGCCGGCCGGCCCACAGCACCACCGGCGTGGCCAGCGCGGCTTGCAGCCAGTTGAATGCGTTCATGCCGAGCCGGTGTCCGATATCCGCACCGGGAATCATGTCGCTCATCGCGAGCAGCAGCAGCGGCAGCGACAGTGCGGTGCTGATTTTCAGGCGGCGCGTCATGTCGTCGAGTTCGCTGGTGTCCTCTTCCATGCTGGCTTCCAGCGGTTCCAGCGCCATCCCGCATTGGGGGCAAGTACCGGGGCCGACCTGTTCCACCTCCGGATGCATCGGGCAGGTATAGATTGCATCCGCGGCGGTCGGCGTGCTGCGCGGTTTGGCCGGCGTCATCGGTTTCGGCGGATGGGCCAGAATCCCGGCCGGGTCGGCGTTGAACTTGGATACGCAGGAAGTGCTGCAGAAATAATAGGTGACGCCGTCGAAGCTCGCCGATTTGTCCGGGTTGGCGGCGGCCTTCATCCCGCACACCGGGTCGGTGTAAGGCTTGTCGACAGCAGCGGGGCTGGCCGGCGCTGCGCCTGCCGGTGCCAGCGCTCCTGTGGGCACGCTGCCGGCCACTGCAACCTTCAGCAGCTTGGCCGGCTGCACGTAGGCCAGCGGCTCTGCATTGAATTTTTCGACGCAGGACGCGCTGCAAAAATAGTAGGTCTTGCCCTGGTAAATCGCCTTTTTGGCCGGATCGGCGGCCACCGTCATGCCGCAGACCGGATCGGTGTATTGCCGCGCACCTGCGGCGGCCATGCTCGGTTGCGCGTGCGCGCCGCCGCAACACTCGGCTGCGGGTGGAATCGTGCTCGGATATTGTTGCTGCTTCATCGCTGCTCCTTGAGATACGCGTGGTTTGATCATAGTATAGACTCCGTACCCAACAACAGAGTCAAGCCGATTGTGAGAAAAATCATGGATGCAAACAATTTGACGATAGGACGGCTGGCGCGTGCGGCCGGAGTCGGGGTGGAAACGGTGCGCTACTATCAGCGCCGCCAGTTGCTGCCGCTGCCGACCGCACAAAACAGTGCGTTCAGAACTTATCCGGCGGCGTTGGCCGATCGCATCCACTTCATCAAGCGTGCGCAGGAACTGGGGTTTTCCCTCGATGAAATCGAATCCTTGCTGCAACTGGAAGACGGCAGCGACCGGGTTGCGATTCGCGAACTGGCGGCCGACAAGCTCGCGCATATTCGCGTGAAAATTGCGGATTTGGTAAAGATGGAAGGGGTGCTGACGCATCTGCTGCACGAATGCCAGGCGACCGGCGAAACCAAGCCTTGCCCGATTATTGCGGCGCTGGCGGGCGCGACCGCAGCGTCATGCCACGGATGATGCCGTTCTGTTGCAAGCGTGCGATGGGTGCCGCCGTCCGATCTACGCATTGACTCGGCGTCAAACTGCGGCACCAGAGCGGCCGGCGGTTTTTAAAACTGATTTTTCATTTCGATCGCCTCGATCCGACAGGTTCCCAGCCATTCCTGTTCCGCGTCCAGCCAGTGGGGATCGATTAACGCCGCTTCGACGCAGAGGAACTCGCGCCATTCCCCGGCGCCCAGATCGGACAGCGCCGCCGCATCCGCAGCCCCCGGATTCCAGACCACGGTATCGTGGAAGCCCTGCTGTTGCAGGCGCAGCAGGGCGGTCCCGGTTTGCAGCGTCAGCTCGCCCGGCGTCGCATGATAAATACGGTCCAGCGCGTGGGGGCAGCGCAAAAACTGTGCGGCTTGCCGGCTGCTGTGCGGCGGGTTACGGGTCTGGTCGGTGTAGCGCGTATTTTTCAGCCCATCCAGGGCGACGGCGTCCAGATCATCGACCTTGAAATAGCTGTGCAGCGCAGCGGCAAAGGAAAATCCAGCGCTGCCGGTATTGCGTACGTGCAAGACCAGTTGCACGGTGTTTGCGCTGAGCGTGACCCGAAACCGTAAATCGAATGGGTGCGCCCCTGCTGCGGTCAGCCCATCGGCCGAACTCAGCGCGAATTCGGCAAAAGCCGCGTCTTGTTCGAAGCCGCTGGCGGCCAGCCGCCAAGTGCTGACGCGGGCAAAGCCGTGGCGCATGCCGTCGCCGCGTGCGGCGAATTGCGGAAAAATCAACGGCACTCCGCCGCGGATCGCCTTGCTGCCGTCCAGTGCCGATCGGGTACTGCAAAACAGGCGCTCGCCGCCGGCGGCCGGGCGCCATGACACCAGGTGCGCGCCGAACAGCGTCACCGTCGCTTGTGCGCCATCGGGCGCTTGCACGCACATCGCAGGCAATTGCCCGAATTGCACCGCCGTTACTGCATTCCTGCTTTCTGCATGCATCGCTGTCGCCTTGAAAGTTTCGTTTGTCTCGGATCAGGATCGGATATTTTTCCTGATGCCGCAAGGTGAAGGTATTCGCGCCGCAGAATATCGATGGAGTATATTTTCAAGGGCAATAATTCATTGCGGAAACATCATGATTTTACCCGATACATGGTCCGGTATAGGGATCATGCCAGCAAGCCGAACAGCGCGCCGGCGATGATCAGCCACAACGGGTTCCAGCGGCTGCGCAGCAATACCACCGCCACCGTAACAGCGGTCAGCACGATGCTGGAGAGATTGATATCGACTGCTTGCGCCAGCAGCAAGCCGCTGCTGAGGACCAGGCCGACCGTGATCGGCGCCATGCCGCGGCGGAACGCGTTGAGCCAGCGCGTATGGGCAAACAGGTCGGCCCAGCCGACTGCGTGGTACGCCAGCAGCGACGACGGCGCGAACATGCCCAGCGTCGCGCCGAATGCACCGGGCAGCCCGGCCATCTGCAGTCCAAACAACGTGATGAACAGCGCATTGGGTCCGGGAGCGGCTTGCGACAGCGCAAACAGCGCGGCAAACTGTTCGCTGTTCATCCAGCCCTGGGCTTCCACCACATAGCGGTGAATGTCGGGCAATACCGCAGTCACGCCGCCGACCGCCATCAGCGACAGCAGCGCCATGTGCAAGCTCATGTCGAGAATTTCGGACAGGCTCATCGCTGCCTCCAGGCGGCGGCGATGGCAAGCGGCGCCAGCATCAGCATCGTGAGCGCCAGCGGCAGTTGCAGCAAGGTGATCGCGATGAAAGTGCAGAGCACGAACAGCGCGGTATGCAGCGAACGCGGCAGGCTGCCGACGAGCTTGAGCGAGGTCGCGATCACCAGTCCGGCCGACACCGGTTTCACGCCGTCCAGGATGCGCTGTACCGGCGCCAGCTGGCCATAGGATTGGTACAGATAACCCAGAATCAGGATGATGAACAGAGGGAAAAAATACAGTCCCATAACTGCGGCAATCGCGCCTTTCAGGCCGAAATAACGGCGTCCCAGCATCACGGTGAAATTCGAAACGCTGGGGCCGGGAATCAGTTGCCCCATGCTGAGCAATTCAGTGAACTCGGCCGGCGTCATCCATTTGTTTTGCTCCACCAGCACCCGCCGCACCCACGGCAGCACGCCGCCGAAACCGGACAGGCCGATCCAGGCGAAACTCCAGAACAATGCGCGGCAGGAGGCCGGGGCAGCGACGGGCATTGCCGCGGATTCCGGCGGGACGTGAGCAGGAGAAGGAGGCATGCTATTGGCGTGTGAGGCGTAGGATGGGTTGCACCCATCCTACGTACGGTCAGGTCATCCGGTTCTTCGACAGCGGCGGATTTTTCGCGAAGTATTTCTTGATGCCATTCATTACCGCTTCGGCCATTTGATCCTGATAGGCATTGTCGGTCAGCTTGGCTTCTTCTTCAGGGTTTGAAATGAACGCGGTTTCGATCAGCACCGAAGGAATATCGGGCGCTTTGAGGACTGCAAAACCGGCTTGCTCGACCGCCCCTTTGTGCAGCCGGTTGATGCCGCCGATCTCGCCCAGGATCGCCTTGCCCAGTTTCATGCTGTCGTTGATCTGCGCGGTGGTGGACAAGTCGAGCAGCACGCTGGCCAGTTGCCGGTCGTGGTTCTTGATGTTGACGCCGCCGATCAGGTCGGCCGAATTTTCCTTGTTGGCCAGCCAGCGCGCGGCGGTGGATGACGCGCCTTTTTCGGACAGCGCGAACACCGACGAGCCGCGCGCGCTCGGCAGCACAAAGGCGTCGGCATGGATCGACATGAACAGGTCGGCCTGCACCCGGCGCGCCTTTTGGACCCGCACATGCAGCGGCACGAAGTAGTCGCCGTCGCGGGTCAGCATCACGCGCATGTTCGGTTGTTGCTCGATCTTCGCCTTCAGGCGCTTGGCGATCGCCAGCACGATGTTCTTTTCATAGTTGCCGCCGCTGCCGACCGCACCCGGGTCTTCGCCGCCGTGGCCGGGGTCGATCGCGATGGTGATCATGCGCGTCATCGCGGGTGCGTTGCCGGGGTGCGGCTCGGGTTTCGGTTCGATTTTGGCCAGCGGCGGTTCGGGCTTGATTTGTGGCAGGGTTTCGATGCTTGCCGTCGGCGCGTCGAAAGGGCGGTCTTCCGGCCGCTCGCCCGATTCGATCAGCGCGGCAATCGGATCGTATTCACGGGCCGGATACAGGTCGAACACCAGCCGGTGCTTGTATTCTCCGGCCGGCGCCAGCGTAAATACCTGCGGCCTGATTTCTGCTTTCAGATCGAACACCAGACGCACCACGCTCGGCCGGTTTTGCCCGACCCGGACCTGGCTGATGTAAGGGTCGTTGGACTGGATCTTGGCGATCAGCTCCTTCAGGGTCGGGTTGAGTTCCAGCCCTTCGATATCGACTACCAGCCGGTTTGGATTCTGCACCAGAAAATGGCTGGCCTTGAGGTTGCTGTCGTTTTCCAGCGTGACGCGCGTATATTCCTGCGACGGCCACACCCGCACTGCGAGAATTTGCGCGGCAAATGAAGGCGCCGGCGCGATCATCGAGAGCAGCAGCGTGCTGCCGGCCTTGAGAACGGTGCGGCGGGTTGCGGCTTTGCTGCCGGGTTTCATAAATTGGGAGCGAAGTGCAGGCGGTCGAGGCATTGTGACCCTTTGTCTGACAAGGCCCGTAATTCTACATCACGCCCCAGCCCGGCCACGGTCAGATGTATGCTGATATCGGGCGGCGGCAATACGGTATCGGCTTTTTCCGGCCATTCGACGATGCACACGTTGCGCGCGTTAAATGCTTCGCGAAATCCGGCATCGAGGAATTCTTCCGGATCGAGCATCCGGTACAGGTCGAAATGGATCACATGCAGCGGCGTGCCGTCGATGTGTACCGCATACGGTTCGGCCAGCGTATAGGTCGGGCTCTTGACGTGCCCGGTGTAACCGGCCGCATGCAAAAGGGCGCGGGTGAGCGCGGTTTTTCCGGTTCCGAGTTCGCCGTGCAGGTAAATCACCAGGCCCGGCGCCAGCGTGCGCGCCAGCGACGCCCCTAGCGCCAGCGTGCCGGCTTCGTCATGTAAATGGGTGTGGAAGTGCTGCATCTCGTAAAATGATTTCTCTTGAATGATTTCTGGTGGCGTATTTATCGTCGCTAATGCGGATGTATCGACATGACTAAGAATGACAATCTACTCGCACTGGCGCTGAGTATCAAGGCGTGGGGGCGCGAACTCGGGTTTTCCGACGTGCGTATCGCCGATATCGATCTGGCGCATGCGGAAGCCGGCTTGCAGGCGTGGCTCGATCAGGGTTTCCACGGCGAAATGGAATACATGGCTGCGCACGGGATGAAACGCGCGCGGCCGGCCGAACTGGTGCCCGGCACTGCGCGCGCGATCATGCTGCAAATGCCCTACCTGCCGCAGTCGGCGCAGGATTGGCGCGGCAAGGAAGAGGCGCGTCAGAACCAGCCGGCGGCAGCGAATATTTCGATCTATGCGCGAGGGCGCGATTATCACAAGGTGTTGCGCGCACGCTTGCAGCAACTGGCCGACCGCATCAAGGCCGAGGTAGGCGAATTCGGCTATCGCGTGTTTACCGATTCCGCTCCGGTGCTGGAAGTCGAGCTGGCGCAAAAATCCGGCCTGGGCTGGCGCGGCAAGCATACGCTGCTGCTCAATCGCGATGCCGGTTCGATGTTTTTTCTGGGGGAAATATTTACCGACTTGCCGCTGCCGGTCGATGCGCCGATCACTTCCCACTGCGGCGCGTGCAATGCCTGCATCGATATCTGTCCGACGCAGGCAATCGTGGCGCCGTACAAGATCGATGCGCGGCGCTGCATTTCATATCTGACGATCGAACTCAAAAGCAGCATCCCGATGGAGATGCGCGCGCTGATCGGCAACCGGGTGTACGGCTGCGACGATTGCCAGATGGCATGCCCGTGGAACAAGTTTGCGCAGCAATCGACGGTGGCCGATTTCGAGGTGCGCAACGGCCTCGATGACGCGACGCTGGTGGACTTGTTCGGTTGGAGCGAAGAAGATTTCAATGGAAAGCTGGCGGGCAGTCCGATCCGCCGCATCGGCCATGAGCGCTGGTTGCGCAACATGGCGGTCGGCCTGGGCAATGCGGCAGCGCATTGCACCGCCGCCGACGCTACCGCGATGGTGGCTGCGCTCCAGGCGCGCCTCGAACATCCGTCTGCAATGGTGCGCGAACACGTGCTGTGGGCACTGGAGCAGCATGGGCGGCAGCTCGGTGATTAAGAAAAAACAGGGAGTATAGTAATTTTATCGGCATTTCCCGCATATTTTCATTGAGTATTCCGTAAATACTAGGTCGATATCAATATATTTGCTGCAGCGCGAATTTGATCAATTCGGCCTGGCCGTCGATATTCAGTTTGCGCTTGATATTCAAGCGGTGGGTTTCCACCGTGCGCACGCTTAAGTCCAGTTCGCGGGCGATTTGCTTGTTCGATTTCCCTTCGGCAATCTGGTGCAGTATCTGCCGCTCGCGTGCTGTCAGAACCAGTCCCGGCGTCATCGGCCGCGACAGCTGCCGCGCCAGCGCGGCGCTGTAATAAATGCCGCCCGAGATGACGGTTTCGATCGCGCACACGATGTCTTGCCCCGGCGCATCTTTCAACACGTAACCGCGCGCCCCCGCTTGCATCGCCTGCATCACGTATTCGGCCTTGTCGTGCATGCTCAATATCAGCACCGCTATGTGCGGAAACAGTGCATGGAACTGCGCGGTCAGCTCGATGCCATTGGTGCCGCGCATATTGATATCCATCAGCGCCAGATCGATGGCAATGTGGTGCGCATGGCTTAGCGCTTCTTGCGCGCCGCCGGCCTCGGCCACTACCTGAAAGGCCGGAACCGCTTCCAGCCGGGCGCGCAAGCCGTCGCGCACCAGCGGATGGTCGTCGATGAGCAGGATTTTGATCGATGGTTCAGTGGGCATGAGAATGCATTCAGAGACGCAGCACGGTGGCTTGCACCGTGGTGCCATTGAGTGAGGAGGTGAGGCTGAGTTTGCCGCCGACCGCTTCCAGCCGCTCGGTCATGTTGCGCAAGCCGATGCCGCGTTTCGGGTGGCCGTCGATATGATCGATGTCGAAGCCGACGCCGTCGTCGCACACGGTGAGCGCCACGCACCGCGCATTGCCTTCCAGCCGCATCGAGACCCGGCTGGCGGCAGCGTGGCGCTCGATATTGGTCAATGCTTCCTGCGCGACCCGGAACAGCACCGTATTGGCGACATCGGACAAGCCGTCGGTGCTGCCGGCCGTATTGAAATCAGTCGCGGTGGCGGCATGCGCGGTGAACTCCTGCGCCAGATGTTCCAGCGCTGCCGCCAGCCCGAGGTCGTCGAGGATCGCCGGGCGCAGGTCGTGCGAAATCCGTCGCACTTCGCCCAGAACGTCGTTCAGCAATGCTGCGGTGCGCTCGAACGTGAGGTGCGCCGACGCCGCTTGTTCGGGCGTGCCGCTGAGCTTGATGATGCCGGCTTCGATCTGCAATTTAATCGAGACCAGCCATTGACTGATGCCGTCATGCAAATCGCGCGACAATCTGGCGCGCTCTTCCTCTTGCGAATGCACGACCCGTTGCGCCAGCACCTTCAGTTTGGCGTCGGCTACCCGATGCTCGCTGATATTCAGCACCAGGCCCGACAGCGCGACCGCGACCGCGCTCAGGATCGCAATCGCGGCGATCCACAGCATCGTGCTCTGGATATTGCCCGAGACTTGCGCATCGATTTTTGCCAATGCGTCATCGACATCATCGAGGTAAATCCCGGTGCCGAGCACCCAGCCCCAGCGCGGCAGCGCAACCACGTAGCCGAGTTTGGGCGCGGTTTTGTGAATGGAGGGCTTGGCCCATTGGTAGCGCACAAAACCGCCGCCCGCATTGGCGCGGCTGATCAAGTTCTGGATCGTCGGACTGCCATCCGCATCTTTCAGGTTCCATAAGTTTTGGCCGGCCAGTTCCGGCTGGCGCGGATGCATGATGTTCTTGCCTTGCAAGTCATACACGAAGAAATAGCCGTCATGGCCGTAATCGAGCTTGGACAGGATGGCCTTCGCTTGCTCCAGCGTGGCGGCGTCGGTGCGGCCGGATTCGTACAAGTGCGCAATCGAGCGCGTGGCGAGGCTGACGTAATGCGTCAGTTCGGCTTCCTTGCTGGCCAGATACGCGCTCTGGATCGACGTGCGCTGTTGCTGTCCCAGCGTGGTTGCCTGATGCCGCACCGCCAACGCGATTGCGCATAAAGCGAGAATAAGCGGCGCAATCGCAAGCAGTATGATTTTTTGCCGTAATTTCATGGCGCTACTTTACCGCTAATTCGATTCCGGTTCTTGCGTAGTACTACGTATCGGATTTGCGTAGTTTCGCGCTTGTGAGGGCAAGCTTTATGCCAAATACTGCACGACAAGCTGCAAATGCCCTGAAAGTCCGCTGTTCGATCTTCTGCCGGCGCGCGATTTTTGCATCGGCAAAACAATAATTTCATCCAATCTATTTCACCCCATTCCGGAGGAAGACAATGAGTCATCTCGTCAGTAAACTTGGCTGGTTCGCGCTCGCCATCGTCGGCGCGTTCGCATGCGGCCTGATTGCCTTGGAGCACGGAGAATCCATCAGCGCAGTCTGGATCGTCATCGCATCGGTCTGCATCTATCTGATCGCGTACCGCTTTTACAGCCTGTTCATCGCCAACCGCGTGCTGGGACTGGATGCCAACCGGATGACGCCCGCGCACAAGTTCAACGATGGGCTGGATTTCGTGCCGACCAACAAATACGTATTGTTCGGCCATCATTTTGCCGCGATTGCCGGGGCCGGCCCGCTGGTGGGTCCGGTGCTGGCGGCCCAGATGGGCTATATGCCCGGCATGTTGTGGATTCTGGCCGGCGTCGTGTTCGCCGGCGCGGTGCAGGATTTCATCGTGCTGTTCATTTCGATGCGGCGCGACGGCCGCTCGCTGGGCGATCTGATCAAATCCGAATTGGGCCAGGTGCCGGGCGTGATCGCCTTGTTCGGCACTTTCATGATCATGGTCATCATTTTGGCGGTGCTGGCGCTGATCGTGGTCAAGGCCTTGACCGATTCGCCGTGGGGCAGCTTTACCGTGATTGCGACGATTCCGATCGCGCTGTTCATGGGTGTCTATACGCGATATATCCGGGTCGGGCGGATTGGCGAAGTGTCGCTGATCGGCTTCGTGCTGCTGATGCTGGCCATTGTCGGCGGTCAATACGTGCAGGAAATTCCGGTGCTGGCTGCGCTGTTTACCTTCAGCGGCAAGGAATTGACCTGGATGCTGATCGGCTACGGCTTCATTGCTTCGGTATTGCCGGTCTGGCTGCTGCTGGCGCCGCGCGATTATCTGTCGACTTTCCTGAAGATCGGCACCATTGTCGGCCTGGCGGTCGGCATCATTTTCATTTCGCCGCACCTGAAGATGCCGGCTTTCACGCAGTTCATCGATGGCACCGGTCCGGTCTGGTCCGGCAGTCTGTTCCCGTTCCTGTTCATCACGATCGCCTGCGGCGCGGTATCCGGTTTCCATGCGCTGATTGCTTCCGGCACTACGCCCAAGATGATTGAAAACGAAAGCCATGCGCGCTTCATCGGTTACGGCGGAATGCTGATGGAGTCGTTCGTTGCGATGATGGCGCTGGTGGCCGCGTCGACCATTGAGCCCGGCGTGTATTTCGCGATGAACAGCCCGGCCGCGCTGATCGGCAGCACTGCGGAATCTGCTGCGCAAGCGATTTCGCACTGGGGCTTTTATGTGACGCCGGAAATGCTGACGCAAACCGCGCTCGATGTCGGCGAAAAAAGCATCATTTCGCGCGCCGGCGGTGCACCGACCTTGGCGGTCGGGATGGCGCAGATCCTGTCCGGTTTCACCGGCGGCAAGGCGATGATGGCGTTCTGGTATCACTTTGCGATTTTGTTCGAGGCATTGTTCATCTTGACCGCAGTCGATGCGGGCACCCGCGCCGGGCGCTTCATGCTGCAGGATTTGCTCGGCACTTTCGCACCGTCGATGAAGCGCACCGATTCGCTGGTGGCCAGCCTGACCGCGACCGCGCTGTGCGTGGCGGCCTGGGGCTACTTCCTGTATCAGGGCGTGGTCGATCCGCTGGGCGGGATCAATACCTTGTGGCCGCTGTTCGGCATTGCCAACCAGATGCTGGCCGGCATCGCATTGATTCTGGGCACTTGCGTGTTGTTCAAGATGAAGCGCGATCGTTTCGCCTGGGTCACTATCGTGCCGACCATCTGGATTTTGCTCTGCACGCTGACCGCCGGCTGGCAAAAGATGTTCGATGCCAATCCGCGGGTCGGTTTCCTCGCGCACGCCAGCAAGTTCAAGGCGGCGCTGGCCGACGGCAAACTGCTGGCGCCGGCCAAATCGGTCGAGCAAATGCAGCAGGTGATTTTCAACGATTATCTGGATGCGGCGCTGAGTGGTTTCTTCATGCTGGTGCTGCTCAGCATGCTGGTGTTCGGCATCAGGACGGTGCTGGTGGCGCGCGCTGCGGGCAAGGCTACTTCGAAAGAGACGCCATTTGAAGCATTGCCGGCCAGCGCAATGCCGCAAGCCTGATGTTCGACGGAATAGCCAAGGCCGGGCGCTATCTCGGGCAATCGATGCGGCTGATGGTCGGCCTGCCCGAGTACAGCACTTACGTCACGCACATGGAAGCGACGCACCCTGACGAACCGATGATGTCGTACGAAGAGTTTTTCCGCGAGCGGCAAGAGGCGCGCTACGGCGCCAACGGCAAGGTCGGGCGGTGCTGCTGACCGTTGGTGTCAACAGTTGCAGGTGCGCTGATCGCGCACCTGCTCGTCTCGCGCAGATATCTTGTTGCAATATATTGCATGGGAGTATGTCTTTAATATACCGGATCGCCGCATATATTCAGGCGGTAATTTAAAATACACTATCCGGTATATCGGTTTGCGAAAGCGATTCGCGGGAAGGTGTGATTAATGCACCAGCGACAGCCAGAGCGGCAGGCTCAGCACCGATAACAAGGTGCTTGCCGAAACCAGGAACGCCACAAACGCGCCGTTGCCTCCCAGCCGGTTGGCCAGCACATAGGCGCTCGATGCAGTCGGCAACGCGCAAAACATCACCGCCATTTGCAATTGCAGCGGCGGCAAACGCAGCCATAGCCCGAGTCCGAACGCGCACGCCGGTACCGCCAGCAATTTGACGCCGAGGAAATACGCGGCGATCCCTTTCGATGCGTGCAGGCCGGACAGCTGCAAACCGGCGCCAACCGCAATCAATCCCAGTGCAATCGAGGCGTTGCCCAGCCGCGCCAGCGTCGCGCCCAGCACATCCGGCAGCGCCACGCCGGTCAGGTTGCACAGCGTTCCTGCGGCAGTGGCCAGCAACAGCGGATTCTTGGCCAGTTCCCGCAGCAGGCCGCCATTCCTGTGCACCAGCGCATGCACTGCTGCCATATTGCACAGCGGCACTGCAAAACCGATGATCAGCGCCATCAGCGCCGTGCCTTGCTCACCCGCCAAACGGGATGCGACCGCCAGCCCGATATACGAGTTGAAACGGAAGGCGGTTTGCACGCCCGACTCGAAAATCATCGGTTGCGACTTGAACAAAGGTTTCGCCAGCCAACCCAGCGCGATGCCGCTGCAGCAGGCGGCCAGGCTTACCAGCAGCAGATTGCCGGTGGCATGGAAATCGAATGGGGTGCGCGAAGTCGAATAGAACAACAGCGCCGGAAACAGGATGAAATACACCATCCGGTCCACCCCCGGCCAGAACTCGTCGCTCCAACGCATGGTGCGTTTGATTACAAAGCCGAGCAGGATCAGGGCAAAATCGGGAAACAGGATGGCGATGATGGACATGGGGCGGCAGCTTGGTACAAAAAATACGGGGATTTACCGCAATGCGGCAGTCCCAAAAACAGGCGTCCGCGATAAATTCTGCGCGGTTTATTGCATTATCGGATCAGTGCATATATTCGTCTGCGCAGGATGCGTGCTCAATACCTGATCGCGTCCGCTCTGTTTGGCATGGTACATGCGCTGATCCGCCAGATCGATCAAGGTTTTCCAGTCGGTGGCAAGATCGGCGCTGCGTTCCGCGATGCCGATGCTGGCAGTCAGCGGCGTGCCGTCGGGGCGCAGGCCGAAACCCATGCCGCGCAACCGCAGCAGCGCTGCCTGCGCCTGCATCAGATCGGTATTGGGCATGATCAGCACGAATTCCTCACCGCCCCAGCGCGTCAGCATGTCGCCGCGGCGCAGATTGTGGCTAACGATGTCGGTCATGTCGAGCAATGCCTTGTCGCCCGCTTCGTGGCCGAATTTATCGTTGATATTCTTGAAATGATCGAGATCGATGAACGCGACCGACAGCGCTGCATTGCTGCGGCTGGCGATGGTGAACTGGAGTTCCAGCACTTCCTCGCCGCTGGAGCGTGAAAAAACGCCGGTCAGCGGGTCGCGGATCGCTTGGCGCACCAGTGCGATCATGAACGCCAGTTGGCTCATGCCGGCCAGCGTAGAGACGCCGGTAATCAACACCAGCAGCCAGAAAGCGCCGGCAAACGACGGCCAGTCGAGCGTCGCCCAGCGCAGCGAACCGGAAATGCCCTGGGCGATCAGGATCGGGCTGGCGATCACCAGGTTTTCCAGCATCGTGAGCGGGAAAATCGCTAGTCCGGCCAGCAGCACGAACGGTAAAAACGCATAGCCGGCGCCGATCGCTGCCGAGATGCCGCTCAATTGATAGTGGCCGAGCAGCGTGTAGGAGGCGACATAAAAAGCGGTCGGGATCGCAAACAGCAGCGCCATTGCCCGATACGCATCGAACAGGTCGCCGTTGGGCCGGTAATACAGCAACAGGCTGGCGAAGGCTGCGCATGCCAGCAGCCGCATCAGCGCCAGGTTAAACCAGAGCGGAAACGGGAAAACCACCAGATCGACCACGCTCCAGAGCGGCGTCAATACCGCGAACAGGAATGCAAACAGGCGCACCCGGTTGACGATCATGGTCGCGCGGCGGCGGGTCAGCAAGCTCAGATGGTTATGCGGCGACGCCAGCCAGCTGAGTTCCGCATGCTTCAATTCTCCCGGCATCAAGCCGGTCAGTCGGTGCCAGACGATGTCTGTAATGCGGTGCATGATCATTTTTAAAGTCTTTTAGATTGCTTGAATGCAAGTTGACCAAAAATGATAGCAGATTCGTGTTGCCGGCAAGGAAGGCAATCAAGCCATAACGATAAATTTTTTGCAACATCGGAACGTGGATGTGGATGATGCGGGTAGCCCGGTTTTCCGGTAAACCGCGACGATTGGCCGGTTTCATACGAAGGCAATGGGCGGGAAACTGGAATTCTGCTTGCGCAGCATTCGCGCCGCGTAGTGCAACGTAGCGGAAAATATCCGGATCCGGGCATAACCGGATTGTCTGAACATCGTTGCAAAAACGCGACGTTCCTTCAATTAGCGTGCGCGGTGCTTGAAAGGGCAGCTCAGGTCCCGCCAATCGAAATGCGCAGCATCAGACGCTAGTGAAATCGTCCTTCATGCGCGCGGCATGCGCCCCATCAGGAAAAACTCCTCGTTGGGGCGCATTGAAATCACGTTGGCCATCCGGTTCGACAGGCCGAAAAAAGCAGTGATCGCACCGATATCCCAAATGTCTTCGTCATCGAACCCGTGTGCATGCAACAAGTCGTAGTCGGCATCGCTGACTTGATCCGAATGCAGGCACACTTTGAGGGCGAAATCGAGCATCGCGCTCTGGCGCGGCGTGATGTCGGCTTTCAGATGATTGACCGCAACCTGGTCCGCGACCAGCGGGTTTTTCGCATAGATGCGCAGCAGCGCGCCATGCGCGACTACGCAATACAGGCAACCGTTCTTGGCGCTGGTGGCAGTGACAATCATTTCGCGCTCGGCTTTGGTCAGGCTGCCGGTGGTCTTGAGCATCAGCGCGTCGTGGTAGGCAAAGAACGCGCGGAACTCGGCCGGGCGATGCGCGAGCGTCAGGAATACATTCGGCACGAAACCGGCCTTTTCCTGCACGGCCAGCATCACTTGCCGGATGTCGTCCGGCACTTGTTGCAGGTCCGGGACCGGGAAGCGGGAGATCGGAGGGGTGCTGTTCATTCGGTGGCCTCTTTGGAAAATTGCAAATGATACAAATTGGCGTAGACGCCATTGAGTTTCAACAGATCCTGGTGCGGTCCGATTTCGACAATACGCCCATTATCCAATACGACGATCCGGTCGGCGCGCTCGATGGTCGATAAGCGGTGCGCGATGACCAGCGTGGTGCGCCCCTGCATCAATTGATCCAGTGCCGCCTGCACCGCGCGTTCCGATTCCGAATCCAGCGCCGACGTTGCCTCATCCAGAATCAGGATCGGCGCATCCTTGTAGATGGCCCGCGCAATCGCCAGACGCTGGCGCTGGCCACCGGACAGACGCGAACCGTTATCGCCGATAAAGGTTTCCAGCCCTTGCGGCAAGCCGGCAATCACATCGTCCAGATAGGCGGCTTTGGCAGCCGCTTCGATCCGGCTCCGGTCCGGTGCAGCATCGCCGTAGGCAATATTGGCCGCTACCGAATCGTCGAACAGCACCACGTTCTGGCTGACCATCGCGATCTGGGCGCGCAGGCTGGCCAGGGTAATCTGTTCGATCGGTATGCCGTCGAGGCGGATTTCGCCGCTGCCGACAGGATGGAAATCCGGCACCAGATTGACCAGAGTGGATTTTCCGCCGCCCGACATGCCGACGAATGCAATGGTTTCGCCCGGCATCACGGTCAAATCGATATGCGACAGCGCGGGTTGATTTTGACCGGGATACGCAAAGCCGACGTCCGCAAAGTCAAGCCTGCCCGAAGCCCGTCCCGGCAACGCCTTGCCGGTGCTGCGTTCTGACGGCGCATCGATCAATTCGAACACCGACTCGGCCGCCGACAGCCCGCGTTGCAGCGGACCATTGAGTTCGGCCAGGCGTTTCAAGGGTGTCAGCAGCATCAGCATTGCGGTGACAAATGAAACAAAGGCGCCTACCGTGGCCTGTCCCTGACCGGATTGAATCAGTGCGATCACGATCACGATCGCTAGCGCACAGGACGCGATGATTTGCGTAATCGGTACCGTCGCTGCAAAGGTGCTGGCCATCCGCATCGAATATCTGCGCAGCTTTGTCGCGCGCGCATCGAAGCGGTCGCCTTCGTATTGATGCCCGCCAAAAATCTTGATGACTTGCTGGGCGCGCGTGGTTTCCTCGATCACTTGCGTCAATTCGGCATTCACTGTCAGGTATTCCTGCGTCAGTTTTCGCAGCCGCTTGCCGGTCATGCGCACCACCAACGCAATCAGCGGCAGCAACACCAGCGCGATCAGCGTCAAGCGCCAATTGGTATACAGCAAATACGCAAGCAAGCCGACCACTGTCAACGTATCGCGAATCAGCGATGTCAGGACGTTCTTGATCATGTCGATGATTTGCTGCACTTCGAACATCATTGCATTGATGACTCTGCCCACAGAATTCTTCGCATAAAAATCGAGCGGTACATTCAGCATCCGATCAAACATCTGCTGTCGCAAATGGTTGAGGAGCCGGGTCGAAACCCAGGTCATCATATAGGTGGTCGTGAACGTCGATATGCCGCGCAATACAAAAATTCCGATGATCCCGGCCGGCACCATCCAGAGCTGAAACGAGGGTTTGCCTGAAAAACCGTTATCGAGCAAGGCTTTCATCATTGCAGCAAGCGTCGGTTCGGTTGCTGCGGTCAACATCATGCCAAAAAAAGCCAGCCCCAAATGCTTCCTGTAAGGCCGCAGCATCAGAAAAAGCCGCTTCAAATGCGGGGATAAGGTCATTGTTTTACTCGTGGTGTCATTGCATGCTGCCTGCAAAAATGTTCATTATCGGGGGCTAAGCCAGGGATTAAGGAGTCGTTCAAAAATAACTGTCACATTTGGATCGGCTCTGGCAGGCGCGCTGCAGCGTTGTTCGTCGTCGCCATAGCTCGCTATGACTCCTCCTCACGCCTTGCATCGCATCCCGCCAGAATCCGCCCAAACGTAACACTTATTTCCTCACGGCTCCTAAATCAATACATACGCCAACACAGGCGCCAACGCACGGCTACGTTGCCGGCGAGCGCATGAAAAGCCGGCTAATTATAGTAAGCAACTACGGAAACGGTCAGTTTGTGCGGGCATTGCGCGATAGCGCTGCGCGCGACAAAGTGCATGCGCGTCACTGATACTCCACATCTGCGTGAAGCGCGCCGAGGCACTCTATCAGCGTTTGTTTTAATCCATCGGCCGGCGATACGCGCCATTCGTTGGGCCAGCGTATTTCGCAGCCAATGCCGTGGTGCGTGTAATGCAGCGCAAATGGCAGGCCGGTTTCGCAGCGGTACGAAGACAAAATAGTCTTGATCTGCGCCGGATCGATGCTGGAGGACGACGACATCGTGAATTGCTTGCCGAACTGGATTCTGCAAGCTGCGATATCCATCACTTTTTCTGCAGTGATCCGCAAGCCGCCCGAAAATCGGTCTTCCGACACTTTGCCGTGGACTGCGAGGAACTCGTCTTCCTTGAATAATGCTTTATTGGCATCGTAGATTTCGTTGTACACGGTCACATCGACGGTTGCGCTGCCGTCGTCGAGTGTGACGATGACCATCTTGCCGCGCTGGGTCATTTGCGTTCGCAGCGCGGCGATCACGCCGGCCATTAACCTGGGTTCGCGCGACGGTTCCAGGTTGGCCAGTTTGGCGCGTGCAAACCGGCGCACTTCGGTTGCATAGGCGTCGAACATATGGCCGGACAGGTAAAAGCCGAGTGCTGCCTTTTCTTCGATGAGTTTCTGCTTGTCGCTCCAGGGGGCGACCTTCACGTATTCCGGCGGCGGCACCATGTCGCTGTCGTCGCCGCCGAACAGGCTGACTTGATTGATCGATGCCAGCGCCTGATCGGCCGCTTCCATCGCGCGTCCGACCGAAGCCAGCAGAATCGCGCGATCGACGTTGAAACAGTCGAATGCGCCGGCGCGGATCAGCGATTCGATGGTGCGGCGGTTGATCTGGCGCTTGTCGACCCGCAGGCAAAAGTCGAACAGGTCGACGAACGGTGTTTCCTTGCGTGCGGCGACGATCGCCTCGATCGCATTCTGGCCGGAGCCCTTGACGGCCCCCAGGCCATAGCGGATCGCATGGGCCTTCTTGCCCGCTTCGCCCTCCGGCGTAAAGCGGTAATCGGACTGGTTTATGTCGGGCGGCAGCAGCGTCAGGCCGCAGACATCGAGCGCGTCTTCGACCAAAATCTTGATCTTGTCGGTGTCGTCCATCGCCAGCGACAAGTTGGCAGCCATGAACGCGGCCGGATGGTGCGCTTTCAGATATGCGGTGTGATACGACAGCAATGCGTAAGCGGCGGCATGCGACTTGTTGAAACCGTAGCCGGCGAATTTTTCCATCAAATCGAAAATTTCGTCAGCCTTGGCTTCGGTCAAGCCATCCTTGGCCGCGCCGTCGCGGAAGATCTGGCGGTGTTCGGCCATTTCCTCGGCCTTCTTTTTACCCATTGCGCGCCGCAGCAGATCGGCGCCGCCCAGCGAATAGCCGCCGACCACCTGCGCCATCTGCATCACTTGCTCCTGATACACCATGATGCCGTAGGTCTCCGACAGGATGCCCTCGGTGCGCGGATCGGGATAATCGAAGCGCTCGCCGTGCTTGCGCTTACAGAAATCCGGAATCAGGTCCATCGGACCCGGCCGATACAGAGCCACCAGCGCGATGATGTCCTCGAAACGGTCGGGCCGCGCATCCTTCAGCATGCCCTGCATGCCGCGGCTTTCCAGCTGGAACACCGCCACCGTCTTGGCGGCAGTCAACAGCTCGTACGACGCGCGGTCGTTCAGCGGCAGTTTTTCAAGGCTGAAATCGGCCATCGCCGGGTCCAGTTGCTTGATGTAGCGCACCGCGCGATCCAGGATCGTCAGCGTGGTCAGGCCCAAAAAGTCGAACTTGACCAGTCCGACTGCTTCCACGTCGTCCTTGTCGTACTGCGACACCACGCCGGAATCGCCGCCCTGCGTATACAGCGGACAGAAATCGGTCAGCTTGCCGGGCGCGATCAGCACGCCGCCCGCATGCATGCCGATATTGCGGGCGATGCCTTCGACTTGCTGCGCCAGATTCAACAGCTGCTTGACCTCTTCCTCGTTTTCCAGCCGCTCGGCCAGTTGCGGTTCTTCCTTGATCGCGTCGGCAATCGTCACGTGCTTGCCCGGCTTGAACGGGATCAGCTTGGAAATGCCGTCGCAGAAGTTGTAGCCGAAATCGAGCACGCGGCCGACGTCGCGGATCGCGCCCTTGGCCGCCATGGTGCCGAAGGTGGCGATCTGCGACACCGCGTCCTTGCCGTACAAATCCTTGACGTGCTGGATCACGCGGTCGCGCCCCTCCTGGCAGAAATCGATATCGAAATCGGGCATCGACACCCGTTCCGGGTTCAGGAAGCGCTCGAACAGCAGGTTATAGGCGAGCGGGTCGAGGTCGGTAATCAGCAGCGAGTACGCAACCAGCGAACCGGCGCCGGAACCGCGCCCGGGGCCGACCGGCACGCCGTTTTCCTTGGCCCAGCGGATGAATTCGGCGACGATCAGGAAGTAGCCGGGGAAACCCATTTTGATGATGGTGTCGGTTTCGAACTGCAGCCGGTCTTCATAGCGGGCGCGCTGCAGCGCGCGTTTTTCCTCATTCGGATACAGTTGCAGCAAACGCACTTCCAGCCCGGCCTTGGCTTCCGAAACCAGGAATTCGCCGATTGTCATGCCCTCCGGCGTCGGGAAATCCGGCAACTGCGGCTTGCCCAGTTCCAGCGTCAGATTGCAGCGCTTGGCGATTTCGACCGAGTTCTGCAGCGCCACAGGCAAGTCCGCGAAGCGCGCGGCCATTTGCTGCTGGGTCTGGAAGCATTGCAAGTCATTGAAGCGCCTGACGCGGCGCGCATTGGCCAGCATTTCGCCTTCGGCGATGCAGGTGCGCGCTTCGTGCGCGATGAATTCCTCTTTCGACAGAAACTGGATCGGGTGCGTCGCCACCACCGGCAGTTGCAGTTTTGCGCCCAGTGCGACCGCCTGGCGCACATGGGCATCCATGTTCGCTTGTCCTGCGCGCTGGATTTCAATATAAAAATGGTCGGGAAATATCCCGGCCCAGCGCTGCGCATGGCGTTCGGCCGCGGCCAGATTGCCGTTGTCGATCGCTTGCCCGATATTGCCGAAGTGCGCGCCGGACAACGCAATCAATCCCGGCGGCGTGCCGTCTGCGCGCAATGCTTGCAGCCATTCGGTGCGGATTTCGGCGCGGCCGCGGTGCTGGTTGGTCAGCCATGCTTTCGACAACAATTCGCACAGTTGCAAATAACCGGTGCGGTTCTTGACCAGCAGCAACAAGCGCGACGGTTTGTCGCGTTCGTCTTCATTGGTGATCCAGACATCGCAACCGATGATCGGCTTGATGCCCTTGCTGCGCGCGGCCTTGTAAAACTTGACCATGCCGAACAGGTTCGACAGATCGGTCAGGGCCAGCGCCGGTTGCCTATCGTTTTTTGCGGCCGGAATGATGTCATCGAGACGTACCAGACCATCGACGATGGAATACTCGGAATGCAGGCGAAGGTGGATGAATTGCGGTGTAATCATGGCGGTATTTTACCCGCTAGTTGGCGCTGCCTCGGCATCGTCGGGTAGCCGTTTATAATAGCGACCACTATTTCTTTAGCGAAAATTGCGCCATGCAGTCCACCTCTCCATTCGTCAATATTGCCGGTTATAAATTCGTCACTTTCAGCGATTGCGCTGAAAAGCGCGCGGAATTTCGCGCATTGTGCGAGCAATTGGAATTAAAAGGCACGATTCTGCTGACGCCGGAAGGGATCAACCTGTTTCTGGCGGGGCCGCGCGCAGCGATCGACCAATTCCTCGCATGGCTGCGCTCGGACGCGCGCTTTGCCGATTTTTACGTCAAGGAAAGCGCTTCGCAAGAACAGCCTTTCACCAAGCTGCTGGTCAAGCTGAAGCGGGAAATCATCACGATGAAGATGCCGCTGATCAAGCCCGAAGAAGGCCGCGCGCCTTTCGTCGAGCCCAAAACGTTGAAACGCTGGCTCGATTGCGGTCATGACGATGACGGCAAGCCCGTCGTAATGGTCGAAACCCGCAATGCGTTCGAGGTCGATGTCGGCACCTTCAAGAACACCATCGATTACCGGATCAGCAAGTTCAGCGAATTTCCCGACGTGATCGCCGCCCACAAGGAGGAATTGGCGGGCAAGACGCTGGTGACCTTCTGCACCGGCGGCATCCGTTGCGAAAAAGCCGCAATCCACATGCAAAACATCGGTTTCGACAGCGTCTACCAGCTCGACGGCGGCATCCTGCAGTATTTCGAGGACGTCGGCGGCGACCATTACGACGGCGAATGCTTCGTGTTCGACTACCGCACCGCGCTCAACCCGAAGCTGGAACCGACCGCCACCACCCAGTGCTTCGCCTGCCGCGCAGTAGTCACGCCGCGCGAACAGCTGACGCCGGAATACGTGCCGGGAAAATCCTGCCCGCATTGCTATCAGGCGCACGCTGCTTCCGATAGTGAGTGATACGGGCATATGTATTTTTATATCCGCAAGTAAAATATGCGGAAAATGCTACATATTTGCATATACTCCAAGAAATCATAGAAAGGTATCGTAATTTGACCGGTCTATGGATTCCCTGCCTGCGCAGGGACGAGGATGTGGCTATTGCGTTACCCATGCAAATCAAATGCACGAATTGAAAAAAGAAAAAAACCATGAATAGCATTCTGTTTGCAATCGCCGCGTATCTGATCGGTTCGGTTTCTTTTGCGGTGGTGGTGAGCAAACTGTTCCGGCTGAATGACCCGCGCACCTACGGCTCCGGCAATCCCGGCGCAACCAATGTGCTGCGCAGCGGCAACAAGGCGGCGGCGCTGCTGACGCTGCTGGGCGATTGCGCGAAAGGCTGGTTCGCGGTCTGGCTGGCGATTCGTTTCGGCCCGCAATATGGGGTGGGCGAGGGCGGCGTCGCGCTGGTCGCGCTGGCGGTATTTGTCGGGCATCTGTGGCCGGTGTTTTTCCGCTTCGTCGGCGGCAAGGGCGTCGCGACTGCGCTCGGCGTACTGCTGGGTTTGAACGGCTGGCTGGGCTTAGCGACCATGATTACCTGGCTGGTGATCGCGTATGCGTTTCGCTACTCGTCGCTTGCTGCGCTGATCGCTGCATTATTCGCGCCGTTTTATTATGGATTGATGTTCGGTATCGACCCGATCCTGTTCGCGGTGCTGATCATGAGCGCGCTGCTGGTGTTTCGCCACCGTCAGAATATCGCGAACCTGATGGCAGGCAAGGAAAGCCGGATTGGCAGCAAGAAAAAGTGAGGTCTAAAAAATTGGGAGTATGGCATTAAAAACTGCCATTTCCGTATGTTTTTAATGCGGGTTCGAAAATACACTAGGAAGTAACGTAGGGCGGGTGAAACCCGCGCATGCTTGCTGTCGGTCTGCGCGGGTTTCACCCATCCTACGCAGCCCGCAATTCGCTGAGCGGCCAGCGTGGCCGTACATTGAATGCGTAATCCCGTTTCGCTGCATCTGGATTTTCCTTCAGGCGCAATGCACCGGCGAATGCGATCATCGCGCCGTTGTCGGTGCAGAATTCCAGTTCCGGATAAAACACCTGGAAGCGCCGCTTGGCCGCTGCCGCATTCAATGCTTCGCGCAGTTGCACGTTGGCGCCGACGCCGCCGGCGATCACCAGCCGCTTCAGGCTGGTATCGCGCAGCGCTGCCATGCATTTGGCTACCAATACTTCCACCATCGCATCGACAAAGGCGCGCGCCACATTGGCTTTGTCCTGTTCGCAGATATTGGTGATCTGATTCTTGACTACGGTCAGCACTGCGGTTTTCAGGCCGGAAAAGCTGAAGTTCAAATCCTTCGAGTGCAGCATCGGGCGCGGCAGCTTGTATGCATCGGGATCGCCGAATTCGGCCATCCGCGAAATCTCCGGTCCGCCCGGATAACCGAGTCCCAGCAGCTTGGCCGACTTGTCGAACGCTTCGCCGGCGGCGTCGTCCAGCGTTTCGCCCAGCAATGTGTAGCGGCCGACGCCATCGACCCGCATCAATTGCGTGTGGCCGCCCGACACCAGCAACGCGACGAACGGGAATGCGGGCGGCTTGCTAGCGAGTAATGGCGACAGCAAATGGCCTTCCAGATGGTGGATGCCGAGCACCGGTTTGTCGAGCGCCAGCCCGAGGCCGCAGGCAAACGATGCGCCGACCAGCAGTGCGCCGGCCAGACCCGGCCCCTGGGTATAGGCGATCGCATCGATGTCGGTCAGCGCGCGGTTGCTATCGTTGAGAGTTTGCTGCAACAGCGGGATCGCGCGCCGGATATGGTCGCGCGATGCGAGTTCCGGCACCACGCCACCATACGCCGCATGCATCGCCACCTGCGAGTGCAGCGCGTGCGCCAGCAAGCCTTGTTCGGTATCGACCAGCGCAATGCCGGTTTCGTCACAGGAGGATTCAACGCCGAGAACAAGCATGGGGATCAGTCAGTGGTTGGAAGGAAGAGTGCAGATTATAGGGGATCACCGCACTGCAAGCACATACAGCAGCAGGAGATTCACAACCAGGGCGACGAGAGCAATGCTGCGCCAGAGCGCAGCCGGATTGCGCTGTAGCAGCGGCATCGGCGCCTTGGTGGCCAGCGGGCGCGCCGCGCCTCGCTCCAGCGCCAGCAGGAATTCTTCCGCGGTCTCGAAACGAACAGTGGCATCTTTCGCAACCGCTTTCAGCAACACATTTTCCAGCCACAGCGGAATGTCGGGCCGGTAGCGGCTCGGCGGAATCGGTTCGCCGAAGCGCGGGTGCTGGAACGGTTCGATCTCGCCATACGGGTAATGCCGGGTCAGCAGGTAATACAGCGTCACGCCGACCGCATACACATCGGTCTGGCGCGACGGCCGCGCATTGTCGAATTGCTCCGGTGCCAAGAAGGATGGGGTGCCGGCTTGCGGCGCCGGATTGTCTTGTTCTGCCTCCAGCCCGGATTGCGCGACGCCCAGGTCCAGCACGCGCAATTGGTCATCGTCGCCCAGATGCACATTGGCCGGCTTGATGTCGCGATGAACGATGCTGCGCCGGTGCAGCGCGCCGATCGCGCGCACCAGTTGCTCGCCGTGGCTGACCGCTTCCGGCACCGTGAAGTGGATGCCGGCATCCAGCCGCTGCTGCAGGTTGCTGCCGGCATGCCAGGTGCACAGGTAATACAGCGCGCTCTTGCGCTGCGGCGTGATGACCTGCGGGAAAAAGCGTGCGACCACCCGTTTCGCCAGCCATTCCTCATGCGCGAACGCCGAGCGCTCCTGTTCGTCATTCGCATGGTCGGGCTGCAGCGTCTTGAGCACCAGCTTGCGCTGGGTGGCGGGATCGCGCACGCGGTACAGCAGCGTCGCCTGCGACGCATGGATCAGTTCTTCGACCAGATAGCCGTCGATGCTCTGGCCGGCTTTCAGCCTGGGCGGTAGCGGCAAGTCGTGCGAAATCGTGACCGCATCGCGCAGGTTTTCCTGCGGCAGCGCCTCGACCCGCAATATCAGTGCGCTCAGATTATCCTGCGAGCCGGCTGCCAGCGCCGCATCCAGCAACGCCCGGGCGATGCGTTCGATGCTGCTTTGCCCATGTAGCGCTTCGGACAACAGCGCAGTCAGGTCGTATTCGGTGATCGCCGCCCAGACGCCGTCGGACGCCAGCAGGAACACATCGCGCTGCTGCAGTTCTCCCATGCCGTGGTCGATCGCCAGCCGGGAATCGAGTCCGATCGCGCGCGTCAGCACATGCTGCATTTCCGGCCGGTCCCACACATGGTCGGTGGTCAGCCGGGTCAGCACGCCGCCGCGCAGCAGGTACAGGCGGGTGTCGCCGACATGGGCGAAATAGTAGAACTGGCCGCGCAGCACGATGGTTGTCAGCGTGGTGGCCATGCCGGCCAGTTCCGGACGGATCGAACCCTGTTGCTGGACCCAGCCGTTGGTGGCCTTGATCACGCGCTCCAGCGCCTGCGTCACCGGCCAAGTATCGGGGGTCGCGTAGTAATCGGCCAGCAAGCCGCGCACCGCGTATTCCGACGCTTCGCGCCCGCCTTCGTTGCCGGATACGCCGTCGGCGATGGCGGCCAGCATGCCCTTGGTCGACAACTCCGGCTCGTTGGGCGTGACCATGCCGAGGAAATCCTCATTGCGCGCGCGCTTCCCGGCGGATGTTGCATGGCTGGCGGCGATGATCAGTGGCATGGCGTGGTCTCAGTCGGTAATCAGGCTCGGTCCATGCAAGTCATGAAAAAAATATACGGGAAATTAACTCCAGGAAAATTGAGTATAGGTATTTTCATGGTATTTGCCGCATATTTTTATTGCGGATAAAAAATATACTCCTCCAATTGTCAGATTTTGGCCGATGTCATCGCCGCGCTGCCCCAGGTGGTGCGCCAGCGGGCCTTGACCATCGACAGGCCGAGCAGCGCGATGATCGCCAGCGAAGCGAAGATCGACAGGCCCAGCTGATAGCTGCCGGTCAGTTGCTTCGAATAACCGAGGCTGGAGGCCAGGTAGAAGCCGCCGATGCCGCCTGCCATGCCGACCAGACCGGTCATCACGCCGATTTCCTTGCGGAAGCGTTGCGGCACCAGCTGGAACACCGCGCCGTTGCCGGTGCCCAGCGCCAGCATCGCCAAGGTGAACACGATGACCGCCGAGATCGCAGACGGCAGGCCGAAGCTGGCGATCAGCAGGAAGGCGGCAGCCAGCATGTACATCATCGACAAGGCCTTGATGCCGCCGATGCGGTCGGCCAGGCGGCCGCCCATCGGGCGCACCAGCGAACCGGCGAACACGCATGCGGCGGTGAAATAGCCAGCGGTTACCGGCGACAGCCCGTACTGGCTGTTGAAATAGATCGCCAGCGACGATGCCAGTCCGGAGAAACCGCCGAAGGTGACGCTGTAAAAGAACATGAACCACCATGCATCCTTGTCTTTCAGGATGTGCAAATACTCGACCAGCGACTTGGCCGGCGGCGCCGATGGCGCATCCTTGGCATAGATCATATACACCGCCAATGCCACGCCCAATGGAATCAGCGCCAGGCCGAACACGTTTTGCCAGCCGTAGGCGATTGCCAGCGACGGCGCAAACAGCGCGGCGAATGCAGTGCCGGAGTTGCCGGCGCCGGCGATCCCGAGTGCGGTGCCCTGATGTTCGGGCGGATACCAGCGCGATGCCAGCGGCAGCGCCACCGCGAAAGCCGCACCGGCCACGCCCAGGATGACGCCCAATGTCAGCAAGCTCTGGTAATTGCCCAGATTGCCAAGCCAGGCCCAGGTCAGCCCGCCGATCACGATCAACTGGCTGATCAGTCCGGCTTTCTTCGGTTTCAGATGGTCGACCAGCACCCCCATTGCGATGCGCAGCAGCGCGCCGGCCAGCAAAGGAGTGGCGACCATCATGCCTTTTTGTGCGGCTGACAGGCCCAGATCCTTGGCAATCAGGATCGCAAGCGGGCCGAGCAAGACCCAGACCATGAAACTGAGATCGAAGTAAAAGAATGCGGAAAGCAGCGTTGGCGTGTGCCCGACCTTCCAGAAGGATGATTTTTGCATGACGTCTCCTGATATGAATGAGCGTCATGAATGCAAGCGTCATGCCATCTATCGCGGTTGCGCTTTTTCAGAGGCGGCGTGCAGAACTGCGGTGAACGCACGCTTGTGGGCTGCACTATTCGGGTGTGCATTTGGATTGTTTTGAGTAAGAGGCGCACGATAAGGGTGCGTGTCGGGTGCGTGTTGGCCTCCCGGCCGATGCCCCTGCACCAGGCAATGCACTGGCAGCAATTTCCCTCAAATAAAGTTTTGGAAAAAGCGCGTACGCATGCGCAGATCGCCACCTTGATCACGTATTCGTCAGCATCTTGAGCAAATTTGGCAGCCCCTTGCCCTGAATGTAAGGATCGCGTTCCAGGTCAGTACAGTTCTTCAGCAAAATTTGCTTCGTCTTGTCCGGATAGCCGATGAATTCCCGCCGCATCGACAGAAACGCCGCAAGAATGCCCGACACATGCGGCGTCGCCATGCTGGTGCCGCTCATTTCGATATACAGATCCTTGGCCGTACTGCCGTCCTGCGGCGCCATATGCCACGCCGATAAAACCTGCTCCCCCGGCGCCACGAGGTCGGGCTTGCCGCGTCCATCGGCAGTCGGTCCGCGTGATGAAAAATACGAGATGCCGAAGGAATGGGGGCTGGTCTTGTGGACCGAACCGACCGCGATGGCCTCCTCCAGATTGGCCGGATCGCCGATCGATAAATCCATATTCGATCCGACCGGTCCGGCATCCGCTTCCAGCATCGCATAGCCCTCATTGCCTGCCGCAAGGCAGACCAGCACGCCCTGGTCCCACAGCCTGCGCAATTCCTGACACAGCGGCGTATGGCCGCAACCGTATACGCTCGGATCGAACGCGCCACCCAGACTGAGGTTTACGCCGTGAATGATCAGCTCGCCGGCGCGTTCGTTGATGTCGGCAATCGTATCGAGCGCCTTGATGATGAAGGCGTCCTGTCCCTGCCCGTTATCCTTGAGTACCTTGAAGCCATACAGCCGTGCGGCCGGGGCCATGCCGGCATAGGTGTCTTCCGGCTGGCCGCCATCGGCTGCGACCGTCATCTCGCCGGCAATGATTCCGGCGACGTGGGTGCCATGGCCATTGCCGTCGAGCGCAGAAAATCTTGCGTCATCCGGTTCGAGTACGACCACGGCGCCGCTCATCGTGCAGTCCCATTGCCGAACCACATTACGGTGTTTCAGAAAATGCGGGTGATCCGCACGGATGCCGGTGTCAAGCACGGCCCAGCCGATATGCTGACCTGTCGCGCCATAAGCAAGATTGGCCGGCCGCGCTTGCACGGTATGGGTCGACTGGTTGATCAGTGCACGCTTGCTTGCATTGCGCCAGATTTTGTTGATTTTCGATTCGCGATGCAACGAACGCAGCGACTCGATTTCAAACCGCGTCAGGTCGGCTGCGATGAAGCGTTTCATTTCCTGGATGGCTGCGGTTGCGAGGTCGGCGCCGCTGGCGGTGACCAGCGCCCTGATCGTCTCCAGCACCGCGGCGCGGGTATCTGCAAGCGACACCGCATCGTTGATGTCATTGCCGCGATCTCCGGTGATCAATTGGATCAGCGCTGGATGACGCTCGTCATGACTGCTGTTTTCAATCTGGTCGGCAAGATCGCGCACCACGATTGCCTTGCCGACCAGTTGAAAGAACGCATTGCCTGCGGTCTTGCGAACCGGCAAGCGCACTGCGTCGGTGTGCAAATAACCGGTTGCCGAATGCGGGTGGAAGGGCGCATCCGGATTGATGCCAAAGCCGCTATGGTTTTCAATCGCAATACCGCACCTGTTTGCCGCAAAATCATCCGACAGATCGCGGTCAAGCGCGAC
>Ga0366802_1018_pt1 | contig 34602 bp, 26 predicted proteins | sample BONcelN113001F13_FD_207032 | JGI IMG/M metagenome (GOLD analysis project Ga0366802, IMG submission 207032) | Enriched cells from coal bed in the Powder River Basin, Montana, United States - BONCAT cells N11 rep3 HSBNCT.N11.300.1.F13 ...
AACTGCAATGCCGCCAGGTTGGCATAAATTCCGCCCAGCGCCACCAGCGTTGCGTGGGTGCCGGTTTCGACGATCTGACCGTTTTCCATCACGATGATGCGGTCGGCGCGTTGCACGGTCGCCAGGCGGTGCGCGATGATGACGGTAGTGCGGCCGATCATTGCCGCTTCCAGCGCCTTTTGCACCAGCCGTTCGGATTCGGCATCGAGTGCGCTGGTGGCTTCGTCCAGCAACAACAGCGGCGGGTTCTTCAGTAGAGCGCGGGCGATCGCGATGCGCTGGCGCTGGCCGCCGGACAGGCGCACGCCGCGTTCGCCCAGGAACGATTGATAGCCTTCCGGCAGCTTTTCAATGAATTCGTGCGCGGCAGCCATTTTGGCCACCGCAATCACTTCTGCGTCACTGGCGTCGGCGCGGCCGTAGCGGATGTTTTCCAGCGCATTGGCCGAAAAAATCACCGTATCTTGCGGCACGATGCCGATCGCGTCGCGCAGCGCGTGCAAGTCGAGCTGCCGGATATCGACGCCATCGAGCGTGATGGTTCCCTGCTGCGGATCGTAAAAGCGCAGCAGCAACTGGAACAGCGTGGTCTTGCCGGCGCCGGAAGGGCCGACTACCGCGATGGTTTCTCCGGGTTCGATATTCAAAGTCAATTGCGACAGGGAATTCGTCAGCGGGCGCGACGGATAATGGAAATTGACATCCTTGAGCGTCAGCGCCGAGCCGACTGCCGCGCGCGGCGGTAGCGGCAGCGGATGCGCCGGCGACTGCACTTGCGAATGCGCCGACAGCAGTTCCATCAGGCGCTCGGTGGCGCCGGCTGCGCGTTGCGCCTCGCCCAGCACTTCCGACAGCGCGCCGATCGAGCCGGCCACCAGTGCCGCGTACAGGATGAATTGCCCCAGTTCGCCGCTGGTCATCGTGCCCTGGATTACCGCATGGGCGCCGAGCCAGAGCACGAAGACGATGGCGCCGAACACCAGCAGGATCGCCACCACCGTCATCACCGAGCGGGTGCGGATGCGCTGCATTGCGGTCTCGAATGCTTGTTCGACCGAGGCGCGGAAGCGCCTGGCTTCGGTTGCTTCGTGAGTGAACGCCTGCACGGTCGGCATCGCATTGAGGATTTCGCCGGCCATCGCCGATGCATCGGCAATCCGGTCTTGCGAGGCGCGCGACAGTTTGCGCACCCGGCGGCCGAAGAATACGATCGGCAGCACTACTGCCGCCAGCAATACGATGATGATCGCGGTGAGCTTGATGCTGGTGACGAACAGCATGCCCAGGCCGCCGATGAACAGCAGCGAATTACGCAGCGCCATCGAAATGCTGGTGCCGACCACGGCCTGGATCAACGTGGTGTCGGTAGTCAGGCGCGACAGTACTTCACCGGTTTGGGTGGTTTCAAAAAACTGCGGACTTTGGGTGATCACATGCCGATACACCGCGCTGCGGATATCGGCGGTGACGCGCTCGCCCAGCAGCGACACCATGTAAAAACGCGCAGCGGTGGCAATCGCCAGCACCGAAGCCACGCCGAATAACGCCAGAAAGTAGAAATCGACGCTTTGAATGCTTTTGCTGCCGGCCACGCCCGCATTGCCAAATCCGAGATCGATCATTTGCCGGAAGGCATACGGGATTGCCAGCGTGGCGGCGGCGGCAATCAGCAACGCAAGTCCGGCCAGCAAAAAATCCCGCTTGTAGGGTGCAAGAAAAGGCAGCAAGCCCTTGAGCGTGGCCAGGCTGCTTTTTTGCGGCTTGACGGCGATGGCGGTGCTGCTGGTATTGCGCGTATTGCTGGTTTGTGTGGTCATAGTTTCAGTGCTTGGTCGTATCCGGTCATTTCAAGATAACCGCGCCCGGCAGGAGCGCCGTCGCGGTTGATGGTCACAGCGCCTTCCCAATATACGGTGCCGGTCGAGCGGCGCGCATCGAGTTCCTGGTCGTCTTGCAAAGGGATCAATTGCCAGAGCGTACCGCCGGTCCGGATTTGCATCGCTACCGGGTAAGTCGCTGTGGTGCGTGGCGATCGCCAGTGCCGCTGTGGTGTAAATAGTACGGTGTCCTGCACGAATTGTGTCATCTTTCCGTCCCGATTGCGCAATGCAGCATGGCTCCATAACGTTCGGCCGGTCTTGCCCCGGATGCGAAACGCCATCAGTGCACCGCCGTCGTCCAGATTAGCGCCCAGCCAGTCCCACCCGGCGGCGTCGGCATCGAGCACGCTGCTCGACCATTCGTGATCGAGCCAGGCAGTGCCGGTGACCGTCACCGGCTGGCCTTGGCGTTTCAAGGTTCCGGTGACCGCCAATTGCGGTTCGCTGTAGTAATAGCTGGCTTGCTGCGGCTGCGTTCCCTTGCGCGAGTAACCGGAATCGCCCTGCAGCATGAGCGGCTGGGTCGGCTGCAGCGTCAGTTGCAAGTCGAAGTCGCGGCTGTGCACACGGGCCTGATAACTGCCATCGGCGCTGCGTGCAAGTTGCCAGTCGTCGAGCTTGACCTCGGTGTTGCCTTCTGCCGCGTACGCCAGCCCAAATCCCTGGCGCGCGCTTTTTTCGCTATGCAGCAATTTTTTCTGTGCGGGATCGGAAAGCGCGGCGTGCGCGATGATCAATTGCTTCGGCGCAAAACTGCTGGGATTGGCGGCACCCTGGCCGGTGGCCGAGCGAAAGAAGGTGATCTGGAATCCGATCGGCTTCTGATCCGGCGTGTGCAGCCAGCCGGTCGCGTACCACCATTCGGTACGGAAATCGGGATGAGCGCCGAAGTCGCGTGGAAAAACCAACGCCTTGCCCGGTGCAAGCGGAGTGACCAACGCGAACTGCGGCGGCGCAGCCAAGGCATTTGACAGCAACAAAAGCAGCAGCAGGGTGCGCGGTGCGCACCGGCACAATTTCAACCACATCACCAGTCCTCCCTGACGGCCCGAATTACGCTACCCGACAACGCTTGCCGTCCCGCCACCAACGCGGTCAGCGTGGCTGAGCCGAGCAGCACCGCAGCCACCGTCGCCAGCATCCGCCACGGCAGGTGCAGTTGCATGCTCCAGTGAAACGATTGCGGATTGACGACGAATACCAGAATCAGGCTGATCAGCCAGCCCAGCACGAAACCTACGACAATCCCGATTGCAGTCAGCAAGCCGCCTTCGGCCGCCAGCAGCGCCAGCACTTGCCGGCGCGTGACGCCGATGTGGCGCAACATGCCGAATTCTTTGGCGCGCGCCAGGGTTTGCGCGGAAAAAGTCGCCGCCACGCCGAACAGGCCGATCACAATTGCAATCACTTCGAGCAAATAGGTAACCGCAAAGCTGCGATCGAAAATTTTCAGGCTCAGAGCGCGAATCTGCCCCGGCTCGGAAAGCTCCAGCGCCTTGCCGAACGGCATTTGCTTGAGCGTAGCAATTGCTTGCGCGGGGGTTGTGCCGGCCTGTAGCCACAACCCGGCATCGTTGACGCTCAGATCGCCGGTCAGCTTTTGGTAGTCGGAAAGGCGAATTTGTACAGCGCCCGTTTGCCGCGCATAGTCGCGCCAGACGCCGGCCACGATGAACGGCTGCAGTTTGCCGCCTATTGGCAGCGTGATTTGCGTGCCGACCGAAGCGCGGTACAAATCGACCATCGCTTCCGAAACCCAGACCGGCATCGCTTCTGCGGGAACGATTGCGGCGCCGGTCAAGGGCAGAATTTTGCTCGGATCGTTGATGTCGATCGGACGCGCCAGCAACGCAATATCGGGGCGCTCGGTCGCCAGCGACAGTTTCGTCACGCGCAAAAAATCGGCGCGCGCAATCCCGCTGGCAGCGCGGATTGCCTGCTGCTCGTGCGGCTGCAAGCCGCCGGTATCGCCGCTGCCGGCCGAGCGCAGATACAGTTCGGCCGGCAACACTTGCGTCAGCCAGTCATCGACCGAAACCCGGAAGCTGGTAACCATGATCGCCATCGCCACCATCAGCGCAAAGCTCGACAGCACACCGCCCAGCGCAATCGACGCCTGGTTCGGCGCATTCGCCAACCGCGCCAGCGCCAGGCTCCAGACGACATCCGGCGTTTGCCAGCGGTTGGCAAAAGCAAAGATCATGGCCGCCAGGCGCGGCATCAGCGCAATGCCGCCTATCAATAGTAAAGCGACCGCCAGAAAGCCGAATACCGGTAAATCCGCAAGCGGCGGCAATTGGCTCGATAGGCCGCCCAGCAGCAGGCAAACCAGCTCCGGCCACGGCGATGCCAATCTCGACAATGCGGCATCTTCACTGCCGGATTTGAGTGCCAGCGCCGGCTGAGCGCGGGCCGCTTCCCACGCCGGGGCGGCTGCGCCCAGAATCGCCACCGTTGCGCCAAGTGCAAAGAACGCCAGTGCCGCCAGCGCATTGAAATGCACGCTCGGGCGCACGCCGGGAAAATAACCGCCGCCCAAGTCGCCGCCGAAAAAATGCAGCGCCGCTGCCGCCATCCCATAGCCGGCAGCAATTCCGACAGCCGCGCCGATGACGCCCAGCATTGCACCTTCAAGCAATATTTGCCCCATCAAATGGCTGCGCGTCATGCCGGCCACGCGCAACAGCGCAAACTGGCTGCGGCGGCGCAACACCGACAGCGCCTGACTGGAAAACACCAGAAAGGCGCCGGTAAACAAGGCCACCAGCGCCAGCATATTCAGATTGACGCGGTATGCACGCGACATGTTGGCGGTGCGCGCTTCCTGATCGGCGGTTTCGCTTACCAGCAAGCGGCCCCGCATTTCGCGCTGGAGCGCAGCCTTGAAAGCGGCCCGGTCGACGCCTGCGGTCAGCTTGAGGTCGATCCGCGACAATTGGCCGATGCGGTCAAAATGCCATTGCGCAGCAGCAATGTCCATTACGGCAATGCGTTGTCCGGCACGTGCGCGCAACAGCGTGCCGGCCACCCGCAGATTGACGGTGCGACTGCCCGAGCGGAGCGCCAGATGGCCGCCGGGCTGCACTTTCAGCCATTCCAGCGCAGCCGGCGACAGAAAAATCGCATCATCGGCGATGGTGTCGAGCGGTTGCCCTTTGGCCGGGATGCCGATCAGATCGGGCGCGATTTCAGCGCTGCGAAACACGTCGAGGCCAAGAATCTTGAGCGGAGCGCGCGTATCCGGCGCAGCCGGATTGACGCCGGCCACCGCCGCCTCCAGTTCCAGCACCGGGCTGGCCAGCGCCACGCCCGGACGTAGCGCCAGCAGCGGATACAGTCGCTCGTCGAAGCTGGTCTGGACTGCGCGCACCTGGAGATCGGACAATCCCGACAGGCTCCTGATTGCCGCCGAGAATTCATTGAAGGCCGCCGCATTGATCAGATGGATCGCAAACCCGAGGGCCACGCCCAGCGCAATGGTGGCAATCGCGACTATGGCGCGCACCGGATGCGCGCGCCATTCGCCCAGCAACAGCCAGCGGGTCAGGATGCCGATGCGGATACCCAGATGGATGCCCATGTCGTTGCCTGTTCTAGGCCGGCTGTAAGCCGGCTTTGCTCAGCACCAGCACCCGGTCCGCCATATCGGCCGCCGCATGCGAGTGCGTAACCATGATCGCGGCGGCGCCATTGGCGCGGATTTCCTCGCGCAGCAGCAGCAGCACGCTGTGCGCGGTATCGGGGTCGAGATTGCCGGTAGGTTCGTCGGCCAGCACCAGGTTGGGCCGATGCACCAGCGCCCGGGCAATCGCCACCCGCTGCAATTCTCCACCCGATAGCTGGCGCGGAAAATCGCTGCCGCGCCCATCCAAACCGACCGCAGCCAGCATGTCCTGCGCTCGATGGCGACTCTCGCCATTGAGCAGCAAGGGCAGTGCGATGTTTTGCTGCAAGGTCAGATGCGGCAGCACATGGAACGCTTGAAACACGAACCCCATCTTCTTGCGACGCAACCGCGTCGCCGCGTCGTCATCCAGTTGCGACATGTTCACGCCATCGACCACCACTTCGCCTGCATCGGGCGTATCCAGGCCCGCAATCAGGTTCAGCAGCGTCGATTTCCCGACCCCGGATTCGCCCATTACCGCAACGAATTCACCGGCACCTAGCGTGTACGACAAATCGTCCAGCACGCGTTGGCCGCTGCGATACGACTTGGTGATATGGCGCAGTTCCAGCATGGATGCTCCGGGGAGTGGCGATAGATCGGAAATTGCGAAGAACTTCTGCCATATTAATAAAATGCATGGAGTATGCGTAAATATAATGATATTCACGCATGTTTTGTTGCGGCTTTATAAAATACATAGTCATGTATTTTATATATTCAGCACAATTTTTGCCGATGATGCACTGCGCTTGTTGGATGCGCCCGCTTATCCGGCCGGCCTGCGCCACCGTCTTTCGCGCATGCGCGATTACCGGCGGTCCTGATCGCGCTCTTCGTTCCTGTTGCCGCGGCCCTTGTCTTGCAGCTCAGCCTTGTTTTCACGGCCTCTGCCTTGCGGTTCCGGGTTATTTCCGCGCATTCTGTCTTGCGGTTCAATCCTGTGCTGTCGCGCCCTGTCTTGCGGCTCCGCATTGCTTTCGTGGCCTCTGCCGCGGAGTTCCGGGCTGTTTTCGCGCATCCTGCTTTGGGGTTCAGGCCGCGGGCGCTGCATCCGCGGCGGCTGCAGCGGTTGTTCCTGTTGTTGCCGTTGCTGATTTTGCTGCTGTTGCATTGACTCCCGCTGCCGGACAGGCGCTTGCTGTTGCAGTGGCGGGCGTGTGCGCGGGTGGTCCGGGCTGCCCCTTTGTTCGAAATGCTCCCGCGTTACCGGATCGCGCGGTTGGTAGCGGTATTTTTCGGATCGAATCGCATGCTGACGCTCTGCAGCCCGAGGATAGCGGTTTCCCGAGTATTGCCGTTGGTAGAGCGGCAGCGGTGCGGCACGCGGCACGGCGCGGCGGTCCCATCGGTCCCAGCCGTTTCTGCGCTGTTCCCAGTCTCGGCCCCAGTGATCGCCCCAGCGTGGCGGTGCGTCGGCGCGCCAATTGCGAAAATATGCGGGAGGATGGCGGTAATAACGCACCGGAATGCGCAGCAGGAACACCGGCACATATTCAGGCTGTATCAATTGCCACGGTCCGTTGTACCAGCTGCTCGCATACCAGTCGTCGTCCTGATACACCCAATACAGGCCGTCATAAAAAAAGTAATTCGCATTTGCGCGCGGATCGTAATAAACAGGATAGCCGGGTACCAATACAAGGTTGGGATACACCGGTACGTTGATGCCGATATTAATGCCGGGCAATCCAATGCCGACGCTAATCTGGGCATGAGATGCAGTGATCGATCCCAGCAACACCGACAATGCAATAAACGGGTAGCGAATTTTCATTTTCTATCCTTTTGTGGAAGGCAGCTTGATATTCTTAAAACAGCTTACTCGCAAGTGCCGGAATTTGCCGGTGCGGTATTGCATTGTGCAATACCGGACTATGAAATCTGGCGCTGCCAGTTGCGGATTGCAGCAGCAGGCGGCAAATCACGGCATTTGCTGAAACCGGTATCGAAGAAGCTGCTCGGCAAATAATATAGATCCGGAACGAATAAAGTTAGAACCGGATCCCCTCACCCCAACACTCTCCCAGAGGGAGAGGGGGAGAACGGGGCACGATGAAGTCAAGACTTCATCGTGCCGGATCAATAGAAAGCCGCAGCCTGTATGCGATGGTGCAAAATTTGCGTTTGATATTTGTCAAATTTTTGGCGGATGGCAAAGCCTAGAATGAAAATTCGTTTGCCCGCTCGTGGGCGAACTGACTTCCAAGAAAGCCGATCCATGCCCGAAAATATCGTCAAGATTCCTGCCGCCGCGCGTGGGGTCCGTCGCAAAATCACGTCTCCTAACACTGAAGTACGTGCGGCCAAGGATGGCGACAAAGTGCCCAGTGTGCGCGGCAAAGCAATTGAAGAATTTGTCGTGTCTGAGAATATCCATGCGGCGCAACAGCTGCAAGTGGCCGCTGCATTCACGGTGCTGGAGAAAAGTGCGGCGATCGAGCCGAAAGCGCGCGCGCAAGCGTTGCGTGCATTGCTGGAGGGCGCGTCGCCCGACGATCTGGATGTGCTGCGCGCCGCATTGACCGGCAATCAGGCTAGCCCGGAGGAAAGCGGCTCGAATCCGGATGAAGATATGGCGCTTGACTGGCGCGATGGCGGCTATCCGTACCGCAACCTGATGCGGCGCAGCACCTATGAAAAAGAAAAATTCCGGCTGCAGGTAGAGTTGCTCAAGCTGCAAGCGTGGGTCAAGGAAACCGGACAACGCGTGGTAATCCTGTTCGAAGGGCGCGATGCGGCCGGCAAGGGCGGCGCGATCAAGCGCTTCATGGAGCATCTGAACCCGCGCGGCGCGCGCGTGGTGGCGCTCGAAAAACCGTCCGAAAGCGAACGCGGACAATGGTATTTCCAGCGTTATGTGCAGCATCTGCCGACACGCGGCGAAATCGTGCTGTTTGACCGTTCCTGGTACAACCGTGCCGGGGTCGAGCGCGTGATGGGCTTTTGCAGCGATGCCGAATACACGGAGTTCATGCGGCAGGCTCCCGAGTTTGAGCGGCAACTGGTGCGCAGCGGCGTGCATGTGATCAAGTTCTGGTTCAGCGTCAGCCGCAAAGAACAGCGCCGCCGTTTCAAGGAACGCGAAAGCCATCCGCTCAAGCAGTGGAAGCTGAGTCCGATCGATCTGGCTTCACTCGACAAATGGGACGATTACACGCGCAGCAAGGAAGCGATGTTTTTTGAAACCGACACCGCCGACGCGCCATGGAGCGTAGTCAAGAGCGACTGCAAGAAGCGCGCACGGCTGAACGCGATGCGCTACGTGCTGCACAAATTGCCGTATACGGACAAAAACCTCGTGCATATCGGCAAACTCGACCTGATGATCGTAGGGCGCGCGCATGTGGTGTACGAGCATGGCGAAAGGCCGCAGGCAATTTTGTAAGCCGGCGAGTCGAGCGGTTGGCCGCCACACAAGCCGCCATTTTCTATTCATTGCTATTACATAAAAACGGGGTGCGCAATGCGCACCCCGTTGGCGCTGCTCATTTCTGCCGTTTTGGCGTTTTCTTTACTACTTCTTCGACGCCGCGTTCGCCGTGCATGTCGGTATCGACCAAACCTTTTTCCAGATCGGCGTGTGCCTGCTTTATATCTTTGCGCGGAGCAATTGTCTGGCTGTCTGGGGATTCGTCGCGTTCATGGGGCAGTCTTTCGATACCGTCATTTTTGACTTTTTCCTGCGTATTGATATGCGGATGCGGCAGAGTGTTGTCCTTGGGAATCATCTTTGTTCCTAACATTAAAAATTTATGGAAATGTTAAAAAACCTGCAGGGATACGCAATTATTGATCCTGCACGATGAAGTCTTGACTTCAGCGTGCTCCGTTCTCACCCTCTCCCTCTGGGAGAGGGTTGGAGTGAGGGGATCCGGTTCTAACTTTATTCGTTCCGGATTTATAAGATAACCCAAATGCCGCGATGGTTCCGCCCACGCAGAAACTAACGTCACTTCCGCAATCACAGCCTTCAGCTTGTTCAGGGTGTTTTCACGATATTGCAGTTGTGTTTCAGGAAAGTTAATACCTCGACAAATTTTGCATCCCAATCGTCCAGCAGATATTTTTCCGCCTCTTCAAAGAAGTCATCCCATAGCACCAGTAAATCTTCACGCATTTCATAAGGGGCGAATTGATCGATGTATGTGCGCACCAATGCCGGCTTGACGCCGGCCTTGCGGATTTTTCGCACTATATCCCGCGTGGTTTTTTCCGTGATTTTCGTTTTTGGCGCGGTATCGGCGGCGATACAGAGAAACAGGGTGAGCAGGGAGTCGGAATCCGATTTTCCTTCGGTCACGCGGGTCCAGTCCTTCGAGACGATCGCGTCGAAATTGCTCACATCGTCTGCACCGTCGGTACGCAGAAAGTACTTTTGCTTGAGCTTGTCGAGCAGCGCGGCCAGAGTGGTCGATGGCTCCAGGATTTCCGGGAGGTCGGTCTTGATGATTTTCTTGCACATGCGTTCCATGATGCGCTGATACTGTGCGGGCATGCCGTCGGGAATCAGGTGGGAGCGCTTTTTTGCACTGGCCGCAATGCCTTTGGTTCTGAGCGTGTCTATCAGTTGCGCAAATTCGAATGCGGTGGGCATCGATTCTGTTTCGCTTTCACTCAAACGCAACAATATTGCCGTGCGGATCACTAATTCGGCGGCTTCGTCTTCCAAGTCTGCAGCGGTCATGCCGGATCGCTTGGCGAGCCAGAGCGCGGTGCCGATTTCATCTTGCGCACTGATGCGCTTCTTGTGTTCTTTTCGGTAGGCAACTGGCGTCAGGCGCGACCATTTTTCCAGGAAATCCTTGACCTCTGTGCCCCTTTGGGGGCCGATGATCGCATCTTCGGGCAGCGCGAACAGTTTTTTGAGCAATTCGGAGCCGCCGCGCGAATGCGACAAAAAAGAATTGTCGCGCAGCGATTGCGCTGCCGGCATCAAATCCCCGCCGGTTTTTTCTTCAAGATACAGGCTCACCAGATTGACCATGCGGGTAAGCGCCATCTCGACATCTGGACGCAGATATTGCGAACCGAAAAAATCGGCGATCTGGATGATGCCTTTGGGTGCATCCTCCAGGATTGCCTGGAGTTTTGCCGGATCGACGATGCCGTTTTGCACGCCGAAATGAAGCGTTTTCTCAAAAAACGGCCGGCCATCGTACAGTGAAACCTTGCTGCTGTTATCGGACATGGGAAATCGAAAATTGTTTAAAAAGCCCAAATGGGTGGTTGTTCACAGCGCCGATTCTTCGCCCAGGGCTGGGGCCGGATTTTTTTCCTCTTCCAGCGCAGTGGCGTTCAATGCAGCTTCGGCCAGCGCTTCCCGGCGCTGGTGATCACGCCAGCGCGCGCGCAGCATGAATAACACTTCCGTAAACAAGTCCGGCGTGACGTAGCGCAGCGTCCAGGTCAGCTCCATCCAGTCGTGATCGTTCACTTCTTCATGGCTTAAGCGCGGATGCTCGTCTGGATCGGCTGCGAGGTCGTAATCGACCAGTTCGGCCTTCGATTCGTCGCCATACTTGAAAAGATCGAAAGTAGAGTATTGAAAGAAATGCTCGACCCGCTCGGCCTTGTCGGCCAGATAATCGACCAGCGCATCGCATCCGCCATCGATCTCGCCGATCGCTTGCAGGAATTCGCCCGCATCGCGGCCTTCGCGAAAGATCACCGAGTTGATCATGCCGCGCAGATGTTCGTGGCTGACATCGTTATAGCGCCGCTCCAGAACTACCGCGCGCGCAAACTGTTCCGGCGTGACCAGCATGTTGACGACCGATTCCTTCGAAACGTCGTATTCCCGAATGATGGCCAGCAGGTCGGACGGCGGCAGATCGTCAAGGGCGACCACCAGCGCATGGTCGCCTTCGGATTCGGCCAGGGATACCAGCGCAAACTCCGCGCCGACAATATCGCCCGTGCGAACCAGGCTTTGTGCTTTGAGTAGTGCAGGAGTGTTCATGGGCTATCCGATATTGATAAGTATTGATAGGGCAGGTGCCGTCCGCGTTTTTCGGGGATCAAATTACGCGGCTTGCATCCACGCCACTGCTAGTTGTTGCGGTCGAATCCCTGTTCGACGAGCCAGTCCGATCCTGCTTCTGCCAGATCGGAATCGGCATCTTCCGCATCGCCGTAGTCGTCATCATAGGCATTGTTTGCCGATTCCTCGTCTTCGTCTTCTTGATCCGAGTCAGCATGGAGCGGAATGCCGGTATCGCTCTTGCCGTGCAGATATTCCAGGCCGGCTGTGACGATCAGGAACTGCTCGCCGTCCGGATGCGCAAGAACGGTTTTGGCAAGTTTGCCGGCCCATGCGCTTAATTCCAGCGAAGGCAACAACGTTGCCCATGACGGAAATTCGTCCGGTTCCTGAGCAACCAGTGCATCCATCGCCTTGCCGCTGGTGAAGCGGATGCCGTCATGAAATGCCACTGCGCCCATTTCCGGATAGTTTTTGATCATCGACATCAAAGTCGGAAGCTGGACCCGTTTGGCTTCCAGTCGCGAAGCCAGCACATCGTTGCCGGCAGAATCGCTGCACATATCATCGAGTTCGGAATCGTAGGCGGATTTAAGTTCATGGAAAAACGACGATATTCTCACTGCAGTACTCCTTCAATATAATTTTTCCAAATTTCCCGCGCAGTTTGCATCGGATTGTCGAGCAGGTTGCGGCGACGGTTTTCGTCGTATGCAGAACGCTTTGCTTCGACCGAAAGCGTGTCATACGCTTGTTTTATTTCCCGGAATTTTTCTGGTGCATCCGGCGATGCATTCTTGTCCGGATGGAACAAGGATGCTTTTTGCCGGAAGGCGGTTTTTATCTCGGCCAGCGAGGCGTCGCTCTCGATGCCTAATACAAGATAGTAATCTTTCATATTCTTATGTGAATGCGTTCTTAGTCGGAGCGTCAGCCGATCCGACTATTTTGTGGAGTATATTTGATATCCGCAATAAATATATGCGGGAAATGCACTAAAAATAGTGATACTCGCCGTTTTTTAGAAAATCGCCGGGAAGCTGGATTCGCGTTTGCCGCTCTCGGTACTATCGGGTCATTACGCGTCGCAGCCAGAAACTGATCGCATCCACTGCGCCCACCATCAGCAGCATCGCAATGATAACGCTGGCGGCTTGCTGCATCTGGAACAGCGACAGATGGTATTTCAGCATCTGGCCCAGTCCGCCGGCGCCGACCACGCCCAAAATAGCGGCGGCGCGGATATTGTTTTCCCATCGATACAGTGTATACGACAGCATTTGCGGCAGTACCTGCGGCAGTGTCGCATAAAAGAATGCGGTCATCGGCCGTGCGCCGTTGATGCGCAGTGTCGCTTCCGATGCCGGCGGCAGATTTTCCAGCGCATCGGCGAACAGCCGTCCGAGCACGCCGGCGGTGTGCGCGGCCAGCGCCATTGTGCCGGCGAACGGCCCCAGGCCGGCGGCGATCAGCAAAATCGAGGCCCAGACCAGTTCCGGTATCGAGCGCAATATGTTCAATATCAGCCGGATCGCCGCGCGGGCAGGACGACCGAAGCGGCCGCTGGCCGGCAGTGCCAAAGCGACGCCGAGCAGCAGCGCGATGCCGGTGCCGAGCGCCGACATCGACAGGGTTTCCAGCGTGCCGATGGCGATTTTCAGCAAAAACGGGCCGGCCAGTTCGGGCGGTGCGAAGCCGTGCAGGAATTCCATGCTGGAGCGCAGTGCATCGGCGCTGAACAACGCACCCCACTGCAGCGGCAATGAGACAAAACTGGCGACGACCAGCACCAGCAATCCGATTGTCAGCACAATGGCTGAAATATCGAGGGGCGGGGCGGCCGGCATTGAGGAAGGGGAGCTATTTTTGCGCATCGCTCAACTCAGTCGCTTGCGCAGGAAGCTGCTGACCAAATCGGCGCAAGCCACCAGCAGCACGAAGATGATGAGCATGGTGGCAACTTCGCCGCCGGCCAGCATTTTCATCGATTCGTCCATCCGTTGTCCGAGGCCGCCGGCACCGACGAAGCCCATGATGACCGAACCGCGAATCGCACATTCCCAGCGGTAGGTGGTGTAAGACACCAGTTCCGACGCAGCTTCCGGCAATGCGCCATACAATAGTGCAGACAATCGGCTGCTGCCGTTTTTTAGCAGGCTTTCGCTGGCATGGGCGTCGGAAGATTCGAGAATTTCGGCATACACCTTGCCCAGCATGCCGCAGTAGGTCAACGCTATCGCCAGCACGCCGGCAGTCGGCCCCAGACCGACGATGCGCACGAACAGCAGCGCCCAGACCAGTTCCGGAACGCTGCGCAACAGTACCAGCAGCCAGCGCGCGCCTTGCCGGATCAGCACGCCGGCCCAACGCATGCGGCCGCTGCCGAGGCGCGAAATCGACAGCGACTGCGTCACCAGCAACGACAGCGGGATTGCGCCCAGCAACGCCAAAGTCAGGCCGGCGGTCGCCATCGCGACGGTTTGCCAGGTTGCGGTCAGCATCAGTTGCAGAAATTCGGCCGAATGGGCGGGCGGCACGAAATCGGCCAGAAAGCGCCCGGTCGCGCGCAAGCTTTGCGCATCGAGCAAGGTCCAGGGCTTGAATTCGCTCGCTACCAGCATCGGCCACAGCAGCACCAGCGCGATGATGCTGCCCATCACGCGGCCACGCCAGGCGGGATCGGGATGCTGCGAACGGATTGTCAGGGCGGAAGCAGACATACAACGGCGTCAGCAGTGCGCAACGATGACGACCGGCCGCAACTGATCGGCATCGGTAGCGGGCGTGCTGCCGGCATTTTGATACAGCGCTGCAATCATCGCGTCGGTCACTTGCGCGCGCGGCGCATCGAACATGATGCGGCCGTCGCGCAAACCGACGATGCGCGGAAAATGGCTGCGGGCCAGTTCCACCTGATGCAGGCTGCAGATCAGCGTCGCATTGCGGCTGGCCGATTCCTGTTGCAGCGCGGCCAGGGTTTGCAGCGCCAGCGCCGGGTCGAGCGCCGACAGCGGTTCATCGACCAGGAAGGCTTCTGCACTCGACACCAGCAAGCGCGCCATGCCGCAACGCTGGCGTTCGCCGCCGGACAGGCGATCGACCCGGGCATACAACTTGTCTTGCAGATTGAAGCGCGCCAACGCGTCATACGCGATTTGCGCGTTGCGCTCACCCGGCTTGATCAGCGCAGCCAGCGCGCGCCAGAAGCCCCATTGCGGCAAGCGTCCGGCCAGCACCGCAGTCACCACGCGCTGGCGCGGCGGCAACGGCGGCGTTTGCGGCGCCAGAAACAGTCGTGCCCGCAGCAGATGGCGCTGCGCGTGGGGCAGCGCCCACGGCGATAGCCCGAAAGCAGAAAATTCTCCCGCTTGCAGGCGATGCGCGCAGGCGAAGGTATGCAGCAAAGTGGTCTTGCCGGCACCGGACGGCCCGATCAGCGCAACTTGTTCGCCCTGGCCGATCGACAGGCTTACATCGTTCAGCGCGAAGCCGGCCGGGGCACGGCCCGATGTCGCGGTGGAAGGGTGGCGCACGCTGGCGCCACGTAATACGAATGACATGTTGCTTTCAGTCTTATTTCAGCAAACCCGCATTGCGTGCTGCCGCTTCGATCGCCGCATAGTTTTCAGCCTTGGTCGGGATGAACTTGCTGGCACGTTGCAGATCGAGGATTTCCTTGTCGGCCGGGTTTTTGGCGTCCAGCGACAGGAAGGCGTCGGTCAATTTCTTGCGTACGACCGGATTCATGTCGGCGCGCACGCTCCAGTTATAGTCAAAATAGCCGGGCGTGGTATAGAACACATGGACGACTTTGGTATCGACCTTGCCGCTGGCGACGAGTTTTTCCCAGACGGAAATATTCAATGCGCCGGCATCTACCTTGCCGCCGGAAACTGCTGCAACGGTGGCGTCATGCGCGCCGGAAAAGGCGATCCGCTTCATGTCGGTGTCCGGATTGATTTTTGCTGCCAGCAGGTAGGAACGCGGCATCAGATGGCCGGAAGTCGATGACTCGGAGCCGAAAGTCAAGGTCTTGCCTTTCAGGTCTTCCAGCTTGGTGATGTCGCGGCTGGTGGTGATGAAAACCGATTTGAATTTCTCGTCCTCTGCGCGCTGCACCAGCGGCACTACCTGGTTGTTGCTGCGTACTTTGGCCTGAATAAAAGTGAAGCCGCCGAACCAAACCATGTCGAGTTTGTTATTGATCAAGCCTTCGACCGATGCCGCATAGTCGGTCACTGGCGTAAACTCCACCTTCACGCCAAGCTTTTTCTCCAGATAATCGCCCAGCGGCTTGAATTTGCGCTGCAGTTCGGTTGGCGCTTCATCGGGTATCGCCGATACGCGCAAGACCTGCTGCGCATGGGACAGGCCGGACGACAGCAACATCGCAGACGCCAGAGCAGTGGAAAGCAATGCCTTGAGGACTTTGGAGGACGGGAAATGCGACATGGGATACCTTTAGTCTTGAGTAAGTGGGTCTTCGTTTTACGGCGAAACCATGCTGTTTCGCGCAATGTAAAGGCGGTATTATCCGCGAATTACCACTTGCGGGCATAATTGGTAAAAATTCCATAAAAGTTGCAGCTGCCGCTGTGGGCGGCAGTGGTTTTATCCGATAAAACTAACGGGACGGATGCTTATGCTGCCATTACAGAATTTTTCCGCGTCGCGCGCGACTGCTGCAGATCTGGTGCTGGATGATGACGCAGATGCAGACACGATACGCGCCGAACTGCAGGCCGGTTTGCTGGCGACCCCGGCCTTTACAGCGCCGAAATATTTGTACGATGCGCTCGGTTCCAAGCTGTTCGAGGCCATCTGTCTGCTGCCCGAATATTATCCGACGCGTACCGAGGCGGCGATTTTCGACGCCAACCTGGCAGCGATCGCACAGGCGGTCGGGTTGGGCGCCACCCTGATCGATTTGGGCGCAGGCAATTGTGCGAAGGCGGTACGGTTGTTTCCCGCGTTGCAGCCGCGCCAGTATGTGCCGATCGATATCTCGGCCGATTTTCTGGCACAGGCGCTGGCGCCGATCCGGTCGCGTTTCCCGAAGATCGAAATGACCGGAATCGGTCTCGATTTTTCCAGCAGCCTCGATTTGCCGGACACAGTCAGCCAGGAAAAACGCTTATTTTTTTATCCGGGCTCGTCAATCGGCAATTTCGCGCCGGCGCAGGCGGAGGCTTTTCTGCGGCGGATTCGTGCCGCTTGCGGCGCAGATGGCGCGTTGTTGATCGGAATCGATCTGATCAAGGAAAAAGCCATCCTCGATGCCGCCTACGATGATGCGCTTGGCGTCACGGCTGCGTTCAATCTGAATCTGTTGCACCACCTGAACCGGCTGCTCGGCGCCAATTTTGAGGTGCGCGATTGGCTACACAGGGCGTTTTACAGTCCGCAGCAAAGCCGCATCGAAATGCATCTGGAAGCGCGTCGATCTTTGACCGTGCACTGGCATGGCGGACAGCGTTACTTCGCTGAAGGTGAGCGCATTCATACCGAAGACAGCTATAAATACACTGCGCAATCATTCATCGAGCTGCTCGGCGCTGCCGGTTTTGGCGCGATCCGGAAATGGACCGATGAGCGGGGCTGGTTTGCGATCATGCATGCGCAAGCGCTCTGAACCCAGGAGCTGACATGACAACGCTTACTTCCCTGCTGGCGCAATACGATTTGGTAAGGCAAGCGACGATGGCATTGACGCAGGCGCTGTCCGACGAGGATTGTTGCGTGCAATCGATGCCGGATGCCAGTCCGGTCAAGTGGCATCTGGCGCATACCACCTGGTTTTTCGAGACGTTCGTGCTCGAACGTTTTGAACTGAACTTCAAGCCGCATCACCGGGCTTTTCGGGTTTTATTCAATTCGTATTACAACGGTATTGGCAGCCAGCACCCGCGCCCCCGGCGCGGTTTGATCACGCGTCCGACATTGGCCGAAGTGGAAGATTATCGCAGCAATGTCGATGCACGCATGGCGGCGCTGATTCTGATTGCCGCTGCGCTGCCGCCGGCCCGCGTAGCAGAATTGGTGCAATTGGTGATACTGGGCTTGCAGCACGAACAGCAGCATCAGGAGTTGCTGCAAACCGATATCCTGCATCTGTTTTCCTGTAACCCGCTGCAGCCCGCTTACGCCACCGGCGATGTGCCGCCGGTAGCGCGGGTGTTGCCGCTGGAATGGCAGCAATATCAGGGCGGCGTAATCGAGATCGGTTATGCGGATGACGGATTCTGCTTTGATAACGAGTTACCGCGTCACCGACAGTTCGTTGAACCGTTTACGCTGGCATCCCGGTTGGTGACGAATGGTGAATATCTGGCTTTCATTGAAGCCGACGCCTACCGGAACCCGGTGCTATGGTTGTCTGAAGGATGGGATTGGCTGCAATCGCAGCAGTTGACGCAACCGCTGTACTGGCGCCAGATCGACGACCAGTGGCAAGAGTTTACACTGCATGGCCTGCAGCCGCTGGATCTGCAGCGTGCGGCGATTCATCTGTCCTATTTTGAGGCCGATGCTTACGCCCGCTGGGCTGATGCACGGCTCCCCAGTGAAGCCGAATGGGAATCGGCGGTAGCGAGCCAGTCGCAAAAGCACGCTTCCCAATCTTTGTTGCAATTATTCGATACCGCATGGCAATGGACGTCGAGCAGCTATGGACCGTATCCGGGCTTTCGGCCGTCGGCAGACGCTATCGGTGAATACAACGGCAAATTCATGGTCAATCAATATGTATTGCGCGGTGCATCCTGCGTTACGCCGGTTGATCATTCGCGCACTACGTACCGTAATTTTTTCCCGACTGGCGCACGCTGGCAATTTACCGGTGTTCGCTTGGCACGATCCGTGTAATTTTTCAGGTATTTCTGTACTTCTTGGGTCGACAATCGGCGTACTTTCCCTTGCACGGGGAAGGGGGGCAAGCGTGTTTGAATCGAGCGCATGCAGCCGCGCTGAGCAAGAGTAATCTTGCCACGCGCAGGTTGATCGCACCGGATTGCCTGGCGGAAACCGATGCAGAAATCACACTAATATCCCCGCCTGTTGTTTAATCCTTGTAATGGCCTTTACCCTTGCCGTTGCCGTTGCCGTTGCCGTTGTTGCCGTGTTTATCGCGTTTATCGTGCTTGTCGTCGCGCTCGTTTGCATATCGATCATGACGATTGCCATGCTGTTCGCGGTAGCGCGGTGCGTATTCATTGGTGTACCAGCTATCCTGGACAAAATACACTTGCTGGCCGCACGCGTTATAGGCACGACAGTGTTTCGACCAGTGTTTTGCGTGGCCCGGAGGAACGCGCAGATAGATCGGCTGCCGTTCAACGTAGCGGGCCGGGCGTTCTATCATCATCGGTTGCGCATAAATCACGCGTGGCTGCGGGAAGTCGCCGATATTGATGCGGCCGTAAAACCCGGGCTGGCCGATATTGATGGATACGCCGACATCGGCTGCCATCGCCGTTGATGTCAAGACAAGCAAACTTGCGGCCAAAATTATATTTTTCATGAAGGATGTTTTTATTGGATGAATAAAATGCCTTGCGCCTGCCCGGTGCAAGACCGAAAGCCGCTTGACGGCATGCATGCATTGTACCGTTTGGTCCCACCGGCGTTGGTGCGGTAGCGCGCATAAGCTGCGCCCTGTTTTTGCTATGCTTTTTCTGGTCGTATCTTGCTATCCACGATGGCTTGACCGCATTGTCGAAGCGGCTGTGCTGAAAAACATTGCGGAGCCGGCTCAGGTGACAGCCATTGCAGCGCACCTCAGCGCGCATTTTGAAGTCCGCGCCGGAGCGATTCGCCCCTGGTTCCTTTACCGCAATTTTTCGTGATCCGTCCCTGCCTGCATAACGCTTGAAATAGCGCGGATATTATTCTTCTTCATCTGTTTTACCCGAATGGTCGGCGGGAATGATGATGATCAGGGTAGTGCCGTGGCTTTCGTCGCTGTCGATAATCAGTTCGCCATGCAGCGTATTGATGCGCTCCTGGATTCCGATCAGGCCGTACGATTTTGCTTTGCGGCGGCAATTGTGCTGCATGCCGATGCCGTTGTCGGCAATTGTCATCCGTATCTTGCCGGTATCCTTGGACAAGTTGATCGTGATCTTGTCAGCCTGGGCATGGCGGCTGATGTTGGTCAGCGATTCCTGCAGGATGCGAAACAATGCAGTAGCGTGATTGTCATCGAGTTCATAATCGGCATCAACGCCGTCGATCTGCAGTGCGCAGGCAATATTGTTGCGACGCTGGAATTGCTTGACCTGCCATTCGATCGCAGCAGGCAAGCCCAGGTCCAGTACCGCCGGGCGCAAATTGTTGATGATGCCGCGTACCGATGCGATAGTGGTGTCGATTTGCTCCAGAGCAGTCTGAACCCTGGCATTCAGGCGCGGATGGCTGTGGCCGGTGCGGGTGGCCAGCATCGACACATCGATGCGCAGGGCCAGCAGATTCTGCCCCAGTTCGTCATGAATTTCACGCGCGATGCGCTTGCGTTCATCTTCCTTGACCCATTCCTGATGCGCGGCCAGGCGGCGGATAGTTTGCTGCGATTGCAGCAAGGCTTCTTCGGTGCGCTTGAAATCGGTGATGTCCAGCACTGAGCCAACCACCGTCTGCGGCTGGTTGTTTTGGTCGCACAGGATGCTCCCTTGGCAGCGCACGTACCGTATTGTTCCGTCCAGGCGGATTATCCTGACAGTGCGGCTGAATTTTGCGCCATGTCGGATTGCATTGCGCACTGCGCGATATATTGCACTCCGGTCTTGTGGATGGATCGCTTGCAGCGCCTTTGCCATGCTGGGAGCAACCGATTGCGGCCGATGACCGGCAATCCGGTATAACTCATCCGACCAGCGTAACGCGCCGCTGGCGATGTCGCGCTCCCAGCTGCCTACGTGCGCTACCCGCTGCGCCTGATGCAGGATATGTTGTATGTGCTCAAACTCTTCTTCGGTGCGCTTTTGTTCGGAGATTTTTGCGGTGAGCTGGACGTTGGACAGCGTTAATTCTGCAGTACGCTCCCGTACCTTGGTTTCGAGCATCGCATAGGCGTTTTGCAGCGCTTCTTCGGCTGCCTTGCGCGCGCTGATGTCTTTTACTACCAGGCGGCAGCTGTGTTCGGCGGCATCGGCATTGGCTTCGATTTGGGCGTAAAACGGGCGTTGCTCGGCATTGAGCAAGCGCACCTCGCACGATTGCTTTGTTTCGCGATCAAATACGCGTGTCAGAAAAGCATTGAAAGTCGGACGCGACTCAGGTGCGACGAACGCGCCAAAGCGCCGTCCAACCAGTTTTGATCGCTCCAGTCCGATCAGGCTGGCGCCGGTCAGGTTGACTTCATGCAAGGCACCGTCGCGGCCCAGCGTGAAATACCCGATCGGGGCGAATTCATACAGATCGGCATAGCGCGCCAGCATCGTTTCGATTTCCTGCCTGGCCTGTTGCAGTTCCAGCAATTGGCTATTTTGCAGCGACAACTCGATTTGGCTGACTTGCAGTTCATGCAATTGCTTGCGCGCATCGATGTCGCTCGCCAGTATTGCAGAATCGGTATGCTTAAGGCATTCGCTGGACGTATTGGCCTTGTTGCGCTTGTTATTGGGCTTGTCACTCAATGCCTTTTCCGCTTTGACGCGTAATGGATTGGTGCCTGTGGGGTCAGTCATTTTTTGCTCCATGGCAATCATTGCGTCTGTTTTTTTCTCAGGCTTTTGCGCAAGCTGCCGGTTAATCCTGTGGATAGCATAATGCGCAAGCCAGAAGACGTAATCCGTTTATGCCTACAAATATAGTGTTGGAGCCGATAAATGTCGATAGGCGATAGCGAGATTTGTTGCCCGCATAGCCCGTATCTCGGTTATTTTGCGCGGTTTTTCTTTCTGCCCAGAAAGTAGAGAAAATGGCGACGAACTCGCCCGGGCTGCAAGATTTTATATGGGAGTATGATAAAAAATAGTGCTTTATGCGCATTATTATTTGCGGTATTTAAAAATACAGGGGCTTAGTATATTTTTCGATGGCGTGCCGGCGGCAAGGGGCGGCGTCATTTCATGCCAGCGTTGATTTTTACGCGCAATTCGGCTTCCAGTTGTTTGGCTGCAGTGATGTCGGTGAACGTCAGCACCACGCCGTCGATCACATTTTCCAGCGTGCGATACGGCATGATGCGCACCTTGAACCAGCGGCCGTCGCCGGTTGTAATCTGTTTTTCTGAAAACATTAACGTGCGCAGCACGCCACAGACATCTTCCTGCAGTTCCGGGTAACGCAGATCGGTGACTATGTCGCTCAACGGACGACCGACGTCGCCCGCGATCAGCTTGAAAAACTGGGTCGCCTGGGTGGTGAAGCGCTGTACATGCAGCGCTTCATCGAGAAATATGGTGGCAATGTCGGTGCTGTTAAGCAGGTTTTTCATATCGTTGTTGAGCAGCGACAGATCGTCCACCTTCGATTGCAACTCGGTATTAACGGTTTGCAACTTTTCATTCAGCGACTGCATTTCTTCCTTGGAGGTGGTTAATTCCTCGTTGGTGGATTGCAGCTCTTCATTGGTCGATTGCAACTCTTCGTTAGTTGCGGTCAACTCTTCCTGCGAAGTCTGCATCTCTTCACGGATAATCTGGATTTCTTCGCGGGCGCGTTCCAGTTCGCCCTGTTGCGCGTGGTTAAGCTGAGAACTGCCAGCTGCTGCAGAGGCGGCGGGGGGCGCCGCTGCGCTAAACACCATCATCACCATCCCGTGCAGCAGTTCCGGTTTTTCAATCAGTTGTACCGTGATATTAACGTTGGGGTCTGCTTCGCCGCTGCCTTCTATCCGCAAATCTTTCAGCATGACGGTGCCGGTTTGGCGCACCACTTTTTTGAGAGCATTGGACAATTGGTGGCGCAAACCGTCGCGCGCCATCGCATAAATATTCCAGTTAGCCTTGCCGGCGGCCGGTTCCAGATATTTTCCGGTGCGCCCGTTGATGTACAGGATATCGCCCTCGGCATTGACCAGTACCGCAGCCGGCGTGAAATTTTGCAACAAGAACTGATCGGCTTGGAATTGTAAATTGGTGGCCGGGTTGACGGTCCTGCGTGGTTCCTGCATGAGAGGCAGGCTGACTGGAAATTTGGCAGGAAAATCGATTTTTCCTGTGCGCAAGGTATTGTCAAGGCGTCGATATAGCCGCGCTTTGTTGTCCAGCGGCGCAAACAGACTGGTAAAGCTGCCAACGGTTTCGGCGCTGCCCAGCAGCAAAATGCCGTTGCGATTGAGCACGTAGTGAAACAGCGGCATCAGCTTGGCTTGCAGTTCAGGCCCGAGATAGATCAGCAAATTGCGGCAAGTCAGAATATCGAGCTTGGTGAAAGGCGGGTCCATGATGATGTTTTGCGGTGCAAAAACCACCATTTCCCTGATTTCCTTGGCAACCCGATAGCCATGTTCATCTGCGATGAAAAAACGCTCGAGGCGTTCGGGCGAAACATCCGCCGCAATGTTGGCTGGAAAAAATCCTGCGCGTGCCTTGTCGATTGCATCCTGATCCAGATCGGTGGCAAAAATCTGCAGTGAGTAGCGCGCGTGAGGTTTGATCTGTTCGAGCGCTTCCTTGAAAACAATTGCCAGCGAATAGGCTTCTTCGCCGGTCGAGCAAGCTGGTACCCACGCCCGCAGCACCTTGCCGTTCGGACTTGCAGCCAATAGTGCCGGGAGAGTTTCTTTTTCCAAATAATCCCAGACTTGCGGATCCCGAAAAAAATTGGTGACGCCGATCAGCAATTCCTTGAACAGCAAATCGACTTCCTGAGGATTTTCGCGCAGATACCGCACGTAATGGGTAATTGCATCGATCTGATGCAAGCCCATGCGGCGTTCGATACGGCGATACACGGTGTTTTTCTTGTACAGCGAAAATCGTTGCCGGTGCGCTCGCGCAGCAGGATCACGATTTTTTCCAAGGCGGTCTGGGACCTGTTTTCCAGAATAGGTTCATGCTCTATATCCGGATGTACTTGCCGCAGATAGGCGACGATTTTTGCCGGCAATTCCTCCGTAGGGGCAATGATGTCGACTACGCCGGCATCTATCGCGCTGCGCGGCATCGAATCGAACTTGGCGTTGGCAGGATCTTGCACCAGAGTCAGTCCGGCTTTTTCCTTGATCGCGCGCAGGCCCAGCGTACCGTCCGAACCCATGCCCGACAGGACCACGCCAATCGCCGTTTCGCGCTGATCTTCGGCCAGCGAACGAAAGAAAAAATCAATCGGCAAGCGCATGCCGCGCCGCGCAGCCGGCTCCAGCAGATGCAGCAGGCCGTGCAGGATTGACATGTCCTTATTCGGGGGAATTACATACACACAGTTCGGCTCGATCTTGATGCGGTCGGTAACTTGAAAAACGGCCATCGGTGTGGAACGTTGCAGCAACTCGGGCAGCATGCCTTTGTAGGTGGGGTCCAGATGCTGAATCACGACATACGCCAAGCCGCTTGCCAGCGGTACGTTTTCAAAGAAATTCACCAGTGCTTCCAGCCCGCCGGCAGAGGCGCCAATGCCAACCACAGGAGGAGTGACGGTTTTATTCTTTACTTTGGATGCGGCGGTTTTTTTTACGGGAGTCGTGTGATTCAAGTTGGCCATGCATTCTTTCTTGCCCGCAGGGTTTCGGAGTTTTGGCCGCAATTGTATCAATGTGCGCTGTCAATTGATATTGCGACAGCACAAGACAGCAGCGGAATCAAGCGGTAACGATGACGCTCCTCATGACCCCGCCGTGCCGCTGATTATGCTGCAATCGCAGCGGATGCCTGCTCCTGCGAGCGCAACGCCAGATGACGGTTGACGGCGCTCAGCACCGCCTTGAACGACGCGGTCACGATATTGCCGTCAACGCCGACGCCGAACAGGGTTGGGCCATTATCGAGCCGCAACTCGACATAACAGGCGGCCTGTGCGTTGGCGCCGGAACCGATCGCGTGTTCGTGATAATCCATCAGCTGGATATCGAGCCCGAGCGCGTTGACGAATGCATCGATCGGACCGTTGCCGCCGCCGGCCAGCGCCACGTGCGTACCGTTTTGGATAATGTCGATTTCGATCTGCACCGATTCCGCTTTGGCGGAGTCTTCTTCCAGTCGATGCGCTTGATAAGCGTAAGGCGTGATTTGCTCCAGATATTCGTGCTGGAAGATCGCGTAGATGTCGGTCGCAGCAACTTCACCGCCGGTGCGATCGGTGGTGGCCTGCACCGCGCGACTGAATTCGATCTGCAGACGGCGCGGCAGCGACAAGCCGTATTCCTGTTCCAGCAAATACGCCATGCCGCCTTTGCCGGACTGGCTGTTGACGCGGATTACCGCATCGTAGCTGCGCCCGAGGTCGGCCGGGTCGATCGGCAAATACGGCACTTCCCACAGTGCATCGGCTTTTTGCTGGGCGAAACCCTTCTTGATCGCATCCTGATGCGAGCCTGAAAAGGCGGTAAATACCAGGTCGCCCGCATACGGATGGCGCGGGTGCACCGGTAACTGGTTGCACTCTTCGACGCACTTTCGCACGCTGTCGATATCGGAAAAATCCAGGCCCGGATGCACGCCTTGCGTGTACAGATTCATTGCCAGCGTCACCAGATCGACGTTGCCGGTGCGTTCGCCATTGCCGAACAGACAGCCTTCAACCCGGTCGGCGCCGGCCATTACTGCCAGTTCGGCCGCGGCTACCGCGCAGCCGCGGTCATTGTGCGGATGGACGCTGATGACGATCGCATCGCGCCGTGCCAGATTGCGGTGCATCCATTCGATCTGATCCGCATAGACGTTCGGCGTGCTGCACTCGACGGTGGCCGGCAGATTGACGATCATTTTGCTGGCGGCTTGCGGTTGCCAGACTTCCGATACCGCGTCGCACACTTCTTTGGCAAAATCGAGTTCGGTCTGGCTGAACGATTCCGGCGAGTACTGGAAGCGCCAGTCAGTCTCCGGATGGGCGGCAGTCAATGCCTTGATGCGGCGGGTGCCGTTGATCGCGATGGCCTTGATTTCATCGCGCGACATGTTGAAGACGATGCGGCGAAAGCCGGGCGCCACCGAGTTGTACAAATGTATGATCGCGTGCTTGGCGCCGAGCATCGATTCCACGGTGCGGTCGATCAGTTCGTCGCGCGATTGAGTCAGGCCGATGATGGTGACATCGTCCGGAATGCGGTTTTCGACGATCAGCTTGCGCACGAAATCGAAATCGGTTTGCGAAGCGGACGGAAAGCCGACTTCGATTTCCTTGAATCCGATCTTGACCAGTATCTCAAAAAAACGCAGCTTCTTTTCCGCGCTCATAGGTTCGATCAACGCCTGGTTGCCATCGCGCAAGTCGGTGCTCATCCAGATCGGCGGAGTGGTGATAACTTGATCGGGCCAGCTGCGGTTGCTGATCTGGACTACGGGAGCCGGGCGATACTTGCTTGCAGGGTTGGACAACATCATGATGAATCCTTTGTATTTTTAGAGGAAATGGTAAGAACAAGCGGGAACAATGAAGGTGGCAGCGAGGCTGCCTGACTGCCACTTAACGCGAGGCCAGGCAACCGATCGGTAGCGGTAGCAGCAGAAGTAATTGCGGTAGCAGGCGTGCAGCCGGCATTTCGGCGACAAATGTGCGTTGAGTGAACGTTGTGCAATGCGATGTGAAATGCATATTGGGTGAACCGTGTTTGTTGGGTTGCTTTGTTGCCGGATAGCCGGCAGCTAAGGCCGGCAGGGTAAAACTAGGGGCGGGCGGGTTACGCCAGCGATAGTCGTAGCGAGCCTGCCAGCGCAGGCGCGGCGAGCTGTACAAAATGCAGAAAAGGGAATCGAGCGAATGTCATGACTTGAATGTAGTGGGAGCCGACCGGGTTTGTCAAGCGCCTTGCGGGATTTTTTACACGTTACGCCATTGCATGCGGGTGCAACCAGGTATGTTGATTTTCATTAAAATGTACTTTTATTGATGCATTGGAAAAGCAAATGATTCGCAGCGCAACCGCATGGTGCAGGTGCGCGTCGTCGATTGCGCTGCTGCCGGAGTTAGTTCGCGGCAACGGCTACGCCGGCCGGCCCGTCCGTCATCTGGCCAATTACCGCCGCGTCGGCAAAGCCTTCTCGGGCGAATAGCGCCAGCACTTCCTCGACCGCAGACGGATCGCAGGCAACCAGCAGACCGCCGGAAGTCTGCGGATCGCACAGCAACGCTTGCTGGACCGGCGTGATGGCCTGCGCCAGCGTCACATCGTGGCCGTAGGCGGCCCAGTTGCGCCCCGAGGCACCGGTAATGAAGCCTTGTTCAGCCAGTCGCTGCACCTGCGGCAGCAGCGGAATGCTGCCCATGTCGAGCTGGGCGCGCAATTTTGCGCCGCGCGCCATTTCCAGCAGATGGCCGAGCAGGCCAAAGCCGGTAACATCGGTCATCGCGTGCACCGCGCCTAAATCGGATAGCGCGCGCCCCGGCTTGTTGAGCTTGGTGGTGTTTTCTATCATCGCCGCATAGCCGGCAGCGTCCAGCGCATCCTTCTTCAGTGCCGCCGACAGAATCCCGACCCCCAGCGGCTTGCCGAGGATCAGCTTGTCGCCGGCTCTGGCATTGGCGTTGCGCTTGACCTTGGACGGGTGGATCAATCCCATGACGACCAGGCCGTAGATCGGCTCGACCGAATCGATGGTGTGGCCGCCGGCAATCGGAATCCCGGCTTCGGCGCAGATAGCTTCGCCGCCGCGGATGATTTGCCCAATGGTTTCAATCGGCAATTGGCTGATCGGCATTCCGACCAGCGCCAGCGCCATGATCGGCGTGCCGCCCATCGCATACACGTCGGAGATCGCATTGGTGGCGGCGATGCGGCCGAAATCGAACGGATCATCGACGATCGGCATGAAAAAATCGGTGGTTGCAATCAACGCCTGTTCGTCATTGAGCTTATAGACCGCTGCGTCATCGGCGGTTTCAATGCCGACCATCAATTCCTTGGGAACCGGGAAGCCGGTTGAATTTTTCAGAATTTCGGACAGCACGCCGGGTGCGATCTTGCAGCCGCAGCCGCCGCCGTGCGAAAAGGAGGTGAGTTTGATTTTCAAATCGGTCGCTGCATTCATCGGAGTTCCGTTAGTAAGGTCATATGTGAAGCAGATTATCCATCAACTGCAGCAACGCTGCTTTTTCCCGTTCCGGTGCAAACAAGGGCGCCCGCGCCGCGCATTGCTTTTGCAGCAGCGCGTAAAAAATCGGGTCGGCGATGCTTTGATCGATCAGGCGCGCCAGTGCGCGGCTGTCGCCGGGCGGAAAATATCCGGCGTAATCGTCGCCCAGCATGCCGCGGTTGCCGGATATGTCGCTGGCCAGCACTGCAACGCCGCTGGTAATGGCTTCGATAATGACATTGGCGCCGCCTTCCATGCGCGAACTGATGACCATCAGATGGCTGCGTTTCAAGCGCTGGCGGGTGGCTGCATGCGGCAGGCTGCCGAGCCAGCGGTAGCGCACTTCCTGTTGCCCGGTTTGTTCCGCCAGGCGGCCCAGCGCAGGTTCCAGCGCGGCGCCTATATGAATCAGCCGGGCTTGCGGCGATTGCACCAGAGAAGCGGCGCGCATGAAGGTGGCCGGATCTTTTTCGTCCCGCAGGTGGCCTATCATCGTTATCGTCAAGTATCTGCGTGTTGCCGGTGCAACCGCTTTGAGCGTTGCGGTCGACTGGTAAATGACTTGCGTTTTTGCGCGCAAATCGGCCGCCAGTTCCAGCCGCCCTGAAGCTTGCAATACCACCAGTTGCGTGGCAAGTTGCAGCGAACGCTGCGCGTTGACATCAGTTCGGATATCGCGATATAAATCCGTGCCCGTCAAAACCACTACCAGCGGAGCGCCGGGGCGGGCTGCGGCAAATGCCGCAATCGACGCCGCCGAGCGTCGTGCATGCAGCGCGATCATCGCATCAACATGCTTGCCATCCCATTCGGTGGCGATGCGCACCCGATAATGCTGGCGCAGAAAATGCGCCCAGCGGCGGGCGGTTTGCCAGTTGCCGTTGTTGGCTTTTGCCAGCGCGGGACTGATAATGACGATTTGCGGTTGAGACAAAGGACATTCCTTGATATCGCGAAGATTTCCCAGAAAAAATATGATAAATCCTTCGTTTCGAAATGCCACTGCGAAAGAATTGGCCGTTGCCTTGCAGGATGCGAGGCATTATACGCTGGTGCTATTCGATCGTTTTTCGGCCGCCGGCCTGGATGTGCCTGAGCAAGTGCCGTATCTGCCCATCATCAATCCGCCGCTGTGGGAGCTCGGGCATATCGCCTGGTTCGCAGAATGGTTCGTGTTGCGCGAAGCCGAATCGAGCGATCCTGCGTCGGCAAAATACCCATCTTTGCTGATGCAGGGCGATGACTGGTTCAATTCGAATACAGTACCGCATCGGGCGCGTTGGCTAATCGATTTGCCGAGCATCGGCGCACTCAAGACATATTGTCATGAGGTACTGGATCGTGTGTTGGATAAGCTGGAAAAATCGGACGCGTCAGGGCAGGATTTGACGCCTTACCGGCTGGCACTGGCGCATGAAGACATGCACGGCGAAGCTTTCGTCATGGCTTTGCAAACCCTCGGGGCAGAAGCGCCTCCGCGGATAAACCAAACGACGGCAACGACAGCGCCACAGAGTGCGATCGATTTTCCGGGCGGCACCGTGTGGATCGGCAGCGCACCGGAGACCGGTTTCGTGTTTGATAATGAAAAATGGGCGCATCCGGTGGAGGTGCCACCTTTCAATATGGACGCGGTGCTGGTGTCGAATGCACAGTACAGCGATTTCATTGCCGACGGCGGTTATCAGAAGGCGGATTTCTGGAGCGCTGCCGGCCAGGCATGGCTGATGCAGCAAGAGCGTTCAGCGCCGCGTTACTGGCAGCGCGATGGCCATCAATGGTGCACCGAACGTTTTGGCCGGATGACCGCTTTGCCTGCGCATCAAGCGGTGCGCCATGTCAGTCTGTTCGAGGCGCAGGCATACTGCCGCTGGGCCGGCCGCCGCCTGCCGAGCGAATCCGAGTGGGAATATGCAGCGATGTCGGGCCAGCCGGAATTTCAATGGGGGAGCTTGTGGGAATGGACGTGTACGCCGTTTGCACCTTATCCGGGCTTTGTCGCCGATGCCTATCGTGAATATTCGGCACCCTGGTTTGGCACCCATCAGACCTTGCGCGGGGCATCTTTTGCGACTCGGCCCAGGATGCGCTCACCGAAATTCCGGAATTTTTATCTGCCGCAGCGCGACGATGTGTTTGTCGGTTTTCGAACCTGCGCTGCATGACGATATAACCAGGTCCGCACGATCTGGTAGGCTATACAGCGCAATGTATTTTTAAATCCGCACTAAAAATATGCGGGAATGCATATGTATTTCGACATACTCCCGACAATAATGCAAAAGGCCGCCGGATTGCTCCGGCGGCCTTTTATGTCTTGCTATAACGTGTCAGCGATTAACGGTCGCCGTACGAGCGACGTGCTCCGCCGGTTTCACCGCTACGGCCTTTGTAGCCGCCGCCGTTACCGTTGGCGCTGCGCGGCGCTGCATTCGGGTTGCTGAACGTGCGTTGACCCGGCTTGGCGCCGGTGCGGTTGTCGCCCGGCTTCCAGCCGCCTGGCTTGTGCGCCGAGCGGGAAGGGGATGCCGTCTTTTTAGGCTCGAAACCTTCAACTACATCGACCGGAATCAATTGCTTGGTAAAGCGTTCGATGCGCTTGACGTTCATGCCTTCGGCATGATTCACCAAAGACACGGCGACGCCGTTGCGACCGGCACGGCCGGTACGGCCGATGCGATGGACGTAATCTTCCGGGAATTTTGGCAAATCGTAGTTGAATACATGGGTGATCGCCGGTACGTCGATGCCGCGTGCGGCAACGTCGGTGGCAACCAGCACCCGCACCTGACCGCGGCGCAGCGAATCCAGCGTGCGGTTACGCGCACCCTGGTGCATGTCGCCATGCAGCGCAGCAGCGGAAAAGCCGGCGATGTTCAAACGGTCGGCGATAGTGTCGGCGTCGCGCTTGGTGGCGGTAAATACTACGGCCTGATCCATCGTGGCATCGCGCAACAGGTGATCGAGCAGGCGATTTTTGTGCGACAGATCATCCACGAAGTGGACTTTCTGCGTGATGTTTTCATGCTTGGTGGCGGAGCCGGCGATCTTGATGACAACCGGATTGTTGGTGATCTGCTGCGCCATGCGGCCGACTGTGCCGTCCAGCGTAGCGGAGAACAACATAGTCTGGCGTGTGGCAGGGGTAGCGTCGACGATTTTTTCGATGTCTTCGATGAAACCCATGTCCAGCATGCGGTCGGCTTCGTCCAGCACCAGAATCTGCAATTGCGAAAAGTCGATTTTGCCCGATTCCATGTGGTCAATCAGACGACCAGGAGTAGCCACCAGGATTTCCGGATTTTTCGCCAGCAATTGCATTTGTTTTGGGTAAGGCATGCCGCCCAAGATCGATACGGCCTTCACACGTTTCATGTGCGAACCATATTTTTCAGTGGCATTGGTAACTTGCAGCGCCAGTTCGCGGGTCGGTGTCAGCACCAGCATTTTTGGCTGTGCAGGCTGAAAACGTGGACGGTCGCCGCGTGCGCGGGCTGCCTGGCGTTCCTGGTTCGATGTTTTACCTTGCGTGGCGTCGGCCGATGGCTCGGCGGATGCGAATTTGTGCAGTGCAGGCAACATGAACGCGGCAGTTTTGCCGGAACCGGTCTGCGACGAAACCATCAGGTCGCGGCCTTGCAGCGCGGCTGGAATTGCTTGTTCCTGCACCGAAGTCGGCTTGGTGTAACCGGCATCGGTCAATGCATTAACTACTGACGCGTGCAGGCCTAGGGATTCAAATGTCATTCTTTTCTTTCGTAAAAGTCAGCGTTCATGCAAATGCGAGAACGCAAAATAGCAACGCCAACCAACGAAATGACTTGAAATGAATACAAAGAAATTTCGGCACAAAAGCTTTGCGCCGGGACTGTGTCTGTGTGACACAAAAGGCGGGATGGCTTTAAATATTGCATCCATCTGAATGCAATATAGGCTTGCGAAGCTGCTAATTTGTTGCGGATTTTTTATTTCTGCGCTGCGTACTGCAATGCAAGGGCCAGATCATACAGTAGTTTTGCTGCACTTGCACCATTTTCCATTGGGCCGACGTCGAATGCCGGCTTTTCAGGCAAGGTTTGTGGACAAGTTGCCCACAAACCTCCGATGCAGCCAGGCACTTTAATCTGCGTTAATGCCCATCACGTGCGAGAAGCCGCCATCGACGTAAGTGATTTCGCCGGTGATGCCCCCAGCCAGGTCTGACAGCAGGAAGGCGGCGGCGTTGCCGACATCATCAATGGTGATGTTCCGGCGCAGCGGTGCGTGTTCGGCCACGAAGCCGAGCAATTTCCCGAAATCCTTGATGCCGGAAGCGGCCAGCGTCTTGATCGGGCCGGCAGAAATGCCGTTAACGCGAATCCCTTTTTTGCCGACCGATTCGGCCAGATAGCGCACGCTGGCTTCCAGCGACGCCTTGGCCAGGCCCATTGTGTTGTAGTGCGGAATCGCACGCACCGCACCGAGGTAAGACAGCGTCAGCAATGCCGAATTGGCGCGCAGCATCGGCAGCGCGGCCTTGGCCAGTGCCGGAAAGCTGTAGGCGGAAATGTCGTGCGCGACCGCAAATGCTTCGCGCGTGAAGCCGTCGAGGAAATCGCCGGCAATCGATTCGCGCGGCGCAAAGCCGATCGCATGCACCAGGCCGTCGAGATGCTGCCAGGATTGGCCCAGATCGGCGAACAGCGCGTTGATTTGCTCATCGCTGCCGACGTCGCAATCGAAAATCAGGGTGCTGTCGAATTCTGCGGCGAAATCGACGGTGCGTTCCTTGAAGCGTTCGCCGACATAGGTGAATGCCAGTTCGGCGCCTTCGCGTTTGCATGCTTTCGCGATACCGTAAGCAATGGAGCGGTTTGATAGCAAACCGGTGATCAGAATTTTTTTGCCTTGCAAAAATGCCATGTAGGACTCCAGGTGTTATCGCAGTAGAGAAGCGGCTTTCAGCGCAAAAGCGGGCTGGAAGCTGCATTTAAGTTCGAATAGGGTCATTTCTTCGGTGCCGCCGGGTTTTCTTTTTCTGCAAATAGCAGAGGATTGTAGGTTGTAGCAGCCGGGTCGGCAACTTTTCTTGCGATTTCGCGCCTGAAAAAGGTATAACTGTTGGCGCCTGCAACGGAAGCATTTCGGTAGAATGGCGCAAAAAAGAGGGAGATATGATGCACTGTATGCACTTTGGTTCCCGGCCTTTGCGCCAATGCGCCGGATGAAAAAAATTCTGAATGCCTTGCTGCTGTGCGCCGTCGGCCTGTTCGGTACTGACGTACTGGCCGCGCATGCGTTTTCGCTCTACGATACGCCGCGCTACGGACCCGGCTTCACCCATTTCGATTACGTCAATCCAGCGGCGCCGAAAGGCGGCGAACTGTTTCTGGCTAACCCCGACCGGCGCACCAGTTTCGACAAGTTCAATCCGTTTTCGATGAAAGGGGTCGCTGCTGCCGGCGTCTCGAGCCTGATGTTCGAAACTCTGACGGTCGCATCCAGCGACGAAGTGGCGACCATGTACGGTTTGCTGGCGGAAGACATGGAGCTGGCGCCGGACCGGATGTCGATGACGTTCCGGCTTAACCGGCAAGCCCGCTTCAATAACGGCGATCCGGTGCTGGCGGCCGATGTCAAGCATTCATTCGACATGCTGGTAACCAAAGGTGCGCCGCAATTCAAGTCGGTATTTGCCGATGTCAAGCAGTGCGTGGTGACCGGCGAGCGCAGCGTGCGCTTCGATTTCAAGACTTTGAACCATGAATTGCCGCTAATCGTCGGCAGCGTGCCGGTGTTTTCGCGCAAGTGGGGTGCGGCGACTGAATTCGACAAGATACAACTGGAAGCGCCGATCGCCTCCGGCCCGTACTTGATCGACAAATTCGACGTCGGGCGTTCGATCAGTTTCCGGCGCAATCCGTCGTATTGGGCTACGGATCTGCCGGTACGCAAGGGCATGTTCAATTTCAACCGGGTCAATTACCGTTTTTACCAGGACGATGTGGCGCGGCTGGAAGCGTTCAAGGCTGGCGAGTTCGATGTGGTGGTTGAATACAGCGCGAAGAACTGGGCGCGTAGTTACAACGGGCCGAAATTTACCAGCGGCGACATCGTCAAGCGCGAATTGACGCATTCCAACGGCGCCGGCATGCAGGGCTTCGTGATGAATCTGCGGCGGCCGCAGTTTCAGGACATCCGGGTGCGCCGCGCATTGGAGTTGGCGCTGGATTTCGAATGGATGAACCGGCAATTGTTTTACAGTCAGTACAAGCGCATTTATTCGTTCTTCAACAATAGCGAGATGGCCGCTACCGGCTTGCCATCGGAGGATGAGCTGAAACTGCTGCAACCGTTGCGCGGCAAGCTCGATGCGGCGGTGTTCGGCCCGGCGCCGCTGCCGCCCAGCACCAACCCGCCGTCTTCGCTGCGCGCCAATTTGCTGCAGGCCAAGGCTTTGCTGCAGCAGGCGGGCTGGAATTATCGCGACGGCGCGCTGCGCAATGCGAAGGGCGAACCGTTCGAGTTCGAAATTCTGGACGATCAGTCGGCGATGTCGCGCGTCATCAGCGTGTATGTGCGCAACTTGCAAAAGCTGGGTTTTCAAGTCAGGCAGCGCACCGCCGATTTTGCGCTGGTGCAAAAGCGGATGGAGGAATTCGATTACGACATGACCAGCACCCGCTTCCCGGACGTCACCAGCCCGGGCAATGAAATGTTCGACATGTTCGGTTCGAAAGCCGCCGATCAGCCGGGTTCGAACAATGTCTGGGGTTTGAAGGACGCGGCGGTCGATCGTCTGGTCGAAGCACTGGTGGCGGCCACCACGCGGCGCGATCTGGTGGCGGCGGCGCGAGCGCTGGACCGGGTCTTGCTGCACAAACATATTGTGGTTACGCACTGGTTTTCCTCGACCCACCG
>Ga0366802_1021_pt1 | contig 32108 bp, 25 predicted proteins | sample BONcelN113001F13_FD_207032 | JGI IMG/M metagenome (GOLD analysis project Ga0366802, IMG submission 207032) | Enriched cells from coal bed in the Powder River Basin, Montana, United States - BONCAT cells N11 rep3 HSBNCT.N11.300.1.F13 ...
TTTTATGCTCGAGGCGCTTGCGTTGCGAACTGCGGGTCGGTCTGGTCGGTCGCCGATGTTTTGGCAGTATCGCCACGCTCTCGACCAATTCCTGCAGCCGCTGCAGTGCTTCTTCCCGATTTTTTTCCTGACTGCGATGCGATTGCGCCTTGATGACGACCACGCCATCCTTGGTGATGCGCTGGTCATTGAGTTTTTGCAATCGCTCCTTGATGGGCTCCGGCAGCGACGATGCGCGAATGTCGAAGCGCAGATGAATTGCGCTCGAAACCTTGTTGATGTTTTGGCCGCCGGCGCCTTGGGCGCGAATCGCGTTGATCTCGACTTCGTGCTCGGCTATGGTGAGAGCGGGCGTATGCATGGTTGTGGGTAGATTCAAGGATGAAACTTTATCGCCGGTGCCGTGCTGACGTAGCTTCCTTCGGTCGGATGCTGGGCGGAGACTACCATCCGGCGGGCCTGAAACAACGGATGGGCAAGCGCTTCATCCATGCGCAAAATAGGCGATACGCAGCAATCGACTGCGGCAAAGCGTTCGCTCCATGTCGCTAGCGTCTGCTGCGCGAAAATCGTATCCAGTTCCGCCTTGATTGCCATCGCTTCGGCCCCGCCGACCGCTTGGCCCAGACTCCAGTGGCTTGATTTCAAATCGGGGCGGCCCAGTACATCGCAACATCCTTCCCAGAATTTCAATTCCAGCGCCCCGACTGCCATGAAACGATCGTCGCTGGTGCGATAGACGTTGTAGCAGGGTACGCCGCCAGTGAGCAGATCGCGCCCCGGCGTTGGAGCGCTGCCGAAATTATTTACCGCCGCCAGCGGCATGATGTTGTGCGCCAGCACCGTATCGGTCATCGAAATATCGACGAAGCGCCCGGCGCCGCCCATTTTGACGCCCAGCAGCGCGGCCAGGATGCCTTGCACCGCCGCCTGCGCACCGCCCAGCAGGTCGCCTACTTGCAGGTTCGACAGCGCCGGCACGCCATCCGGTCCGACGTTCTGTTCCAGCATGCCCGCATAGCCGATGTAATTGATATCGTGTCCGGCCAGTTGCGCGAAAGGGCCGTCCTGACCGTAGCCAGTGATCGCGCACATCACCAGTTTCGGATTACGTTGTCGCAATACTTGCCAGCCCACACCCAACTTGTCCATCACGCCGGGACGAAAGCTCTCGACCACTACATCTGTATCTTCAACCATGCGCAGGAATTCTTCGCGCTCGACGGGATTCTTCAAATCGAGCTGCATGCAGTTTTTGCCCCGGTTGACCGCAATGAAGAATTGCGACACCGTATGTTTTACGAATCCCATCGTGCGCGCATAATCGCCGGCGCCGCGGTCTTCGATTTTGATGACTTCTGCGCCCATGTCGGCCAGATGCATGGTTGCCACCGGACCCGGCAGCAGCCGCGTCAAATCAAGAATGCGGATGCCTGTGAGTGGCTGATGAACGGGTATGGAGGAGGCTGTCATAATTAATTTTTTATGTAAAATAAGGGGTATATGTAAATAATGCGTTGTTATCGCATTATTTACAGCGAGTATTAAAAATACGTATGGCAGTACACATGGTGGTACATGAGGGCGTGCATGTAGTGTTTTCCATTGTCTTCTGGGCGGAAAGACCCTTCAGGAGGGAATTCGAACCTGTTGCAGCAGCGCCCGATAATGCGATGGCGTCAAGTCCAGCGCGGTGCGAAAGCGATTGCTGAAGTGGCTCGGCGAACTATAACCGCACGCCATTGCGACCTCGGCCAGCGACAATCGGTCCTGCGCCAGCAATTGGCGCGCTCTGGCCAGACGGCGCGCCTGCAGCCAGACATGCGGCGGCATTCCGAACGAAATGCGAAACATGTGCGCAAAATGGGTTTCCGACAATGCCGCTTCGCGTGCCATCGCACCCAGCGTCAGCGGCTGGTCGAGCTGGGTGTCGAGCCATTCGATCATGCGCCGCCGCAACGTTGCAGAAAGCCCGCCTTTGAGGCGCAGATTCCGGCGCGGCCCCAGTTGCGATTGGACCAGCTGCGATACCGCATGGTGCGCCAGTACATTGCCCTGCAGCCGCTGACCGGGATCGGAGCAATCGAGCCGGGGCAGCGCGCGGCACAATTCTGCCAATTGCGGATTATCGAAAAAAGTGTGCTGCGGCAGGCACATTTCGCGCGGTTCGCGGTCCAGCAACGCCAACGTCTGGCTGGCAAATTGTTCGGGCGAAAAATACAGGTGCAGGAAACGCAAATGGCCGTTGACCACCCAGTCGGTCTCCTGCTGGTCCGGCAATACGCACAGGCGCCCGGGAGCGCCGCGCTGCTCCGGGCGACTGCGTAGAAAAGTGTCATAACCGCCATCCAGATAGCAAGACAGCGTGTGGTGTCCCTGCGGCGCATAACTGACAGCATCGAGCCGGTTGCTCCAGATCGCCACCGCCATACCGTCGCCGAGCGACGCCGCACCTTCGAGTTGCGCACTGGAATGGCTGAGCCGGTTGAATACATGCAGGCGGTTGAGGGCGTCGTTCATTCTCACATGATAGCGGTGGCCAGCCGAATCGGCGCAGCAACGCACGAAATAAGCGCAAGAATATGCAAGACGTGCTGCCGCCGCAGCCAGATACTTTGGCATGACTTAACCGGAGCAGTTACTGTGAATGCCTTTCTTTATTTTTTGGTGGTGGTGATCTGGGGCACAACCTGGATCGCGATCAAGATGCAACTTGGCAGCGTCGCGATACCACTCTCGATCGCTTACCGTTTCGGGTTGGCGACCCTGGTGATGTTCGGCTTGCTGGCTGTGAGCGGGCGCTTGAAGCGCCCTCCGGCCGGTGCCGGCAAACTGCTTCTGGCGCAGGGCGTAACCTTGTTTTGCCTGAATTTTCTGTGTTTTTATTACGCCAGCCAGTGGGTGGCGAGCGGCTTGGTGGCGGTAGTGTTTTCGAGTGCGCCATTATGGAATGCGTTCAACGGCCGCCTTTTTCTGAAGCGGAAAATCACTCCGCAAGTGATGGGCGGCGCGCTGCTCGGCATGAGCGGCATTCTGGCGCTGTTCTGGCCTGAAATGCGCCACCACGCGGCCAGTTACCATACCTGGCTTGGGTTGGGTTTGGCATTGGTCGGTACTTTATGTTTTTCTGCCGGTAATTTACTGTCGAGCGCGCTGCAGTCGCGCGGCCTGACACCGCAAGATACTACTCCTTGGGCCATGCTGGTGGGCACCGTGATTCTGCTGGCAGGCATTGTGCTCAGCGGTACGCCGCTGACGATGGATTGGAGTCCCGCTTATCTGGGCGCATTACTGTATCTGGCAATCCCGGGCTCGGTGGTAGGATTTACCGCCTACCTGATGCTGGTCGGGCGTATCGGTCCTGATCGCGCCGCATACTCGACGGTGTTGTTTCCGGTAGTGTCGCTCAATATATCGGCCTGGCTGGAAGGCTATCAATGGACCGCGGTCGGATTGGGCGGATTGCTGCTGGTGATTGCGGGAAATGTGCTGGTGTTTCGCAAGCGTACCCCTGCACCGGCATTGCCGGCGCAGGTCCGTGCCGAAGGCCGCTGCGGCTAGGCTATGCGCACAGCACGGTGGACGCCAGTAATACTCCGGTTATCGAAGCGGATAATTGCGTGTTTCACAATCTTGCGATGCAAAATCCGGAAGTCTGCAAATTCGACCTTGCATTGCTATCGTCTTTCACCGGCAGTACGGTCGAACATCACGAGTGCATGGCCAAAGGCGGTAATGTTTGCCGCTTCAAATTTCACCCAAAAGAGAGTTGAACCGAGACGATGCGGCATGCTCGCACAGCGATGTGCGCTAAATGTATGCAGCAAGCCCGACCTGGGCGACTGCTGTGGAAATGCCGGTCAATAGCTTCGGGCCGGGTTGTGGCTTACACTATGCGTGTACGGCATCGATAGCGGATTGAACGAATCAGGCAAATCGATAAAAATATCCCCATCGAACCGGTTGGCAACTTCAGGAGCGAAACGCGGTCAACAGGTTCTATACACAATTTAAGTATCCACACGGCACAAGGTTCCGCTTTGTGCCGTGTATTTACGTTAAGGCGCCTTTTAATTGGCAAAGAGGAAAATTATGAGTAAGAAACCCAATATTATTTTGTCGTCGCAGGATCTGGATCGACTGGAAGCCTTGCTCGATGCACTGCCGATGAATGCTTTTCCCGGCAGGGCGGCGTTGCAGGCAGAACTCGATCGCGCCGACGTGGTGGAGCCCGAACAAATACCGCCTACGGTAGTGACAATGAATTCCACGGTACGTTTCGCTATCGAACCGTCGGAAGAGGAATTCTGTCTGACGCTGGTTTATCCGAAGGACATCAATGGCACTGCAGACCGGATTTCGATATTGGCGCCCATCGGCAGCGCATTGCTCGGGCTTTCCACCGGGAATCATATCGAATGGACCAGTCCAGGGGGCGGCGTGTTGAAGGTGCGCATTGTCGAAATTGTCTATCAGCCGGAACGCGCCGGGGAGTTTCACCGATAGCCGTTATACAAAAGTGCGGCAAGTTGGAGTGTTTTGCCGCACAAAACGCAATCCTGTGCCCGACTGAAGGCCGGATTGCGATAGTAAAAAAGTGATTTTGATCAACATCATGGTTTATTTGTTCCGTATAGTATATGTAACCATGAAAATCCAATTCTTCTCTTTGCTGATTGCATTATTCGCTTGCTCGATGGCGACCGCCCAGCCTGCGCCTGGGCCCGATTGCACGCGGCCGTTGACGCTTGCGCTGCATGATCACGGTTTTTTGTATTCAGCGCAGACCGATACCGGGATTGATAAGGATTTTGCCGATGAATTGATACGGCGCAGCGGCTGCAAGTTTGTTGTCAGCGTCATGCCGCGCGCCAGGATCTGGCAATTGATTGAAGCGGGAGCCTTGGATTTCAGCTTGTCCGGCATTACGAGCGAGGCGCGCGATAAATTTGCCGGCTTTGCCTGGTATTTTTCCAATAAATACTATTTGCTGGTGCGCAAGGATGCGAAAGTACAGCAAGTGACGGATTTTGAAAACAATCAGAAGCTGATACTGGGCGTGGTTCGCAGCTTCCAATACAGTGAGAATGCCAACCGCCTCCTTAATACTCTCAAAATGGAACGGCGCGTCGAGTATGCAACCCGGCTGGAACCGCTCTATGAAATCCTGAAGCTGAATCGGATTCAGGCAATGGTGATCGAGCCTTTCGATTATCCGCAAGTGGAAGCTACTTCGATCAGGTCGTTGACGACTATTATCGATCTCAATGATGCATCGGTGCCGCATGGTCTGATCATGTCCAAAAAATCCATTTCTCTGGCCGAGCAGGAAAAATGGCGGGCGCTGGTCAACAACATGCGCGCAGACGGCACTGTGCTGCGGATCTTTGAAAAGTACTTTAATCCCGAACTCGCCAAGTCATTGGTTAACTTCTAAAAAAATATGAAGAGCTGGTTTCGATACCAACTTCCTATCCTGTTCATTCTCGGGACATCGCTCGGCATTACCTATTTGCTATGGCGGCACGAGCAACATAATATTGCTCTTGATCAGGAAAAGAGCTTTGACTTCAATCTTCGCGAGGCTTCCAGCAGTATCGAGCAGCGCATGGCCGCGTATGAACAGGTATTGCGTGGCGCGCAAGGTTTGTATGCCGCATCAGGAGAAGTGACCTTTTCCGAATTTCGCACATACATCGACACCTTGCAACTGGGTGCAAATTATTCCGGCATTCAGGGGGTCGGCGTCATGCCTATCGTGCCCGATGCACAAAAAGAAGAGCATGTCGCGAGGATGCGCAAGCAAGGCTTTCCGAATTATGCGATCACGCCTGCCGGCACGCGGGAGAGTTACGCTCCGGTGATCCAGCTAGAACCTTTCATCGGGCGCAATTTGCTGGCGCTAGGGCATGACCCGTATGGACTGCCATCGCGTCGCAAGGCCATGGAGCAGGCACGCGATTCGGGTGCTCCCGCCATTACCGGCAAGGTAACGCTCGTGGTGGAAACGAAAGACGATGTTCAGCCCGGTTTTGTGATGTTTTTGCCGATGTACCAAAAAGGGGCGCGGGCCGATACGATAGCCGCGCGCCGTGCCAACATCACCGGCTGGGTAGTCGCGCCTTTTCGGATGAATAATCTGATGGCCGGCCTGTACGGCCGGCGTGCATTGTTGGCCGGGATAAAAATTTACGATGGGGTTGAAACAACACCTGAAAATTTATTGTATGACTCGCTGCAAAACAGCAAGCAATCGCAGACTGCATACGACGCACACGCTAAGGCGACTGAATATATCGAAGTTGGCGGACGCACCTGGACTCTGGTAATCGGTAGTCTGCCGGAATTCAATGCGCTGAAAGGCGAGAATAGCTCGCGCCTGATTGCAATCGCCGGCGTGGGGTTGAGTCTGCTGCTGACTCTTCTCAGTTGGACGCTGCTGTCAGGGCGTGCTCGCGCGATCGCGCTGGCACAGGAAATGACGCGTGAATTGCGTGAGAGCGAAGCCCGTTTCCGCCATCAGGCGCAACACGATACATTAACCGGCTTGCCCAACCGGGCGTTGTTCAATGATCGTCTGGAGCAGGCGCTGGCACAGGCCAGGCGCCAGCAAAAACACCTGGCACTGATGTTTGTCGATCTGGATGCCTTCAAGCCGATCAATGACAATCTCGGCCACCATGTCGGTGATTTGCTGCTCAAGGAAGTTGCCATTCGCATGCAGCAGCATGTACGTGCATCTGACACTGTGGCACGCATCGGCGGTGACGAATTCGTCGTGTTGCTGACTTCGATCGAGGAGGCGGAGGATGCGCTGGCGCTGGCGGAAATCATTCGCCGCGCAATCAGCCAACCGTTCGAGACACCGGACGGAAAAATCCTGAATGTTTCGTCCAGCATAGGCGTCGCGGTATATCCCGAAAACGGCATGGATGAAACCCAGCTATCCAGAAATGCCGACAGCGCAATGTACTGCGCGAAGCAGCGCGGTCGCAATAACGTCCACGCATGTTCGGCGCTGCTACAAGCCTAGAAGAAGATCCGCCCCGGATGCATGCTTGCTCGGAAAACACGAATAAGAGGAGTATAAGAAGAAAACAGGGCTTTTCCGCATTCTTTTAATGCGCCTTCAAAAATACCATCGCATGTATATCCATAATGCGTGTTCAATGCGTATCAATCGATATTCGATTTAACTTTCCTGCCGGATTGCGCCAGGTTAAAGATCGAGTGATTATCGGTCCAATCGTGCGTTGCGTATCCTAGACTTATTGTCGGCGCCCCTTGATGAAACGGGTTTTAACAGGGACGCGCATGCAGCGTAGCTTTGCTCATTTCACGGAGGCCCATTATGGCAAATCCATTTGTGCATATCGAATTGCAGACCGGCGATCTCGCCAGGGCAAAAGCCTTTTATAGCCAATTATTCGACTGGAAACTGGAAGATCTTGCAGCTCCCGAGGGCGGCATACCCTATACCCTGATCAATGTGGGCGAAGGCACCGGCGGCGGCATGATGTCGATTCCGGCGCCGGGCGTGCCGCCGCACTGGCAGGCCTATGTCGGCGTCGATGACATCAAGGCCAGTACGGAAAAGGCAAAATCGCTGGGCGCAAGCGTAAAACAGGATGTGATGAGTATCGGCGAGCATGGTTGGATCAGCGTGCTTGCCGATCCGACCGGCGCTGTTTTCGCTTTATGGCAAGCGAAGGAAGGTTCCTGACCCGCCGCCGCTCCCGCACTTACAGTTTTTCCAGTTCTTGCTGCTGCTCCAGCCATTCTCCTTCCAGTTGCGCCAAGTCTTTGGTGTAAAAGGCTTGGTCGGTCAGCAGCGTTTTCAGCTTGGCCTTGTTGGCGGCGTCGTAGATGCCGGGTTCAGCCAATTGCGCATCTATTTGCGCTTTTTGTTCGTTGCGCTTGGCGATTTGCTCTTCGAGTCGCTTGATCTTGTTTTCAAGCGGCTTTTTGAGCGCGGCGGTTTTCTGGCGCTGTTCCGCTTCCTGCCGTTTTTGATCGCGTTTGTCGACGGTGGGCGCGGCGGTAACCGGAGCGACTTTCGGCAGGTCGTCGGAGGTGTCCTTGTGCACCGGCAACACGTCGGTGCCTTTGCCGAGCTTGGTCTGGAACAGCCAATCCTTGTAATCGTCCAGATCGCCGTCGAACGGCTGCAGCTTGCCGTTGGCGACGATGATGAACTGGTCGGTGGTCGCGCGCAGCAGATGGCGATCATGCGAAACCACCACCAGCGTGCCTTCGAACTGGGCCAGCGCATCGGTCAGCGCTTCGCGCGTTTCCAGGTCCAGATGGTTGGTCGGCTCATCGAGCAGCAGCAGGTTGGGGCGCTGCCAGACGATCAGCGCCAGCGCCAGACGCGCCTTTTCGCCGCCGGAGAACGGTGCGATCGAGCTGGTAACCATCTGGCCGGGGAAGTTGAAGCTGCCGAGGAAGTTGCGCAATTCCTGCTCGCGCACGGCCGGTGCGATCTTGGCCAGATGCCACAGCGGCGATTCGTCGTGGCGCAGCATTTCGACCTGGTGCTGGGCGAAGTAGCCGATGGTCAGGCCCTTGCCGGTGGTGAAGGTGCCGGTGACCGGATCGATGTCGCCGGCGATGGTCTTGATCAGCGTCGATTTGCCGGCGCCGTTGACGCCCAGCAGGCCGATGCGCTGGCCGATCTGCAGCGAGAAATTGATCTTGTTGACGATGATTTTTTCGCCGGTCTGGTCGCCGTGCTCGTTTTTCAGCTTGTAACCGGCGTTCACATCTTCCATCACCAACAGCGGATTCGGCGCATTCAGCGGTTCGCGGAATTCGAACGAGAATTCGGCGGCAGCGCGCAGCGGCGCCAGTTCCGCCATCTTTTCCAGTGCTTTCATGCGGCTCTGGGCCTGGCGCGCTTTGCTGGCTTGCGCCTTGAAGCGATTGACGAAGGATTCCAGATGGGCGCGCTGGCGGTTCTGCTTTTCCATCGCGCCTTGCGCCAGGATCATTTGCGCTGCGCGCTGGCGCTCGAAGCCGGAATAGTTGCCGGAGTAGCGTTTCAGCTTGCGCTCGTCGATATGGACGATCACGTTGACCACTTCGTCGAGGAAATCGCGATCATGCGAGATGATCAGCAGCGTGCCGGCGTAGCGTTTGAGCCAGTCTTCAAGCCAGATGATCGCATCCAGATCCAGATGGTTGGTCGGTTCATCGAGCAGCAGCAAGTCGGACGGGCACATCAGCGCCTGCGCCAGATTCAGCCGCATGCGCCAGCCGCCGGAAAAACTGGCGACCGGTTGTTGCATCTGTTCCAGCGTGAAGCCCAGGCCGAGCAGCAATTGTTCGCCGCGCGAGTTGACGGTATAGGCGTCGGCGTCGGCCAGCGCGCCGTACAGGTTGCCGATCGCAATGCCGTTTTCGGCGGTGGCGGGTTGCGCTTCCAGCGCTGCCAAGTCTGCTTCCAGGCGGCGCAAGGTGATGTCGCCGTCGATCGCGTAATCCAGTGCTGCGCGGTCCAGCGCCGGCGTTTCCTGTGCGACATAGGCGACGCGCCATTTGGCCGGGTAATCGATTTCGCCCTGGTCGGCGTGCAGTTCGCCGCGCAGCAGGCCGAACAGACTGGATTTGCCGGCGCCATTGGCGCCGATCAGGCCGATCTTGTCGCCGGGATTGAGGGTAACGTCGACATTTTCGAGGAGGGGCTTGATGCCGCGCATCAGGCTGACTTGCTGGAACCGAATCATAATTAATTTCTAAGGAGTATACGGAAAAAACATGTTATTGCCGCATGATTTTATTGCGTGTTAAAAAATACAAATGGGAGTATGACCATGAGATCAGACTCCCGCATTGCGTATGCAGCGTGTTGAAAACTATTGTTTCAATTGCTGTTTCAATTGTTGTGCGGTGATCAAAAATACCATATCGTCGCCGGCGCTGGTGGTAACCCAAGTCAATTCCAGCTCAGGAAACGCGGCTTCCGCGAACGCGCGCTCATTGCCGATTTCCACGATCAGCACGCCATTGTCGGTCAGGCGCTGGGCTGCGCCTGCGATGATTTTGCGCACCAGATCCATGCCGTCATCGCCGCCGGCCAGCGCGATCTGCGGCTCGTGCAGGTATTCCTGCGGCAGATATCCCATCGAACTGCTGTTCACATACGGGGGATTGGTGACGATCAGATCGTATTTCTTGTCCGGAACGTTGGTGTACAGATCGGACTCGATTAACGTGATGCGGTCTTCGAGATCGTAATCGGCGATATTGCGGAATGCGACATCCAGAGCATCCTTGGAGATATCGGCGGTATCGACATGCGCATTCGGAAACGCATCGGCCAGCATGATTGGCAGACAACCGGAGCCGGTGCACAACTCGAGAATGTCGGTCACGCTTTCCGGGTCAGCGACCCAGGGCGAGAAATAGGATGGAATCAGTTCCGCGATGAAGGAGCGCGGCACGATCACGCGTTCATCGACGTAAAAACGGTAGCTGCCAAGCCACGCTTCATTGGTGATATAGGCGGCCGGCACGCGCTCTGCGGCGCGGCGCTCGATGACTTTGAGCAGCGCGGCGACTTCTTCCGGCAGCAGGCGTGCATCCAGAAACGGGTCGAGTGTTTCCAGCGGCAGTTTGAGCGTATGCAGGATCAGATAAGCGGCTTCATCGAGCGCATTGCTGCTGCCGTGGCCGAAAAACAGGTGTTCGGTATTGAAGCGCGTGATCGCATAGCGAAACAGATCGCGGGGAGTGGAGAACGGGTGGACTGGCGTTGGGTGTGTCATCGGTGTGTCAGTATAAGGTGAATTAGGTCAGCAGGTTTTCCAGTGCGCGACGATAGATATTCTTCAGCGGTTCGATGAAGCGCAGCTCGATATGTTCGTCGATCTTGTGAATGCTGCCGTTGGGCGGGCCGAATTCGATTACCTGCGGGCAGATTTGCGCAATGAAGCGGCCGTCCGAAGTACCGCCGGTGGTCGAGAGATCGGCGTCGATCCCGGTTTCCGCCTTGATCGCGCCGCATAACGCATCGCTCAATTCGCCGCGCGGCGTCAGGAACGGATAACCGCTGATGGTCCAGCGCAAGTCGTATTCCAGAGCATGCGTGTTGAGGATTTCGTGCACGCGCTGCTGCAGGCCGTCGGCTGTGCTGGCAGTCGAGAAGCGGAAGTTGAAATCGATCACGATTTCGCCCGGAATCACGTTGGAAGCGCCGGTGCCGCTATGGATATTGGAAATCTGGAACGAAGTCGGCGAATAGTATTCATTGCCGGCGTCCCAATGCTCTGCCACCAGTTCGGTCAGCGCAGGCACGGCCAGATGGATCGGGTTTTTCGCCAGTTGCGGATAGGCGATATGACCCTGGATGCCCTTGATGGTCAGTTTGCCTGCCATCGAGCCGCGACGGCCGTTCTTGATGGTGTCGCCGAGTTCGCCCGACGAAGTCGGTTCGCCAACCAGGCAATAGTCGAGCTGTTCGCCGCGCGCTTTGAGCATATTGCAGACAATCACGGTACCGTCGGTAGCAGGGCCTTCTTCATCGCTGGTAATCAAAAAGCCAATCGAGCCTTTATGGTCGGGATGGGCAGCGACGAATTCTTCGGTAGCGACTACGAACGCGGCAATCGACGCCTTCATGTCGGCCGCGCCACGACCAAACAGCTTGCCGTCGCGCTGTGTCGGCACGAACGGATGCGATTGCCATTGCTCGATTGGGCCGGTCGGTACCACGTCGGTATGGCCGGCGAAAACCAGCAGCGGTTGCGCGGTGCCCTTGCGTGCCCACAGGTTGGTGACGTCGCCGGACTGCACGGTTTCGCAGGTAAAGCCGAGTGGCGACAATAGCCCGATCAGGCGCTGCTGGCAGCCCTTGTCTTGAGGAGTGACGGAGGTGAGCGCAATCAATTCTTCAGTCAGCGCGAGGGTTTTGCTCATGATTTGATGTGAAAATCGGGTGTAAAAATCTGTTGATAAAGGGTGTCGGAAAAGCCCACATGGACGTGTCGCGCGGCGTCATTGCCGATCACCAGTACCGGCCGCTTGATGACCGATGGCGCTTCGCACATCAGCGCAATCGCACTCGGAGCATCGACGATTGCGGCCTTGCGCGCATCGTCCAGCGCACGCCAGGTCGTGCCTTTGCGGTTGAGCAAGACTTCCCATTCGCACTCTTTAAGCCATGTTCCGATCAGGACCGGCGTCACGCCGTCTTTCTTGAAATTGTGAAAGACATGGACGAGCGCATGGGCGTCGAGCCAGTTGCGCGCTTTTTTGACGGTATCGCAATTGGGGATGCCATACAGCGTGATATTCGGGTCGCGGCTGCTCATGGTTTCATGTATTGAAGGTGAATTCGGTAAACGACGGTTCGCTTGGCTCGCTGGCCGGCGGTTCCTGCGGCGCCAGCTGGCTCGATTGCTCGTTATTGTTGAGTTGCCACAGCAAGTTGGTGGGCGAATCGGCATTCGCAAGGCCTTCTTCCTGCGAGATCGCGCCGCTCTTGATCATCTGCAGCAGGGTTTGCTCGAAAGTTTGCGAACCCGGCGAAAGGCTTTTTTCAATCGCTTCCTTGATCTGGGTGATTTCGCCTTTTTCGATCAATTCCGACACATGGCGGGTATTGAGCATGACTTCGGATGCTGCCAGGCGCTTGCCGGCGGGCGAGCGCACCAGCCGTTGCGAAATGATCGCGCGCAGCGTCGATGCAATATCGAGCAACAGCGCCGGCCGGTTCTCGATCGGGTAAAAACTGATGATGCGGTTCAATGCGTTGTAACTGTTGTTCGCATGCAGCGTGGCCAATACCAGATGGCCGGACTGCGCATAGGCCAAGGCGGCCGACATGGTTTCCTTGTCGCGGATCTCTCCGATCAGGATGCAGTCGGGCGCCTGCCGCAGCGAGTTCTTGAGTGCGATTTCCAGGCTGGCGGAATCGGTGCCGATTTCGCGCTGGTTGACGATCGAACGCTTGTTGTTGAACAGAAATTCGATCGGATCTTCCAGCGTCAGGATGTGCCCGGTGCGCAGCTCGTTGCGGTAATCCAGCATCGAAGCAATCGTGGTCGATTTGCCGGAACCGGTAGCGCCGACCAGCAGGATCAGCCCGCGCTTGTCCATGATTAGTTCAGACAGTACATGCGGCAAGCCCAGCGTGGCGAGTTCCGGAATGATGTGCGGGATGAAGCGCAACACCGCCGAAAAGGTGCCGCGCTGGCGGAATGCAGATAACCGGAAGCGGCCGACGTCGCGTACCGGAATACCGATATTGAGTTCGTTTTCCTGTTCCAGCCTGGCCAGGTCGGCAGCAGACACCACCTCAGCCAGCAGCGCACGGATATGCTGCATATCCATCTTTTGCTGATTGATCGGGATCAGATTGCCCTGGATCTTCAGGTGAATCGGTGAATTGATGGTCAGGAACATGTCTGACGCACCCTTTTCCTTCATCAGGGAAAACAAACGATCCATGCCCATCATGCGCTCCCGACGTGTCTGTTGTTGTATGAATCATTGAGGCTTTGCATGCTGCTCAGGGAGAAAATGCTGTCCACGAAAAACACGCAAGGCACTAAAAAATAATGGAGCGCGATGGCGCAAGAAAAATATACTGTTGTTGGTATATTTTATAGCTGCAATAAAATTATGCGGAAAACACTATAAAAATAACCATACTCCCTATTTTCGCAGGGAGCACGAGGTGTGCATTCGCTATTGGCGCACCTCGCGTCCCTGTGTCAGGAGTCGCTATCAGGCGTCGCGCAGCAATTCGTTGATGCCGGTCTTGGAGCGCGTTTGGGCATCGACGCGCTTGACGATCACTGCGCAATACAGGCTGTACTTGCCGTCGGCTGACGGCAGGTTGCCCGACACCACGACCGAGCCGGACGGAATGCGTCCGTAGCTGACTTCGCCGGTGGTGCGGTCATAAATCTTGGTCGACTGGCCGATATACACGCCCATCGAAATCACCGAGTTCTCTTCGACGATCACGCCTTCGACGATCTCGGAACGGGCGCCGATGAAGCAGTTGTCCTCGATGATGGTCGGGTTGGCCTGCATCGGTTCCAGCACGCCGCCGATGCCGACGCCGCCTGACAGATGAACGTTCTTGCCGATCTGCGCGCAGGAGCCGACGGTGGCCCAGGCATCGACCATCGTGCCTTCATCGACATAGGCGCCGATGTTGACGAACGACGGCATCAGGATTACGTTTTTGCCGAGGAAGCTGCCGCGGCGCGCGACTGCCGGCGGCACCACGCGAAAGCCGCCTTTTTCAAAGTCGGCTGCAGTGTAGTTGGCGAATTTGGTTGGCACCTTGTCGTAGAACTGCATGTGGTCGCCAGACGGCATCACGATGTTGTCTTCCAGGCGGAACGACAGCAATACCGCTTTTTTGACCCACTGGTTGACGACCCATTCACCGCTGTCTTTTTGCGCTACCCGCAGGCTGCCGTCGTTGAGTTGCTCGATCACATGGGCAACCGCATCGCGCACTTCCGCAGGCGCGGATTTTGGCGAAAAATTGGCGCGGTCTTCCCACGCGGCATCGATAATTTGCTGAAGTTGCTGGGTCATTGGATTGCTCTTGTACGTTAATGGTTAATTGATGCTTGATGCGTGCTTAATGGGTAATCGGTGCTGCGTGCTTTTGGGTGAATGCGACGATCCGGTGCGCCGCTTCCAGGCATTCGTCCACTTCGGCCACCAGAGCCATGCGGATGCGGTTGCGGCCCGGATTGACGCCGTGCGCCTCGCGCGCCAGGTAACTGCCCGGCAAAACCGTCACATTATATTCGGCATACAGTCGTTGCGCGAATTCGACATCGGACAGCGCGGTGCGGCTGACATCGGCCCACAGGTAAAAACCGGCATCGGGCAAATCGACCTCCAGCATCGTTTGCAACAGCGGCGTGACTTGGCGGAATTTTTGCTGGTACTGGGCGCGATTTTCCACCACGTGGACTTCGTCGTTCCAGGCGGCGACTGAAGCGGCTTGCACCGGCGGGCTCATCGCACCGCCTTGATAGGTGCGATACAGCAGGAATTTGCGCATCAATTCGGCGTTGCCGGCCACAAAGCCGGAGCGCATTCCGGGCACATTCGAGCGTTTCGACAGGCTGGAAAACACGATCAGGCGAGCATAATCACTGCGTCCCAAAAGATGCGCGGCTTCCAGCGCGCCCAAAGGCGCTTCCGGCTTGAAGTAAATTTCGGAATAGCATTCGTCGGCGGCAATCACGAAGCCATAACGGTCGGACAGATCGAAGAGCTCCTTCCAGTCGTCCAGCGTCAATACCGCGCCCGTCGGATTGCCCGGCGAGCAGACGTACAGCAAGTGCACGCGCGACCAGATGGCCGCCGCCACGCCGGCGTAATCCGGCGCAAAGTTGCGTGCCGGGTCGGAGTTGACGAAATACGGTTCGGCGCCGGACAGATACGCGGCGCCTTCGTATATTTGATAAAACGGATTCGGACACATCACCAGCGCATTGTCCCGGGAGCGGTCGACCACCGTCTGCGCCAGCGCGAACAGCGCTTCGCGCGAACCGTTGACCGGCAATATCTGGCTGGCGGCGTCGAGCTTCGGCAAGTTGTAGCGACGTTCCAGCCAGCTGGCAATCGCGCTGCGCAATGCATCGCTGCCGGCGGTGCTGGGATAACTCGCCAGACCGGCCAGATTGTCCGTCAGCGCCTGCTTTATGAAGGCAGGGGTTGCGTGTTTGGGTTCGCCAATGCCGAGGCTGATCGGGGTGAACGCAGGATTCGCTGTGATGCCTGTAAATAGCTGCCGCAGCTTTTCGAAAGGATAAGGTTGGAGCTTTTGAAGGAGTGGGTTCACGGGATTGAGCGGTGATTGACGAAAGTGGAACGATTCATGGCTGCAAAGGCCAAAATGGGATCGGCACATTATACCGATCTGTGCTTAGTGTGCGCTGCAGCAAGCAAGGCTCGAAATAGCTCCGTAAAGTGTATCATTGCGCCTTTTTACGGCATTTTGCGACCGATTTTCCCTTATTATTAATACATATTAGTGGATAATTGCCGGCCGGCATTTTTAATGCCGTTTTTTAACGATCACCAGAAGAACTGCCCTCCTTAACGTGCGCCTATCGTCCATCAAATTATCAGGATTCAAGTCTTTTGTTGAATCGACGCATTTTCAGGTACCGGGCCAACTGGTCGGGGTGGTGGGGCCGAACGGTTGCGGCAAATCCAATATCATCGATGCGGTGCGCTGGGTCCTGGGCGAATCCAAGGCTTCCGAGTTGCGCGGCGAATCGATGCAGGACGTCATTTTCAATGGTTCCACGCACCGCAAGCCGGCCGGCCGCGCCTCGGTGGAACTGATCTTCGACAACGCAGACGGACGCGCTAGCGGCGCCTGGGGGCAATATGCGGAAATCGCGGTCAAGCGCACGCTCACGCGCGACGGCACTTCCAGCTATTACATCAACAATCAAATAGTACGGCGGCGCGATATCCAGGATATTTTCATGGGCACCGGGCTGGGGCCGCGCGCCTACGCGATCATCGGCCAAGGCATGATTGCGCGCATCATCGAGGCGCGCCCGGAGGAATTGCGGATTTTTCTCGAAGAAGCAGCCGGCGTATCCAAATACAAGGAGCGCCGCCGCGAAACCGAAAACCGGCTGCACGACACGCGCGAGAACCTGCTTCGGGTCGAAGACATCTTGCGCGAACTCACGGCCAATCTCGAAAAGCTGGAAGCGCAGGCGGCGGTAGCGCAAAAATTTCGCCAGATGCAGGCCGAGCAGGACGAAAAACAAAAACTGCTCTGGTTGCTGCGCAAGAATGAAGCGCATATCGAGCAGCAAAAATATTTCCGCGACATCGAACAGGCGCAAACCGATCTGGAGCAGCACACTGCCCAATTGCGCCATGTAGAACTTGAACTCGAGCAAATGCGCCAGACCCATTATGCGATGGGCGACCGCATGCATCATGCACAAGGCGAGCTGTACCAGACCAATGCCGAAATCGGCAGCCTGGAAGCACAAATCAAGTTTGTCATCGAATCCCGCACCCGGCTGCAAACGCAATTGGCGGCACTGACCGCGCAACGCGATCAATGGCAGCGTCAAAGTCAGCAGAATCAGGAGCAACTGGCTGAGGCCGAATTCAGCCTGGAAGAGCAGGGCGCTCTGGTCGAGCATGCACAGCAAGTGCTGCAACAAGCCAGCGACAAGCTGCCGCAACTGGAGCAAGCGTGGCGCACAGCGCAGGACAGCACTACCGAATCGCGCAGCAAGATCATGCAGGCGCAGCAGCAAATCGAGCTCGAATCAGCGCATCAGCGCAATGCATCGAACATCCTGAACGGCTTGACGGTACGGCGCGAGCGCTTGGCGCAAGAAAAAAGCGGCTTGCAAATGCCGGACAGCGCGCATCTTTCCGATCTGAAAATGCAGCTGGAAGAAAAGCAGGCGGCGCTGGAAGAAGCGAGCCAGCAATTGGAGTTTGCTCAAGAACAACAGCCGGCGCTGGAGCAGGAGCGCCGCAATGCACAGGAGCAAGTCAACCTTGAGACGGCCGCCAACGCGCAACTGGAAGCGCGTTTGCAGGCACTCAAGCAGTTGCAGGAAAGCGTCCAGAACCAGGGCAAGGTGCAACCGTGGCTCGACAAGCACGGCTTGGCCGAACTGCCGCGGCTATGGCAAAAAATGCAGATCGAGCAAGGCTGGGAAACTGCGCTGGAATCGATCTTACGCGAGCGCACTTCAGCTCTGGAACTGTCGAATCTGGATTGGGCGACCGCATTCTTTAACGATGCGCCGCCGGCAAAACTGGCGCTGTTTTCACTTAACGCCAGCCTTGCCGCGTCCAGTGAATCCGTGCCGACGGGTTTAAAGCCGCTATTGAGTTTGTTGCGATTGAACGATCCGGGCTTGCGCGTGCTGCTGCAGGATTGGCTGCATGGGGTTTTTGTGGCGGACGATGCGGCCAGTGCCGTTTCGCAGCGCAATAATTTGCCATCCGGCGCTTGTTTCGTGACCCGGCAAGGGCATGTAATCGGGCGCGCCGGCGTGCGGTTTTATGCGCCGGATTCCGAGCAGGACGGTATGCTGGCACGCCAGCAAGAGATAGAAAATCTGGGCAAGCAGTTGCGCGCGCAACAATTGCTGGCAGAACAAGCACGTTCGCAAGCGGTGCGCGCCGATGCGGCGTTGTCGCAGGCTGCACGCCAGTTGCAGGAGTGCCGTCAAAGCGTCGGCAGTCTGACGCAAACGGTGCATGGCTTGCAAATGGAAGTTGTCAAATTATCCGAAGTGCAGGAACGCTTCAACCAGCGCAGCGGTCAAATTGCCGGCGATCTGGCTGAAATTGCCGAGCAGGAAGCCGAGCAGCAACAGATTCGGGTCGAATCCGAAGCCCGTTTTGAGGAACTGGATGCCGCGTTGGCCGAGTTGCAAGGCGCGCATGAAGACGGACAAACCGTTTATCTGGAAAAGGATTTGCAATTGACTGATGCCAGACAGCGCCTGCGGGAACTGGAGCGCGCGGCCCAGGATGCGGTGTTTGCCGAGAAATCGCAGCGCAGCAAAATGGATGAGCTCAAGCGCAATATCGCCACCGCGCTGGAACAATCGTCGCAGCTTGCGGTGACGATGCAGCAAGGCATGCTGGAACTGGAAGACTTGAACGGCCAGACCGCCGACGCCGGTTTGCAATCGCTACTGGAAAAACGCAGCGAACAGGAGCGCGCGTTGTCGGACGCGCGCCATGAGCTCGACCAGATCACCCAAAAGTTGCGTCATCTGGAAGACGCGCGCACCCAAACCGAGCGCAATCTGCAGCCGCAGCGCGACAAAATCATGGAACTGCAACTGAAAGAGCAGGCGGCGCGCCTGAATCAGGAGCAGTTTTCCCAGCAACTGCGCGAAGCCGAGGCCGACGAGGCTGCGTTGAACGCCAAACTGGATTCGGATGTGCGTCCCTCTTATCTGCAAGGCGAAGTGACCCGATTGGGAAATGCCATCGCCGCGCTGGGTGCGGTCAATCTGGCCGCGCTGGACGAATTGTCGCAGGCAGCCGAGCGCAAGAATTTCCTCGATGTGCAGAATGCCGACCTGACGGAAGCCATCGATACGCTGGAAGATGCGATTCGTCGCATCGACAAGGAAACCCGCGAGCTTTTGCAGGAAACCTTCAATCAAGTCAATACTCATTTTTCCGAACTGTTCCCGATCCTGTTCGGCGGCGGTCAGGCCAGGCTGATGATGACCGGCGATGAAATTCTCGATTCGGGCGTTCAGGTGATGGCACAACCGCCTGGTAAAAAAAATGCAACAATTCACCTTCTTTCCGGCGGAGAGAAGGCCTTGACAGCTACTGCGCTGGTGTTTTCTATGTTCCAGCTCAATCCCGCTCCATTTTGTCTGCTCGACGAAGTCGATGCGCCACTGGATGATTCGAATACCGAGCGCTTTTGCAATATGGTCAAGCGCATGTCTTCGAAAACCCAGTTTCTGTTTATTTCGCATAACAAGATCGCGATGGAAATGGCGCAACAGTTAATCGGCGTTACGATGCAAGAACAAGGGGTATCCCGTATTGTGGCGGTGGACATGCAATCCGCCGCCCATTTTGCCTTAGAGGGCCAAGCCGCATGACAGACTTACAAATCAGCTTAATCGCCATCGGCAGCACTATCGTTGTCGGTGTCATTTCCTATAACAAATGGCAGGAATACAAGTCCAAAAAGAGCGTCCAGCGCGCTTTTTCAAGCGATCATGACGACGTTCTGATGCAATCGCCGGCAACTGACGGCGCAGCCGACGTGCGGCATGAGCCGAGCTTTTCGATACCTGCCGTCAGCACTGCCGATGCGACGGAGGCAAGCAATCCTGCTACCGACACCGCTGCAGATGCATCCGCCGCAACCGTCGCTGCGGATGCTGTGCCGATGGCAGTGCCGGCGCAGGATTTGCCGGTCGATCCACTCATCGATTGCAATATTCCGCTGATGCTGGGCGGCGCGCTCCACGGCGAACAAATATTGCCGGCGCTGCAGACGCTGACCCAGATCGGCGGCAAGCCGGTGCATTTCATCGGCTTGCGGGAAGATCAGGTTTGGGAAGCAGTGCGCAGCGGCAGCACGTACACCGCACTGCAAGCGGGTGTTCAGCTTGCCAATCGCAGCAGCGGCTTGAATGAACTGGAGTATTCCGAATTGGTGATGCGGTTGCGCGCGGTTGCCGATACTCTGGATGCAGAACCCGATGTGCCCGATATGCCTGAAATCGTCCATATTGCACGCGAACTGCACCGCTTCATCGTCGACCATGACGCGCAACTGGGCATTAATATCCTCAGCAATAGCGCGCCATGGGCGCTCGATAATTTGCATACGATGCTGAAAAAACAGGGCTTCGAATTGCGTCCCGATGGCCGCCTCGGCATGCCTGACGGCGATGGCGGCAATCTGTTCCTGCTGTCGACCAACGCCATACCGGGCACTCCCACTACGGCCCGCCTCACCTTGCTGCTGGACGTGCCGTGCGTAGCGCTGGAGCGCGACGCTTTTGGTGCGATGACGGCTTGTGCCCGGTTACTGGCGGGCAAGTTGGGCGGCTCCGTGGTCGATGACGCTAACCAAATCCTGTCCGAGGAAGCGCTGGCCGAAATCGCCGCCCAGGTCGCCGAATTTTATGATGACATGCATGCGGCGGAAATACCGGCTGGCTCCACCCGGGCGTTGCGCCTGTTCCATTGATGTCCGGCGATTTGTTTTCCGTTCCGAGCAGTAGCAGCGGCGGCTCCGCGCTCATTTCCGATCCGGGCGACTGGAACGCGCGTGCGTATTTTTTGCGTACTGAATTGGATCGGCACAATATTGCCTATTACGTGTTCGATCAACCGACGATTCCGGACGCCGAATACGACAAGCTGTTTCGTGAACTGCAAGCGCTTGAAGCTGCCCATCCCGAACTGATAAGCGCCGACTCGCCTACCCAGCGTATCGGCGCGGCTCCGCTGGGTCAGTTTTCGCAAGTCACGCATGCGGTGCCGATGCTGTCGCTCAACAACGGCTTCGACGAGGCCGACATCGTCGCTTTCGACCGTCGCGCCAAGGAAACGCTGGGGTATAGCCATCAGGAAATCGAATACGCGACCGAGCTCAAGTTCGATGGCCTGGCGATCAATGTGCGCTATGAACAAGGCGTTTTTGTCCAGGCGGCTACGCGCGGTGATGGTGCCACCGGAGAAGACGTTACCGAAAATATCCGTACCGTGCGCGCCGTCCCGCTGCGGCTCAATACCCGTACGCCGCCGGCCGTAATCGACATCCGCGGCGAAGTATTGATGTACAAGGCGGATTTCGCCCGGCTCAATGCGCGTCAGCGCGACGCCGGACAAAAGGAATTCGCCAATCCGCGCAATGCTGCCGCTGGCAGCCTGCGTCAGCTCGATTCCCGTATTACAGCCCGGCGCGCATTGCGTTTTTTCGCCTATGGCGTCGGTGCCTTGGCCGGCGCGGAGCTGCCGCCATCGCATTCTGCTTTGCTCGATTGGTATAGCTCTATGGGAGTACCCGTCTGTAACGAGCGCAATATATGCGGCGGTGCGGCTGGCCTGCTGGAGTATTTTCATAATATCGGGCAAAAACGTGCGCAATTGCCGTATGACATCGATGGTGTCGTGTACAAGGTCAATGCAGTTGCCGAGCAACAAAAGCTCGGATATGTGTCGCGCGCCCCGCGTTTTGCGCTGGCGCACAAGTTTGCTGCCGAAGAAGCGCTCACAGTCGTGGAAGACATCGAAGTCCAGGTCGGACGCACCGGGGCGATCACGCCGGTAGCGCGGTTGGCCGCTGTATCCGTGGGCGGTGTGACGGTGACCAATGCGACGCTGCATAACGAGGATGAAATCAATCGCAAAGACATCCGCATCGGCGATACCGTGATCGTGCGCCGGGCCGGCGATGTGATACCGGAAATTGTCGCGCATGTGCCGGAGCAGCGACCGCAGGATGCGCGCCGTTTCGTCATGCCTGCCCACTGTCCGGTATGCGGTTCAAGCATCATTCGGCTGGAAGATGAAGCGATAGCGCGCTGCTCCGGCGGCTGGACCAAGTGCGCTGCCCAGCGCAAGGGCGGCTTGCAGCATTTTGTCTCGCGGCGGGCAATGGATGTCGAGGGGCTGGGCGAGCAATTGATCGACCAATTAGTGGATCGTCACATCGTTACCACCGCAGCCGATCTGTACAAGCTCGGTTTCACCGGATTGGCCGCACTCGAGCGCATGGCAGACAAGTCGGCGAAGAATGTGCTCAATGCACTGGAAAAATCGAAATCCACCACGCTGGCACGTTTCATTTACGCGCTGGGCATCCGGCATGTTGGCGAAGCTACGGCCAAGGCGCTGGCCAGCCATTTCGGCACGCTTGACGCTGTGCTGCAGGCATCGCAGCCGCAATTGCTGGAGGTGGCCGATGTCGGCCCCGTGGTGGCGGCTTCGATCACTCAGTTTTTTGCCGACCCGTTGAATCTCGAACTGATAGCGCAATTGCGTGCGGCCGGCGTGCACTGGGACGAAAGCAACGCCGCCGAAGCCAGGCCGCGACCTTTGCTCGGCCAGACGTTCGTACTTACCGGCAGCATGCCCACGCTCACGCGTGATGTGGCGGCAGCGATGATAGAAGCGGCAGGTGGTAAAGTGGCAAGTTCGGTTTCTAAAAAAACCAGCGTAGTGGTGGCCGGCGCAGACGCCGGCAGCAAGCTGGCAAAAGCGCAGGAATTGGGAATTCCGATTCTTGATGAGGCAGGTCTTTTGCACCTATTGGAGATGGAAAAAAAACTATGAAAAAAATTACAAAAGCTGTTTTTCCTGTAGCCGGTCTGGGTAGCCGTTTTTTGCCTGCCACCAAAGCGCAACCGAAAGAAATGTTGCCGATCGTCGATAAGCCGCTGATTCAATACGCAGTCGAGGAAGCGGTTGCGGCCGGCATCACCGAAATGGTCTTCATTACCGGGCGCAACAAACGCGCGATCGAAGACCATTTCGACAAAGCCTATGAAATGGAGGCTGAGCTGGAAGCTGCCGGCAAGATCGAATTGCTGGCTTTGGTGCGCAGCGTGATTCCCTCCCATATTCATTGCATTTTCATCCGCCAGCCGGCACCGCTGGGATTGGGACATGCGGTATTGTGCGCTCGCCCGGTAATCGGCGACGCACCGTTTGCGGTATTGCTGGCCGACGATCTGATGGATGCCGACGACGGCCAACCGCCGGTGATGGCGCAAATGGCCCATCTCTTTGAGAATGAGCAAGCCAGTATCGTCGCGGTGCAAGACGTGCCGCGTTCCGCAACACGGCAATATGGCATCGTCAGCAGCACGCCGTACAAGGAGCGGCTGGAGCGCATGCACGGCATCATTGAAAAACCGATGCCGGAAGATGCGCCCTCGACGCTTGGCGTCAGCGGTCGTTATATATTGTCGAACCGGATCTTCGATTACTTGGAAGATCAAGTCCAAGGGCAGGGTGGCGAGATCCAGTTGACCGATGCAATCGCCCGCCTGTTGCAAAACGAGCCAGTCTATGCGTACCGCTATGCCGCCGCCCGCTATGATTGCGGCTCTAAATTGGGTTACCTCGAAGCCAGCGTCGCCCTGGGCTTGAAGCATCCGGAAACCGGCGCAGCGTTTGCTGCCTACCTGCGCAGTCTTTCGTTTTGATTTCGATTAAAAATATAATTGAAAGCAGGAGTGAGGGCAAATCAGCATGATCAGACCGATTCTAAAAATGGGCGATCCCCGGTTGTTGCGTAAAGCGCAGCCGGTGACGAACTTTGCCGACCCTGCGCTGGACGCATTAATCCAGGATATGTTCGACACCATGCACGCGGTCAGGGGCGTCGGACTGGCTGCACCGCAAATCGGAATCGATTTGCAGCTGGTCATATTCGGTTTCGGGAAAAATGCACGCTATCCGGATGCTCCGGCGGTACCGGAAACGGTTTTGATCAATCCTCAACTGGTGCCGCTCTCGGAAGAAACCGAGGACGGCTGGGAGGGGTGCCTGTCGGTGCCGGGGCTGCGCGGCATGGTGCCGCGCTGGAAAACGCTGCATTACGAAGGTCAAGACCCGCGTGGCAACGCTATCAGTCGCAATGTGGAAGGCTTTCATGCTCGGGTGGTACAGCATGAATGCGATCACCTGGAAGGCATTCTGTATCCGATGCGGATCACCGATATGACGCAGTTCGGTTATGTGGATGTGCTGTTTCCAGAACTGGAAGCGGATAGCGATGAATAAGGCGAGAATTTATACACTCACCTGTATTTTTATAACCCGCATATAAAATATGCGGAAGATACGGTGTTTTTGGTAATACTCCCCCATGATTTTAATAGGACGGCGAGATCGGACTGGCGGCTATGTGTGGAATCAGAGGAAGGCCTGCACTGTTTCCACCGTGTCTTGAAGACGCTACCGTGAAATCAGAATTGCTCGTCAGGCCGCAAATACCGCCATTCGCCGGTCGGCAAATCACCTAGCTTGACATTGCCGATCCGGACCCGCTTGAGCCCGATCACCTGCAGACCGACCATGTCGCACATCCGGCGGATTTGTCTTTTTTTGCCTTCGCGCAGAATGAAGCTGAGTTGGTCTTCATTTTGCCATTTCACCTTGGCCGGCAGCAGCGGCTTGCCGTCCAGTATCAGTCCATGATTCAGGCGTTTGAGTTGTTCAGCGGGCAGTGTGCCCGGTTTGCTGTATTGGACCCTAACCAGGTATTCTTTTTCAACGCTGGTTTCGGCGCCGATCAGATGTTTGGCGATGCGCCCATCTTGCGTCAGGACCAGCAAGCCGACGGAATCGATATCGAGCCGTCCGGCGGGGACCAGACTGCGCAATTGGGTCGGATGGAATTTTTCCGCAGCACTATCTTCCTTCCAGCGCGTTTCAGCCTTCACCAGCGCGATCGCAGGCGTATACCCATCCTCGGCCTGGCCGCTAACATAGCCCATCGGTTTGTTGATCAGGATCGTCACGCGTTTCGATTGCTCGGCGCTGGCCTGGCGCTCGACCGAAATTTTCTGATGCGGCAAGACTTTGCTTCCGAGCGCCGATACCACTACGCCATCGACGCGGACCCAGCCGCGTTCGATCCACTCGTCGGCTTCACGCCGTGAGCAAAGACCCAGTTCAGACATGCGTTTTGATAAGCGGAGCGGTTCAGACATGATGATCAGTAAAGTTTTAGTGTGTATGCGGGATGAATGCGGACTCCGATCGGAGGCGCACGATTATACGCGCAGCGCTTCCAGTAAATCCGTTTCAAGCTGGATTTGTGTTCTGGCGTTATTCAGTAGCGGACCATCGATCAGGAAGACGTCTTCGACGCGTTCGCCCAGCGTCATGATTTTTGCCATGTGCAGATTCACCTTGTACTTGGCCAGCACAGTCGCAATCGCATACAGCAAACCGTTACGGTCGTTGGCGGAAATCGACAGCAAGTAGTATTGGCCGCGTTCGTCCGGGCGTAAATCAACGGTAGGCTTGATCGGAAAGGTGCGCGACAGGCGCGACAGGCGGCCTTTGCAAGGCGTCGGCAGCGGCGCCGTGCTTTGCAACAGTTCGGTGAGTTCGTGCTCTATCAGATTGATGATGTCGCGGTAATTATTGGCGAAATTCGGTTCCGTGACGAGAAAGGTATCGAGCGCATAACCATGCTTGGTGGTGTGGATCTTGGCATCGAGAATGCTGAAATTCTTGCGGTCGAAATAACTGCAGATACGGGCGAACAGATCGGCTTGGTCCTTGATGTAGACCGTTACCTGCAAGCCTTCGCCGATTGGCGCCAACCGGCTTTTGACAATCGGTATCGGGCTGTTGACCTTGTCGTACAGTGCGCGGGTTTGCCATGCAATATCGGCGGCATCGCTGCGCAGGAAGTAGGCGACATCCAGCTGTTTCCACAGCGCTTCGTGCGCATTGGTCGGCAAACCGTACAGACGGATCGTTTTGAGCGCATTTTCCTGCCTGTTTCTGAATTCGCGGTCGGTCGAGGGCGATTCGCCGCCCAGCACCCGTAATGTCAGTTGGTACAGGTCTTCGAGCAACTTGCCTTTCCAGGCATTCCACACCTTGGGACTGGTGCCGCGAATGTCGGCCACAGTAAGCAAATATAGAGCGGTCAGATGGCGCTCGTCCTGCACCGTTTCGGCGAAGCTGCGAATCACATCAGGATCCGACAAATCTTTCTTTTGTGCCACTTGCGACATGGTCAGATGATTTTCGACCAGAAAAACGATCAGCTCGGTGTCGATTTTGCTTAAGCCGTGATCCTTGCAGAATTTGCTGGCATCTGCCATCCCCAGCTTGGAATGATCGCCGCCGCGGCCTTTTGCGATATCGTGAAACAAAGCTGCGATATACAGCAGCCATGGCTGGGCGAAATTGCCCATCAACTGGCTGCAAAACGGGTATTCGTGCGCATGCTCGGTCATCGTGAATCGCCGAACGTTGCGCACTACCATCAGAATATGCTGATCTACTGTGTATACATGGAATAGGTCGTGCTGCATCCGCCCCACGATGCGACTGAAATTGGGTAGGTAGCGCCCCAGAATGCCGGTCTGATTCATGCGCCTAAGCGCATGCGTGATTCCCTGCGGCGCCTTCAGAATGGCGAGGAATAACGCCCGATTGGCCGGTTCCCGCCGAAAACCGTCATCGATTCCAAAACGGGCATGCCACAAGGCGCGCAAGGTGCGCGCGGTCATGCCTTTCAGATCGGAATGCTGGGCCAGCAGCAGGAATACTTCGAGCATTGCGGACGGACTGGCTTCAAAGGTGTCGTCCTGCGCAATATCGATGAAGCCGTTGACTTCATTGAAGCGTTCGTTGATCGTGCGGGGTGTGATCGGTTGCGGAAATAACTGCACCTCGATATTTTGCAGCAGAATGGTATTGAGCTGGGTTACCGCTTTGGCGGCGCGGTAATAGCGCTGCATCAGGAATTCGCTGGCCCGGCAGGCATCGGTGGTAACGAAGCCGAAGGTATGGGCAATCGGTGTTTGCACATCGAACAGCAAGCGGTCTTCGCGTCGCCCGGCGTGAATGTGCAAACGGATGCGGATATCCGTGAACGCGCGCTCTTTCTGCGTCAACTGGCGCGCTTCAGCCGCAGTAATCAAGTCTCTTTCCGCCAACTCGCGCCAGGAATTGCCAAGACCGGCAGCTTTTGCGACCCACAGAATGACTTGCAGATCCCTTAATCCGCCCGGGCTTTCCTTACAGTTGGGCTCCAGACTATAGGGTGTGTCTTCGTATTTCACATGGCGTTGATGCAATTCGAGCATCTTGGCCTGGAAAAATGCCTGCGGGTTCATCGCGGCAATATAGCGGCTTTGCAGAAACTGAAACAGCTTCCGATTACCTGTCACCAGTCGTGCTTCCAGCAAGCCGGTTTTAACCGTGATGTCGGCGTCGGATTCGCTCAGGCATTCGTCGATGGTACGGATGCTGTGACCAATTTCAAGGCCGATATCCCACAGCAGCTGGACCAGTTGTTCCAGCGTTGACTGCAGCTCCGCATCGGGTTTTGAAGGCAGCAATATGAGTAAATCGACATCCGAGCATGGGAATAATTCGCCCCGGCCATATCCTCCAACGCCTACTAGCGCCACCGAAGCAGGCAGCCCAAGCGTGCGCCAGGCGTGGATCAGGGCGGCATCGACGTTCTTGCGTAATGTCTTCAGGAGCTTGTCGGGTTTGCCATCCGACTGGAACGCTTCTATGGCAGCTTGCCGTCCGGACTTCAGCTGCTCCTTGAGCATTATCGCAAGCGCCACCATGGTCAGACTGCGACTATGCTGGCAGGCGTATTGGTAATGAACGCCGGCGGCGGCGGCATGCCGGGGGATACGGTGAGCACTTCATAACCGATTTCTGTCACCAGAATCATATGCTCCCATTGCGAGGAAAGGCTGCGATCCTTGGTCTTAATGGTCCAGCCATCACCCATCTCGCGGATTTCGCGCCGGCCGGCATTGATCATCGGCTCCACGGTGAAGATCATGCCCGGCGCGAGTTCTTCCAGCGTGCCGGGACGGCCGTAATGAAGAACTTGGGGCTCTTCATGAAATACCTTTCCAATGCCGTGACCGCAAAATTCGCGCACTACGCTGTAACCGGCTTTCTCAGCATGTTGCTGAATAGCAAAGCCGATATCGCCCAGATGGGCGCCGGGCTTGATTTTGGAGATGCCAAGCCACATGCATTCATAGGTGATCAGGTTAAGCCGTTTGGCCAGAATCGATGGTTCGCCAACGCAAAACATGCGGCTGGTATCGCCGTGATAGCCGTTTTTAATGACAGTGATGTCGAGATTGATGACATCGCCGTTCTTGAGCACCTTGTCGCCCGGTATCCCATGGCAGATCACATCGTTGATCGATGTGCAAATGGCTTTCGGATAAGGGGTATAGCCGGGCGGGCAATAATTGAGCGGGGCTGGAATGGTGCCTTGCACATTAACCATATATTCATGGCACAAGCGGTCAAGTTCGCCTGTGGTCACGCCGGCCTGCACATACGGTGTAATGAAGTCCAGAACTTCAGCTCCGAGCCGCCCGGCGATACGCATACCTTCAATATCGTCAGCAGTTTTAATTGAAATGGAAGACATAATAAGGCGCAATAAGCGTAGATAGCTTGAGTCGGTTAAAACAAGATTATAGACGAGCCAGTCATTATTTACCCGCAGGCGCCTGTTGCAACGCTTGAAAGAAAGTCGGAAAGTAGGTTAAAATCGCCGACTAGCTTAATTTGTATAAAGCTATTTTTTGAAAAATCGCGAATCCGATCGAGAAAGGGTGCCTTTAGTAGAGGTGGCTGACCGGATTCCAGACCTAACCCTGGAGATATTATGTCCGTTACAATGCGTGAAATGTTGGAAGCCGGTGTGCATTTTGGCCACCAAACCCGTTTTTGGAATCCAAAAATGGCGCCGTTCATTTTCGGCCATCGCAACAAAATCCACATTATTAATCTGGAAAAAACTCTTGGCATGTATCAAGAGGCAATGAAGCATATTCGCCAATTGTCGGCTAACCGCGGCACTATCCTGATGGTCGGCACCAAGCGTCAAGCGCGCGACATCATCGCCGCTGAAGCGCAGCGCGCTGGCGTTCCGTTTGTTGATCAACGCTGGTTGGGCGGCATGCTGACCAATTTCAAGACAATCAAGACATCGATCAAGCGCCTGAAAGATATGGAAGCATCGATTGCCGATGGTTCAGTCGAAAAATTGAGCAAAAAAGAAGCGCTGATGTTTGATCGCGAAATGATCAAGCTGCAAAAATCGATTGGCGGCATCAAGGACATGGGCGGCATTCCGGATGCGATTTTCATCGTTGACGTCGGCTACCACAAGGGCACAATCACTGAGGCCGCAAAGCTTGGCATTCCGGTCATTGGCGTGGTTGATACTAACCATTCGCCTGAAGGTGTGGCATATGTCATTCCTGGTAACGACGATTCTTCCAAAGCGATCATGCTGTACGCCCGCGGTGTGGCAGATGCAATCCTGGAAGGCCGTGCCAACGCAGTCAACGATGTAGTTGAATCGATCAAGGCCGGCAACGGCGATGACTTCGTCGAGGTCAGCGAGCAGGCGTAAGTCTACTTCTGATTTTTCCGGTCGTCAGGAAAGGGGCAACAATGTTCGCCCCTTTTTTTGAATGATTTTTTTGAACGTATCATGAATATTGACGTCCGATAGGGCGTGAATTGAGTTAGGAGATTAACATGGCGGCAATTACCGCAGCGATGGTTGGCGAATTACGTGCAAAAACCGATGCGCCGATGATGGAATGCAAAAAAGCTTTGACGGAAGCCGATGGCGATATGTCAAAAGCGGAAGACATTCTGCGCGTCAAGTTGGGCAACAAAGCATCCAAGGCTGCTTCGCGCATTACAGCAGAAGGCGTGATAACCACGCATATTGCAGGCAACGTGGGCGCCATGATCGAAGTTAATTGCGAAACCGACTTCGTTACCAAAAATGATGATTTCCTTGCTTTTGCCAATGCATGCGGCAAGTTGGTTGCTGAGCACAATCCTGCTGATATCGCAGCCTTGTCCGCATTGCCTATGGGTGAGCAAACAGTCGAAGAATTCCGTGCTGCGCTGATCGGCCGTGTTGGTGAAAACATGTCGATTCGTCGCTTCGTTCGCTTTGACGCACCGGCCAAGCTGACATCGTATCTGCATGGCACGCGTATCGGCGTCATGGTTGAATTCGATGGCGCTGATGAGCAAGTCGGCAAAGACGTTGCAATGCACATTGCTGCGATGAAACCGGTTTCATTGTCTTCGGACCAGGTGCCAGCAGAGTTGATCGAGAAAGAACGTTCGATCGCAGCGCAAAAAGCATTGGAGTCTGGCAAGCCTGCTGAGATCATTTCCAAAATGGTCGAAGGTTCCGTGCAAAAATTCCTGAAAGAAGTATCGTTGTTCAATCAGCCTTTTGTAAAAAACGACAAGCAAACCGTTGAGCAAATGCTCAAAGCGGCAAATACAAGCGTGAAATCATTTGCGATGTATATAGTCGGCGAAGGCATAGAGAAGAAGCAGGATGACTTTGCTGCAGAAGTTGCAGCTCAGGTCGCAGCAGCCAAACAGGCGTAAGCGAGAATAAGCGGGCCGAAAGGCCCGTTTTTTTGAGCTGACTTAAATCAGTTGTAGTTGTAAATATTGCGAACTTCATTTGATGACATCTTGCTTCAGATCATTAAATGGAATTCTGTGGCACGATAGATAGTAATCCGGACAATCAAAAGGAAATCAGCTCATGACAAAACCTGCCTACAAGCGTGTCCTCCTCAAGTTATCCGGAGAAGCACTGATGGGCGATGATGCTTATGGTATTAATCGCGCGACAATTGATCGCATGGTGGCGGACGTTGCTGAAGTGGCCAGCATGGGAGTCGAGCTGGCGATTGTTATCGGTGGCGGCAATATTTTCCGTGGCGTGGCCCCCGGTGCGCAAGGCATGGACCGTGCTACTGCCGACTATATGGGCATGCTGGCAACTGTCATGAACTCTCTGGCACTCGCCGATGCGATGCGCCAGGCCGGAATTGTTGCTCGCGTAATGTCCGCGATCAGTATCGAACAGGTGGTGGAGCCATATGTTCGTCCCAAAGCCCTTCAGTACCTGGAAGAGGGAAAAGTTGTCGTATTCGCCGCAGGTACCGGCAATCCGTTTTTTACCACCGATACCGCTGCTGCATTGCGCGGCTCTGAAATTGGTGCGGATATTGTGCTCAAGGCCACCAAGGTCGATGGCGTTTATACTGCGGATCCCAAGATGGATCCAGATGCAGTCCGATATTCGACAATCACATTTGATGAAGCGATTGCAAAACATCTTCAAGTGATGGATGCGACTGCCTTCGCTTTATGCCGCGATCAAAAATTGCCGATAAAAGTGTTTTCAATAGTCAAACCCGGCGCATTAATGCGCGCCATCATGGGCGAAGACGAGGGAACGCTGGTTCACGTTTAACTTCCTTTTGATGCAACCGTGCATTATTACGCTTACTGTAGGGCGTGCTGTTGGCGCTTGATCTGCGTGTTCACGATTGCAGTGGAACTGGAATAAGATTTAACCTTTGAAGAAGAGGAATGCAGATGACCATACCTGACATCAAGAAAAATACCGATCAAAAAATGCATAAGTCGATTGATGCGTTAAAGGCCGATCTGGCGAAAGTACGGACCGGCCGCGCACATCCTGGGATTCTTGATCATATTCAAGTCGATTACTATGGCAATCCTACAATGCTGACTCAAGTCGCCAATGTTACCTTGATTGATGCGCGTACCATCGGCGTGCAACCGTGGGAAAAAAAGATGGTAGCCGTGGTTGAAAAAGCGATCCGCGACTCCGACCTCGGGCTGAATCCATCTACGCAGGGCGACATGATTCGAGTGCCGACTCCGGCTTTGACGGAAGAGCGGCGCAAGGAAATGGTCAAGCTGGTAAAAAACGAAGCAGAAGATGCAAAAATAGCCATTCGCAATATTCGGCGCGACGCTAACGAAGCGTTGAAGAAACTGCTCAAAGATAAAGCATGCTCCGAAGATGA
>Ga0366802_1033_pt1 | contig 26021 bp, 26 predicted proteins | sample BONcelN113001F13_FD_207032 | JGI IMG/M metagenome (GOLD analysis project Ga0366802, IMG submission 207032) | Enriched cells from coal bed in the Powder River Basin, Montana, United States - BONCAT cells N11 rep3 HSBNCT.N11.300.1.F13 ...
GAAGCAAAGAAGATCTATGGGGTGGCCGCAGAGCTGATCAGATTACTGGACCTTGAAAATACCATTCAGCACGGAACGACACTCCTGAACCTGGGAAGTGTGCATACGGAGGCAAAGGAAGCGCTAGAAGCTTTGAAGCTTTATGAGAAAGCGGAAACCATTTTCATAAACGCCGGTCTGGATCAGGACTATCAAATGGCTGCGTTATACAACAATATGAGCCATGCTTACGACAAGCTGGAAAAGCCCATGGAAGCGATGGGATATGCGGAGAAAGCCTTAGTGGTTATCAGGATGCTGAAGGGACATGAGACGGAGCTTGCGACAAGCTGCACGACTCTGGCTGCAAGATGCGCAAAAGTGCAGAAGCAGGAGGAGGCATTGCAATATCTCAGAGAGGCCGAGGGGATCTTCCGGAGGCTGCCGGGAAAACCGAATCCCCATTATGCGGCAACACTGAATTCTTTAGGGGAGCTCTTTTATCGCAGAGGCAATCAGGAAGAGGCTGTCGGGTACTTTGAAAAAGCGCTGGAAGTGATTCGAGAAAACTACGGTGAGAATCAATCCTTTGTCGAGGTTTCGAAAAATCTGGCCATGGCTAGAGATGATGTAGCATCACAGGGAAAGAGGAGGAAGGGGCTTGCACTTTCCGAAGCCTATTTCAATGAGCATGGAAGGAAAATGATCGAAGAGGGTTTTCTCGAATATAAAAGGTATATGGCAATCGGCCTGGTGGGAGAAGGCTCGGAGTGTTTCGGCTTTGATGATGAATTGTCGGAAAGCCACGATTTCGGACCGGGCTTTTGCATCTGGCTGACCGATGAAATTTATCAAAGCATCGGCTGGAAAATGAAGGAGGCCTATGAGAGGCTACCAAAGGAGTTCCACGGCAAGCGCAGGATAGAGACCTTTGAGGGTGTAGGCAGAACAGGCATCTTTAGCATACAGGAATTCCATAAGAAATATATTGGCTGCAGCGGGATCCCGACGAACCATGTGGAATGGCTTTTCGCCCCTGAAACCAGTTTGAGCACCGTTACAAACGGAAAAATATTTGAAGATCATGGGGGTGAATTCACGCGGATACGAAACGGACTGCTTGAATTTTACCCCGAGGATGTCCGACTGAAGAAGCTGGCAGCGAGGATGGCGATGCTATCCCAGACGGGACAGTACAATTATGAGCGGTGCATGAAACGAAACGAGTATGCGGCGGCGTATCTTGCTTGCGGTGAGTTTATCAGGACCGCGGTTTCCACCGTGTATTTGCTGAATCGAAAGTATATGCCATTTTATAAATGGATGTTCCGGGGCATGGAGGAGCTTCTGCGCCTGCGTGATGTGAAACCGATGCTGGAACAGCTGGCAGCCATGCCGGATATTCATGAAAACACAAAAAATAAGGTTTCCATCATCGAGGAAATTTGCGTTAAAATCAGGGACGAACTGGAAATCCAGGGGGTTGTCAAAGGACCGGATCCTTTTTTAAACAGCCATTGCCGCGATGTGATGAGTCTGATTTCCGATTCCCGGATCAAATCTTTGCCTGTCATGTTTGATGGCAAATAACGTGTTGAATAACAGAGCCATTTGGGGCGCACTTCACCTCAAATGGTTCTGTTTTTTTCTATGGAGGTCATGATATCCATGACCTCCATTACTTTAAAGGTCATAAACATGTGCATGGTTTCCTCGGATTCCTTCAGATTTATGTCAAAAATCTCCTTTACTTTTTCTAATCGGTAATTTACCGTGTTGCGGTGTATAAATAAAGCTTCGGAGGCGGCAATCACGTTTTTGTTCATTTTCAAATATACAGAAAGAGTCTGATGATAATCGGTACCATTTAACTGATCGTATTCATGAAGCTTCAGCACACCCTCATGGCAGATATCTTTGAGCTTTAAATGAAACGAAGCATCATAAATAAAATCATGCAGAATATAGTTCTGATACGCAGCCATGCGCTTTCCCGGCTCCATCAACCTGCCGAAAAACAGTGCTTTCCGCGATTGCTTGTGATATCGGCTGATCTCGAGTAAATCTGAGAACTGGTTACTGCACCCGGCGTACAAGCCATTGTCCTTCAAAAAAGAAATGAGACTGCTGATGTTATTTTTATCTGCATCCGTTTTTCCTGCCTCGATGATGATTGAAACTGCATCGTTATAATAAATGGAGCGGAATTGAGGTGCTAGTCTATGGATCTGCACTCTGAAATAGTCTATGAAACTAGGATCGTTAAACCGTGACATGTCAACACTGACCATGGAAAGGCTGTGATCCGGAACCCATTCGCAGGACTTAAGCCGATCGCTTAATTCTGATTCCTCTGTAACCCTTCCTTCCAGTAAATCCTGTATCAGATTTTCCCACATTAATCCACGCGCATTTTTTTGCCACTTGTCCTCTTTCATGATGGAAGAAATAACTTCGCAGATCAGCTTCGCAATCTTTACATCATTGCCTTGGAAGGGCTGCTTATACTCCAAGACTGCTAAATACCCCATGCACTTATCATTTACTTGAATTTTACCGATAATTCTTCGAATCTTTTCTGCAACGCCGGTATCCAGAATAACCGGGTCCTCATTCCTCAGAACCTTTTCGATGATTCTTTCATACTTGAACTTGGTGACATACTTATAAGAGGAATAGCCTCTTGTAACCAAATCTGCCCAAACCTCATCCTCTACTGTGGTATCCGTTTTGTAGGAGAGTACCTTATAGCTTGTGTCCATCAGCATAATCGGATTATTCAGGATATCATAACCTGTTTCAATGACCTCTCTTACTTCTTTCCCTCGAATAATACATTCCAGCAAGGAGGCGGATCCGTCTAGCAGCCTTGAGGAATCCTGAAGAATGTCTTGTATTTGATTGAATACTTCAAATATACTTTTTTCGCCGATTACAAAGATGAGGTTGCCCTCACAAGTATGATTCCACGCATTCGGATGCGCTGGATTGAAAAGCAAAGCAATGCTCGCATCTGCGTGCACCGGGGCAAGGGTCGGATACAAATCCGCACCTCCTACATATAAAGTATTGCTTTCAAATTCCTTTTGCTCCTTGGCCAGAAAACGTACCCGAATGATATTATGGTTATCGATAATAGAACCATCGATTTGATAGGTTTCTTTCCTGAGTTTTTCTACTAATTCTTTGACCCTCATATCACACCTCCTGATCCTATTATAGTGCAATCTGCACAAATATGATAGGAGATAATTATATTATTAACATAGTGCCTAAATGCAGCATTCCCTATATAATTGACCTAAAATTAATATGGGAGGGTTCTTTATGATACTTAATAAATTATTCAGTCCTGCACAAATTGGCAGTCTTACACTCACGAACAGAATTATACTTCCTGCAATGTGCACAGTTTTTGCAAACGAGGGGGGCTATGTTTCGGATAAGCTGATCGATTATCATGTGGCACGTGCAAAAGGTGGCTGTGGCTTGAACATTGTAGAAATCGCCTCAGTACATCCAACCTCTGCGGTACCAAAGGTATTGGGCATCTATGATGACAAATTTCTACCGGGGCTTGAGCAGCTCGCAACGGCAATTAAAGAAGCGGGAGGGAAGGCTTGCCTGCAGCTTTGGCATGCGGGGAGACAGGTAAACAGCATACAAACAGGGATTCCGATTGTTGCTCCATCTGCAATTCCTTGCCCGCTCTGTCAGGAAATGCCGAAAGAACTTACAAAAGAAGAAATTCAGGAGCTGATTACCTCCTACGGAGATGCAGCACGAAGGGCGAAAAAGGCAGGGTTTGATGCAATTGAGCTGCACGGTGCTCACGGTTATCTCATCAATCAATTCCTTAGCCCTTACTCGAATAAAAGGACGGACGAATATGGGGGTAGCCCAGAAAACCGAATGCGGTTTGCCCTAGAAGTGCTGAAAGACATCAGAAGCAAGGTGGGAGAGGAATATCCTATCCTGTTCAGAATGGGATCGGATGAAATGGTGGAAGGAGGATTGACGCTGGAGGATGCCAAGGGTATCGCACAAGCTTTGGAAAAGGCAGGCGTCAATGCATTGCATATATCCATTGGTGTCTATCAGACAGTCTTCTATACGATACCAACGATCGATATGCCTTTGGCGTTTAATGTAGATAGTGCAGCAGCAATCAAATCTGTAGTCAGCATTCCGGTCATCACGGTGGGAAGGATTAATGATCCGTTATTGGCAGAAAAGATTCTGGTACAGGGCAAGGCAGATTTTGTGGCGATCGGAAGAGGTCAAATCGCAGATCCCGCGTTTAGTAACAAAGCAATGGATGATAATTTTGATGAGATTACAAAATGTATCGGCTGTATACAAGGCTGCTTTGATGTTATTTTTGGATCAGGTCTTTCTCAGCCAGCATGTTGTCTGTTGAATCCTACCGTTGGTTTTGAAAAAGATTTCGAAGGAATAAAAGCAGAGGAACCGAAGAAGATTTTGATTGCAGGAGGCGGACCGGGTGGGCTCGAAGCAGCGATAATGCTGAAGAAAAAGGGACATGAAGTGATTCTATGTGAAATGGACAGCAAACTTGGGGGACAGTTTTTCATAGCGGGAATTGCGCCAAGAAAAGCAGAATTTACGAAAGCTTCAGAGAGTCTTGGACAAAAGGCAGTCGCTTCCGGAGTTGAAGTCCGATTGCAGACAGTAGTCACCCCTGAATTAATTGATCAAATAAAACCAGATTATATTATCGTAGCGACAGGTGCGGAGCCTATTATGCCAAATATCAATGGCGTTGATGGGCCGAACGTTTTTACCGCCCAGGACGTGCTGAAAGGGATGAAAACCACCGGAGAGAAAGTTGTCGTGATCGGCGGAGGGTTGGTCGGTCTTGAAACGGCAGAGTTTCTTGCAAAACAGAAGAAGAAGGTTACGGTAGTTGAGATGTTGGATGATGTAGCCAAGGACATGGGATTTATCCGAAAGGTAGTTACCACACAGCACATCAATGACGCCGGAATTCAAATTATTACGAATGCAAAATGCACTGGTATTAGCGATTCTGAAGTGCGGATTGAAAAGGATGGAAAAGAGGAAAGGCTACAGGATATCGATTCTATTGTGATCGCTGTCGGAAGTAAGTCAAACAACAATCTGGAAGAATATTTAAAGAACTCCCACTATGAATACTGCGTTATTGGTGATGCGAAGCGTGCAAGAAAAGCCATTGATGCCATATGGGAGGCCGCGGAGGTCGCGAAGTCCCTGTAGAGTGAAAAATGAGTTTGCTCCAAAGATTTTCTTTGCTATAATGAATCAATGTAATACAGCATGAAATAGAAGCTTGATCGCATATAAAACTGGAAGGAGCAAAGAAAGCAATGGGGTACTTATATTTAGCAATCGCCATCGTGGGTGAACTGATCGGAACCACATTCCTGAAGTATTCCGACGGGTATACAAAGCTGGTTCCCACCGTCATCAGCATTCTCTCTTACGGATTATGTTTTTATGTTTTTTCAAAATCATTGCTCAGCATCAACCTGAGTGTTGCCTATGCAACCTGGTCAGCCGTAGGGCTGATCGTGACGACCCTAATTTCGGTTTACATTTTCAAAGAAGGCATTACGCCGGCTGGGGTAGCAGCGATCCTAATGATTACGGCAGGGGTTGTGGTTTTGAATCTTTATGGAACACCGGTGAGCTAATGGGGAAGAAACACCAAATATGCTGGAAATAGTTATATAATTATCCAAACAAAGGCGCGAGCATATCCGCCTTTGTTTTTATTTGACAAATAAATGTGCGATTAATACAAAAATATAACGATAGTGCAATTTTATCAAAAAAAATAAAGGATATTATACAGTAAATTCTCTCGCTTAATGCCATGAAATCATAACGTGCTCGGTTATGATTAAAGAGATAGAAAGATGCTCAAGTTGGTCATTATATTTTTTATTAATGATATTCTAAAGAAGCTGTTTAAATGAAAGGAGTTTTTTGTTTTATGAACGACGTTTCAGGCTCAGCAAATGTAAATGCAGTTGCTGCGAAAAAAAAGTTATCATCTAAATTCTTCAAAAAAGGAATCACAGTCGCAATCCTATCCGGTATGTGCTACGGACTGTATTCCGCATTCATTACGCTAGGTATGTCCAATGGAATATGGGCGGACTGGTATGGTGTAAACACGGCCGCATTATCGGCATTTGTTATTACATACATGCTGGGTGCTTTGGGCAGTGCGCTTAACGATACCATCAGTGCCATCTGGTGCATCGGGATCGCAACAGCGAAAGGAAAGATGGGAGATTTCTTCCGAACTCTTAAAACCAAACCGGGCAGAATGATGATGCTCGCCGCATTACTTGGCGGACCGATTGCGAGCACGGCTTATATCGTAGCGCTGCAAATGGCCGGTTCCATCGTAATCCCGATTACCGCACTTTGTCCGGCAATCGGAGCGATCATGGCCAGAATATTATTTAAACAAAAATTGACTCCGCGTATGATTTTAGGTATTGCGATCTGCTTTGGAGCTACTCTGATGATCGGCGGCACAGGATTTCTTGCGGATGCTCCCGAAGGCTTGATGCTCGGTATCTTAATCGCATTCATCGCAGCTTTCGGCTGGGGTCTGGAAGGCTGTATCGCAGGATATGGAACATCCATGATCGACTATGAAATCGGAATCACAATTCGTCAGTGCACATCCGGTCTTTCCAATTTGATCATCTTGGTTCCTCTTATGGCGATCATGGCAGGAAACTTTGGTCTTGCGCCTGGTCTTATCATACAGGCCGTAACAAGCAGCGACGCAATGATCTGGTTTGTTGTCAGCGGTTTCTTCGCAGTATTCGCCTATAGCTTATGGTATAAGGGCAACAGCATGTGCGGTGCTGCACTGGGTATGGCCGCTAACGGCGCTTACTCCTTCTGGGGACCGTTCTTCTGCTGGCTGATCCTTGGCGTAGTCGTCGGACAGGAAGGCTGGGCTCTGGCACCAATCGCTTGGGCAGCTGCTATTGTTATGGCAATCGGTATCCTGATCATTTCGATGAATCCGTTAGATTTATTCAAAAAGAAGGAGGCGTAAATCGATGAAACCACTGAATTATGCGATTTTAAAACATTTTACAAAGGTGCAGGAAGCTTGCGCCGAAGATGTAATTGAAGCATTAAAAGGCGAATACGGCAGTTTCAAAGCGTTGAAAAAACCTGCTGTTATTGAAGCAATCATGACGGGTGAGGCTAACGGTCTACTGGAGGAAACAAGATTTGACATGGGTCCCGATGGAGAACTGAGAGTTTACTACCGTGCAAATGAAGAAGGTGCAGCTACAATCAACAACTACATCAAAGACTAATCACGATACATCATAAAAAAATAGTATTTTATCAGACAGGGCAGGTAACACTGCTCTGCCTGATAAATGAAAAGCAGTTGAAAGCTGCCGATCAAGGATTGAAATGAAAGGAGAAGCGTTAAGTGAGATATTACGGTGGAGAAGCCTTAGGGCTTGTGGAAACAATTGGAATGGTACCCGCAATGGAAGCAGCTGACAAAATGCTGAAAGCTGCTGAGGTAGAATTGATTTCCTATGAGAATATTGGATCAACTCTTGTCACGATCATGGTAAAAGGCGATGTTGCGGCTGTCAAAGCAGCAGTAGAAGCCGGCACGGAAGCCGCGGCGGCTATCGGCAAGGTAACTGCCCATAATGTAATGCCGCGTCCAATCAAAGGCGTTGGTGACATTGTTTCTGTTCATGATATTGATAAATAATAAAAGGAAAGAAAGGGAGACAAATGGATAGATATGAAGCGTTAGGGCTGATCGAAACATTCGGACTGGTTTTTGTACTGGAAGCGGCAGACGCGATGTGCAAGGCCGCAAATGTAGAATTGGTCGGTTATGAAAATGTTGCATCCGGTTACATTTCCGTGCTGGTACGCGGCGATGTGGGAGCATGCAAGACTGCTGTTGCAGCAGGCGTGAAGGCGGTGGAAGACATGGAAGGCGGAAATCTTTACAGTTCCGTTGTTATTGCAAGACCACATCCGGATCTTGAAAAAATAATCGCACGTTACTCGCTGGAAAATCTGCTGGGTTAATGAAACCATCAATGATTGGATGATACAGAAAGGAGAGTACCAAATGAATATTATTGATAATGATTTGCTCTCCATCCAAGAAGCACGAATTCTTGCAGAAGATGCCAGGGAAGCACAAAAAAAATTAGCGGCTTTCCCACAGGAAAAACTGGATCTTATCGTAGCGTGTATGGCAAAGGAAATCGACAAACATGCCGCTGAACTCGCTAGATTATCCTATGAAGAAACCGATTATGGCATCTGGCAGGATAAATACATAAAAAATAGGTTTGTCTGTGAATATTTATTGAACGGACTTTCGGGAATGCGTTGCGTCGGTATTATTAAGGAAGACCAAACGAATAAGACCATGGACGTAGGTGTCCCTATTGGCGTGATTGTCGCTCTATGCCCTGCAACCAGCCCCGTTTCCACAACGATCTATAAAACGCTGATTGCTGTGAAATCCGGTAATGCAATCATCTTTTCTCCCCATCCAAGAGCAAAGGATACGATAAGCAAAACCCTTGATATCCTTATCAAAACAGCGGAGGAAAATGGTTTGCCGGAAGGCGCACTGGCGTATTTGCACACAGTAACCCAGAGCGGAACCGCTGAGCTGATGAATCATCCTGTGACCTCTTTGGTCATGAATACAGGGGTTCCCGGCATGCTGAAGGCAGCACACCGCTCCGGAAAACCTGTCATTTACGGCGGAGCGGGAAACGGGCCGGCATTTATTGAACGAACAGCCGATATCAGGCAGGCAGTAAAAGACATCATCGACAGCAAGACCTTCGATAACGGGATCGTATCCGCAGCGGAACAATCCATCGTTGTGGACGGCTGTATTGCGGATGAGGTCAAACGCGAACTTCAGAACAACGGCGCTTACTTTATGACGGAAGAAGAATCTCAAAAGCTAGGCACGTTACTTTTCCTACCTGATGGCCGTCTGGACTCGGAAATGGTCGGAAAATCAGCACAGGAATTGGCGAAGAGAGCAGGATTTTATGTTTCGAGCAATGTAGTATTACTGCTTTCGGAACAAAAATATGTTTTTGATACGAATCCATATTCGAAAGAAAAGCTCTGTCCTGTTCTAGCCTATTATATTGAAGACGATTGGATGCATGCCTGTGAAAAGTGTATTGAATTGCTGCTGACGGAAGGAAACGGTCACACCCTCGTGATCCATTCAAGGGATGAAGAGGTAATCCGTCAGTTTATCCTGAAAAAGCCGGTGGGCAGAGTCCTTGTAAATACTCCTGCAACCTTTGGAAGCATGGGAGCTACAACGAATTTATTTCCCGCCATGACTCTGGGCAGTGGATCCGCAGGAGAAGGAATCACCTCGGACAACGTTTCCCCCATGAACCTGATCTATGTGCGAAAAGTGGGATACGGGGTCCGCAATACGGAGCAAATCAGAAGGCTGACAGAAGAAAGAGATTCTGTTTGTCAGGCAGCACAGCAGCCGGAGCTCAATCAGGAAAACAGGAAGATGCTGCAGCGTATTTTAGAAACTGTTATTGAAGAACTGAAAGAAAAATAGCAGGATACGCAGCATGGTGAAATAGATTTTATGCATAAGTTCGCCGACAATTTGCTCTGCAAATCGGGCGAGCGAATGAGATCAGACGTGACGTCTGAAATAATGAAGAAAGAGGTAAGAACTTTGGATATTCGTGAGTTTTCAAACAAATTAGCAGAAGCAACGCAAAACATGTCTGCTGAAGAACGAGCATCTTTAATCAAGATGTTTGAAAGTGTTTCCAAAGAAATCGCAAAAGAAGAACCCAAAAGCAATGGAAGCTATGCGGCGGCAAGCGGCAGTGGAGTTCCCGACGGAATAACAGAACGCTTGGCAAAGCTGAAGGAAACCTATTTGAAGCATGTCCCATCCATCACAACCTATCGTGCAAGAGCAATCACCAAGATTGCAAAGGAAAACCCCGGCATGCCAAAGATCATGCTGCGTGCGAAGTGTTTCCGCTATTGCTGTGAAACCGCACCTTTGGTGATCCAGGAAAATGAACTGATCGTTGGAGCCCCTTGCGGAGCACCGAGAGCCGGAGCATTTTCTCCGGATATTGCATGGAGATGGATGGCAGATGAAATTGATGCCATTGGGACCCGTGCCCAGGACCCGTTCTATATCTCCGAAGAAGATAAGAAGATCATGAAAGAGGAGCTGTTCCCATTCTGGCAGGGGAAATCCGTTGATGAATACTGTGAAGACCAGTATCGTGAAGCCGGACTCTGGGAGCTTTCCGGAGAATCTTTCGTGTCCGACTGCTCTTACCATGCAGTAAACGGTGGCGGAGATTCTAATCCGGGCTACGACGTCATTCTTATGAATAAAGGGATGCTGGATATTCAGCAGGAAGCCAGGGAGCATCTGGAAAAATTGCATTATGAAAATCCCGATGACATAGAGAAGATTTATTTCTACAAATCCATTATCGATACAACCGAAGGCATTATGATTTATGCAAAACGTCTGTCCGACTATGCTGCGGAGCTTGCTTCAAAGGAAACAAATCCAAAGCGCAAGGCAGAGCTTCAAAAGATCTCAGAGATCAATGCATGGGTTCCTGCACATAAGCCAAGAACCTACTGGGAAGCAATCCAGTCCGTCTGGACCATCGAATCTCTGTTGGTCGTGGAAGAAAATCAGACAGGAATGTCCATCGGCCGTGTTGACCAATATATGTATCCGTTCTACAAGGCGGACATTGAAGCAGGTCGCATGAATGACTTTGAAGCCTTTGAGCTTTCCGGCTGTATGCTGATCAAAATGTCAGAAATGATGTGGGTAACAAGTGAAGGCGGTTCTAAGTTCTTTGCAGGATATCAGCCATTCGTAAATATGTGTGTTGGCGGTGTCACCCGGGAAGGTCGGGATGCGACCAATGAACTTACATATCTTCTGATGGATGCTGTACGTCACGTTAAAATTTATCAGCCATCACTGGCCTGCCGTATCCACAACAAGTCCCCTCACAAATATATGAAGAAAATCGTAGATGTGGTCCGTTCCGGTATGGGTTTCCCTGCATGCCACTTCGATGATGCACATATTAAGATGATGCTAGCCAAGGGCGTTTCCATTGAAGATGCCCGTGACTACTGCTTAATGGGCTGCGTAGAGCCTCAAAAATCCGGACGTCTTTATCAGTGGACATCCACCGCATACACCCAGTGGCCGATCTGTATTGAGACGACACTGAACCACGGCGTTCCGCTCTGGTACGGCAAGCCGGTTACACCAGACTCGGGAGATCTGTGCCAGTACAAGACCTTTGAAGAATTCGACGCAGCAGTTAAAGAGCAGATTAAGTGGGTAACGAAGTGGACCAGCGTAGCTACTGTGATTTCTCAGCGCGTCCACAGAGAGCTTGCACCAAAGCCTATGATGTCCCTCATGTTTGAAGGTTGTATGGAATCAGCCAAGGACGTAGCCGCCGGCGGTGCAATGTATAACTTCGGTCCTGGAGTCATATGGTCCGGACTTGCAACGTATACCGACTCCATGGCGGCAATCAAGAAGCTTGTATTCGACGACAAGAAATATACGCTGGATCAGCTTAATGAAGCATTGAAGGCTGACTTTGTTGGATATGAACAGATCAAAGCGGATTGTCTGGCAGCGCCAAAGTATGGCAATGATGATGACTATGCAGATCTGATTGCTGCGGATCTGATTAACTTTACCGAAATGGATCACAGAAAGTACAAGACGTTATACTCTGTATTAAGTCATGGAACCTTGTCCATTTCAAACAATACTCCATTCGGTCAGCTGACCGGCGCATCCGCCAATGGAAGAAAAGCTTGGATGCCGTTATCCGATGGAATCAGCCCGACGCAGGGTGCTGACTACAAAGGACCGACAGCCATCATCAAGTCCGTTTCCAAGATGGCGGTAGACAATATGAATATCGGTCAAGTACACAACTTCAAGATCATGGCCGGCCTTCTGGACACGCAGGAGGGAGAAGACAGCATCATCACGCTGCTTCGGACCGCATGCGCATTCGGAAACGGTGAAATGCAGTTTAACTATCTGGACAATGATACGTTGATTAAAGCACAGGAGCATCCGGAAAACTTCCGTGACTTGATTGTTCGTGTAGCCGGATACAGCGCATTCTTTGTAGAACTCTGCAAGGATGTTCAGGACGAAATTATCAGCAGAACCATGCTGACGAAACTGTAAAAATTTAATTGTAACAATACAAGCAAAAAGGAAGCGTCCGGAAGGAGCAATGCTCCTTCCGGACGGGAACCTTTGTTGACCGGAGTCCCCAGAGGAATAACAGGAGATTTGGCAGTATGAGCAACAATACAAAGACAGGAAGCATTGAACGAAAAGCATTGATTGCCAATGTTCAGAAATATAATATGCACGATGGTCCCGGCGTTAGGACACTGGTATTTTTCAAAGGCTGTCCCCTGCGCTGCAAGTGGTGCTCCAATCCTGAGAGTCTGGAGAAAAAATACAAGGTTATGTATAAAAGAAGCGCATGTATTGATTGCGGTACCTGTGTTCCTGTTTGCCCTGTGGGCATTCATTCCATATCCAAAGCCACAGGAATTCATGAAATCAACCGAGATATTGAATGTATCGGCTGCAGAAAGTGTGAAGAAGCCTGCCCCGAATCTGCTTTATCGATTTCCGGCGAGTTGAAAACCATTTCAGAGCTGCTGGAGATCATCGAGGAAGACCGGATGTTTTATGACCTATCGGGAGGCGGTGTAACCGTCGGTGGAGGGGATCCGCTGCTGCAGCATGACGCGGTAACAAATCTGCTTGCAGCCTGCAAGCAAAACGGCATCAATACGGCTGTAGAAACCTCGGGTTACGCGAGAACGGAAGTATTGCTCCAGGTAGCTGAGTTCACGGATTTGTTTCTGTATGATATCAAACAAATTGATACGCAGAAGCATAACGAACTGACAGGAGTTCGAAACGATCAGATCTTAAAAAACTTAAGCGAACTGATTCACAGAAGATACAACGTAAAGATCAGAATGCCGTTATTGAAGGGTCTTAATGACAGCCCGAAGGAGATCCAGGGAGTGATCGATTTTCTGCTGCCATTCCGTGACTGCAAGAATTTCAAGGGCGTCGACCTGCTGCCCTATCACAAATTGGGCGTCAATAAATACAATCAGCTAGGATTGGATTATCCGCTGGAGGAGGTGCCGGACTCATCGCTGGACAGTGAAGAACTGAAAAAAATTGAAGCGATGTTCAAGGAGCATAATTTCCAGGTTCAGATCCTAAGCCATTAACCAGCGTTGTTAGCCTCAGAAAAAAATGATAAGGCCAAGATATAAAATGAAAGGAATTTCCAATGGGAGCATTCGGTGAAAAAGGAATAGAGCGCATTATACAGGAATCGGTACCAGGCAAACAGGTCACGCTTGCGCATGTGATCGCTTCCCCCATGAAGGACATCTATGAGTGTTTAGGTGTGGACGAAAAAGGCGCCATTGGAATCTTGACTCTGTCACCCTACGAAACCTCCATCATCGCCGCAGATATCGCGACGAAAACGGCAGACGTGGAGATTGGATTTCTGGACCGGTTCACGGGCTCGGTGGTGATCACGGGAGATGTAGAAAGTGTTGAAACCGCATTGAATGCGGTGAATGAAACCTTGAAAAACATGCTGGGATTTGAGACGGTCCCGGTAACGCGCACATGAGAAAGAAACGAGTGATGATCATCGGACCTACGGGCTGCGGAAAAACCATGTTGGCTAACGCACTGAATGATCATGATGGCCCATTACGAAAAACACAGAACCTGATTTACGGAGAAAAGACCATAGATGTACCCGGCGCCTATATCGAAAATGCATGGATGTATAAGCATCTGATCGCAGCAGCCCAGGACGCATCTCATGTTTTAATATTAATCGATCAGTCAAAACGCGACGACGTCTATTCCCCCGGATTTGCCAAGGTATTTCGATGTCCGGTAATCGGGGTGATCACGAAGTGCGGCTTGACAGAAGAAAACAAAGAATTGGCCGTACAGAAGCTGAAAAAGCTCGGTATTGCAGAACCTTATTTTAGAATCAACGTTCCGGACGGAACGGGAATCAAGGAACTCAAGGAGTACCTATTCAAGGAGGGTGCTCAGCTCGCATAATAAATTGCGGCGAGCGCCGAAGGGAACCATGGGTTCCATAGCGGAGCGGCGTCAGCCGCAAAAGGGGGATCAAAATGAAGTTTATTACCGAAGACGACTTACGGGATTTGTACAAGAAAGAACCCTTTACCGAATATGTGATTGAGCCGGGTACGAGAATCACGCCCGGAGCCAGGCAATTCCTGGCGGATCGTCAGATCTTTCTGCCCGACGAGGATCCTGTTCTGTTGGGCCGAAGCACCGGAAAGCAAGAAAGCAAGTCTGAGAAGCAGGCAAGGGAGAAATCACTGTGCGGCAAAAGGCTCAGCATCAGAATGAAATCAGTGGAATCACTGTTCCTGGTTATTGCGGAGGAGCTGTTAAGCAGAGACGTTCTCCTGGCGCAGAAAATCATCAGTCTGAAGAAATGCTTTACCGATATTAGAAATGCTATGGATGGCGGAACAGCCTGCGATGCACTGAACTGTGAGGAATGCACCGGGATCCGGGAAGACAATTTCAGCAAGGAGCTTGGCGATTGCTTTGAAATCACGGAATTTCACATTCAGCTTGGAAAGGGCAGAGAAATTATCAGTTTACATAGACTCCGCTGTGCCCTTCGGGAAATGCAGTTGGATATTGAAGAAGCCTTTGTCAACTGTGGTGATAACAAGCAGTGTGAAGAGATAACGGGTAAGACGAATCAAATCATCAACACGCTATCCCAATTGATCTGTTATGCTGCCGGAGGAGAAACATGTCAGAGAAAAAGTTAACCTTTCAATACTGTGATCAGTTGGTCAGAGAATTTGAAGAAGCAATAGAAAATCCCATCAGAAGCAAATCTTCCGTTTATTATACGGGAGTGGATCTGGGCACCGCCTGTGTTGTACTTGCGGTACTGGATGAGAACCGCAAGCCGGTGGCAGGCGCTTACCGATATGCAGACGTGGTACGGGACGGTATGGTAGTAGACTATCTTGGTGCGATTGAAATCGTCAGAGAGCTTAAGTCCCAGCTGGAAGAAAAACTGGGCACGGAATTGATCTATGCCGCTGCAGCAATTCCTCCGGGAACGGATGCGCTGGATTCCGGAGCGATCAAGAATGTTGTCTGCGCTGCAGGCTTTGAATTGACCAACGTGATGGATGAACCCACCGCCGCAAATGAAGTGCTCAAAATGGAAAACGGAGCGGTCGTGGATATTGGCGGAGGAACCACAGGAATTTCGATCCTGAAGGACGGAAAAGTGATCTATATCGCCGACGAGCCTACAGGAGGAACCCATTTTTCACTTGTGATTTCCGGAGCATATAAAAAATCCTTTGCGGAAGCAGAGCTTTACAAAAGAGATGTTAAGAACCATAAGGAGCTGATTGCGGTGGTGAAACCGGTGGTCGAAAAAGTTGCGTCCATCATCAATCAGCACATAAAGGACTTCGAAGTTCAGGAAATTTCTCTGGTCGGTGGAACGAGCTGCCTGACTGGAATCGAAACAATCATCGAAAAGCAGACGGGAGTCTGCACCCATAAACCACGGAACCCAATGTTTGTGACCCCTTTGGGGATCGCACTGGGTTGTACACAAGAAGGCAGATATTAACAGGAGCAATCCAAGGAGGATTCAAAATGGAATTTCGAATAATCAAATCCCCTTCGGCCGGAGCTGTGGATATTCTGATGAGGCGGATGGGACCGGATGCCCGGGACGATCTGAAAAACGCCGATGCGGTGGGACTTGTACAGGGCAGAATGATCGAAATGATCTGTGCTGCCGATATCGCAGAGAAGGCGGTAGGAGTGGCCGTGGAGGATATCAGGGGCAGCTGCCCGCAGAACATGATCATGATCGCAATCTTTGGGGATACGGCATCTGTTGAAGCCGCAATTCAGGAGATCAAACATAAGCTGGAAGAGGGGAAAATGTTATGCTAACCGCAAAACTAATTGACAACGTGTGGGCAACGCGAAAAGCAGAATCACTAAATGGGTTTAAGTTCATGTTGGCTGAAGTCATCGGCGGAACCGGTGAAGGACAACGCTTGATCGTGATTGACACCATCAGCGCCGGCATCGGTGACCGAGTGATCGTATGCACAGGCTCTTCGGCCCGCCGAATGCTTGGAGACGACGATCTTCCTGTTGATGCAGTCGTTGTCGGGATCATAGACGAAGATTGTAATTTTGGTTAAACGGCGATACGCGATTCAAGCTCGACAGTGAGATTGAATCATGAATGGAGGCATAAATGAATCTTCTTGAGATGGTAAAGGATGCCGGAATCATCGGCGCAGGCGGGGCAGGTTTCCCGACCCATGCCAAATTGGCATCCAAGGCAGAATACATTATTCTCAACGGAGCCGAGTGCGAGCCGCTGCTTAGAGTCGATCAGCAGCTTATGGCTCAGTTTCCGGATGAGATTATAAAGGGTTTTGAAGCGGCCGGAAGACTGGTCTGCGCAGAGCGAGCACTCATCGGAGTCAAGGAGAAGCATAAGGACGTGATTTCCCTGCTTCGTGAACGGATCGAGGCGCTGCAGCTGAGTGATTTTGTTCAAGTGAAAGCGCTCCCCGATGTCTATCCTGCAGGCGACGAGCAGATTCTGGTTTATGAACTAACAGGGAGAGTGGTACCCGAAGCGGGGATCCCGATCCAGGTAGGCTGTGTGGTCGTAAACTCGGAAACCGCACTGAATATATATCATGCTTCCCAGGGAAAACCCGTAACGGAAAAGTACATCACGATTGCGGGAGATATTCCCAACCGTCTGACGGTGAAGGTTCCGGTTGGAACGCCGGTTATGGATGTGTTGAAGCTTTCCGGTATCAACGAATTTGACGATTATTCGGTCATTGACGGAGGCCCGATGATGGGTCCGGTTATGAACCAGTTGAATGGATATATTACAAAGAAAAACAAGGGATTTGTGATTTTAAAGAAACAGCATTCGCTGATCCGTAAAAAATCGATCAAACCAGATCAGGCAAAAAGAATCAACAGGGCAACCTGCGAACAGTGCCGTATGTGTACCGACCTTTGCCCCCGCTACCTGATCGGCCATGATATGCAGCCCCACAAGATGATGAGGACAATCGCATATTCGTTAACAGATACGGAGGAGCAGAAAATGTCTTATCTCTGCTGCCAGTGCAATCTGTGTGAACTGTTCTCCTGCCCTGTCGGACTGTATCCGAAGGCTGCGAACATGATGATCAAGCAGAATCTAATGGAGCAAAATATTCGGTATCAGCCTGCAAAAAAGGAATACACAGCCCGAATGAACCGTGAATACCGTCAACTACCCAGCAAGCGCCTGGTCGCAAGGCTCGGCCTGCATGATTTTGACAAACCGGCTCCAATGACGGAAACGGACTTGAAACCGGACCTTGTATCCATAGCAATATGCCAGCATGTAGGCGCTCCCGCAATCCCCGTCGTCTCCCCAGGAGACCGCGTACAGGCCGGACAGATGGTCGGCAAAATACCGGAAGGCAGTTTAGGCGCAGCAATTCATGCAAGCATAACAGGAACGGTATTGGAATGTGAAAATGGATTTATTACGATAAGGAGGGACTGAGATGGCAAAAGCAATCGGAATGGTTGAATTTATAAGTATCGCCCGCGGCATGTATGCTGCAGATCAGATGGTCAAAATTTCCGACGTCGAAATCGTAACGGCCAGCTCTGTCTGCCCTGGCAAATATATCGCAATCGTACATGGCGATGTTGCGGCGGTGCAGGATTCGGTAGCCGTAGGGGAACGGGTAGCAGCAGAATATCTGGTGGATTCCATCGTAATCCCCAATGTGGGTCCGGCTGTATTCCCGGCGATCACCGGGGCTACAATGCCTGATAAGATTCGTGCTTTGGGCATTATGGAATCCTTCTCCCTGGCCTCAATGATCATTGCCGCAGATGCGATTCTGAAGTCGGCAGATCTCCAGCCTCTTGAGCTTCGGCTAGGAAACGGGCTGGGCGGTAAAGCATATTTCACCTTTACCGGTGATGTGGCAGCGGTGGAAACCGGTGTGGAGGCCGGAAAAGCAATTGCGGAAGAGAAAGGCCTGCTGGTCAATGCAGAGATTATCCCTGCACCGTCAGACAGACTAATCCCAAGTTTGTTCTAATCTATTCTAAATAATTAGAAGTTGAAATAAAAACTATTGCTCTGAATGAATGTTTCAAAATTGAAAGGAGGTGAAATCATGAAAAAATTGGTTTGTGCGAAAGAAGTTGAGGCTTTGCAAAAGCAGGGAAAAACGGTATTTTACATCGATTGTGACACGATTATAACACCATCAGCCAAGGATGCGGCAAAAGCTGCCGGCATAGAATTTTCTGACAAACCGCAGGGTTGCTGTGAGAGCTCTTCAGAATTGGCAAAAGCCTGTGAAGGCGAAATCGATCGTGACATGATTTACAACGTACTGAAGACGATGATGGAAAAGGGACTATTGCAAGGAGTTTTTGACACAGCGACTGATCTGCCTTATGCTGCAGAAAAAGATCCATGCGGTCTGAAGGTGGTTCGAGGCAATTCAGTGAAATACGAGGCCCTTGACACCGGTAATCCTACTGACAAGGTATTCTATCAGGAAATCATCAATGCAGATGACGGCTGTTCGATGAATGCAGGGTTTATTACCATTGAAGGTTGCAATTTCGACTGGGAATGTGCCTGCCAGGAGCTTTACCACATCGTGGAGGGCACGCTGACAGTTGGCGTAAATGGTAAGGTTTACACCGCTCGTCCGGGTGATTCAGTATTCTTCCCGAAGGGAGCCCAAGTCGTATTCGGTTCTCCTGACAGGATGAAAGCATTCTATGCTACTTACTAGAATGCTAAGAAGGAGGGTTAAGAAATGCAGGCACTTGGTTTAATCGAAACAAAAGGTCTCGTAGCAGCAATCGAGAGTGCAGATGCAATGCTCAAGGCGGCAGAGGTTCGTCTTCTGGAAAAGACCTTTGTCGGCGGGGGGCTTGTCACAATCACCGTAACCGGTGACGTAGGAGCTGTCAAGGCTGCTACTGATGCTGGTGCGGCAGCTGCACAGCGTGTAGGTGAACTTCTCTCCGTTCACGTGATCCCCCGGCCCCATGAGGAATTGGAGTATATCCTAGGTTCCTCTCAAGTGGATCCTCCGGTGGAAGTACTGCCGGAAACCGAAGAAATCAAATCCGTCCAAGAGGAAGAAATCAAACCTATAAAAGCAGAAGCAAGCAAACCCGTGAAAGCGGAAGTAAGCAAGCCCGTGAAAGCGAAAGCGGTCACCCCTGCTGAACCGGAGGAGCTCCACAAAGAGACCGTCGATAAGCTGGTAAAGAAAAATGGTTTGAAGGAAGCAATTGCAGCACTGGACGCACTGAAGGTGGTAAAGCTTCGAAATCTGGCTCGTGAATACAAGGGCTTCGGCATCGCAGGCAGAATGATTTCAAAAGCAGATAAGCAAATGATCATTACCGAATTCAGAAAATACTACGAGTCAAAATAAAGAAGCAGAAAATAGATCAATGAAATAACTAGATTTCTTAGCTTATGAGATAAAGAAAGGAGGAATCACAACTTGGAGAATTATGATTATGACTTACGTTCCGTTCAGGAAGCCAGAAATCTTGTCCGTCTGGGTAAGACCGCAGCTGATCAGATTGCCGATTATTCTGAAGAGAAAATCGATCAGATCCTGAAAAATATGGTCAAAGTGGCAAAAGAGAACGCCGTAAGTCTGGCAAAAATGGCCGTTGAAGAAACCGGGTTTGGAAAAGTAGAAGACAAGACCTATAAAAACCATTTGGCCTCCGTCGTACTATATGATGCCATCAAAGATATGAAAACGATCGGAGTAATCAAGGAAGACACGGCTGCACAAGTAATTGACATTGCAGAGCCGATCGGGTTGATCATGGGTATCGTGCCTTCGACAAATCCAACGTCCACCGCTATATTCAAGGCAATGATTGCAATTAAATCACGGAATGGAATTGTATTTTCACCCCATCCTTCCGCGGCAAAATGTACAATGAATGCAGCAAGACTGATGCATGAAGCTGCAGTAGCAGCCGGTGCGCCTGCAAACATTATAGCCTGCGTTTCAATGCCGACCATGGATGCTACAAATGCCCTGATGTCCAGTAAGGAAATCAGCATGATCATCGCTACCGGAGGACCGGGAATGGTAAAAGCATCCTATAGTGCGGGAAAACCTGCATTGGGAGTTGGTGCCGGAAACTGTCCTGCATATATTGAAAAGACTGCAATCGTTCCGAAGGCGGTCAGCAATATTCTGGCAAGCAAGACCTTCGACTACGGAACGATCTGTGCATCCGAGCAATCGGTTATCGTTGAAGAAAGCAATCGTGATCAGGTAGTGGCAGAATTTAAAAAACAAGGTGGCTACTTTATGAGCCCCGAAGAGACTGCAAAGGTCTGCAAACTGTTGTTTAAAAATGGCCATGCGATGAATGCTCAATTTGTAGGCAGATCACCGCAGGTGATTGCAACAGCTGCCGGCTTTTCCGTACCGGACAGTATCAAAGTTCTGATCGGGGAACAGCAGGGAGTAGGACCGGATTATCCGTTGTCTTATGAAAAGCTTACATCTGTACTGGCTTTCTATACGACAAAGGACTGGTTGGATGCATGTGAACACTGTATCAAGCTGCTCCAAAACGGGATTGGTCACAGCATGAGCATACATACGGAAGACAGGGATATGGTAATGAAGTTTACCAAGAAGCCTGCGGCGCGTATTCTGGTCAACACCGGAAGCACGCAGGGTGCGGTAGGTGCAAGCACCGGCCTGATCCCTTCCTTTACGCTGGGATGCGGAACATGGGGAGGAAGCTCTGTCTCTGAAAATGTAAGCCCGATGCATCTGATCAATATCAAGCGCGTTGCTTACGGTACAAGAGATTGCAGCACTCTGGCTCTGGACCCGTCCTTCAACTATCCCGAATTAGGCGGAGGGACTCAATTCAGTACTCCGATTGGCACTTCGTCCGGCTGTGCAGGAAGCAGTCAGGAATGCAGCTCTTCATTCACGTCAAACATCGTAGCCGAAGACAAGGAACAGCTTTTAAAGCTGATCAGCGAGCTGGTGGACGCGATGAAGGGAGGACAGTAATGGACAATTATGAGAATGTGTTGAAAATTTTCCTGGATGCGGTTCAAACAACCTTGCATTCTACGGAAACAGGGGATTCCTCAGAAATTCCGGTAGGAATCTCAAATCGGCACCTTCACCTCTCCCAGTCTGACATGGAGGTACTGTTCGGCACAGGCTATCAGATGACTAAAATCAAGGATTTGTCACAGCCGGGGCAGTACGCCTGTAAAGAAACCGTTACCATTTGCGGCCCCAACGGTGCCATAGAAAAGGTGCGAATCCTTGGACCGGTTCGCAGCAAGACTCAGGTGGAAATTCTCGCCGGAGATTGCTTCAAGCTTGGTATGGTCTCTCCCTCAAGACTGTCGGGTGATCTGCAGGGAACACCCGGAATCACGATCGTAGGACCGAAGGGTACGGTTCGGACATCGGAAGGACTCATCGTAGCGCAAAGACATATTCACATGACACCGCAGGATGCGCAGAGACTTGGAGTCGCCGACGGACAAATCGTTTCCATCCAAATTGATGGCCCCCGTGGTGGCACTTACAGCAACGTTGCTGTGAGGGCAACCGACACATCTGCTCTCGAATGTCATGTCGACACGGAAGAAGCAAATGCAATGAATCTGAATTCGTTATCAAAAATTAAAATAATAAAGTAAAATTTTTAGGAGGAAATAAAAATGAAATATGATGCATTAGGAATGATCGAAACAAAAGGTCTGGTTGGTTCAATCGAAGCTGCTGACGCAATGGTTAAGGCTGCGAACGTTTACCTAGTAGGGAAAGAACACGTAGGCGGCGGACTTGTAACAGTTATGGTAAGAGGTGACGTAGGCGCTGTTAAGGCTGCTACCGATGCCGGTGCTGCTGCTGCTCAGCGTGTTGGTGAACTGGTTTCCGTTCACGTAATTCCAAGACCACATGCAGAAGTGGAAAGCATCCTTCCTGCAGTAAAGAATGTACCAAAAGAAAAATAAATCGTAAATTACGATTTAACTAGGCTGCATATCTGTGCAGCAGCAACAGGATCTTTTAAAAAGCTTTTTAAAGTATGTTGGAATCTCTTGGCTGATGCGAGGCGCGCATCAGCCGGGAGGTTTTTACGCACCTAGCCCCATTTGCGAAGCAAATGTCGGCAGGCGCTATACGGGAATTCCCCGGCTTCAGCCGGAGTGGAATTCTTCCGTTCATGAAGGAAGTGAGAGAACGTCGATGAAGGTATTGTTGGTAAACGGCAGTCCCCATGAAAAAGGAAGTACTTATACCGCATTGGCCGAAGTGGCCAATACACTGAATAAACAGGAAATCAAAGTTGAGATTTTCCAATTAGGCGTCAAACCGATTTCGGGATGCATCGGCTGCGGTACTTGCGCCAAAATAGGGAAGTGCTTTATGAGAGATCAGGTAAATGAGTTTCTGGAAAAAGCGTCGGACGCAGATGGCTTTCTCTTCGGCTCGCCTGTTCATTTTGCTTCCGCGTCGGGGATGCTGACCTGTTTTATGGATCGCGTATTCTATGTCAATTTTGCAAATAGGGTTCTTGACAACAAACCTGCAGCGGCGGTTGTCGTATGCCGTCGAGGCGGAGCTACGGCAGCACTGGATCAGATCAATAAATATTTTGCCATCAGCAATATGCCGATGGTCGGTTCTCAATATTGGAATATGGTGCATGGGAACTCACCTGAAGAGATCAGGAAGGATTTGGAGGGGATGCAGGGGTTGCGCACACTAGGGAATAATATGGCATGGCTGCTGAAATCCATCAAGGCGGGAAAGGCTTCGGGAATCAATACTCCGGAAAAAGAGCCTCGAATGATGACAAATTTTATCAGATAAAGCTTATTGGTTGCCGCTTTTTATGGAACCAGCATATTTTCGATAGGTCTGGGGCGTCATGTTCATCTGCGCACAGAAGACTCTGTTGAAATAGGACGGATCAGAAAACCCGCATTCGATTGAGATGCGGTATGCATGATAGTTGGTCGTCTCCAACAGCTTGCAGGCATGTTCGATTTTTAGCCCAATCACATATTCGGTAAACGAGACACCCATCTCCCTTTTAAAAACATGGCTGAAATATTTTGGATTTACAAACACCTTGGAGGCAACTAATTCCAAGGTCAATCGCTCTTTAAAATGCTCCTGAATATATTTCAGGGATTCTTCAATAAAGTATTGACGCTCGACTTTGGGCTTCAAGCTTTTTTTCTCAGCATTCTCTTCGGAAGGCATCTGTTGTTTTTCTGCAGACTCCAGCATTCTACAAAAAACCTGTTTGAAGTCGGTTGGTTTGATCGGCTTTAACAGATATTCAAATACTCTGAGACTGATAGCCTTTTGCGCATAGGAAAAATCTGAATATGCGGTCAATACAGAGATGCACGCATCGGGAAGAAATGTCCTGATCTCCTCAATGGTGCTGATGCCATCCAATTCGGGGATCCGCACATCCATTATGATAAGATCGGGTCGATACTGCTTTGCCAGCTCAACGGCCTCGATACCGCTCTCGCAAGTCAAAAGCTTGTCCTCAGATTGAAGCTCATCCATGACCACCGATCTTAGAAATTCTTGTTCCAGCAATTCATCCTCAACTATTAAAACAACAACGCTCATTGCTATCCCCTTCCGATGGGCTGGCTTGAGATTGTAATCGTTATCGTGCTGCCGCTATAATCGGATTTTACGATTTCCAATCCAAATTCATCCCCGTAGTATCGCTTCAGACGATTGTCCGTGCTTCGGAATCCCAAGCCCGTCGTATTTTCCGCTTGACGTATGCCTTCAAGGACCGACTTGGAAAAGCCATTTCCGTTATCAATAATGGAAATGATGATCTTATTCTTGTTTTCCTCCGCGTTAATAATGATTTTTCCACCGTCCCTTTTCGGAGTGATTCCATGAATCAAAGCATTCTCTACAATAGGCTGAATCACCATATTGGGGATACGGTAAGACTTTATTTTGTCTGAAATATTGATTTCATATTCCAGACGATTCTTAAATCTTATCTTTTGTATATACAGATATTTTTCTATATTACCAATTTCAGATCCGATGGTATGGAGCTGGTCCTCCTGCTTCAGATTGTATCTCAGAAGATCGGAAAGGCAATAAATAAGCTCTTCCGTTGTATGAGAATGCTCGAAATATGCGATACGGGCGATACAGTTCAAGGTATTGAACAGAAAATGCGGATTGATCACCAGCGACATATTTTTCGCTTCCAGGTCAATGATTTTTTTCTCAAGGATCTCTTTTTCTATGGACAGTCTGGCTACATCGGGATCTGCATCAACATGACTGATGCTTTCGGTCAAATCAAGAGAAATGTTCTTTGCAATATGACCGCACAATTGTTCGTGAATCTCGATTTTATTGGATTCCACAGTTTTCAGGGAAGCAATGGTTTTCGCAATATATTCCAATTCCGGACTTTTTTCATCCTGAAGGGATTGCACGTCAATCATGTACTTCTGATATTCCGTATCGGGCAGGTACACCTGCATTCCTCCAATATAACCCAATATTTCATCATCGGCTTTGATGGGAACTAAAATGTTTTTTAGACCGTAACGGCAGACAAAGCTTCCCGCTTGGTCAGCACTAAAACGGCAGTGATAGTCAGGACATACCCGACCGCCCCGCTCCTGACACACATGGGTGCAGAAATCAGGGGAAGGAATAAACTCAAGCAAAATATCGCCATCCGTATTCACCAGAAACAGTGAAATGTTTGACAGTGATAAAATACCACTGTAGCGCGCATATAAATTTGAGGCTATTAACTTATTCAAAGGGTTGCTATTATTACTCATAAAACTATTTTAATATATAACGTCTGAAAAGTAAACAACTAAGGTCTCGCTGGTCGCTTGCCTGCACAAATAGCGCCTCGACGAAAAAGTCCCACTGGCCTGTTCGATCCAGTGGGACTGCAATCAATTGGTTTTTTTCTTAATAACATTGCTGGTAAATTTTGACCAGTTCCTCTCCGGAGGGCTGTCTTGGATTGGTCGGTGTACACCGATCTGCCATGGCAGCATCGGCCATATTCTCCAGCGCGTTGTCAAATTCAGCCTTTTCAATTCCAAGGGAGCGGAGGTTATCTTCTATCTTCAGGGCCTTCTTCAGCCGGTTCACTTCACGAATGAGATGAACCGTGCCCTCTCTGGAGGTTCTGGCGGGAAGCTTTAACATATCGGCCAGCTTTGCATATCGTTCAGCGGCATAACCGTTGGCACTTCCTCTCAGATCAGCGTTATACTCCATGACGGCGCTCAGCATCAGCGCATTGGAACGGCCGTGGGGAATATGAAAGGTTCCTCCCAGTGCATGTGCAAGACTGTGTGTGATGCCCAGATTAGCATTTGTGAAGGCCATCCCCGCCATACAGGAAGCATTTTGTACTCTATCTCTGGCAGTGGCATTCTTCACATCCCGGTAGAGGACTTCCAGGTTTTCAAAAATCAATTTGATCGCTTTTTCCGCCAGTGCATCCGTAAAGTCGGTTGCCATTGTGGATACATACGCCTCAATGGCGTGAACCAGCACATCGATTCCCGTATCGACAACGACCCGCTGAGGTACATGCTGAATGCAGGTGGAGTCCAATATCGCGACATCCGGAGTGATCAATTCATCAACGATACAAACCTTACCATCCTCAGATGTAATGACTGAGAAGTTGGTTACCTCTG
>Ga0366802_1037_pt1 | contig 25314 bp, 21 predicted proteins | sample BONcelN113001F13_FD_207032 | JGI IMG/M metagenome (GOLD analysis project Ga0366802, IMG submission 207032) | Enriched cells from coal bed in the Powder River Basin, Montana, United States - BONCAT cells N11 rep3 HSBNCT.N11.300.1.F13 ...
TCAACCAGCGTTCTCTGCATATTAATATCACGGAACAGGATGCCGTAAAGTGCGTCATTCAGCATGACATCCAGTCTTTCAATCGCTCCCATCGCTGCGATTTCAGGCATGCATAAGCCGGAGCTGTAGTTGCATAATCTGATGTATCTTCCAACTTCCTCACCAACCTCGTCGAGGGCTTTTCTCATGAGTCTGAAGTTCTCCTGGGTGGCATAAGTTCCGCCAAAGCCTTCTGTCGTCGGTCCGTAAGGTACATAGTCCAGCAAGCTCTGGGCCGTTGTTCTGATCACCGCAATGATATCGGCACCCTGTCTTCCAGCCGCCTGTGCCTGGATGATATCTTCGTAGATGTTTCCGGTTGCAACGATTACATAAAGATACGGCTTTTTACCTTCTCCGATCGTTGCGAGATAATTGTTTCTCTTTTCTGTCTGTGCCACGATCTTATCAAGCGCATCCTTGACCAGTGGGATGATTTTCGCTTCCGCTTCCGCTGGGGAAGCCATCGGCAGTTTCATGAGGTCCAGTTCGCCGGCAGCCATCTTTTCTGCGATTGCCTGCGGGTTCAAACCTGTCTGAATCATTGCATTGCCGATCCAGTAAGCAGCGCCTCTCGGCAACCCGCCGCCATCCTGAATAGCGTCTACTACAACATTAGGAAGTGGTGTATCTACATCATCTACTCCATCCACTCCTAAAAGTCTCAGGACAGTTCTTTCTGTGCTTACAGTGGTATGTCTGTCAACAAAAGTCTGCATACTCTCAGCAATTCTTGCAGCGCTGGATCTTGCGCTGTCAATCACCTTCGGGTCGAGATTTAACTTACTCTTCATCCTTTTTCCTTCTTTCCTTATTATTTTTGCAATGTATGCGAGATATTACGATTGATGGAGCAAGTAATTTCTCGCATTCTCAATAATTTCATCATATATTCCAAGCATCTTCGCTATGTTTAACGCATCCTTCGGTATCTCCTCATCGTTTTCCGCATGATAAAGGCGATAATCCATATATTTTTGTATGATCTCAATTCTCTCTTTGCGGTTTGCATAGCGGAGTTCCTTTTCAAGCTTTTGAAAGTCCGCATTTGCAAGACCTCTGACCTGCATATTCTTGATGTCTTCCCCTACCGTCACGCTGTCAAAGTGGGTGGTGATCAGGCTTATGTAGGATCTGGATTTTAAATATCCAACCAGACTTTTGGTAAGCGCCAAACCCTCTATGGGGTTTGTACCGCTTGCGATCTCGTCGATCAGAAGCAATGACCGATCCTTGCTCTGGTCCAATATTTCCTTAAGCTCTTCCATTTCACTTCCGAAGCTGGAAAGCCCCCGCTGCATCGATTGACTGTCTCCGATCAAAATATGGATATAATTTGATAGTCCGACCTTGGCTGCACTGCATGGAACAAAAAACCCATACTGGGTCAGCATGGCGACCAGGCCGACCAATTTCAAGCACACGGTTTTTCCACCCATATTGGCCCCAGTAATACAGGTCACGCCATCCTGCAGCTTTATGCTCACAGGGCAGTAAGGCTTGCTTTTTTGGTTCAAAATTTCTTCCACAAGAAGATGTCTGCCCTCTTCAATTTCAATCCTATGCTCCAAAACAAGCTGCGGCTTCACGCAGTGATGATTCTTGGCATAGACTGCCTTTGAGAGGGTAAAATCCAGTTCTCCTATTTTATCACAGTTTTTCCGCAGAATTTCGCCGAATCGGAAGACCGCTTTTGACAATGATTCTCGAATGAGTAATTCCTCTTCCTCAATGATTTCATTGAGGTAGTCCATTTCCCTAACAAAAGCATCGATTTCTTCGGTGTTCTTCAGCACGAAGGTGACCGATAAATAATCCTCGTCTCCGGTCATAAGCTCCGGAATCTCTTTGATGATCTTGACAAGCTCCTTGTTCGACTTTGAAACGACGTAATCAAATTTGGGAGTTAAAGATATTCCGTAATGCGTCTCAATCTGCTGTTTGATAAGCTTTTGCGCTTTTCTAATATTGATTTCAACTTCTCTTTTTCTTTTTCTGAGTTCCCCCAGTGTTTCGGAAAAGTCATCGTAGATATAGAAGGTGTTCATCCTGTCTTTTCTTGGATCAAGGACATCCAGCAGCTCCATGGTATCCATGAGGATGAATTCTTCCGATAATTGATGTCCCGCCGCCGCCAGAAGCTCCACAATTTTCTTCATCTTCAGGAGTAGGCTTTTTATTTCAAAAATCTCCACCACCGACAGTGCATTGTTCTTGCTCCTGTCTATGGAAAAACTGATATCCTTCATATCCATGAAGGTTTCGATCATCAGTTCAACGGTCTGAGGCTTCTCCTCTGCAAGGGCAAGCAGCTCTTCCAGCTTGCGGAATTCGTGGTTCAGACGATCCTCGTCGCCTGGCAGGAACGGGACGATCGCCTTCATTTGTTTTTTTCCGAAGGGAGTCATCACGTTGATGCTCTGCATAACATGATCAAGGCCAGTTTCACTTCTTGATTTTACATTAGATAGTCTCACGAAACTCCCCTCCCAACATGACATCAATCACAGGTATTCCGTCTATGGCACCCCTTATGGCTTTCAACAGGGCTTCATGCTCAAAGGAATATCCCGCAGGAGCATAGGGATTGACGGTCAATGCTGCAACCTTGATATTTTCCAGCACTTTTACAGTAAATCCTTTTTTCCGCAGCTGCTGCCAATGCATGGCGTCGATAAAAATCTTCGTCGGATCCTTGAGTATGAACTGAACTTCTTTCAATTTCGCCGGATGGATATCGGAAATAACGCTGTTGGTCAAGGCCCCCGGAATGTATATGTAGTCCGTCTCCTCATCAATCGCCTCATCCAGAAATTTGCCTGCCGACAGACCGGTTTTCAGGTCGAGTAGTTCGAGATGCTTCCCTTTGAGCAGCATGATCTTCTCTCTCTTTTTCTTTGAAAGGATCAAATCTCGAGCGTTCCCGTTCTCCAATTCCGGAAGCTGATAGAGTCCCACGATGTGGGCGGTCTCCTCAACGACCTTTTTGATGCTTCGGGAAAGCACGGCGCCCGTTGATAAAATGATCGCATCCGAGGCGTCCGGGGCTGCAATGGACTTTCTATCAATGGCACCGTCGATGAGAATGATTTCCGCTCCATGTTCCAGCATCTCCCGACACATTGTTTTTTGATCTTTTGTGTTCACCGGTCCCGCGATCTGTACATAGCCGCTTTCCGCAACTCTGCAGAGCATGATCTGCCCCAGGGCTGTGGAATAATTGGTCATGCACAAAATTTCCAGGCCAGCATCCGCCAGGTCATACAGCTTGACAGGGACAGACACAATCGTCCCCGCATCAAGAAAGACTCTGGGCTTGTCTGTTCCGGTTACAAGGTCACAGCTTTCGCCATCTCTGCCAGTAGAGGTAATACCCAATACAACACCGTCATCCATTGCTTCTTCGATCAAATAGTTCAGCGCTGTAGTTTTCCCTGCATTCTTGGCCATTCCCACGATAGACAGGGTTTTATATTTCTGCTTCAATTGGCTTAGTAGACCCATGTTTAACTCCTTGTAGATTCTCACTACAAAACATAAAAAAGTGGCTGCGCTGTGGCGGAATGTGTCCTCGCAGAAACCGTGAAACCGATTACCGTTTTTATGCGCAGCATACGAAAACGGCGGTTTCCAAGGGGGCACACCCGACAGGCGCAGCATTATTTATTTGTGTTTGTTTCTCTCGTGCCTGAGCAGGTGCTGCGGTTCCATGGCCATTCTTTCACCATTGAGCAGTCCTGCCACGCCCTCATAATGATATTCCTTTTTCCCTGTGCAATAGTCGCAATTACATGCGAGCTTAGAAAGCTCGGTAGGCTCTGTGTAAGTCGTGATAACACCTTCGTAGTTTCTCAGAATTACTTTGTCTGGAGATTGAGAAATGATGTACTGAGGCATTACCGGAATCTTACCGCCGCCGCCGGGAGCATCTACTACAAATGTAGGTACTGCATAACCGGAGGTGTGTCCTCTTAAGCCCTCAATGATATTGATCCCTGCTGCAACGGAGGTTCTGAAATGCTCGATACCGAGGGAAAGGTCGCACTGGTAAATGTAGTACGGTCTTACTCTGTTTCTTACCAGATCATGAACCAAATCTCTCATGATGTGAGGACAGTCGTTCACTCCTCTAAGCAGTACGGACTGGTTTCCAAGGGGGATACCAGCGTCTGCAAGCTTTCTACATGCTTCCATCGCTTCCGGGGTCAGTTCTTTCGGATGGTTGAAATGGGTGTTGAGCCAAACCGGATGATACTTCTTCAGCATGTTCACCAGATCGTCGGTGATTCTCTGCGGCATAACGACCGGAGTTCTGGATCCCAGTCTTATGATCTGCACATGAGGGATCTTTCTCAGTTCGCTGAAGATGTATTCCAATATGTCGTCATCTACTAGAAGGCAGTCACCGCCGGACAGAAGCACGTCTCTTACGACAGGAGTCTTTCTGATATATTCGATGCACTGCTTGATATCATCCATGCTCCTTGCGCCGTCTGTTTCACCTGCAAGTCTTCTTCTGGTGCAGTGTCTGCAGTACATGGAGCACTGATCTGTTATCAGGAATAAAACTCTGTCTGGATATCTGTGGGTCAATCCAGGGGCCGGAGAGTCCTCATCCTCGTGAAGCGGGTCAAGCATGTCTGCGTCGCTTCTATGGTTTTCCGCGATTACCGGAACTGCCTGCATTCTTACGGGACATCTTGGATCATCTGCGTCCATCAAAGATGCATAGTAAGGGGTAATTCCCAAGCGGAAGTTTTTCACTACCTCAGCAATATCCTTTTCTTCCTGAGGAGTAAGGTTGATGATTTTCTTCAACTGCTCAACGGAAGTAATTCTGTTTGCAGTCTGCCATTTCCAGTCGTTCCATTCTGCATCGGAAACGTTCTTCCATGCTTCGATGTCTTTCCAATTTCTTCTCTCTGACATTACGATTTTCCTTCTTTCCTAAGATTAAATAACAATTCTCGTTCAACTCTTTAGATTAAATAAATTTTACGCAGCGCGAATCGCTGCCGTAGGTATTCTTGATATATTAGTAAGCGCCGGAAACGCCTACACTTATGCGTACATTTCTGCGAACAGAGCCTTCAAAGGCTCGCACTCTCTCAATACCTGAAGAGAAATTGCAGCATGACCTTTGCAATATCCGTTTCCGACGATCATGTTCACGTCTTTTCCAACACCTTCTGCGCCCAATGCAGCCTTAGTGAAGCTGGTTGCCATGCTGAAGAAGTATACGGTTCCGTCGTCCTTGCAAGCAAGGATACTGGCCATTTCTGTATTTTCAATATTTACGCAGTTGATCACAACGTCAGCAAGCTTTCCATCTGTCAATTCCATGATCTTTTCGTAAATATAGATTGCATCTGTTGCATCTGCAGCAAAATACTCGTCTGCAAGTCCAAGCTTTCTTGCTCTGTCTGTACTCTTTTCGCTTCCGCCGATACAGATAACTTTACCTGTAATCCCGGCTCTTTTCTTTGCTTCATACAGGCACAGAAGACCTGATTTTCCGCCGCCGCCAATTACCACAACTGTGTCGCCTGACTTAACGAGCTTGGCTGTCTGCGCAGGAGCTCCTGCAACGTCAAGAACGGACAGCGCTAACGTTTCAGGAAGGTCTTTTGGAAGAACAGCATAGATACCACTCTGGAACAGGATCGCTTTTCCTTTGATATCTACCTGATCAATGTCGGGTCTGACTGCAAGAATCTCGTCGATTACCAGCGGAGTCAGAGAAAGAGATACTAAAGTTGCAATCTTATCTCCAACCTTAAGCTCGCCAACATAAGCAGGTCCGATTTCCTTCACCGTTCCGATGAGCATTCCGCCGGAGCCTGTGACAGGGTTCTTGTGCTTTCCGGCTTTTGCTACGATTCCCAGCATAATTTTCTTGATTTCTTCAATGTTTCCGTTTGCCTGTTTTTCTATCTGCGTAAAGCTAGCCGAGTCAACATTCAATGTCTGAACATCGATTAGAACTTCATTGTCATAAATCTCCATTGTATTGTCGATCACATCTGCAGGCTGCGGAAGCACTCCTTTCGGCGAGATCACGCGGTGCGTACCAAATGGGTTTCCTTTTTTCATTTTTGTTTTCCTCCTCAGGTTTTTTCATAAATTAATTCATTCATTCATTTCATTTTATTTCATTCATTGCATAAAGCATTATGTTAATATATATAGCAAATAGTATGCCAAAGAGCGCATGTTGGAAAGTCTATGCCGCCACCCTTTTTTGAACCGATTTCGTCCGAAGCCTCTGGTCGGATCGAACCGATACCGGTTCACGCTGGTTCTTCAGAAAATTGTATCAATGCTTGTCGCCGTATCGCGTCAAAAAAATTAGGATGGAATGCCTTTCGATTAGTTTATCCTCTAAAAAGCATTCCATCCTTCTATCCATTTATATAATATTGTATTTGCTTTTCTTTCTGACAAGCTGCGTTTGGCTGATACCGATGGCTTTCGCCGCCTTTCTGGTAGAGCCGTGCTTTTCGCAGGCGTACTGGATGATATTCTTTTCGAAACTGCCAACCATTTCGTCCAGATTCATTCTGCTGGTCTCATCAAAGGACGCATCCTCAAAATTTACGCTGCCCTTTTCAAAGAGATCGGTGTGGAGCTCCTTCATAACATCCAAAACGGAGATGGTTTCATCTCTTGAAGTGATCAGTAGACGCTGCACCACATTTTCAAGCTCTCTGATATTTCCCGGCCAGCTGCACTCCTTCAGACAAACCATAGCATCCTCGTCAATGGTTCTTTTAATGCCGAACTTATCCATATATTTCCCCATGAAATACTCCACAAGGGCGGGGATTTCCGCTTTTCTTTCATCCAGAGTGGGAACTCTGATGGGGAATACATTGAGCCTGTAGTAAAGATCTCTTCGGAATTTCTTTTCTTCGATCAGTTTCTCCAGATTTCGGTTTGTAGCCGATATGATTCTTACGTTGGTCTTGATCGGCTCCGTGCCTCCCACCCGATAAAACTCCCCGTCCTGTATGACGCGCAGCAGTTTGGCCTGAAGGTCCGGAGGCAAATCTCCTATTTCATCCAGAAAGATGATGCCATTGTCGGCAAGCTCAAAATATCCTTTCTTGCCTGCTGAATTGGCCCCCGTAAAGGATCCTTTTTCATATCCAAAGAGCTCGGATTCGATTAGATTTTCGGATATGGCAGCGCAGTTTATTTTCACAAAAGGCTGCATCCTTCGATTGCTGTTTTTCTGTATGATCGTCGCAACTTTTTCCTTTCCGACGCCAGTATCACCGGTAATCAGCACATTGCAATCGTATTTGGCTACACTGAGAATTTCGTCCAGCACCGTGGTCATGGCTCTGCTTTCACAGATGAAGTCCTCAACCAAACTTTTTCGGTATCCGGAAAGCTCAAATCCTTTTTTCGAACGACCTAATGGATAGGCGATATTATCCTCCACCTTCATTTCCGTGACAAGTGCTCTTTCCAAGAATGGCGCGAGATCCTGCACGATTTTGATGTCAAATTCATCGTACTCTTCAAGGTATCCGTCGGCACAGCGGATATCAAGCTGGCGGGAAATGGCCTCTGTCAGGTACAATGCGATATTGTAGTTGTTGATCAGGTTTGCAAAGAAAACCGCTCCGCCGGATTTTGTTGCCAGGATGTTGATGGTTTCCGCTCCCGGAATGTCGGCACAGTTGACGCTTAAGTCAAAGAACGAGTCCGCATTGAGCTTTTCCAGACATTCCATTGGTTTCAATATGTTGACATAGTATATTTCCGAGAAAACATTGTTCAGTAAAAGATCGATGCTTTTCCCCTTCAGCAGAACCTCGGACTTATTGTCGATCAGGCAAACGATCTTTGCGTCAGGCCCAGCGACTTTCCTGATGGCGAAACCATACAGCGAATTAGCCAGGAGGTTGCTTCCTACAATGAGAAAGTTTTTCTTATCCTTTGCATATTTGCTGACGGTATACATGGTTCCGGATTCATCAAAGGCAAACAGCAGAAGGTTCAGCGGCACTCCCTCCGGTCTTTTTACAATGGGGAATTCATCGAACAGGATTGCATAGCCCTCCACATCCACCTGATTGTATGCCATATCGATCTTTGTGATTCTGCTGATATAGAGCGGGATCGCTGCCAATGAGGCGTTACAGATGATCTCATCTCCAACCTCCAGGCCCTTTTTATTGTTATAATCATCACCAATTTTTTCAACTATTCCATAAAGCAGACCACCTGTATCCGTAACAGGATTATGCAGCTTGCCTCTCTTGATGACAATATCGATGATTCTGTCCTTGATTTTGTCCAGATTATTGTTGGATTCAATGCAGATCTGCTTGAAACTGGTTCCTTCCAGATGAAGCTTCTTAATTGATACTCTTATCTCATTTGGATAGATTTCTCTGTTATTATCCACTTTCCAGGCAGACGTAGACAGCACATGCTGAGGTTCCAGCACTCTTTTCACTCCATAGCTGTTATTCATCATTTCTTCTGACCTCCCTGCTCAGGGCTTGCCGAACAACGCAGCAGCCTTAATTATTATTTTAGCATCACCCGCCAATATGGGTGATGCGAAATCGGTTCGTTTATTGCTTAATATAAGGATACCGCATTGGCATGCTATTTGCAATTTATTTTTATATTGGATAAACTAATGTAGACAAGCCGCAGGGAGGGCTACATTGAAACATGTCTTTATTATTCGAGGCATGGGATAACACGAAATAATCAAAGAGGAGAAAAGGTATGGAAAAAATTACTTCGACGATTCGTTTGAGAATGTCACATAAGGATGCACATTACGGCGGAAGCCTGGTTGACGGTGCACATATGGTTCACCTATTCGGAGACGTAGCAACGGAGCTGTTAATTAAAATGGACGGAGACGAGGGCTTATTCCTGAAATATACGGACGTTCAATTCATGGCCCCTACTTATGCCGGAGATTATATCGAAGCCTATGGTGAAATCTACGAGGTTGGAAACACTTCCAGAAAGATGAGATTTGAAGCAAAGAAGGTTGTTTCGGCAAGACCCGACATCAGCCCTTCCGCAGCGGATTTTCTTGAGGAACCAATCGTGGTCTGCAGAGCAGAAGGCATCTGCGTCACTCCTAAGGATAGCAAGAGAAAATAGCAGCGGAAAAAGCGTAGCTTCGACATCATTTTCCCATCAGTAAAGGCCCGATGATCTCAATGAGATCCGGGCCTTTGCTTTCGTTATCAGTCTTGTACGCATTCATTCATCTTTAATTTGAAGATGAAATGTTTTTGCTGGTTCCTCTATCGATTCTCTTATGCTAACTTCCCAGGTATCGGTTTCTTTGTTATACTCAATCGATTTTAATACGGTTGGCCAGCTTGTGTTTATTTCTCCCGAATGCAATGCTTTATTAATGGCCACTGATTCGTCCAGGTCTGCCCCGTCTGGTCTTGGAGCGGGAACAACCTCTATTTTAATGGCTTCCGATTGCCCAGGATAGGATTCCGCAACAGCATCGAACCAGACTTTCACTTTATCTCCTTCCTTGATCGCCTCAGGACTATTGGAAAACCAGATCGCATCATAAAACTCATTCACTCCGCCTGTTGAGCTGAAATCCTGTGATACCGGATCCACTACAAGAATTCTTCCGCTATCTTTTGCCATAACATATCCCGTCATGCCAGGTTCCTTATCCGGGGTCGCGGGCCCTCCACCGGGTTGATCCACTCCGCATCCCGCAAATAAAACAATAAGCAGGAATCCGAATAAAAAAGCATATCTTCTCATATAAACACCCCCCATTACTATTCCTATCATTATTTATTAGACCTATTAGCAAGGGAATAAGTTCCCTGATTTGAACAGATTGATTTCTTCGTGATCTTCAGCAATTTTTCAGGTATTCGATCTCCTTCTGCGTAAGCTTGCGGTAATGGCCCTGTTTCAAATGTCCGAGGTAAAGATCGCCGATGGCGATTCGATCCAGATCCATTACCTTATTTCCCACGGCTGCAAACATTTTTCGCACCTGTCGATTTCTTCCCTCGAATATTTGAATTTCAACAATAGCGGACCGTTCCACCTGCTTGACCACATTGACGATCGCTTTCGAAGTCACAAACCCACCGATGTCGACGCCATTCCGAAGCTTGGACAGCCTTTCTCCGGAAATCTGCCCCGAAATCCTGGCACGGTAGGTTTTATAGATATGGTGCTTAGGATGGGAGAGCTTGTAAGCTAGGTCACCGTCATTTGTCATAAGCAGCATGCCTGAAGTATTGTAATCCAACCGTCCGATGGTGAACAGTCTTTCCTCGATATCCGTTACCAGCTCCATTACCGTCGGTCTGTCTTTTTCATCGTCTGCCGAGGTGATATATCCCTTCGGCTTATTCAGCATGATGTATACCTTTTTTGCATCCTGCCTTACAGTCTGTCCGTTTACCTCCACAACATCTTTTTCCGCAACGTCATAGCCCGGCTCCTTCATGACCGTACCGTTGATCTTGACCCTTCCCTGCAGTGTGAGCTCGTCCGCTTTCCGCCTGCTGGCGATTCCGGCCTGGGCAATGTATTTATTCAAACGCATTTAAATTCTCCTTTATCCAATTGATTAAAAAGCGATATTCACCACTCCCTAATTATATTATTTCCAATTTGTATGTAAATTCTAGCATAATCCTATAAAAATAGAAAGGGCTGAGCTTAAAAAGTGGCTGTGCCGCTTCCGCAATGGCTCCCTTTAGATAAAAATAGCGCCTGCCAAGTGAATATCCTCAGCAGGCACCCCACGTAATATTAAAAAGATGCACTATGAAACAAGGACCGCGCCGCGGGTGTTCTCACAGGGAAGCGTCCGAGCTATCGGTTATCTGTTAGCGAGCGATTCCCAAGAGAACACTCCTGGCAGGTCCTACACTTGTTACATTATCGGCTCTTTATAACGAGGCGATAAATGCCCCTCGCCTCGTTGCAACGCACAGATGTAAGAAAATTTTCTACGGCCGAAAATTTTCTACTTATGCGTTATAAATATTTTCTAAATCATATTTTTTGACCCGCTTCCTGACGATCTCCGGGTCGGTGGTATACAGCTCTTTCTCCTGCATTCTCTGAAAATATTCCGAGCCTGCAAAGGTGTATCTTGTCATCAATCCATCCTTTGTACGAATCCGTTTATTGGCATAGGAGATCAAATCTCCGATTGCAATCTGCTTTGGCAGTTCCAGCGGTCGAATTCCTTTTAGGTATCTGACACTGTTGTAACCTGCGAGGGAGCCCGTAGAGATGGCTTCTGTATGACCTACAAACAGCCCGGATTTTTCACCGCCGCACAAGAGGTTTCCGATACCGGTCACTCTCATTTGATTGTCACGCTCTGCAACAGAAAGATAGCGGATGGAATTTCCTTTTCCTCCTGCATAAGGATCTGCATATCTGGCATTTTCAAGACCAGGAACCTTTCTCAGTTTTTCCAGTGGAAAATAGGGCGTCATGATTTTCGCATATCCGGTATCCAACAGGACAATGTTCTCCGCATACTCATTCAGCGCGTATTGCTGGCAAACCTTCAGGTCTAGCTTTTCTTTGGCAACTTCCTCCACCCTCAGAGGGATTACCACAACACCTTTTTCATTCAGTTCACGCTGGATTTCCTCGGAAAGGGATGATTTTTCCAGTTTTCCGGACCCGCTGAACGCTCCATAAGCTCCATCCTTACGCTGTCCCATAATGTCGTTCCTACCGGCTTTCTGTGTGATGCTGACCCTTGGCCCGAAGGCAGGACATCTTAAAATGCACATGCAGCATCCGTTTCCGTAAGTAAGACAATTCCCCATCGGGCCGGTTGACCCGGTGCACTCTACAAATACATCCCCCGGTATCTCCGTATCATCCGCTAAAATAATCTCTTTCATCAGGCGATTGCCTTCGGGTGTTTCCTGCGGCTCCATCACCACGTCAACTGCCCTGGCAATTGTTTTTATTTGAATGCCTCTTTCTTCAAGAAGCCGTCTGACTTGAGGTTCAACTTTAATTACATCATACAGGCTGGCATGCTTGTGTCCCGGAAAATCAACATTTACATGTCTGGAGAATTTATCGGTAATTGCAAATAATTCATCGGCTCCGAGTGCTATATTCTCTTCGGCAGCGGTAAATCTGCCGTTATTTCTCATGATTCCTCCAACATTTCCAAGCCCCAAAAGCATATCCGTCTTTTCAACCAAAGTTACTTCCGCTCCCGCCTTCCGCGCAGCCAAAGCTGCGGCACAGCCGGACCAGCCGCCTCCAATGATCACAACTCGATCCATTTCATTGCCTCCATTTATTCGTTATCAGAATATATACCAGCATATTCTTTGGGACAATGAATTGATACAGGAATATACGGGATTAAAAAACATCCAGGAATAAAAAAACTTGATCTTAGTTTAATTAAATGATAAAATGTTTTAATAATTATATGTATGTACGCGTCAGTTGAACGGTGCGACATGAAAATTTATAGGGTGATGAAAATTGACAAAGGGTCAGATTGAGGCTAAAATCAGCGAAGCAATCAGCAAATTTGAAACAGAGTATATGGGCAGAGGCCCAAAACAAATACGAACCTTGATTTTTCAGGATCTGATATTGATCAGACTCAAGGGCTTTTTAAGTCAGTCCGAACAGAAGCTGGCGGAGAACGCGCAGGGAGTCGAGTTGTTGAAAAAAGTCAGAACCACACTTTTTGAGACCTCACGTGCTTTTCTGGAATCTCTCATAAAAGAAGTAATTGATGTCGATATTATCAGCACCCATTCTGATGTCAGTACAAAAACCGGAGAAAAAATCATTGTAATTACTGTAGGGGAAAACCTGGAAGAGAGATTCGACAAATAAATAGCAAGTTGGAAGACCGGTCAAAAGGTTAATAGAAACCAGTTGAAGTGTAAGCCAATATTCTTTCCTTAAATAGGAAGAGTATTGGCTTTTTTTATACACAAAATACCAATCAGAGGAAGGAGGTATTGTTTTGTCAGAGAATCATTCACGTCAAGTTAAATTGGATAAGGATTTAATATCATATGACCCAAAACCTTGGAGAATTAATCTTCCATTCAGAGACTATCCTTTCCGCGCCGAGGATTTTATTCCCGCCTTATCCGGTGTCTTCGGAAAGTCTTCCCTTGTTGCTGCATTTGCTGCAGCATGGGCCGCAGGCTATCATATTTCAGACCCGACATTCATCATTGAAAACGTCAGGCTTGAGCTTGTGATTGGCGGGATATTTTCGTTATTGTTTTGTGCCGTACTGAATCCGAGCGCCGGACCTCCGGGAACTCTGGCACCTTTTATCCCGATGATACCCGTCATGGCAGCTTCCGGAGTTCATCCCTTGCCCTTAAGTCTTCTGATTGGATCCATCGGGTTAGCCGTCTCTGCATTACGGGGCTTTGACAGAGTAGTCAAACTAAATGGAGAAGGCACCAGAGGCGGTATTATTCTATTATTTGGTTTTCTTGGAATAACGAGTTCTCTGGACAGCTTGAGACTTTGGACAGAATACCGCAATTCACCGGATGTATTTGTACCGCTTATCATTGCCGGTCTCGTCTTATATGTCAGCCTCACCAGATTGAAAGCAAAGTGGCTTATCATACCAGGTTGTGCCCTTGGCGGCCTAACGGTATCGTATTTATACGGGTTATTGCCGGAATTGCAAACCGGTATGGGGCTGCCAATCATAAACCCCGATGTCTGGTGGAATGAAAAATGGGGGATCGGTTGGGGATTGAACATTGAGAACTTCGCCAAAGCTTTGCCTTTTGCATTGCTGGCCGTCATCATGTGGCCCGTTGATGCACTGGCAATCAGAACCTTACAGGAGGCAAACTACCCAAAGGAAGCAACGAAAGCGGTATTTCATTTGAACGCAACTTATTTTATTGTGTCTCTAAGAAATATAACCGGGGCGATCCTTGGAGGCAGTCAGACTGCATCAATCTGGAGAAGTTTCATGATTCCTCTGGGGATCGTAAGAAGGCCGATCGGGGCAAGTGCTTTTATTCTTGGTGTTCTTGCGGTCATTTTTGGCATTTTGGGATTTCCCATCGATGTTGCAGTCTTTCCGCCATTGCTTTGGCTTGTTTTAATCTTTGGCGTTTTCGTCCCGCTCCTCGAAGCGGGATTGAGCACAATAAAAAGTACCGCTTCCATTCAAGTTGCAGCCGTCTGCATTATTGCAGGCATTGCTGTAAACCCTGTTCTAGGATGGATCTTGGCAGTTATTATTGAAAATTTGGGGCATTTCAGGGGTTTCAAAGAGGGAACTACATTTAAAGGAGGAAACATAACATGAAAAATGAATTAATGAAAAAACTCGTCCTTTCAGAGGAGTTAAAGGAAGTTTTAAATGGTGCCGGGGAGCTCATTGTAGTCGAGGACCGCGAAGAGCTGATCAATCTTTCCATGGGAAACTCAGAAACCGGCTTGTTTGAAATCGACTACGAAGTACCGGGAATCGGCACTGTAACAGAGGCGACTGTGACCAAATGCAAAAATGGTGTTGTCGTAAACTATTCAGACCCCTACATGCGCAGAAGAGACCCTGACTGCATGGTAATTGCCGACAGCCTCGAAACAGACAAGCCCAGATACACAGATAGTTACGGCGAAGACTTTAGCGCTCTTAGAGAAGATACCTTTCACTGGCTGAAAACGCAGAATCTGATATTACTGCCTTTTATGGCCGGAGATGAGAAGCTGGGATATCCCGCCTTGCTCATCGCTCCGAAGAACGCTGCATTTTTTGCAGGGGGCCTTGCTGACCTTCAGGGTTTTATTCCTAAAAGCAAAATTCCGGAAGGGTTTAAACCACAAGCTGTCATCTATCTCGCTCCACCTTTCCGTCACACGCATTTTGACGGAAAGCAGGTCGTAATTCATAACCGGCGTTCAGAAATGCATGAGCTGTTTTCTTACAACTTGTATCCCGGACCCAGCGCAAAAAAGGGAATTTACGGCGTGCTTCTCAACATCGGCGAGCAGGAAGGCTGGGTTACCGTTCACGGTTCAACGGTAAAGGTTATCACACCGTATGACAATGAAATTGTCATCATGCATGAAGGTGCCAGCGGCGGCGGCAAAAGCGAAATGATCGAATATATACATAAAGAAATGGATGGAAGAGTTCTTCTTGGTAAAAACCTATCCACCAAAGAAAAGCTGTATCTGGAATTGAAGGAAACCTGTGAGTTGAAGCCCGTAACGGACGATATGGCCCTTTGCCACCCCAGCCTGCAAAATGACAGCAAAAGGCTTCGGGTCATCGATGCTGAACAGGGATGGTTTCTTAGAATCAATCATATCACCAAATACGGAACAGATCCTCAGCACGAGAGCCTCTGCATACACCCGAAGGAGCCGTTGATTTTCTTGAATCTTCAGGGCCAGCCGGATTCAACTTGCCTGATATGGGAACATACGATGGATGCACCGGGCAAACCTTGTCCCAACCCGCGGGTAATCATGCCAAGAAGGGATGTCCCCAACATTGTAAATGAACCGGTTGAAATCGATGTCCGAAGTTTCGGCATCCGTACACCGTCCTGTACCAAAGAGGTCCCTTCCTATGGGATTCTTGGCTGTTTTCATATCCTGCCGCCAAGTCTTGCTTGGCTCTGGAGGCTTGTGGCGCCAAGGGGCCATGACAACCCAAGCATCACCGACACAGAAGGCATGACCAGTGAAGGTGTGGGATCCTATTGGCCTTTCGCCACCGGAAAAAAAGTGACTCAGGCGAATTTACTGCTCAACCAGATAACAGAGACTTCCAACACGCGGTTTGTCCTGATCCCAAACCAGCATGTAGGCGTATATCAGGTTGGTTTCATGCCCCAATGGATTGCCAGAGAATATCTTGCACGGCGCGGAAGTGCCAAGTTTGCTCCGGATCAGCTTGTCGAGTCAAAATGCACGTTGCTGGGATATGCACTTGAATCACTGAAGGTTGACGGAACATACCTTCCGAAAGGCTTCCTTCAGGTAAACCATCAGCCCGAGGTCGGAAACGAGGGTTTTGAAGCGGGGGCGAAAATTCTGAGCCAGTTCTTTAAAAAAGAGCTTGCAAAATATATAACTCACGAGCTGGATCCCCTTGGCAAGAAAATTATCGAGTGCTGTGTCTGTGACGGATCGCTGGATGAATATATCGATTTGATCCCGATGAAACGTTAAATACAAAATGGTGGGGATTTAGAATCCCCACCATTTATAACCCCTTACACTTCACTTTGGAGACGCCTTCCAGAGCGGAAAGCTCTGATACAAAGCCGTCTTTATTTATTTTCTTACTTGATTTGCCGAATCCAAATTTCGATACTACATGATACTGTACTTGTTCTCCACCAACATCCTCCGAGATATCTACATCGTGAAAGAGCATATTGTAGGTTGGTGCAATTTTCTTTATATTAATTAATGTCTCGGTTATATCTTCACAGTCCATCTCCACTTGAAGTCCCTTGTATTTCACTCTTCGGAATTTTGTTTCTACATATTCAAAAATGGTCAGCGTCAAGATAATCGCGACGGTACCGGCAATTGCCGCCACATAGAAGCCACCGCCAGCAGCCAATCCCAGACAAGCCACAGCCCAAAGACTGGCTGCAGTTGTCAGTCCTCTGACCGTCAAACCCTCACGAAGGATCGTTCCCGCGCCAAGGAAACCGATTCCCGAGATGACCTGTGCTCCCAACCGGGTCGGATCCATTGTCGTAATATCCGCATATTTATCAAGAGACAGCTCCCCCATAATCATTACCACAGCAGCGCCAATGGCAACCAGCATATGGGTTCGGAGTCCCGCAGGGCGATTACTGTTTTCTCTTTCCCACCCGATGATGCCGCCGATCCCCATTGCTAATGCGACGCGCAAACAAATTTCGAGTATCGTCATATGCATCCCCCTTTCAAACAAAACATCGATTAACACTCATGAAAATGAGCTTCTATTTTCCCTGTAGTAACATCACAGAGAAAGCATACTCCACAAATTTCTTTTTCTACTTCCATTTCAGCTCCGAGACAACCGGTGATATAAACCCCACCGTTCTTTCTCTTCTCCTGCAGGAAGATGTGGGCACGGTCAATAACCGCCGGGTGTGCACTGTTGAAACGCTTATCAGCAGAAGAGCAGATTACAAAGATTTCAGGCTGTGCGACCTCGATCATTGCCTGGGGAAGTCCGTCTATCTGACCGTGATGGGTTACCTTAAGGATTTGACTTTCCAGACCGCTACCGTATTCTTGAAAGATTTCTTCCCAGCCATCGACCTTATCCCCGGAAAGTAATACTGCTGTTTTTCCCGCTTTGATTCTTAAAGAGATACTTGTTGAATTTCCCAGCTTATCGATTTCGTAGAACAGCGCCTCCGCTTTTCCAATTTCCTTTTCAATGAATAATCTATCATACGCATCTCGCGTTTCCATCTGCATTTGTTTGCCCGGAGTCAGCAGCTCTATATCAAATCCTTCTGTAAACGAAAGGAATCCATCCTCTTTCCCCTTCTGATGGACCGGTATTCCACGCCTGCCGCATTCCTCAAGCAATTCCGCATAGCTTTCCAGTGCGTTTCTAAAAAGAATTCCACTCAGGTTTCCTTTTATCACACTGTCAAATTGATGAATCAGTTCCATATCAGGCATATCCGGCCTGACATTAATCCAAACCTGAGAAACCGGAAAATTCCGAATCACCTCAGGAATCCCGCCGATATGATCGTCATGAATATGGGTTATGATTACCAGATCTATTTTGCTTATGCCGATTTTTTTCAAGTAATCGGTCGTCCTGATACAACCGGGCTGTTCATACTCTTCTGTTCGGTTTGTGCCGCCATCGATTAGAATCGTATTGTCATCCTGTGTAACGAGGATTGCTTCTCCGTATCCAACGTTAATAAAATGTACCTGCATTTTCCTTGCTCCGATCTTATCCTATTCCTGTGACGATAAAAATATTGCTTTTTCAACTTTATCCTTCAGTTAAAAAAGCAATGTCATTTTTAGATTTTGTAGCGCTTTTGTCAGTTATACGTTCTGTTTTTTAAACGATCGTTTTATGTAAGCTCCTGCAAGAATCAGGACAATCACCGTCATAATCAGTGCTGCAGCCGAACCATATCCCACCTTCAAACCCTTCACACCGTATTGATAGATGTACTGTGTAATGGTTGCCGTAGAATTCGCTGGGCCGCCTTTTGTTAGAATGTTTACCTTATCAAATAATCGGAATGTATCAATGGTACGAAGTAGCACCACCATAATGACTCCGTTTGCGATATTCGGCAGTGTAACATAAAAGAATTGCTGCCAAATGCCTGCACCATCAATTCTTGCCGCTTCATACTGTCCCTGTGGAACGGATTGTAGAGACGCATAGATCAGTAAGAAGGCGAACGGGGCATACTGCCATATATCGATCACCAGTATTGCGTAAAATGCCGTGTTCACATCCATGAGCCAGTTCACCGGATTGATGCCGATTTCACCGAGAAGCTTGTTAATGATTCCATAATTGTTGGAAAACATGATCTGCCATATTAAAGCAACAGTAACCGGAGGCAGCAAAGTCGGAAGAAGGGAGACCGTTCTTAGGGTTTTGCGTCCTTTTTGGATACTGTTCACCAACAGTGCGATGGCCAGGCCAATGAGTGTTTCAAAGATTACCGCCAGTACCGTAAACTTCACCGTATTATAGATTGCCTGCTGGAAATATACATCCTTAAATATATTTTCATAGTTTTCTGTTCCGATGATGGCGATATCGCCTCTGGACAGATAATAATAATCTGTAAAACTATAAAAAATATTAAAAATCAGCGGAAATATACTAAGTGCAATGAGTATCAGCATAGTCGGTGAGGTCATGATGTAGGCAAAGCCGCTTTTCCTTTTTTTCATATTTTCCACCTGTTGTCATTGATTTTTTGGCAAGGCCCGGGGAGGAGGTTCCAACGCACCGGGCCCTGCCGTATTATATTTATTTCATGATTGCTTCAATTGCTGCTCTTGCATCAGCCAAAGCCTGATCGATTGATTTTGTCTTGGAAATTGCGCTTGACAATTCTGTTCCGTACGCAGTTTCTATGTCTGTCCATTCAACCAATCTAGGACGAACCACAGAATTTTCCGTGCTGACGAGAATTGTTTCGAAATAAGGATACTTTACAAGTAATTCGCTGTCGGTGAACACGCTGGTTCTGGTCGGAACTCCGCCAAATTCAGCAGCTGCTTTTTGTACATCCACACTTGTTACATATTCCAGGAATTTCATAGCCAATTCACTGTTACCGGAGTTTGCGGTAACGCCCATCATCCAGTTTCCGATCATGCCGGTTGGGTATGCAGTGCTGGCTGCGGTTGCTTTCGAAGGGATCGCGGCATATTCAGCACTTGCTGATTCTCCTGAAATGTACCAGGAAGGCCATCCCAGACTTGCCGCAGCTTTTCCGTCGGATACAGCCGCTACGATGTCGTTCTTTTCATAGTTGGCTCCATTTGCCAAAAGGTCCATGTAGAGCTTGAGCGCATCTTTTGCTTCCTGTGAATCGATGGTAAGGTTTCCGCTTTGATCAAATACATCTCCACCAAAAGCCCAGAGTACAGGCAGATAGTCGGAAACGATCGGATTTCCCTGCTGACCTCTGATTACGTAGCCAACCTTACCGTCTTTTCCATTCACTGCTTTTGCGATTGCAAGTACGTCTTCCCAGCTTTCCGGTACGGAAAAGCCCGCATCATCCAGAACCTGCTTGTTATAGAATAATAACTGAACATTTCCCGCAAAAGGCAGTGCGTAGAGGTCGCCCTCTGCATAAGGGTATTTCCCAATGTCCAGAGAAGCCTTAACAAAATCAGCATCTTCTTCATAGCCCAATTCTGTTAGGTTTGCATAAAGTCCGGCTTCACAGAACTCAGGCATCCAAGGGTCGTCTGCCATTGCCAGATCGTATGCTCCAACAGCATTCTGAGAATCCAGAGATACCTTCTGCTTTAGATCTGCAGCTTCCAGTCCAAGAATCTCGATGGTACAATTATTTGCTGCTTCAAAATCAGTTTTTACAGCATTCAGTACATCCACATGAGATCCACCGCGAGCAGCTACAACCAATTTCGCCGGTTCGGTACTTTCGCCTTCTTCTTCTCCGCCGCCGCCGCATGCGGCAAACATGGTCATGACCAGGCAAAGGATCAGTAAGATTGATAATTTGCGTTTCATTTTAAAATCCTCCTTTAAATGGCTGAATAAATTAATTATTCTTTCACAGCACCACTAGACAAGCCTTGTATCAAGAAATTCTGTGCAAAGATTACGAAGATTGCAATGGGGACCAGCGACACGATGCCTCCCGCCGCGATGCTTCCCCACTGAGCCAGTTCCTGCTCGCTGTTCAAGGTGGCCAGACTGAGAGGAATCGTAAAGTTGGATGGACTCTGCACAAAAATGACACCGTATAAATACTCATTCCATGAAGTCATAAAGGATAAGATTGCCACCGCCGTGATACCGGGCAGTACAAGGGGCAGAACGATTCTCATAAATAATTGAAATTCCGTGGCGCCGTCAATTTCGGCACTCTCTTCAATTTCCTCCGGCAGGCTCGCAAAAAAGCTGATCATAAACCAGATGATAAACGGAATGTTAATCAGGATATGAGACAAGATAAGCGGAATTTTTGTATTTAAAATCCCGAGATTATTCATCATGATGTACAGAGGAAGGGCAAATGCAATAGGTGGTATAATTCTTACCAGCAAAACCCAGAAAAGCATTGCGCCTTTCAGCTTATATCGAAATCTGGCTCTGGCCAGAATATAGGCGCATGCAAGGCCGAAAAATAAAGAGAAGGCAAGGGAAATTAAGGTAATCTGCAAGCTGTTCATTACAGCAACCGCAAAATTATTTTTCACAAAGATACTGATAAAATGGTCTATCGTAAAAGATTGAGGAATCAGGGAAAGAGAGGAGATCAATTCCTTATCCACCCTGATGGAAAGGGACAGCATCCAATAAACCGGAAATAGCGTCCAACCGAGCAGAACAATAATACAAATTGATTTTAAGATGATGCTGCGTTTACTCTGCTTCATAAAGAGGCCTCCTACATGTCATACTCATACGATGTATTCAGGATAGTAAGTTCTGATATATTCTTCAACATCCCGTCGATCTCCTTTGAACGGCCCTACTGTTTCCATCTTAAGGGAGACCAGCGCCGCCGCAAACACCAGCGCATCAGGAATACTTTTTTTCAATCGTTCCGTAATATATCCGCTGAAGCAGGTGTCTCCCCGGCCTGTTCTTCCCGATAGATTTCTCGCTTTGATCGGGCAGGTGTAGACTTCCGCTCCGTCGTAAATCATGACCTCCGTATTGTGGGTTATCATGATTTCCTTCGCACCCCAGTGATGCAGTTTTTTCGCAGCCTCGAGCCGATCCTTCTCGCCTGTCAGGATCTCCGATTCAGCGGCATCCGCCTTCAGGAAATCAATGTATTTCAGGTGGGTCAACTTATCCGGCCAGTCATAGAAGGTCATGCTCCCATCAGCTTCCGCATGACGCAGCAAACACTGCACGTCCACTGCTACTTTTCCTACCCGCTCACTAAGCTGTTGAATCAGGTCACTGGAAAAATCACCATAAATCAAACCTGCAAGATGATAAATGCGGGATTCCACATCAGGGAACTCTTCTATTTCAAAGGGGTCACAGATACTGATCGCCTTGCATTCTCTGGTTTCCTTATCCGCTGTAAAATAGATATTCTGAATCGATGTAGTTTGCGCAGATACTTTCCAGAACAGATCCGCACCAGAATCCTCAAAGGCGATATTCAAATCCGCATCGCGGGGATTCAGTTTCGTAAACAAAGCAGTCGAATGGCCAATTCTCGATGCTGCAAATCCGGATTGTACGATTGCCCCTCCTACCTCGCTGTATTCCCGTCCCTCAAAATCAATATTGTGATCCAGCGATACAGGGCCAACAATAAGGGTATCAAATTGTTTCTTGCTCATAAACGACTCCCTATCATCAGGGTTGATGGAATACCTGGCAACCCAGCAATTCAGTACGGCCTAATGCAACATACTTGTATAGACGACTTTATTATAGTATACAGGTTTCTCCTTGTAAATAGCTTTTCAAAAATTTGTATAGACAAATTTTACGTTTCTTTTCAAGAAAGACTACCATTTCTTAACTATTTATTGTAATATTACTTTGAGCATACTGAACAATAGCAAACTGCGGGAGGTTTCTCTATGAAGAAAACATCGTTATCAACACAAGCAAAGGAACAGTTTCTGGAGCTTTGCGAGAAGGGTACCTTTACCCCGGGACAACGGATCCCTTCTGAAGCGGAAATGTCAAGACTGTTCGGAATCAGCCGGGAAACTTGGAGGTCGTCGTTAGACCAGCTTCGTAGGGAAGGAATTCTGTATTCCAAGCATGGAGCCGGTACCTATCTTTTGGATTCTACACATAAAATTGAAAACGATCTTTCCGAGCTGCGAAGTCTTTCCGATATGATCCGTAATGCCGGCATCGTAGAATGCGACCCCGAAATTACCATCACCAATGAGAACCCTTCTTCCGAAGTGGCCCAGATGCTGCGAATAGAAAAGGATGAGTCTGTCTGTGTCATCAAACGAACGAGGTATTCCGAATCCGGAGTCATCTGCTCTAGTATCAACTATATCCCTGCGCCTCTCGCCGATGAGCTGGATTACAACAATCCACCTTTTTCTATCTTTCATTATTTGGAAGAAAAGAAAAACATTCAAGTTACACGTTCTACTACAAAAATCGTCATCCCGCGCAAGGATGACCCCATCCTCTCGGAGCTTCTTAAGCTCAGGGACGGATCCATATTAGGATTGAAGCAGCTTCATTTTGACGCCAGAGGCAATCCCGCGATGTATTCCATCGATTATCTTCGTTGCGATCTCTTTGACTTCTCAATTACAAGAATCCGTCAGCGTTAAAAAAAGTGGCTACGCCACTTTCGATATATCCTGTTGAATAATAATGGCAGGCCGAGAGCACGAATGCCCCGGCCTGCCATTATTATATATAATTGGAAATTGATAAGGATTTTTTAGTTGAAAAGGATTTTTTAGTTGAAGTAGAAAAATGATAAAGCTTATTTTTAGTTGCAAATGATCTGTTCTGTCTCTTTATCGAAGAGGTGCAGTTTATTTGTATTGAACGTGACGGTCAGAGAACTGTCTGCTTTGCATCCGTCGATCACCGGTGTTCTCACTGTAAGCTTGTATCCGATCACATCACAGTGCAGATACATTTCTGAACCCATCAGTTCTACCACATCGACCTTCACGTCGATCGCTTCTGGCTCATCCTTGGAAACCCGAATATCCTCGGGGCGAATGCCCAATACAACTTCTTTCCCTTCATAATCAGCCAGATTTTCCTGTTTGCTCTCCGGCAGGCTGATTAGATCGCCGTTGAATTCAACCGCATACCCATTATCCCCTTTGACAATTTTACCGTTGATAAAGTTCATCTGCGGTGTACCGATAAATCCAGCAACAAATAAATTACACGGTTTATTATATAAATTCTGCGGTGTGTCGATCTGCTGGATATAGCCGTCCTTCATAACGACAATCCGGTCTCCCATGGTCATCGCTTCCGTCTGGTCGTGGGTTACGTATACAAATGTTGTCCCAAGCTTTCGATGGAGTTTTGAGATTTCGGTACGCATCTGTGTACGTAGCTTCGCATCCAGATTGGAGAGAGGTTCATCCAGTAAAAATACCGCTGGGTTCCGAACCATAGCTCTTCCCAACGCAACACGCTGACGCTGTCCTCCCGACAGAGCCTTTGGCTTCCGTTCCAGCAGGTGTTCAATGTCAAGAATTTTTGCAGCTTCTTCCACCTTCTGCTTGATTTCTTCCTTTGGTAATTTTCGCAGCGTCAACCCGAATGCCATATTTTTGAAAACCGTCATATGGGGATACAAGGCATAATTCTGGAAAACCATGGCGATGTCTCTATCCTTTGGCGCAACCTCGTTCACAAGCTTGTCACCGATATATAATTCCCCTTCTGTAATGTCTTCCAACCCCGCGATCATTCGCAGTGTCGTTGATTTTCCGCAACCGGACGGGCCTACCAGAATGATGAATTCCTTATCCTCTATTTCCAGATTGAACTCCTGCACCGCAACAACGTTCCCTGGATAGATCTTCTTCATGTTCCGCAATGAAATACTGGCCATTTTGTTACCTCCTTACGCACCTAACCACATTTGAGAATCAAATGTCTAGTAGGTGCCATACGGAAATTCACCGGCTCGAGCACCTAACTTGATTTGCAATGCAAATCTTAGTAGGTGCCATACCGAAATTCCTCGGCTTCAGCCGAATTGGAATTTTTCAGTTCAGCCGGGTTGAATTTTTCCGTTCCTGTTGTCTCAGTCTAGCATGGCCATTTCCGCTCAGCAAGTGCAATATGTTGATATTTGAGGGTAAAATGTTGATGTGTTGTCAAAAGTAGTTTACAATGAAATCAATGACATGGGAATACAATTGGCGGAATAGAAGAGGAGCGCAATATGGATCAATTTCAATTTTTATCGAATCATGAATACAGCAAATATGTGCCCCTAGTGCAGGACGCCATATCAATCATTGAGTACCAATATGCCTATCTTTACGGCATTGATGAGCTGGCCGACCGCCTGGAGGTTACAAAGCATCACCTCATTCGCACGTTTGCTGCCGGTACCGGGATTTCTCCCGGAAAGTATCTCGTCGATGTCCGCATCCACCATGCGAAAACCATGCTGCAATCCTGTGTGGACACTCCCCTGGAGATCATAGCCGGAGCCTGCGGCTATTCCTGTGGGAATTACTTTTGTAAGGCATTTAAAAAACAGACCGGCCTGACGCCGTCGGAATATGCAAGGGCTTTTCGCCGAAGCTCCGTACAAGCGAAGACCGATCCGCTGCTTGAAAAATTATATCTGTAATTGATATGCGAGGGATCACCAAGACCTATCAATCTAAACAGTTTTCAATATGCTGAATTACATCATCAACGATACGGGGAAATTGCGCCTTCATTTGGGAAGACAGCCCAAAATGATACTTGATCGAACAGGCCTCAATGGCTATTAATACGCCATCGCCTTTATAATTCCGCTGTTTCATCCCATGAAGCAGATCAAAATGATGGGCGAAGCGAGAAAATGGCAGCTCAATTAAAATGTCCTT
>Ga0366802_1038_pt1 | contig 24654 bp, 23 predicted proteins | sample BONcelN113001F13_FD_207032 | JGI IMG/M metagenome (GOLD analysis project Ga0366802, IMG submission 207032) | Enriched cells from coal bed in the Powder River Basin, Montana, United States - BONCAT cells N11 rep3 HSBNCT.N11.300.1.F13 ...
ACCATCGCCACCATCCTCGGCGCGCTGTGGGAGGCAGAAGCATGGGGCGGCTACTGGTCGTGGGATCCGAAAGAAACTTGGGCGCTGATCGTCTGGCTGAATTATGCAGCTTGGCTGCATATGCGCCTGATGAAGGGGTTGCGAGGACAAATGGCCGCATGGTGGGCGCTGGTCGGCCTGTTGGTGACGACCTTCGCTTTTCTGGGTGTGAACATGTTCCTCTCGGGCCTGCATTCTTATGGCGAATTATAAATAATTTGCCGCGCATGGAATAAAGTGCCGCCCCGCGTTGTCATAGTCTGGTGTGCTGCAAGCGCAGCGCATCTGGCTCACGGGTTTGAGGAGGATCATGATGAAGAACCTTTCATTTGCCTGTTCCTTTTTTGCGGCGCTGCTGCTGGCAGCGGCTACTCCGATGGTTGCCGCTCAAACGCCCGTCAAAACGAGCGACGGTCGCTTGACCAATGCAGCCGGGTTGAGTCTGTACGTCTATGATAAGGATGCCGCAAACAGTGCCACCAGCGCCTGTAACGGCCCTTGTGCGGCCAACTGGCCGCCACTGTTAGCGCAAGAGAGCGATCAGGCCAGCGGTGATTACCGCATCATCACGCGCGATGACGGCAGCAGGCAATGGACGTTCAAAGGTAAGCCGCTATACCAATGGAGCAAAGACCAAAAGCCCGGCGACAAGAACGGTGATGGTTTCAACGACGTCTGGCATCTCGCCAGATGAACTATCCGAGCAATTGACCCAGGGATAGCGTTTGCCGCTTTCATCCCGAACAGGAGTCATCATGTTGATCAAGCGCAGTCCGAACGGGATCGAAATCCCATTTCCTTCCGAAATTACTCCGAGGCACATTTTCGAATCGCGCCGTAGCTTCATCAAGCAGATCGCTGTGGGCTCGATTGCCGGCGGCGCTTTACTGGAGATCGCTGCGCATCAGGCGCTGGCACAGAACGTCACCCAAAAACTGGCAGGAAAGCCCAATCCCGCCTATGTTGTGATGGACCGGCCAAGCGCTTACAAGGATGCCACCACGTACAATAATTTTTATGAATTCGGCACCGACAAGTCCGATCCGGCCAAGTATGCGGGCACCCTGAAGCCGCGTCCGTGGAGCATTGCGATCGAAGGCGAAGTCAAAAAGTCGATGACGCTGGATCTCGATAGCCTGATGAAGCTGGCGCCGCTGGAAGAGCGCATTTACCGTTTGCGTTGCGTCGAAGGCTGGTCGATGGTGATCCCGTGGGTCGGTTATTCGCTATCGGCGCTGATCAAGAAGGTCGAGCCGACCGGCAATGCAAAATTCATTGAATTCGTCACGTTGGCTGACCCGAAACAGATGCCCGGACTGCGTAGCCCGGTGTTGGATTGGCCGTACGTCGAAGGCTTGCGCCTCGACGAGGCCAATCATCCGCTGGCGCTGTTGACCTTCGGCATGTATGGCGAAGTATTGCCTAATCAGAACGGGGCGCCGGTGCGTGTCGTGCTGCCGTGGAAATACGGCTTCAAATCGGCTAAATCGATCGTCAAGATCCGCTTCGTCAGAGAGCAGCCAAAGACTGCATGGAATATTTCCGCACCGCAAGAATACGGTTTTTATGCGAACGTTAATCCGACAGTCGACCACCCGCGCTGGTCGCAAGCGAGCGAGCGGCGTATCGGGGAGGACGGCTTCTTTACCAAAAAGCGCAAAACGCTGATGTTCAATGGGTATAACGATGTTGCATCCCTATATACGGGGATGGACTTGAAGAAATTTTCCTAGACTGCACCACAATGAATGCAACTGTCAAAGCGCCGTTTCATCCAACGCCCAGGCAGCTGAGCGCTATCAAGACGGGGATTTTTCTGCTTGCATTGCTACCGTTCTTGCGTTTGGTGCTGTTTGCCTTCACCGACCGTCTGGGTGCCAATCCGATCGAGTTCATCACCCGCAGCAGTGGTGATTGGACGTTGTATTTGCTATGCATTACCCTGGCCGTTACGCCGCTGCGCAAGTGGCTGCAATGGCCGTGGCTGATCAAAGTGCGCCGCATGCTCGGCTTGTTCGTTTTCTTTTACGCCTGTCTGCACTTTACGACTTTCATCTGGTTCGATCATTTCTTCGATCTGCCCGAGATACTCCGGGATGTCGTTAAGCGCCCTTTCATTACCGTGGGTTTCATCAACTTCGTATTGTTGATTCCGCTGGCTGTCACCAGCAGCAACCGTATGGTGCGTATGCTGGGCGGCAAGCGCTGGCAATGGCTGCATCGGCTTATTTACCTGATTGCTCCGCTGGCAATTGTGCATTTCTGGTGGATGAAGGCAGGCAAGCATGATTTTGCGCAGCCGATCCTGATGGGGACGATAGTGGCGTTCCTGCTGCTGGTACGGGTGGCGTTTCGCATCAGGCAAAAGCAGGCGAAAAAACGCTTTATCAAGATCTCGCCTATTTGAAATCGCTCGCAATACTGCTGCGATTGGAAACGATGGAGTATGCACAAAAACTCATGCATTTCCGCATATATAACCTGCCGTTTAAAAAATACGTGCGGCAGTATATTTATGCGTCAAGAGGCGTAAAAATCAGGCGATAAGAGATTCCAGCGCAAACAATTCGGCAGCCGTTTCACGCTTGCGGATCAGATGCACCTGATCGCCATCCACCATTACTTCCGCTGCGCGCGGCCGCGTATTGTAATTCGACGCCATTGTCATCCCATAAGCGCCGGCTGACATGATGGCCAGCATATCGCTTGGCTGCAGCGCCAGTGCGCGGTTGCGCGCCAGCCAATCGCCGGATTCGCAAATTGGCCCGACTACGTCAAAAGTCTGGGTGGGCTGCTGGCGCGGCACCACCGCTTGCACGCCGTGCCAGGCTTCATACATGGCCGGGCGCATCAAGTCGTTCATCGCGGCATCGACTACTGCAAAATTCTTGCTTTCGCCGTGTTTCAAATACAGGGTTTGGGTCAACAGGATGCCGGCGTTGCCGACGACCGAGCGGCCTGGTTCGAACAACACCTTTATCGGTGCGCCGTTATGCTTTTCTGCGCGCCAGCGATCAATTCTGGCAAACAGGCGCGCCAGATAACCGCCGATCGGCACCGGTTTCTCATCGTCGTAAATGATGCCGATACCACCGCCGATATCGAGGTGATGGATCCGGATTCCTTCCGCAGCCAGCGTATCGATCAAATCCAGCAACTTATCAAGCGCTTCCAGCAGCGGCGCATCGTCCAGCAATTGCGAGCCGATATGGCAATCGATGCCGACCACGGACAAATGCGGCAATCCGGCGGCAGTGCGATAGGTCGCCAGCGCATCGTCATAAGCAACACCGAATTTATTGTCTTTCAAACCGGTGGAAATGTACGGATGGGTATTGGCGTCAACGTTCGGATTGACGCGCAAACTGACCGGCGCAACCTTGCCCATTGCACCCGCGACTTCGTTCAACAGATGCAATTCGGGAATCGATTCGACGTTGAAGCACAAGATGCCATGCGACAGCGCCAGACGCATCTCGTCGCGTGTCTTGCCGACGCCGGAAAACAGGCATTTTCCAGTGTCGCCGCCGGCAGCTATTACGCGCTGCAATTCGCCGCCGGAGACCAGATCAAAGCCGGCGCCCTGGCGAGCCAGTAAGTTCAGGATGGCGAGATTGGAATTGGCTTTCACTGCATAGCACACCAGCGCATCGCGGCCGCTGCAGGCATCGGCGTAAGCGGCGAAATTCTCACTCAGCGCAGCTTTGGAGTAGACGTAAGTGGGCGTTCCGAACTGCTCGGCAATGGTAGTTAAGGGAATGTTTTCGGCGCACAGCACGCCATTCTGATAAGAAAAATGCGACATGGAAATAAAATTTATGGGGTGACTGGGAGCGGGATGCTGGCGGGCGTACTGGGCGTACTAAGAGGGGCAGGGGTTGTCGCCGGCGTTGTGCTCGGCACCACTGCCGGCGAAGGGGCTGAAACGGGCGCTCGTTTGGCCTCCAGATATAGCGGTCCTTTTTGGCCGCAAGCGGCGAGCAGAGTGATCAGGGCGGCAAAAGCCGCTACGGAGGTACAACGCGACAAACTGAAAGGGGAGTTCACGATTAGAATCACGGTTACATCAACGCATTGGAGTGTAGCATGACAGAATCAGAATTTTTGGCCTTGGCCGACGCCACCCTGAGTGCAATCGAGACTGCGCTGGAAAGCGCGGCCGAAGAGTGCGACCTGGACGTCGAATGCAGCCGCAGCGGTAACGTGCTGGAAATCGAATTCATCGACAACGGTTCCAAAATTATCATTAATAGCCAAGCACCGATGCAGCAGATGTGGGTGGCGGCGAAATCAGGCGGATTCCATTACAAACATGAGAAAAGCGCACGCTGGATTAATACACGCGACGGCTCGGAACTGAACGCCGCCCTGTCGCGGATGGTTGGCGAGCAGGGCGGCGTTGCGGTAACGCTCGATGGATTCTGAAGCTGGTGATTGTTTGTTCTGCTGTGGAGCTAGAACAATTCGTTTTTGACTTCGTTGCCGGTTTTTTCTTCAGCCGGAATGCCGGGATCGCCTAATCCCAAGCTTTGGACACCGGTGCCTGGGGGATTTTCGGCATAGTAATAATCGCCGTTGACCGCGATGATGCCGTTCGGGATCGTGCGTTCTTCCACCGGCAAGGTGTTGACGACTCTTTGCATGTAATTGATCCAGATCGGTAACGCCAGACCACCGCCGGTTTCACGATTGCCCAGATTACGCGGTTTGTCAAAACCCATCCAGGCGATTCCAACCAGTTTGGGCTGATAACCGGCGAACCAGGCATCAATCGAATCGTTGGTGGTGCCGGTCTTGCCGGCCAGATCGGGGCGTTTCAATATCAATGCCTTGGTCGCCGTACCGTACCTGACTACATCCTTGAGCATGCTGTCCATCAGAAACGCATTGCGCTCGTCAATCACCCGATTGTTTTCATCGCCTGCCTTGTCGGGTGCAACCTGGGACAAGACCTTGCCGTCGGCATCGGTGATTTTCGAGATGATGTAAGGACTGACCTTGTAGCCGCCGTTGGCAAATACCGAGTAAGCGCCTGCCATTTGCAGCGGCGTGACTGCGCCGGCTCCCAGCGAGAGTGTCAGGTAAGGCGGATTCTTGTCGGCATCGAAGCCAAACCGGGTGGCATATTCCTGTCCGTACTTGGCACCGATCTTGTTCAGAATACGCACCGAAATCATGTTTTTCGATTTGGTCAAACCTTTGCGCATCGTCATCGGGCCATCGTACTTGCCGTCATAATTTTTCGGTTCCCATACTTGCCCGCCGGTCAGGCCGCCGCCGAAGGTAATGGGCGCATCGTTGATGATGGTGGACGGCGACATGCCTTTTTCCAGCGACGCCGAATATATGAAAGGCTTGAACGAAGAGCCGGGCTGGCGCCAAGCCTGGGTGACATGATTGAACTTGTTGCGGTTGTAATCGAAGCCACCCACCAGCGAGCGGATGGCGCCGTCGTCGGTGCTGGCCGAGACGAAAGCGGCAGCTACTTCAGGCATGTGCGTGATGCTCCAGCCCTTGCCCTCCTGCATCACGCGAATCACTGCGCCGCGTTTGATCCGATGATTCGGCGCTGCCTTGGCGGCTAGCCAGCTACTGGCAAAACTCAGTCCGCTGCCGGTAATATTGATCTCTTCGCCGGAAGACAGCACCGCCTGGACCTTTTGCGGCGTGGCGCCAAGCACGATCGCGGCCACCAGATCGTCGCTATCGGAATAATCAGCCAAGGTCTTTTCGATTGCATCGTCAGCTTCAGCCTTGTTCGACGGAATCTCCATGAAACCTTCCGGGCCACGATAGCCATGGCGTTTTTCATAATCCATCACGCCGCGGCGCAACGACAGATAGGCTGCATCCTGATCGCTCTTGCGTATCGTGGTGTATACATTAAGGCCGCGAGTATAGGTTTCTTCCTTGTATTGCTCATAGACCAGTTGCCTGGTCATTTCAGCAACGTATTCGGCATGCATGCCGAATTCATTGCTATAGCTTTTGATGCGCAAGGTTTCTTTTTGCGCCTCTTCCAATTGCGCGTTGTTGATGTAGCCAAGCTGGTGCATCCGGGTCAGGATATATTGCTGCCGGACTTTGGCGCGTTTGGGGTTGACTACCGGATTATTGGCCGATGGTGCTTTCGGCAATCCGGCCAGCATGGCAGCTTCTGCGGTGGTGACATCCTGCAGTCTTTTACCGAAATAAATCTGCGCCGCCGAAGCAAAACCATAGGCGCGCTGTCCCAGATAAATCTGGTTCATGTATACCTCGAGAATCTGGTCTTTTGACAAACTCTGTTCGATTTTCCAAGCCAGCAGCGCTTCGTATACCTTGCGCTTGAAAGTCTGTTCGCTGGACAGGAAAAAATTGCGCGCCACTTGCTGGGTAATGGTGGAGGCGCCCTGTCTCGCGCCGCCGCTCAGATTATGGACGGCGGCACGGAGAATTCCCTGGTAGTCAACTCCGCCATGCTCATAAAAACGATCGTCCTCAATGGCAAGAACTGCTTTTTTCATCACATCGGGAATGTCCTTGATGCGCACCATGCTGCGGCGCTCTTCTCCGAATTCTCCGATCAGAACATTATCTGCAGAAAAGATGCGCAAAGGCATCTTTGGTCGGTACACTGTGAGCGCGTCCAAGGCCGGCAAGTTGGGATACGCGAGCGCCAATGCAATGCCAAGCACCAACATACCGACCAGAACCAGGCTCACTGCCACACCTATTACACCGACCATGAGCCGGCCAATCAAACCCATAGGATTTGAGGGAGATTTTGAAGCGGATTTTGCAGCGTCGTTGGATGTCATGCGAGGGGTCTGAATGAAGTCGTTATCGGCGACATTATAGCGGCAGCTAAAATTTATCCCTTGTACGCGACCTTGTCTATGCTGTGTTTGGCCGGCGAAGTAGTCAAAGTCGGATTTTGGCAACGGATGTCTTTGTGTCTTGGCGGAAAGTTCTTTACATGTTCTGACCCTTGTTGCTAGGATTTAACGCGACTGTGGATAAATTCCCTCTAAGTCCCGGTTTTAAAAGAAAAAATACAACAAAACATCCGTATTTTTTGACACTGGTCCGCAAATTGGACAGTTAATTGAATGTTGCGTTCATACGATGCGTCACGTTAAGGGGCTGTCTTGGCTATTGAAATCAGAGCGTTATTCGGCACCAGGAAACCGCCATTGATAGGGTTGGATGTCAGTACGTCAGGAGTGAAGCTAGTCGAGCTGTCCGATCTGGGAAAAAACGAATTGCGGCTGGAGCGCTATGCTTTTGAAGCATTGCCGCGTGGAGCCGTGGTGGATGGCAATATAGAAAATATGGAGCAGGTTGCAGAGGCGGTACGACGCATTTGGAAAAAAAGTGGCACGCGCGCCAAAAACGTTGCCTTGGGCATGCCGCCCGCATCTGTCATCACCAAAAAAATCGTCTTGCCGGCAGGGATGTCGGAGCTGGAGCTGGAGTTGCACGTCGAGTCCGAGGCGAGTCAGTACATCCCGTTTGCGCTGGACGAAGTCAGTCTCGATTTTGATGTGATCGGCCCCAGCGCCAACTCTCCCGACGACATTGATGTTTTGCTGGCCGCCTCGCGCAAAGAAAAAGTTGAAGACCGGATAGCGGTCGCCGAATCGGCCGGACTGAAGCCTGTGGTCATGGATATCGAATCGTATGCTGCCAGGTCTGCGCTTGATCGCATCAATGCAAACCTGCCAAAAGGCGGCAAAGGTCAGATTATTGCGTTATTCCAGATTGGCGCGCAATTGACGCATATCTCCGTGATGCTTGACGGTCAAGTGATTTACGAGCGCGAGCAACCGTTCGGTGGCAATCAACTGACCCAGGATATCGTGCGTACTTATGGTCTGGCTTTCGAGGAAGCGGAAATCAAGAAGAAATCCGGCAATTTGTCTGCCACTTACGAGGCCGAACTGCTAACTCCCTTTCTGGAAAACGCGGCGCAGGAGATTACTCGTGCGATACAATTTTTTTTCACCTCGACCCCTTATGCGCGTATAGACCGGCTATTTCTCTCCGGAGGTTGTGCGATCATCCCTGATCTGGTCGATATCGTCGCCAGCAGAACTAAAATCCCAAGCGCAGTGGCAGATCCTTTTGTGGGGATGAAACTGGCTGACGGGGTACGGGAAAGGCAATTGCGCATTGACGCGCCCGCTTATCTGGTCGCTTGCGGCTTGGCAATGCGGAGGTTTGACCGATGATCAGCATTAACCTGCTTCCGCATCGCGAAGAAAAGCGCAAAAAGCGGCAAAGCGAATTTTACGCAATGCTGGGTTTGGCCGGCACTGTGGCGACGTTGATTCTGATTCTGATCGGCTTTGGTATCGGAAATAAAATTTCTGCACAAGAGCAGCGAAATAATTTTATCAAGACGGAAAATGCCAAGTTAGATATCCAGATCAAGGAAATCTCCACGCTGAAGCAAGAGATCGATTCCTTAAAAGCGCGTCAGCAAGCAGTAGAAGATTTGCAGGGCGATCGTAACCAACCGGTCTACCTGATGAATGAGCTGGTCAAGCAAACTCCCGAAGGAGTGTATTTGCGTGCCTTCAAACAGGACGGGCAGCGTGTCGTCATGAACGGCTATGCACAATCGAATGAACGGGTTTCGGAATTTTTGCGTAATCTCAGTAACAATTCTCCCTGGCTTGATTTGCCCGAACTGGTTGAAATCCGCTCTACCAATCTCGGACAAGGCAAAGAGGCCAAAAAAATCTTTGAATTCACCGTCAATGTTGGCATCAAGCGGCCGCGCGATAAAGAGCTGGCAGTAACTGCCCGTGTCTCACCCCCTAAACCCTGACAACACAGCACGAGAGGCACGTCATGGCAGATTTAAAACGGGTGATGGATTCACTCGCAGCACAATTCCACGGTCTGGATGGGCGGCAGCCGGGGCAGTGGCCGCTTGCGCCACGCCTGTTGTGTGCTGTCGGCGTTTTGTTTGCGGTCTTGGTGCTAGGTTGGTATTTTTATTGGAGCGATCAGATTGACGCGCTCGAAGTCGGCGTGACGCAGGAGCAAAAGCTCAGGGAGGAATATCGGACCAAAATTGCGCAAGCAATGAATCTTGATGGCCTGCGCAAGCAAAAAATACAAGTCGGTCAGTATGTCGCCACGCTGGAAAAGCAGTTGCCAAACAAAGCCGAGATGGACGCGCTGCTGTCCGATATCAATCAGGCCGGCATTGGACGTGGCCTGCAATTCGAACTGTTCAAACCGGGACAAGTTGCAGTCAAGGATTACTATGCGGAGCTGCCAATCGATATCAAAGTAGGGGGCAGTTATCACGATATCGGTGCATTTACGAGCGACATCGCGCATTTGCCTCGCATCGTCACGCTCAACAGCATGAACCTCGTTGCAGGCAAAGAGGGCACCTTAACCCTGGAAGCGATCGCCAAAACGTTTCGCTACCTTGATCCGGAAGAAGTCTCGGCACAGCGCAAACTGGCTGCTGACAAGAAGGGAGGCAAGAAATGAGGCACTCCCGATGGATGCCGCGTTTGGCGCTGGCTCTTCTGCTGGCCAGCCTGGCGGGCTGCGGTGATGCAGATCAAGTCGAAGTCACGCAATGGATGAGCGATGTCAAGCGTGAAACCAGGATCGTCACTCAGAAAATTGATGAACCCAAGAAGTTCATTCCGTTTTCCTATGGTGCCACTGAGGAGATCGATCCTTACAATCCGGGCAAGCTTTCCGTAGCCCTGGCAAAACTGCAGGCCAAATCCAATGGCGCGCTCAAGCCTAATCTCGACAGACGCCGGGAAGTACTGGAAGACTATCCGCTGGATACAGTGAAAATGGTCGGCACCTTGCAAAAGCCCGGCCTCAGTTACGCGCTATTGCAAGTCGATAAGGCCGTGTATCAGATCAAGGTGGGCAACTATGTCGGTCAAAACTTTGGAAAAGTGACCAGAGTGAGCGAAACCGAGGTGGAACTTAAGGAAATCGTTCAAGACGCGTCCGGCGAGTGGACCGAGCGTCAAGCCAAGCTAGAGTTGCAGGAGAGTAAGAAATGAACGTATTAGAAAAACAATATAAAAAGCTGGAGGGGGCGGTATCCGCAATCGGCAGGCGAATAGCGCAAACAGCGGTCGTGCTCTGCGTACTATTGGGGACCGGCGGTTTGGTGCTGGCGCAAACAGCCGATAACGCGATTGAGGCTATCGTAGCCCATCAGCAAGGTGCGAATGTAATAATCAAGGTAACGCTTAAGAACCCGGTCAGTAAGCCGCCACTCGGTTTTGCTATCACTAGCCCGGCCCGCATTGCGCTCGACTTCCCCGGGGTAAGTAACGACACCGGCAAGTCGGTGCAGGAAATCAATCTGGGCGATGTCACCACTGTCAACCTGGTACAGGCAGCCAAGCGTTCGCGCTTGGTATTCAATCTGAAACGTGCGCTGAATTATGCGACCGCAGTCGAAGGCAATATGGTCATCGTGACTATCGACGGTTCGGGCGGCATTGCTACTCCGGTAGGTGCTTCCGGCATGCCGGTGGCGTCTGCAGCACCTGCGGTCATGGACAAACAAGAGATACGCGATATTGATTTTCGTCGCGGGGTGGGAGGAGAAGGGCGGATCATCGTCGATTTGCCGAGTAATCAGATTGGAGTCGACGTGCGCCAGCAAGGCGAAACGATTGTGGTGGATTTTCTGAAAGCGAGCCTGCCGGAAGTGTTGCGTCGCCGCATGGATGTGGCCGATTTCGGCTCACCGGTGCAAACCATCACGGCGCTGCCGCAAGGAAGCAATGTGCGCATGACGATCGAGCCTAAAGGATTGTGGGAGCACAGCGCTTACCAGAGCGAATCCCAGTTGGTGATTGAAGTCAGGCCCATCAAGGAAGATCCCAACAAGCTTACGCAAGGAACCCAAGGCTACCGGGGCGAAAAGCTGTCGTTGAATTTCCAGAATGTCGAGGTGCGGGCGGTGCTGCAAGTCATTGCCGACTTCACCGGGCTCAATATCATCACCAGCGATAGCGTCAATGGCAATCTCACCCTCAGACTGAAAGACGTGCCGTGGGATCAGGCGCTCGATATCGTGATGCAAGCCAAAGGCCTGGACATGCGCAAGAATGGCAGCGTGATCTGGATCGCGCCCAAAGATGAATTGTTGACCAAGGAAAAGCTGGAACTCGAGCAAAAAGCGCAAATCACCGAACTAGAACCGCTGCGTTCGGAGTCTTTTCAGCTGAATTACCAGAAAGCAGACGCATTCAAACTGGTTTTTGGCCTTGATGGCGCCGCCGACAGCAAAAACCGCATTTTGTCGAAACGCGGCAGCGCCGTCATCGATCCGCGCACCAACCAATTATTCGTTACCGATATTGCATCCAAACTCGATGATATCCGCAAGCTGATCCAGAAGATCGATATTGCAACGCGCCAAGTTCTGATTGAAGCGCGGATGGTCGAAGCCAACGACGGTTTCAGCAGAAATCTCGGTGTCAAGCTGGGGTTTGCTGATCTACGTACGATGCGTGGCGGCGATTCCGGCTATTCGGTGGGGGGCGATAATCGCGTGGCTTTTACTGGGAATTATCTTGGTGTGGGCGAGCAGACCGGACAAGCCAAAGTAACGGATGGCAGTTACATTCCCAACTCACAATCCATTAATCTGCCGGCCGGTAAAATCAATGGTCTCGACCCTGGAAGCCTCGCGCTCAGCTTGTTCTCGGCTGCTGCCAACCGTTTTCTGAATCTGGAGATTTCCGCATTGGAAGCCGATGGCAAAGGCAAGATCATCTCCAGCCCGCGTGTTGTAACCGCGGATCAGCAGGCTGCGTTGATCGAGCAAGGTGAGGAAATTCCATACCAGGAAGCAACCAGCAGCGGCGCTACCTCGGTTTCGTTTAAAAAAGCGAATTTGAAACTGGAAGTGACGCCGCAGATCACGCCGGATGGCAACATCATTCTCGATGTCGATGTCACCAAAAATAGCCGTGGTGCTCCTGTAGGCGGTAATTTCGCAATTAACACAAAACATGTAAAAACGAATGTTCTGGTCGAAAATGGGGGAACGGTGGTCCTTGGCGGCATCTACACGCAACAGGAAATCGATCAGGTGACCCAAGTTCCTTTTTTGGGCGATATTCCGATCGTCGGCAATTTGTTCAAGAATAAGAGTCGCAGCAATGAGAAAACAGAGTTGCTGATTTTCATCACGCCGAGAATCGTAACGGATCGTTTGACAACACGTTGATTAATAATTGTAAAAATAACCAGAGAAGATAATGAAATTCAGTTTGAAAAATAGTATAAAAAATGTATTGCGGAATGTTAGCGTGGGAATGTTGGCAGCAATTATGCTTGCTGCTTGCGGTGGTGGTGGGGGCAGCCCTGGAACAGGAGTGCAATCGCGTTACGATATCGCTCTTGCCACGAATACTCCGACGGTTGTTTATGGCGGTGTGAACACAAAAATGACGATCAAGTTGTCGGGTAGCTGTGGCACTGGAGGCAATGCCTGCGACAACCTGATAGGCAAGGAGATTGCCCTGTCTTTCAGTAATTCATCTGCGGTAAGTTTTACGCCATCAACTGTGATCACGAATGCTGATGGTGAAGCGCAGGTCACGATTTCTGCCGCATCGGCTGACGTTGCTGAAGTCGTGCAGATTACCGCCTCGGTCAAATTAACCGGCTATGATTACAGCAGAACCATTAGCCTCGGTGTCAATAATGCGGTCGACAGAACCATTACGGCGGCAGATGATCAATTTATTAGTGACTTGGGAAAGCTCAAAAATTGCACTGATTATCAGACGTTTATTGTTAATGTGAAAAATCGAAATGGGGTGTTGCAGGACAATGCACAAGTTAGCATTCAATCGAGTACCCAAGCTGAAGGCGGCGTGAAAGATCTTGGTGTCTTGAAGAACTTGGGCCGAGTCTGGTGGATACAGGCAAGACCAGCATTAGCGCTCTGTGACGAGACAGGTACCACACCGGTAATTGGCGATGTGATGTTCAATATCTTGCCCGGAGATGGTTCGTTGCCATATGTGATCGGCTATAGGGTGCAGTACACTGCCAAATAGCAGTGACTTTTTCGCAAAAGCCGGGCAGTTTTTCCGGCTTTTGATGCACAATTCAGAAATGACTTCCAAAAATATTTTTCTCGTCGGCCTGATGGGCGCCGGCAAAACCACTGTCGGACGCGCTTTGGCCAAGAAACTGAACAAGCGTTTCGTTGATTCCGACCATGAGATCGAAGCGCGTACCGGTGCATCGATTCCGTGGATTTTTGAAATCGAAGGGGAGGAAAGTTTCCGCCGGCGGGAAGCGGAAGTGATTCGCGACCTGACGGCGCAGCAAGGCATCGTGCTGGCTACCGGCGGCGGGGCGATTCTCGATGCGCAGAACAGAGCCTACCTGGATGCACGCGGCACGGTGGTGTACTTGCGCGCCAGCGTGCAAAATATTTTGCAGCGCACGGGTCACGACAAGAACCGGCCGTTGCTGCAGACTGCCGATCCGCGCAAGCGGTTGGAGGAGCTCAGTCGCTTGCGCGATCCCCTTTATCGCGAAATTGCCGATATCGTGATCGACACCGGACGTCCGAATGTACAATTCATGGTGCATTTAATCCTGAATCACCTGGGTTTGACGGTGCCGGACGCGCATCTTTGTGCGCTTGGCGAATATCAGAATAAACAGCAACAGATAATGAATACTTCGCAACTCTCTCCCATGCAATTGAAAGTCGATCTGGGAAATCGCAGTTATCCGATCATCATCGGCCAGTCGCTGCTGGCAGATTCGGCTTTGATCGGCCGCTATATTCAAGGCCGGCGGGTGGCGGTAGTAACCAATGCCACGGTGGCGCCTTTGTATCTGGAATCGTTCGTGCAGGCTTTGCAATCTGCCGACAAGCAGGTATTGACCATTGTTTTGCCCGATGGCGAGGAGCACAAGAATTGGGCCAGCTTGATGCGGATTTTCGATGCGCTGCTGGAAGCGAAATGCGATCGCAAGACGACTCTGATTGCCTTGGGCGGAGGCGTTATCGGCGACCTGACAGGTTATGCAGCGGCCAGCTACATGCGCGGCATTCCTTTCATCCAGGTGCCCACTACCTTGCTGTCGCAAGTCGATTCTTCGGTCGGCGGCAAGACCGGGATCAACCATCCGCTGGGCAAGAACATGATCGGCGCGTTTTATCAGCCGCAAGCGGTGATTACCGATACCACCACGCTATCTACGTTGCCTGCGCGCGAATTGGCTGCCGGCCTGGCGGAAATCATCAAGGTGGCGGCCATTATCGATACCCCCTTCTTTGACTGGATCGAAGCGAATATCGCGCAATTGGTAGCGCGCGATACCGCGGTTATTGCCGAGGCAATCCGCCGTTCCTGCGAAATCAAGGCCGACGTTGTGCGTCAGGATGAGCGCGAGGGCGGTTTGCGCGCGATTCTCAACTTCGGCCATACTTTCGGCCATGCGATCGAATCCGGTCTCGGTTATGGCAAATGGCTGCATGGCGAAGCGGTCGGTTGCGGCATGGTGATGGCTGCCGATCTGTCCTACCGACTGGGGTTTATCGATTATGTCAGCAAGATTCGTATTGTCGCGCTGGTGCGGGCCGCAGGCTTGCCGACGGTGGCGCCGGATCTGGGCGAAAAGCGCTGGTTGGAACTGATGGAAGTCGACAAAAAGAATGAAGGCGGCCGGATCAAGTTCATTCTTCTCAAGCCCCTTGGCAAACCGGCCATCATGAGTGTGCCGCCGGATATCCTGCAAGCAACGCTGCACGCAGCAATCCATTAAAGCCTGAATATGAACCTCGACGCCCACCTTGCTCCTTATGCCGCCCAATCGGTTACATCGCAAGGCCGGCGTTTTGCAGAGCCGCCGTCTTCCTCTCGTACCGAATTCCAGCGCGACCGCGACCGCATCGTGCATTGTGCGGCTTTTCGCCGGCTGGAATACAAGACGCAAGTCTTCGTCAATCACGAGGGCGATCTGTTTCGTACCCGTTTGACGCATAGCCTGGAAGTGGCGCAAATTGCCCGCTCGGTGGCGCGCAATTTGCGCCTGAATGAAGATCTGGTCGAGGCGATTTCACTGGCGCACGATCTGGGACACACGCCGTTCGGCCATGCGGGGCAGGATGCGCTGAATGCCTGCATGAAAGATTACGGCGGCTTTGAGCATAATCTGCAAAGCCTGCGTCTGGTCGATGCGCTGGAAATACGCTACGGCGCTTTCGATGGCTTGAACCTGACCTTCGAAACACGCGAAGGCATTCTCAAGCATTGTTCGCTGGAAAATGCAGCGGGACTCGGCGCCATCGGCCAGCGCTTCATCGATCGTAAGCAGCCGTCGCTGGAAGCGCAACTGGCCAATCTGGCCGATGCGATCGCCTATAACAATCACGATATCGACGACGGCTTGCGTTCGGGTTTGCTGACGGTCGAGCAATTGGCCGAGGTCGATCTGTTCGCGCGCCACCGGCACGAAGTCGAAGTGGCGTTCCCCGGCATAGTCGGACGGCGTGCGATTCATGAAACGGTGCGGCGCATGATCAATGCGCTGATCATCGATTTGATCCAGACGTCTGAGGCGCGCATCGCGCAGGCGCAACCGGCCTCGATTGACGATGTACGCAATGCCGGCAAGCTGATCGCGTTTTCCGACTCGATGCGGCAGGATGCCGCAGTGCTGAAGCGCTTTCTGCACGAAAATCTGTACCGCCACTATCTGGTCAACCGGATGACGACCAAAGCGCGCCGTATCATTACCGCACTGTTTGACGCCTTCATGGAAGAGCCGATTCTGCTGCCGCCAGATTACCGCCTGCCTGCCGGGCAGGAGGATGTGCAGGCGCAGGCCCGCAAGATCGCAGACTACATCGCAGGTATGACCGACCGTTATGCGATGCGCGAGCATAGGCGCTTGTTCATGGTGGAAGAAATCTGAGCATTAAAAAATACACCGAAGTGTATTTTTTAATGCCGCATATAAATTATGCGTGAATGATACTATTTTACGGCATACTCCCTGTTTTTTATTATTTCAGGTCTTTCAGCGGATGTGCGTGAAGCGGCCAGGCCGGCCTGAAGAAGCCGGCAATCATGTCCGGCGTCACTTCCGTCAGTGTGGCCGGGTTCCACTGCGGCGCGTTATCCTTATCCACCACTAGCGCCCGCACCCCCTCGATAACTTCGCCATGCTCGAAACAATGACGCACCATCGTGCGCTCCATGCGCAGGCAGTCGGCTACGCTGTTGAGGGCAGCGCTGCGCCGGATCTGCTCCAGCGTCACGCACATCATCAGCGGTGAACGTTTTTGCATTACAGCCAGGGTTTTTTGAGCGAAGGGCGCGTCATCTTGCGCGAGCGAGGCGCTGATGGCGGCTATCGTGTCCGATGCAAAATGGCGCTCGATCGCGGCCCGGTTTACCGCCAGCATGCTTGCTTCGGGTGCGGCGGGGATGCTGAAACCGGCAGCGAACTGTTGCACGGTTGTCCGCACATCATGCGCAGGGCCCGTATGCAGTCGTTCGATTAATAGCGGCAATTGTGCCGAAGGCACGAAAAAATCCGCCAGCCCCGCGTACAACGCGTCTGCTGCAGTGATGATTTCGCCGGTAACTCCCAGATAGGTGCCGATTTGCCCGGGGCAATGCGATAGAAAATAGCCGCCGCCGACATCGGGAAACAGACCGATATTGACTTCAGGCATCGCCATCTTGGTGCGGTCGGTAACAATGCGCACGCGGGCATCCGGGCCCGCTTGCGCGATACCCATGCCGCCGCCCATCACCACGCCGTCCATCAGCGCAATATACGGCTTCGGATAGTGATGGATCAGGTGATTGAGCGCATATTCCTCGGTAAAAAAATCTTCCAGCAATGCGCTGCCTTCGCGCGGCGTCGCTGTACCGACATCGTAAAAGAAACGAATATCGCCGCCTGCACAAAAGGCTTTTTCGCTGCTGCTGCGCATCAGCACAGCGCTGATGTCGGCATTGTCGCGCCACGCCAGCAGCGCATCGGTGAGGGCGCGGATCATCTGCAGCGACAATGAATTGAGCGCTTTGGGGCGGTCCAGGGTGATGCAGCCGATCCGGTTTTCGATTGAAATGTGAACGTGTTCTGTCATGGCAAGCGCTGGGTGGAGGATTTTGCAGCAGGCTGCTGCCTGCTATAGGAAAAGTGTATCAGGTGCAAAAAAGGGCGCAAAGCAAAGTATTGCGCCCTTGATCGTTGTGCGCCCAGCATGGGCGCAATCTTGGAGGTGCAAGTCCTCCCGCAAGCTGACCACAGCGAGCGAAGCGAAGCGTAACTGCGGAAGGGCGACCGGCTGTGGGGAGGAAACGTGGAGCGAAACTGCGAGCCGATGGACAAGAACCGGATAGAAGGCGACGCCGATCAGGGCGAGCGGGTAATGAACCGCGAAGCTCTTGTGGTCAAGGATCAGGCGGCGTAAATCCGGCGGTTGTGCAGGGAAGGATTGCGTTCTTACCTGGGGAGATCTCGCCTTGTGCCTGAAAGGGCGACGGTGCAAGCCGGAGCGAGAAGTCAGCAGAGGCCATAGTAGCCGCAGTATGGGCGAAGGGCCGAACGAGAAGGAGTGTTTGACGCCATGTCGATGGAGACTGCATTGCATCAGATGCCCGCGCGAGCGGGGCGGATTCTGGCTGGGCACGGTGAAGCCGTGTCAGAAGGAACCAGCGATGAAGCAGGCTCCCCGCGACATGCCACGGAGAGCACAGGGCAGGCGCTGCTGGAACGGGTGCTTGCGAGAGAGAACATGCAACGCGCATGGAAACGCGTGAAGGCAAACAAAGGCGCAGCAGGGGTGGATGGGCGAGACATCGCCGAGACTGGCCGCTATCTGGTAACCGCGTTACCGACCATCAGAAATGAACTGATGGCAGGCACGTATCGGCCCAGCCCGGTACGTCGCGTCGGCATCCCCAAGCCAGATGGCAGCGAACGTGAATTGGGTATTCCCACCGTAGTCGACCGGCTGATCCAGCAAGCCCTTCTACAAATCCTGCAGCCGTTGATCGATCCCACATTCAGTGAACATAGCCATGGCTTTCGTCCCGGTCGCCGCGCGCGTGAGGCGGTGCTCGCAGCACAGCAGCATGTGCAAGATGGATACCGGATCGTGGTCGATGTCGATCTGGAGAAGTTCTTTGATCGGGTCAATCACGACGTGCTCATGAGCCGTCTGCAAAGGCATGTCCGGGAGGCAGGAATACTTCGGCTGATCCGGGCCTGCCTTGATGCCGGCATCATGCACCACGGCGTGGTCGCGCAGCGTGAGCAGGGCACGCCGCAAGGCGGCCCCCTGTCGCCGCTGCTGGCCAATGTTCTACTGGACGAAGTGGATCGAGAGCTTGAGCGACGGGGGCATCGCTTTGTGCGCTACGCCGACGACTGCAATGTGTATGTGCGCAGTCAGAAGGCGGGGCAACGGGTGATGGCGCTACTCCAACGTCTGTACGGCAGACTTCACTTGACGATCAATGCATCCAAAAGTGCGGTCGCCAGCGCATTTGGCCGCAAGTTTCTGGGATATAGTCTTTGGGCAGCCCCGAAAGGCGAGGTCAGGCGCAAGGTATCAGACAAGTCGAAAGAGACGTTCAAGCAACGGATACGCCAGCTAACACGTCGATCTTGTGGGCGAAGTATGGCCGAACTGGTCGAGCCGCTGCGTCGCTATATGTTGGGATGGAAGGCCTATTATGCTCTGGCGCAAACACCGCGAATCTGGCGCGAGCTGGATAAATGGCTGCGACATCGCCTGCGGGCCATCCAACTCAAGCATTGGACACGTGGCACAACGATCTATCGCGAACTGCGGGCGTTGGGTGCGTCGAACAAGGTAGCCTTGAAAGTGGCGGCAAATAACCGTCGCTGGTGGCGAAATAGTCGTTACGCACTTAACAGTGTGCTAACAATTGCCTACTTTGACCGCCTTGGCATACCGCGTCTCTCATGACCTCAACTTCTCGAACCGCCCGGTGCGGACCCGCATGCCGGGTGGTGTGGCAGGGGATCGGTCAGTTATACTGGGCGCCCCTATGCCGATTGGGAGCGCCAACCATGATCAATACTCTTGCCACTTTGCTGATTTTTCAAACCATAGGGGAGGGGCTGGCGTATGCGTTGTCGCTGCCGGTGCCGGGGCCGGTGATCGGCATGGTGCTGCTGTTTTTGTATCTGCTGCTCAACGACGATGCGATCGAAAAGCTGGCGCCGATCTCGCTTGGGCTGCTGCGCCACCTGTCCTTGCTGTTCGTGCCGGCCGGCGTCGGCATCATGGTGCATTTCCAGCGGGTCGCCACCGAATGGCTGCCGATTGCCGCTGCGCTGCTGGCTTCCACCGTGGTGTCGATCGTAGTCACTGCCCTGGTCGTCAAGGGGTTGCAGAAATGACGCCGAAGCTCGATGCGGTCTGGGTCTATCTGGCCACGTCGCCATTGCTGTGGCTGACGGCGACCTTGCTGGCCTATCAGATTGCGGTTGCAATTTATGCCCGCACCAAGTTCAATCCTCTGGCCAATCCGGTGGCGATCGCGGTGGCGTTGATCGTGTTGGTGCTGAGTGCGACCGGCACTTCCTATAAAACCTATTTCGACGGCGCGCAGTTCGTGCATTTCCTGCTGGGGCCGGTGACGGTGGCGCTGGCGATTCCGCTTTATCAGCAGATTGCGAAACTCAGGCGCGACTGGCTTGCCTTGTTGGTGGGAGCCATCGTCGGCTCGGCGGCGGCAATCGCCACTGCAATGGCGGTCGCCAAGCTGTTGGGCGCATCGCCGGCGACGATTCTGTCGATTGCACCGAAATCGGTGACGATGGCTATCGCGATGGGGATCGCGGAGAAAATCGGCGGCTTGCCGTCGCTCACAGCGGTACTGGTGATGGTGACCGGCGTGCTCGGCGCAGTGATGGCGCGCGGCATTCTGAAACTGATGAAGATTACCGACGACAGCACTTGCGGCTTCGCGCTTGGCGTCACCGCGCACGGGATCGGCACCGCCAGAGCGTTCCAGGTCAGCGAGCAGATGGGCGCTTTTGCCGGATTGGCGATGGGGCTGTCGGGCATGTTGACTGCACTGTTTTTGCCGCTGGCGCTGAAATTGCTGGGGGTTTTATAGACGGTGGGGCGGATAGCGCCTGATATTGCGCTTGTTTTTACGACGCCGTTAAAGCGCAGCAGGAATACGGCGCGTTGCATTCATGGCATGAAAAGGTGTTTTCTTTCTGAACACTTTTGTGATCGGTGCGCTCCCAAATATTCCATAAAGAAAATGTTTTTCAGGACATTTCACCCGCAGGCTCTGACGGGAAAGCAAAATCCGCGGGAATGACCGCGCAATAACGTGCTTCCGGCCTTGATCTGCGCATAGTTCTTTATCCCGGCATGTTTATTGCGATGGTGATGGCCAATATCCCACTGGAGAGCCGCCGGCATGCCCATATCACAATCATCCGATATCGCAGAATATCTTGGCCTGACAGCCGGCGTACTTTCTCCGTGGCGAGCAAACCAGTACAGCGTGGACCCTGTTTCCACGAGTATTCACGTATGGGTGACAAGCCAGGCCGCGCCGCAACCGGAGCAAAAGCGCACCTGGTTCGGCGCAAGGACGGTCCGGGTCGTTGCCGCCAGCCCAGCCGGCGAAGTCGATCAATGCTGGCGTCATCTCGATTGCATCGAGTACACCTGTTTCGTACATACTTGCGATCCGCTTGACGCGAGCGATCGCGAGCTGCCCTGGTTCGGTCAGGCAGACATGCCATTTTCCAACCGGTTGGCACGGCAGGTGTTCCTGTTGTTGATGGAAGGGGTGGACATGCAAGTGATCTGCGATGCGTTGAAGCTGTCATTTGCCGATCTGTGGAAGTTCAAGTACGCGCTGGATAACGGTTTGCTGCATTTCGAATATGCTCCGGCCGCGCACCGCAAGCCCAGGAGTGCATTCATATCAGCGCCGCCGGGAACCGCAACGACACCAACCATGGATTCCGTGGTGCCCGATATGTTCGATCCGGTATGGGAAAAACTGATCACCGGCACCTTGCATATCCAGATCAAGACGCTGAGTTTTCAACTTTTGCTGACCAAACTGCGCCAACAGGTAAATCTGCAACAAAGCGCCGATGTGAAGCTGATGAAATTGCGTGAATTGCATCGCTATGTCGAGCGGCACGAGCGCGTGCTCGGTCACGAACTGAGCCAGTTGAACCAATGCCAATGAAGAGGGGAAATATGAATGCATTGCGCCAGGCCCTGGTGGACCCGCAGACGGCGGCAATCCTGATACGGAGCGGCGCCTATCTTGCGATCGCCGGCGACGAATCGATATTGGCCGGCCTGCCCAACGGTAACTGGATTGGCGGCACCATACCGTATTTCATGGGCCAAGAGGGTGGCAGCACTTCGCGCGAACAGGTATTCATTACCGCTCTGCTTGCGTATGACGGCCTGACGCCCGCTATTGCGCAGTACGATACCGAGCATTTGCCGCAGGTCTGCGTCGATGCGCCGGACAATGGCTTCAGCCTGATCATATTGCCCGCCTTTTCGCAAATCCATTTCGATTATGCAAAAAATACGCCCACATACGATGAAATGTACCTCAAGCCGATTGTCGGCTGGATTTCCGGCATACATCTGGGCGATACCGGAATATGTGTTCCGAAAGTGATCGATGGCCGTACAGGCGCATTGCTGGAAAACCAGGCGGTCGTGCTGCATCTGCCATTGCCGGGAAATATCAGCGTCAATGTCAATATCGTCAATCTGTTCCGCCAGGGCAGCGGCGACGTGATCCAGTTTGAGAGCGGCGGTTTTGAAGCTGCCTCATGCATCATTAATGGACACGCCATGCCGCTGGCGCAATATCTGACGGAGATCGGGCATGACGCGCGCCTGCCTCTGGTAGCCGATTACAACGGCGCCGACATCAACGTCAGCTTCAAATCGATCAACGGCGCGGAGGGCAAGGTGGAGTTCTATGGCCCGGTATTCCCGCATATCGAATACAGGCTGGCACGCCAGTTTGATGGCAGTTATGAAACCGCATTTGCACAGGCCAGCGCCGACTTGCCCGAAGCCAGTTTTTCCTGCAACTGCATTCTCAATTATCTGCATTCGGAACTGGAAGGCAAGCGCACCGGGCATGTGGTCGGCCCGATGACATTCGGCGAAGTGGCTTATCAGTTGCTGAATCAGACCATGGTCCACATGACGCTGGAAATGCACTGATCAAAGCTAGACAATTCCCATGTGCTCGGTTCCTGCATGCAGGTCGCGTCCTTTCGTGTCCTTGCTTTCGAGCTTGATCGCCAGTCGCAAATCGTTGACCGAGTCGGCAAAGCGCAGCGCATTTTCATAGGAAATCGCGCCTGCCTCGTAAAGGTCGAACAGCGCCTGGTCGAAGGTCTTCATGCCGATCTCGTTCGAGCGCTTCATTACATCCTTGATTTCATTCACATGGCCTTTGAAGATATGCTCGGCTATCAGCGGAGAATTGAGCATGATTTCAACTGCGGCGCAGCGCCCCTTAGTATCGCGCAGCGGAATCAGGCGTTGCGAAACGATGGCTTTCAGATTCAGCGACAAGTCCATCAATAGCTGGTGGCGGCGTTCTTCCGGGAAAAAATTGATGACCCGGTCGAGCGCCTGGTTGGCGTTATTCGCATGCAGGGTCGCCAGGCACAAGTGCCCGGTTTCGGCGAATGCGATCGCGAAATCCATGGTTTCGCGGTCGCGGATTTCGCCGATCTGAATCACGTTCGGCGCCTGGCGCAGTGCGTTTCTCAGTGCGACGCCCCAATTTTCGGTATCCAGGCCGACATCGCGCTGGGTGACGATACAATTTCTGTGTGGATGCACATATTCGACCGGGTCTTCGATCGTGATGATATGGCCGTAACTATTCTGATTCCGGTGCCCGATCATCGCCGCCAGGCTGCTGGATTTGCCCGATCCGGTTCCTCCGACCAGGATCACCAGTCCGCGCTGCGCCATCGCGACGGCCTTCAGGCTTTCCGGCAAACCCAGTTCTTCAAAGGTGGGAATTTTGGAAGTGATGGTGCGCAACACCATGCCGATACGGCCCTGCTGGACGAACGCAGACACGCGAAAGCGTCCGAGATTGCCGGGGCTGATGGCAAAGTTGCATTCTTTGGTGGCTTCGAACGATGCGGCCTGCTTGTCGCTCATGATCGCATGCGCGAGTTCGACCGTATGGGCGGCGGTCAGCGCTTGGTTTGACGCCGGCAAAATCTTGCCGTCGATCTTGAATGCAGGCGGGAAATCAGCGGTGATGAACAGGTCTGAGCCATTCTTGCTGACCATCAGTCGCAACAATTCATGCATGAATTTGGTGGCTTGTTCGCGTTCCATGGCGTTACCTTGCTTCTAGTGATTCGGGTGAATTATCCGGGGAAATTTTCCGGCGATTTTGCGGCTGCGCGCGCGGTGCTGATGGATATTGCATTGCGCCGCACCAGTTCGGTCAGGTTATGGTCCAGCGTCTGCATGCCGAGGTTGCTGCCAGTCTGGATCGCCGAGTACATTTGCGCCACTTTGCCTTCGCGGATCAGATTGCGGATCGCCGGCGTGCCGAGCATGATTTCGTGCGCGGCAACGCGGCTGGTGCCATCCTTGGTTTTGAGCAGCGTTTGCGATATAACCGCCTGCAGCGATTCCGACAGCATCGAACGGACCATTTCCTTTTCTTCGGCCGGGAAGACGTCCACGATACGGTCAATGGTCTTGGCCGCCGACGAAGTATGCAGCGTGCCGAACACCAGATGGCCAGTTTCGGCGGCGGTCAACGCCAGCCGGATGGTTTCCAGGTCGCGCAATTCGCCGACCAAGATCACGTCCGGGTCTTCGCGCAACGCAGAGCGCAGCGCATTGGCGAACGAGTGCGTATGGGTGTTGACTTCGCGCTGGTTGATCAGGCATTTCTTCGATTCATGCACGAACTCGATCGGGTCTTCGACCGTCAGGATGTGCGCATATTCGTGGTCATTGACATGATTAACCATGGCCGCCAGCGTGGTTGACTTGCCCGAGCCGGTCGGCCCTGTTACCAGTACCAGTCCGCGCGGTTTCAATGATAGTTCGGTAAATATCTTTGGCGCATTGAGCTGTTCCAGCGATAGCACTTTCGAGGGAATCGTGCGCAGCACCGCAGCAGCGCCGCGATCCTGATTGAACACATTGACCCGGAACCGGGCCAGCCCCGGTATCTCGAACGAAAAATCGCATTCGAGGTGATCTTCGTAGTTCTTGCGCTGGTTATCGTTCATGATGTCGTACAGCATGTCGTGTACTTCGGAGTGATTCATCGCCGGCAAGTTAATCCGGCGCACATCGCCATGCACGCGAATCATCGGCGGCATGCCGGCCGAAAGATGCAAATCGGATGCGTTATTCTTTACCGAGAATGCAAGCAGTTCGGAAATGTCCATTTATAATCCTTTGACCTGCAATATGAGTGTTGGTGGCAATGTCCATATAACCTCCGCAGAGTTTCTATCTAGAATCGCTTACAGCGAATTGATTATGTCCAGAATCTCCCAAAACTTGCAAGCCGTTCACGCCGCCATGCTTCA
>Ga0366802_1045_pt1 | contig 22634 bp, 28 predicted proteins | sample BONcelN113001F13_FD_207032 | JGI IMG/M metagenome (GOLD analysis project Ga0366802, IMG submission 207032) | Enriched cells from coal bed in the Powder River Basin, Montana, United States - BONCAT cells N11 rep3 HSBNCT.N11.300.1.F13 ...
GCTGTTTACAATGGCTATCATTCCGATATTACTCGAACAATTATAATGGGCCAAGCCAATGATAAACAACGACAAATATATGATGTAGTGCTACAGGCACAACTCGCTGGTGTAAAAGCAATACAACCTGGCAAGACCGGAAAGCAGGTGGACGAAGTGTCTCGTAATGTTATTACGCTTGCCGGCTATGGAAATTGCTTTGGTCACGGCTTAGGCCATGGCGTGGGGCTGGTTATCCATGAAGAGCCTCGTTTATCTCCAGGAGGTGACACGATGTTGGAAGCCGCTATGACAGTAACCGTTGAGCCGGGTATTTATATACCTGAGTGGGGTGGCGTCCGCATTGAAGATACAGTTGTTGTCGTGTCCACAGGTTGTGAAATTCTAACAGCTAGTAGTAAACAACTGATACAAGTAGAGCGATAAGTAGGAGGTTAAACAATAATGATATCAAGTAATGATTTTCGTCCAGGTGTAACAATTGAATTTGATGGGAATGTCTGGCAAATAGTGGATTTTCAGCATGTTAAACCAGGCAAAGGTGCCGCTTTTGTACGGGCAAAAATGAAAAATGTACAAACAGGTGCTGTTGTTGAGCGCACCTTTAATGCTGGTGAAAAACTTCCTCGGGCTCATATTGATCGTCGCGATATGCAATATCTGTATGAGAGCGATGACCTATATAATTTTATGGATAATGAAAACTTTGAACAAATTACCATGACTAGCGAGCAATTAGGTTCGGCAAAAAACTTTTTGAAAGAGAATATGAATATTGAAGTCATGCTTTTTCAGGGGTTAGTTATTGGAGTTGAGCTACCTTATTCGGTTGAGTTACGTGTAGTTGAGACCGATCCTGGTATTCGGGGTGATACAGCAACAGGTGGTACTAAACCGGCTAAGTTAGAGACTGGTTATACGGTCAGAGTGCCATTATTTATCAATATTGATGATGTACTCCGAATTGATACCCGCAGTGGAGAATATCTCGAGAGAGCATAAATTTGATTACCCCCTTTGTTATGTTTTTTGTTGAAGCCGGGAATAATAGCGGTGTGCAGCAACATAGCAAAAGGGGGGTTTTATATTTATGGGAAATTTAAAAGAACAAGTTGCCTATCTTCAGGGATTAACTAAAGGTTTAAATCTAAATGAAAACTCAGCAGAAGGAAAAATGCTGTTAAAAATCGTGGATGTTTTGGACAGTTTTGCTGAAGAAATCCAATGCGTAAATGTAGCGCAGGAAGATTTGGAAACTTATGTGGAAACGATTGATGAAGACCTTACTGATTTAGAAGATGAAATTTATGTAGACTCTTACGAGGGTGCCAGTAACTCTGAGCTTGTAGACGGCTATGATGATGATGATGAGTTTGTCGAGGTCGCTTGCCCTGTTTGTCATGAGGAAGTTACTTTTGATGCAGATATTCTGGATGATGATGATGCTATTGAAGTAACCTGCCCACATTGTGGCGGAGTTGTCTATGATAATACCCTGGCTTTTGATGAAGATGAACTGGACAACCTCGATACTCGCCATACTATGCATCCTGGTGTGTAAGGCTTAAAAAATTTAAAATAAATAAAAAAAGATTTGGTACATGCCAAGTCTTTTTTTATTTATTTTGAGCATAAAGTTGCGTCCAGGCCCATATCTATGTAAAGAAAGGAGTGGCCTATGGACGATTGTAACATTATGGAGAAGCAAATCTGTCCGGTTATTGCTCCAAGAATTGCTGTTAGCTTGCAGAAATTGCCTACTTTACACAAAGCACAAATAACTGAAATTCGTCTTCGGACGGGCTTGCCTGTGCTGACCGTCATGGGGATCACTGATAGTATGCTTACTGAAGCAGGAAATCCAACTGAAAATAAGGAGCAGGCATTAATCTGCAGCCAAGATGATTTACTCAGAACCATGCAAATTATTAGCAGAAACTCGCTATATGCCTTTGAAGAAGAATTGCGTTCAGGATTCATCACGATTAGCGGTGGACACCGTATTGGAGTTGCAGGGCAGGCGCTGATCGAAGAATGTCACATAAAATCACTAAAAAACATTAGTTCCCTTAATATCCGTATTGCCAGACAAGTACTAGGGTGCGCTGAGTCAATAATGCCCTATTTAGTAACCGATGAGGGTAAAGCGCTGAGCACGTTAATTATCTCCCCCCCTCGTTGCGGGAAGACAACCCTGTTACGCGATATTGCCCGCCAATTCAGCACGGGATTAGCCCGGCTAAAGCTTCCAGGCTGGCAGGTAGGCGTAGTTGATGAGCGATCTGAAATTGGGGCATGTCAGAATGGCATTCCGACCATGGATTTAGGACCGCGAACGGATGTTTTAGATGGTTGTCCAAAAGCAATCGGGATGTTAATGCTCATTCGGTCAATGTCACCGCAGATTATTATTACTGATGAACTTGGCCGGGCAGAAGACGGCGCTGCTGTTCGGGAAGCTCTTCACAGTGGTGTCACTGTTATTGCCAGTATCCACGGAAGCAGCCATGAGGATATAAAATATCGTCCTCATGTAGGCGAATTAATTCAAAACCAATATTTTGATCGTTATGTTGTGTTAAGTGACCGGCCCAAACTCGGTACTATTGAACAGATTGTTGCTGTTAGCAGCGGTGATAACTTGTATAGCAATAAGGGTGGAATAAGAATATGTGGTTAAAACTTACCGGCAGTACACTGATACTAGCTGCCAGCATTGCCATAGGGTTTCATTTGGCATGGCGATACGCGGAACGACCGCGGCAAATACGCCAATTATTAAGCTGTTTAGCCGCCTTACAATCCTACATTTGTTTTTCTGCTATGCCTTTGAGTGACGCCTTACGACTATGCGCCGGAGGAATAGAAGGACCGGTAGCCAGGTTATTTCATCTCACAGGGTGTGCATTAGCAGACAACGTGCAATTAACACCGCAACAGGCTTTTTGGAAAAATTACCAGGATATGCGTAAACAACTTATGCTAGAGAAAGCGGAAATAGAAATTATTCAACTATTTAGTACTAATTTAGGCATGCTGAGCCGGGAAGAACAGGAGAAAAAACTGATTATGATACAAGGTCAATTACAGAAGGTCGAGCAAGAGGCCATCACTGCTCGTGACCCTAATATGAAGATGTATCGCTATCTTGGAGTTTGTGGCGGCTTGGCAGCCGTCATTATGCTTATATAGAAAGGAGCGTCGAAAGTGGGATTGGACTTAATATTCAAAATTGCCGGCGTTGGTATTTTGATCTCTGTATTCCATACTGCTCTTAAGCAGGCAGGTAAAGAAGATATGGCGCATTTGTGTACTTTGGCCGGTTTTGCCGTTGTGTTAGTATGGGTAGTGCAGTTGCTTGGCCGATTATTTACCACTGTACAGGATGTATTTAAGCTATTCTAAGGGGTGTACGGCATGGAAATTGTTCAAATTGTTGGACTAGGGTTTGTTGTAACTTTACTTATTCTGATTCTTAAGCGACAAAAACCGGAACTTGCCGTACAACTTAGCATAACTCTTGCTGCGATTATATTTCTTATGGTTCTTTCTAAACTCAGCGTAATATTAAATTTATTTCGCGATTTAGCAGAAAAAGCTCAAATTAGTCAGATGTATTTAAATACAATTTTAAAAATTATCGGGATTGCTTATATCACGGAATTTGGTGCTCAAGTTTGCCGTGATGCTGGTGAAGGGGCGGTAGCCGGTAAAATTGAATTTGCCGGCAAGATTTTAGTCATGATAATGGCAATACCTATTATCGCTCTAGTTCTGGATACTATCGTACGATTATTACCGTAAGGTGGAATTTTAGTATGCGAGTTGTGATCGTAACAATTATGCTATTAATGAATTGCTATATTTGTTCAGCCACTCCAACGGAAACTGATGATCTTAGTATAAAGTTATATAATACTTTATCAGCTGATAATATTAATCAGTTCATTAGTAATATAAATCACGAGTTAAATGAAGATATTCCCATGCTATCTCCACAAACAATTAAAGATATAGCTAGTAATGGCTTAACTTATGATTGGCGGCAAGTAAGTCAGTCTCTTATGGCCCGTATGTTTAAAGAACTGGCAGCAAATATCCACTTAATGGGAAAATTACTTTTTTTAGCTGTATTATGTGCTTTATTGCAAAACTTACAGAACTCTTTTGAGAGTTCAGCTATTTCCTTATTAACTTATGGGATATGTTTTGTATTTCTAACTGTGATTGCTTTGACTGCATTTTATAATGCGCTTGCTGTCGTACGACAGACGGTTCAGACGATGATTGGGTTTATGGAAGCATTACTGCCATTGCTTATCTCACTCTTAGCCGGTATGGGCGCGGTAACGACAGCATCATTATTTACACCGCTCATGCTGTTTGTCATCAATGCTGTGAGTGTTATTGTGAAAGATGTTGTTTTACCACTATTATTCTTAACAGGTGTTCTGGAATGCGTAAATTACATGTCCGACAGATACCGCCTCAGTAATTTAGCTAGTGTATTTAAGCAAGCCAGTATGGTTGTGCTTGGTTTGACGATGGTAATCTTTATCGGCATTATCAGTATTCAAGGAGTTACAGGCAGTGTAGCCGATGGATTGACCCTTAGGACTGCTAAGTTTGCAACTGCTACATTTATCCCGGTAGTAGGAAAAATGTTTGCTGATACAGTGGAACTAGTAATGGGGGCATCTTTATTACTAAAGAATGCCGTAGGAATTTTCGGAGTGTTAGTAATCGTACTGCTTTGTATTTTACCAGTGATTAAGCTTATTTCATTAATTTTAATTATTAAGGTTACAGGGGCATTAGTAGAGCCAATGGGAGATGAAAAAATGGCCAAATGCCTAGACGGAATTGGCAATAATTTATTATTAGTATTCGGTGCATTACTTACAGTAGCACTAATGCTTTTTTTAGCAATTACGATGATCATCGGGGCTGGCAGTATGGCTTTGATGCTGCGATAAGGCGGGAGCAACATGATGGCTGAAGTAACAGAATGGGTAAAAAGTATTGTTATGGTAGTTATGTTTGCCACATTTTTAGAATTTTTGTTGCCCGCCAGCAGTATGCAGCGATTTGTTCGCGTAATCATGGGATTGTTTATCATGTTAGCTATTTTAAATCCATTGATTAACGTCCTTCATAGCCAAATATTACCGGAACCGGTTACTGTATTTGGAACTCCGTCAAGCAAAGCTACAGAAATTGAGCGTGCTTCCCAGGCTGCAGTCAAAGGGCGTAATCAATTGACCCAGGAGATGTATCGCCAAGACCTAGCTAAGCAAATTCGTGCTCTGCTGATGACTATTGATGGTATAGCTGAGGTACGGGTAGCTGTTGATACTAATGATGAAGAGGGTAGTAGAAACATTGGAGCAATTAAAAGTATAACCATTTATGTTCAACCCGGTTTAACCAATCAGGATCGTAAGGTCGCTAAAGTTTCCATTAACTCACCATCTAATGCAAATCGTCTGGAGCTGCCAACCGCTACACATGATAAGATTCGACGGGCAATAACTGAGTTATATAATATTCGTGAAGACCAATTGAACATACAACGTTTGAATTAAGGAGGCAAAAGAGAATGAATTCTATGGGGGAGTGGGCAGAAAAAGCCAAACGGCTATGGCCTTCACAACTGATTAAAGATGGCGTAATCAATATGCGGTTAATCATGATTGGTTTGTTGGGAGTGGGTTTACTTGTTGCTGGCGGAGTTTTTGATCGCCAGATACCCAAAGCGCCTGTTGAAAATACAAAGGATATTAAGCTGGCTCCGGCCAATGTCAGCCGCAGCTATGAAGAGGTTCTGGAAGCTAAATTAGCCAATATATTGTCACAGGTAAAAGGAGCCGGAGCGGTTGTTATAAATATTACGCTAGAAAGCACAGGGGCGCAGGAACATGCCAAAAATGTCGTTAAAGAAAATAAAGTTGTACAGGAAAAAGATACAAGCGGCGGAGTGCGAACAACTACGGAAAGCAAGGAAAGTGAACAGATACTAATGAGCAGAGAAAATAGTGCCGATCATCCGGTTATGGTAAGAGAAACAAAGCCGACTATTAAAGGTGTATTAGTTATTGCCGATGGTGCTCAGGATTCTATAGTTAAAGCTAATCTTACTAAAGCCGTAGAAGCTGGCTTGGGTGTAGCTCCCTATAAAATTACTGTACTTCCACAAAGAAAGTGAGGAAACGAGGATGATTTTTTCGATTACAAAACTAAATAAAAAAAGAACATTTTTTTACGCAGGGATCGTAATCTTGGCTATAATAACAGTGGTATCTTCGAATTATCTTGACGCAGATAATCAAGCAAAAGTTGACAGAACAAATGCAATGCAGGTAACTAGGCAAGTTGCGTCAGAAAGCGCATTGCAAGTCAGTGCACCCGATTTCTTTACTGAATACCGCCTGGAGAGAGATAAAGTGCGCAGCGAACGTTCCGATCTTATTCGCGATATTATTAAAAATGCGAAAACAGATGACATGAGACAAAAAGCGCAAGAATCAGTATTGAAAATGGCTTTAGATAAACAACGCGAATCTGAAATGGAGAATTTGATTAAAGCTCGCGGTTTTGCTGATGCGTTGGTTTTTGTCAGAGAAAATTCCGTTAGTGCTGTTGTTAAAACTCCAACGCTTTCACGAGAAGAAGTTATTCAAGTTGCTGACGCCATTAGCCGCGTTACAGGGGTTAAACCGGAGGATATTACAATTAGCGCTAAACCATAATAAAAGCTTAAAGTGAGGAAAATATACTTAGATTTTGAAGACGGCTTTGTTTTTTATAGGACTGAACAGGCAATACTAGGAATGTTAGGTATAATTTGTCTCCAAATTGTAAAATTGGAAGAAGTTTGGTATACTGGAAGAGTTATAAAACTGTTAGCATCAGTAATATATTGTTGGGATAGGTTAAGCAAGGGGAGGGTTGGTTTTGGAGAAACGCGAGAGAATTGAACGAACGGAACATAACGATGTCGGTTCAATCCGTATAGCTGATGAAGTCGTTGGTATTGTTGCCGGATTGGCAGCGACCGAAGTAACCGGTGTCGCAGGAATGAGTGCTGGCTTGGTAGGCGGCATTGCAGAAATGCTTGGTAAAAAGAACTTATCTAAAGGTGTTAAGGTAGAAGTCGGCGAAAGAGAAGCTGCTGTTGACTTATATATTATCGTTGAATATGGGGTGCGCATCCCGGACGTAGCTCTTCGCGTTCAAGAGAACGTTAAGCGGGCAATTGAGTCAATGACCGGTCTTGATGTTGTTGAAGTCAACATTCATATCCAAGGTGTCGGATTCGGCCAGGATGGTGAAGAAAAAGATATTCGCGTTCGCTAGAAAGGAGTTAACATGGGGATATTTGACAGAGTTATACTCACAATATATACTTTTGTACTTGCTTTTTTGTCGTTAGGCGTAGTTTTAATGGGACTTCGCCTTATTCCTTTGGAATTGGTGTGGACAAGCTTGTATTACATTTATGGACAATGGGAAGCCGCCCTGGCAGGAGCGCTTTTTTTATTAATAAGTGTTCGGTTGCTTTTGGCAGGATCCCGCTCCCGTGTTGCTAAGGATACGTTAGTGCATCATAATCCTATGGGAGATGTGCATATTTCAATTGATGCTATTGAGAATCTTGTTTCTAAAGCTGTTCGTCATGCGAAAGGCGTACGGGGAGTGAAAGTGAGTGTAGGACAATCACCGCAAGGGCTTACGGTAGATGTGAAAGCAATTGTCAGCCCCGAAAGCAATGTTCCTGCTGTTACCGCAGAAGTGCAGCAACGCATCCATGAGCATATTAAACATACGATTGGTGTAGAAATAGTAGATGTGAAAATTTTAGTAGAGAATATCTCTAATGATTTTAAGACAAAACATCGCGTAGAATAGAGAGAGGTGGCACTATGAATAACCAACTCTTAATGGAAATTTGGCAGCACCATGGTGGAAAATTAATGGGGGCAGCATTTGGCTTTGTTTTTGGAATTTTGGTGCTACACTTTGGGTTCTTTAAAACGGTATTTATACTATTTTGTGTTGGAGCCGGCTATATAGTTGGTAAACGAATTGACGAAAAAGAAGATATTATGGATATTTTGGATAAACTATTACCGCCAAGTTACCACCGGTAACAGAAAGAGGGATTTATGAGTCGTAGAAAAGCTCGAGAAATGGCCGTCCAAGCTTTATTTCAGTTGGATTTTAATCAGGTTAATACTGAGACAGCTATGGAAGCAGTTATGAATGAACGCGCTGAGATCAGTGATAGTGCCAAGCAATATGCGCAAATACTTGTTAAGGGAACACAGCAGTGTCTTGAACAGATTGATGCTATTATTTCATTAGCTTCCACCGAATGGAAATTGGATCGAATGGCGGCGGTCGATCGAAATATTGCCCGTGTTGCTATCTATGAAATGAAATTTGGTGAGGAGCAATTACCGCCTAATGTGGCCATTAACGAGGCGGTTGAAGTGGCGAAAACCTTTGGAACAGAAGATTCTAGCCGCTTTATCAATGGCATTCTTGGTTCACTAGTTAAGAAAAAGAGTGAATGATGAAGTACTACTTAGGAATAGATACTAGCTGCTATACTACTTCGGTAGCAGTGCTAGATCAATATGGCAATTTGACCGCTGATTGCCGTAAATTATTGACTGTCAAACTTGGGGGCAGAGGCCTTTCACAGTCAGAAATGGTTTTCCAGCATACACGAAATTTACCGGGACTACTAGAACAGGCTTTTAGCAAATTACCTGCTGCTTACCAAATTTCCCGCATTGGAGTATCAGCCCAACCACGACCGGCGACTGATTCTTATATGCCGGCCTTTTTAGTTGGTTATGGTTATGCCCGTGCACTTGGAGCAGCGTTGAAATCGGCTGTATACCCAACTAGCCATCAAGAAAACCATATCTATGCCGGACTTTGGTCTGCGGCCGGTCCATTAGGTGATGATTTTCTAGCGTTACATTTGTCGGGGGGAACAACCGAGGTGGTTCAGGTTTGTAATAACAATACAAAACCACAAATAACGCTTTTAGGTGGAAGCTCTGATTTGCACGCAGGGCAATTCGTTGACCGTATCGGAGTGTCTTTGGGTCTTCCGTTTCCAGCCGGCCCCCATTTAGAGAAACTTGCTCATTCAGGCAGAGGACAAGCAATTACACTACCAGTTGCAGTAGCGGGCCTCGAAGTTAGTTTTTCCGGACCCGAATCTCATGCGCAGCGACTCATTGCTAAAGGCGCAGAAGGAGCAGCAATAGCTGCAGGAGTTGAACAGTGTATTGCTGATTCTATTGTTCAACTAATTGGACAAGCAGTTGCTGTAACTCATTTGCAACAGGTGCTCATCGTAGGCGGCGTAACGGCCAATTTATTTCTTCGGCATTACGTTCAAGAGCAATTATGCAAAAAACAAATTCAACTATATATTCCCCAACCAGCCTATAGCTCGGACAATGCAGTGGGAGCGGCATATTTTGCCTGGCAGCAGTAGCAGCTATACTAGTATTTGCATACTATATATAAATGCAAGTGCCGGAGGTGACTGTCTTGCTGCTGTATACCCTTCTTGGAGCAGTGATTGGAGTTATAGTTGGTCATATAGTGCCACCGGGATATGTTTTCTGGTTCGTGGTGGGCGCCATTAGCGGTTTCTTATCGCAACGCTACTTTGGTCGTAGATACTAGGGGCTTTTTTTACAGCCTCTGTTTTTTTTTGCTTATTTAGTATATCATTAGAATATAACTGTCAAATTAAGGTGAATTTATGCAGATTTTTTCCATAAGCGACGTTACCAGCTATATTAAACATGTTTTAGACAGAGACCGTACGCTAAATTCAATATATGTCCGTGGTGAAATATCTAACTTTAAACGGCATTATTCGGGGCATTGTTATTTTACATTAAAGGATAGCGATGCTACTATTAAGGTTGTTATGTTTCGCAGCAGGAGCCAGCTTTTGAAGTATGCCCCCCGTGATGGTATGAAAGTGGTTGTTGGCGGTAAAATTACCGTGTTTGAACGGGACGGTCAATATCAATTGTATGCTGATCACATGGTTCCTGAGGGAGTGGGTGAGCTTAGTTTAGCTTATGAGCAACTTAAAGAAAAATTAGCAGCTGAAGGACTTTTTGACGAGCTGCATAAAAAGCCTCTTCCGTTTATGCCGCGGGCGGTCGGAATTATTACATCACCTACAGGTGCTGCAATACGTGATATTATTACTGTTGCCAAACGACGTCATCCTGGCATATCATTAGTGTTGTTTCCTGTGCAGGTTCAAGGAATAGAAGCACCTGGCCAAATAGCTGATGCTATTCGGGCATTTAATGACTACGGTCAGGTTGATGTAATGATTGTAGGCCGAGGAGGCGGGTCCTTAGAAGAATTGTGGGCCTTCAACGATGAAAAGGTTGTTCGTGCAATCGCAGCTTCAACTATTCCTGTTGTATCAGCAATTGGTCATGAAACAGATTTTACGTTGTCCGACTTTGTTGCTGACCGGCGATCTGCAACACCTTCCCAAGCGGCAGAAATTGTTGTACCCGATATATATGAACTGGGCCGATACATACGGACTTTACAAGACCTAATCGCTACACACATGCAAGCAATTGTTAAAGATAAGCGGCAAATGGTATTGCAATATCGTCAAAGTGCCGCATTGCAGCGGCCAATGGACTTACTCACGGATAAACAACAGCAAGTAGATTCGTTTCTGCAACGCCTATGTCAGGTAATGGAGCAGCAAATAACCGCTAAGCAGCATAATTTCTCCATTCAGGCGGAAAAGCTGGCAATGCTTAACCCCCTTGCAGTATTAGCCAGAGGGTATAGTATAACGCGTACGAAAGATGGACAGATTGTCAGTGACTCCAGCCAGATTCTGAATGATCAAGAGATTGAAATATTTTTAGCAAAAGGGGCGCTCTGCGCTCGTGTTTGTTCAACTAAGGAGGCTTAATGGCCATGGCTGATAAAATAAATCACACTAATGGTAATAACGATGTATGTTTTGAAGAGGCTCTTGGTAAATTAGAATTAATTGTAAAACTCTTGGAAAAGGGAGAACTTAAATTAGAAGATTCTTTAGACAAGTTCGCCCAAGGCGTAGCATTATCTCAAATTTGTCTTGCCAAATTAACGGTAGCGGAAAAGAAAATAGATAAGATATTGCAAAAAGAGCAGGGAATATTTGTTGAGAAGCCGCTGCTTTTTACTGAGGAGAATAGCTAATGTTAAAACAGTACTGTCTGGAAAAAGCAGCACTTATAGATTGCGCTTTGGATAAATTAATGCCTTCGGGACATACTCACGGACAAGTGTTATTTGATTCCATGCGTTACAGTCTCTTTGCCGGCGGCAAGCGTCTTCGGCCTATCTTATTAATGGCTGCTGCTGATGCGGTAGGAGGAGTAGGTAGTAATTATCTCCATGCTGCCTGTAGTCTGGAAATAATTCATACCTATTCCTTAATTCATGACGATCTGCCGGCGATGGATGATGATGACTACCGCAGAGGAAAACCAACCAATCATATTATTTATGGCGAGGGTATGGCCATTTTGGCTGGCGATGCATTATTAACGGCAGCATTTGAAGTTTGCTTATCTCAGCCAGACGTTCAGTCAGACATTTTGCTGGATGTTGCTAAAGAAATAGCGATAGCTGCCGGTGCAATCGGCATGGTAGGCGGTCAAGCGGTGGACTTATCGTCTGAAGGAAAAACGTTAGATGCGGCGACATTACAATACATGCACCAAGCCAAAACCGGCGCATTGTTCCGGGCTGCGCTGCGTTCAGGCGCAAAATTAGCAGGTGCATCAGCTACTCAAATTGCACAGTTAACAGTATACGCGGAACAATTTGGTCTCGCCTTTCAAATTACCGATGATATATTGGATGTTATTGGCAGTCAGGACAAAATTGGTAAGCCAGTAGGTAGTGATATACGCAACCAAAAAGCTACATATGTGACACTATATTCATTAGAGGGCGCAAATGATATGGCCCGGCAAGCTGTGGACCAAGCTTTGGCTAGTCTGCAGGATTTTGGTTCAGAAGCAGATATACTAAGGAATTTAGTACAGTACTTGCTTACTCGGGACAGTTGAGGTGTATCTTCGTGGCAGAATTCTGGGCGGCTATTGGTAAAAATATTATTCTGATGACTGCATTCACAGCTTGGGCTACCGCACAAGTATTAAAGACAATCACAGCCTTTTGGAAATATGAAAAATTTAAAGCAGAACGTTTAATCGGCGCCGGTGGAATGCCAAGTTCACATACATCACTGGTAGTTAGCCTAGCATCAGCTATTGGCTTTCATGATGGCGTTGATTCTCCACTATTTGCTGTAGCCATTATCTTAGCCAGCATTGTTATGTATGATGCCGCAGGCGTCCGGCGAGCGGCCGGTAAACAGGCCAAGGTACTTAATAAGTTGGTGCAGGAATTAAAGGCCGAACACACGGTCCATGATACACGGCTCAAGGAATTACTGGGGCACACGCCGCTCGAAGTATTGGCAGGAGCGGTGCTCGGTTTTTTTATTGCCTATTTATTTAGTCTATATTATAAATAAGGTGTCAAGCTACAATGATGCTTTGTATTGGAAAAGAGGGGAGCCCATTTGGCTACAGAGCTGGAAAATATTGAGCAGCCGCAAGACTTAAAAAAATTATCCTTTTCTCAACTGGAGAAATTAGCTAGTGAGATACGGAATCTAATCATTCATACAATTGCTAAAAACGGTGGCCACTTAGCACCCAATTTGGGAGTCGTTGAACTTACTTTGGCTCTTCACAAAGTTTTTGATAGTCCCCAGGATAAATTTATTTGGGATGTAGGACATCAGTCTTATATTCATAAAATACTTACCGGACGACAGTCAAAGTTTGGGACTATTCGCCAGTTTAATGGGATCAGTGGCTTTCCGAAACGCAATGAAAGTCAGCATGATGCCTTTGGCACCGGGCATTCGAGCACATCGCTTTCAGCTGCGCTTGGCTTGGCTTTGGCCAGGGATTTATCAGGTCAGAAAAATCATGTTTTGGCTATTATTGGTGACGGTTCTCTTACCGGCGGACAAGCTTTTGAGGCGCTTAATCATGCTGGTCATTTGGGAACACGCATGACTGTCATTTTAAATGACAATGAAATGTCAATAGCCAAAAATGTGGGAGCTTTATCTGAATATTTGTCTAAAATGCGTACAACATCTACCTATTCTAAGGTTAAGCACGATATTGAATACCTGCTTCGTCGCATTCCGGCCATTGGGGATAGCGTTGCCAAAACTGCTGAAAGGGTCAAAGACAGTTTAAAATATTTGCTTGTACCTGGAGTGTTTTTTGAGGAATTAGGTTTTACCTATTTGGGGCCAATCGATGGACACAATATTGCTTCTCTGGTCGATGTGCTGCAACAGACAAAAAATATCGACGGGCCTGTTCTTATCCATGTTATTACGCAAAAAGGGAAAGGCTATAAACCGGCCGAATGCAATGCTGCGCAATTTCATGGAGTAGGCCCGTTTTGCGTTGAATCTGGGACAATAATAAAAAATAATAATGGTGCTCCAACCTATACTGCTATTTTCGGTGATATCTTAGTAGAGTTAGCCGCTAGCGATCCTAACATTGTTGCCATAACGGCCGCTATGCCTGAAGGAACAGGCTTGAAAAAATTTGCAACTCAATATCCTAATCGGTTCTGGGATGTGGGAATCGCTGAACAGCATGCTGTAACATTGGCGGCAGGTTTAGCGGCAGCAGGCAAAAAACCTGTGGTTGCGCTTTATTCAACATTTTTGCAGCGCGCGTACGACCAAGTTCTGCATGATGTCAGTCTACAAAAATTGCCGGTCATATTTGCACTGGATCGGGCAGGAATTGTTGGTGAGGATGGTCCTACTCATCATGGTGTATTTGATTTTTCCTATTTACGGCATATACCTAACATAATTGTTATGGCACCTAAAAATGAAGGTGAATTACGCAATATGATGGCGACTGCTGTCCAAGCTAATGCACCTGTTGTTATTCGTTATCCTCGTGGTAACGGGAGTGGTGCAGATATTAGCCAGGTACCGCAAATTCTGCCAATAGGCCAAGCAGAAGAATTGATTAATAAAGGCAATATCGCACTCTTTGCTATCGGAGCTATGGTAGAACCCTGTTTGAAAACTGCCCAATTGTTAGCCCAACAGGGGATATTTTGCCGAGTCATTAATGCCCGTTTTGTCAAACCGCTTGATGGAGAAATGATTCGTTATCTTGCGCGTGAAGTAGGTATCATTGTAACGGTTGAGGACAATTGCCTGACTGGTGGATTTGGTTCGGCTGTGCTAGAGTATATTAATACAAATAATCTTAACTGGGTAAAGGTACTTCGAATTGGCTGGCCTGATCAATTTATCGAACAAGGCTCCCGTAGTGAATTGTTGGATAAATATCATATGACGGCAGAGGGAATTGCTGAGTCTGTAAAAGCCTTTAACCAGCAGTTTGGAGCACGATAATGAAAGAACGATTGGATGTTTTGCTTGTTAACCGTGGTCTTGTTGCAAGCCGTGAGCGGGCTAAGGCCAGCATAATGGCTGGACTTGTTTACGTTGACAATCAAAAAATTGATAAATCCGGTACACTTGTGCCGGTAACAGCAGATATTATCGTCCGAGGTGACAGTATTGGGTATGTGAGCCGTGGTGGTTTAAAGCTCAAAAAGGCGCTTTCTGCTTTTTCCATTGATTTGCAGGGTAAAGTTATGGCCGATATTGGCGCGTCAACAGGAGGGTTTACTGACTGTGCTTTGCAGAATGGGGCTAAACGGGTTTATGCCATTGATGTCGGTTATGGTCAGTTAGCATGGTCATTGCGTACAGATGAACGTGTCATTAATATGGAAAGAACAAATATCCGCAACGTAACCTTGGAAACTTTGGGTGAGTTGTTGGATTTTGCTTCTATTGACGTAGCGTTTATTTCCTTGGCCAAAGTATTGCCAGTAGTAAAAAAACTGCTTGCACCACAAGGTACAGCAGTTGCTCTTATTAAGCCTCAGTTTGAAGCTGGCCGAGAAAAGGTCGGTAAAAAGGGCGTAGTTAAAGATCCGGTTGTACATAAGGCTGTGATTAGAAAGGTTTTGGATGAGGCAAAAGAACTTGGACTCTACCCCATTAACCTCACTTACTCACCAGTCAAAGGACCGGAAGGTAATATCGAGTACTTAGTTCTATTGGCTAATCAAATGTGTGAAGAGCTGATATCCTATAACGAGATTGAGCAAGTGGTGGAGCAATCGCATTCTAAGCTTATTGGATAGGGGAGAACTGCTGTGCAAACAATCGGAATTTATCCTAACCCGAAGAAGGCAGCTGTTAGTACCGTTTTAAAGATGGTCATTGAGCATTGTGAGAAATATAATATAAAACTGCTAATACCGCAGGACGAAGCTGTTGAACTTCAGTATCCCGAATTAGCCTGTAACCGGAAAGAAATGTCCAATACTATTTCTTTGGCCCTTACATTAGGCGGAGATGGCACATTATTAAATGTTGCGAAAGAAGTTGCTTCAGCCGGTATCCCTGTATGCGGTATTAATCTGGGACAGCTTGGCTTTTTGACTCATATTGAAGTGTCGCACCTTCAAACTGGTCTAAATCAGTTGCTCGTTGGAGACTATCGTATCGAAGAGCGGCTTATGTTAGAAACTGTAATTAGCCGCAATAATAAGATGATTCAATTACCGCCGGCCTTGAATGATGTGGTTGTCGCCAAAGGTGGGTTTTCTCGTCTTATTCGCTTGAATCTATATATTGATAATCAATTTACGGAAGTCTATCCGGCAGATGGATTGATTATCGCTACCTCTACCGGCTCTACTGGTTATTCCTTATCTGCTGGTGGACCAATTATCAGTCCTAACTTAAAAGTCACAGTTATAACACCGATTTGTCCTCATTCGCTTAATTCGCGATCACTTATTATTTCGGAAGAGGAAGAAGTAAAGATTAGTTTTCAGGAGACAACTCATGATGATGTGGCTCTTACTGTTGATGGACAGAAGGTATACAGTTTGATAGCGGATGATATCATTTTAGTGCGCCGTTCACCTTTACGGGCACGGTTAGTACGTTTTTCAAAAAATGGTTTTTATGAAACGCTTCATAGCAAACTCCGGCGAGGCGACTAGTATGGAGTTTTCAGGAGCACTTAAAATGGTGCATCAATTGCTATTAATGCGATTACCTCAGGCGCGCTGTATTGTGGATGCAACTGCTGGCAATGGGAAAGACACTCTTTTTTTAGCCACCCATTCAGTAACTGGAGCTCGAATATGGGCATTTGATATACAAGAGCAGGCTATTATCAATTCCAAACAATTGCTGCTGGACAATCATTGTCATAATAAAGTAGAGTATATCTTAGATAGCCATTGTAATATGGATCTGTATATTTCAGGCCAAGTAGATATTGTGACTTTTAACCTCGGTTATTTGCCAGGAGGGAATCATAATATAACCACTACCGGACAGACAACAGTCCAGGCACTGAATAAGAGTATCCAACTATTGCGTGTGAATGGTATTATTACAGTAGTGGCATATCCAGGGTATGCGACGGGCAAAGAGGAAAATAATCAAGTTCTCAAATACGTAAGCAGTTTACCACAGTCTGTTTTTAATGTGGGTTGCTGGCAAATGCTTAACCAAGCGAATGAACCGCCTGTTTTATACATAGTGGAAAAAAAGAGGGGTGAAGTGCGTGAAGGCTTTGCGTCACGCGAAGATTAAAGAGTTAGTAGAACACCATGTAGTAGAAACGCAGGAAGAACTAGCTGAAGCACTTCGTAAAGACGGAATAGAAGTGACACAAGCCACCGTTTCACGTGATATTAAAGAATTAATGCTAATTAAAGTCCCTACAGGCGAGGGGCGTTATCGGTATGCTGCCCCTCCTGAACAAAATCTCATCTTTTCCCAATCACGGATGGAACGAATCTTTCAAGATTCAATCGTTGGCATGGACTATAGCCAGAACATAGTTGTCCTGCGTACTTTGCCCGGTGCAGCCAATGCTGTAGCGTCAACAATTGACCATGTACGGTGGCCTGAAATTATGGGTACTGTCGCAGGCGATGATACGATTTTTATTGTTGTAAAGCCACCGGAGGCAGCTCCTCAAGTGATGGCTAAATTTCATCGGTTATTGCAATAGTTCGGCTGATTTTAAAGGAGAAAATTTGTCATGCTAAAGTCATTACAAGTTGTCAACTTTGCGCTGATTGAGCAGGTAAGAATTGAATTTGTTGCCGGGCTCAATATTTTGACAGGTGAAACAGGAGCAGGTAAATCTATTCTAATTGATGCCATAAACATTGTTCTTGGCGGCAGAGCATCAGTCGATGCTATTCGTACTGGCTGTGATTTCTTTCGTGTTGAAGTTGTTTTCGACATTAGTGATAATACAGCTGTAAAAACAATGCTGGAAAAACAAAGCATAATCGTAGAGGAAGACACGCTCATCATCAGCCGGCGAGTAACGAGAAGCGGTAAAAATACTATTATTATAAATGGCTGTCAGGCCCCGTTGATGGTACTTAGACAGCTTGGCGAATTGCTGGTCGACATGCATGGACAACATGAGAATCAAGCTTTGCTTCGATCTGGTTCCCATATGGCACTTCTGGATGCTTTTGATAGCCGTATTGGAAGTGAACTTAATCAATATCGACAGACTTACCAACAATGGCTGCGTACGACAGAGGAACTTACCCGTCTAAGTCAACGATCCCGTGAACGAGAGCAACGCATTGATATGCTTACCTGGCAAACTCAGGAAATAGCAGCAGCTACCCTTAAAGCAGGAGAAGAGGAACAACTGGAAGCTGAAGTCAGTGTCTTGGCAAATGCTGAAAAAATTGCTAAAGCCGCCCAACATGCCCATGCACTGTTAAATCAAGGTGTTAAAGGCAGTTTAGGAATAATCACTGCACTGGTTGAGGTTAAAAAAGAATTAGAAACAGTTGTTCGTTATGATTCCAGATTAAGTGGCTCATTACTCATGATAAAAGAAGCTTTTTACCAGTTGGATGAAGTTGCCATGGAGATTAGCAGCTATTGTGATGCTTTTGATTTCAATCCTAATCGACTGTCTAAATTACAAGATCGGCTAGATATTATATACAAGCTGAAGAAAAAATATGGTGCATCGATTGAAGAAATATTGACTTACTATAATCAAGCTGTTAGTGAATTGACATTGATAGACAATGCCAGTGAAAAAATAGCTGAACTTGAAAAGCTTAAAGTAAAGCAACAAGAGCGATTGCGAATTTCATCAGATGAGCTTGATCGTTTGCGATGCGAGTCAAGTGTAAAGTTATCAAAGGAAATTTGTCATCATCTGACTGATTTGGGGATTCCTAATGCACAGTTGATTTTTGAAGTCACCAGGACTAATGAATATACCGTTTCAGGTAATAATCAGGTAGTAATGCTGTTCTCTGCCAATCTTGGCGAAGAACTTAAAGCACTGCATAAAATTGCCTCAGGCGGTGAACTGTCGCGAGTAGCCTTAGCGATAAAGACAGTTTGTGCCAATCGCGATGATGTGGGAGTCATGATCTTTGACGAAATTGATGCTGGTATTGGGGGACAAACTGCACAAATGGTTGCTGAAAAAGTGGCATTAGTGGCCTGCAATAAGCAAGTATTATGTATTACACATTTACCGCAAATGGCATGCATGGCTGATGGTCACTATTACATTACAAAAATGACAGAAGGCGACCGCACTTACACTACAGTTCGTGAGTTGGATCCAAATCAGCAAATTTTGGAAATCACTCGTATGATTACGGGAGAAAATACTACGGCACTTGCATTAGAAAATACTTCTCAATTAGTCGCAATGGCAAAAAAGAAAAAAGAAATATGGAAAAATAAAGCGCAAGCGTGAGCTTGCGCTTTATTTTTGCGCTAAATCAGCTTTATTGGCCTCATGTGACAATCTATGCTAATAATTCCGGAATAATCCGCTTTTTTTTCGGGAATCTTTAATTTATGATCAAAAAATCTCTAAACAAAAAGGGGTTTAATACGCGAACAGGGGAGTGATGGCACAAATATGAAAGGCATTTGCCGGCGATCAATAATAGGCCTATTCATTGCAGCTCTCATCGTTGCCTTTGCTTTTTCTCCACAATTTCGTCATATTTACGGCCTTCCTCCGCACATGCGTGTAATTGAGGGCGAAACAGCATTGTTTACAGTGAATTTTCCACTTACTGTTACCGTAAATCATGGAACGAATGAAGCCGTTCGCCTGCAATCGCCACTTTCCGTTTTTTCATTCTCTCGTCCTGTCTCATTAGAGTCGGTAAACCGTGGTAAAGCTACCGTGGATTTCAAACTATTGGGCTTGATTCCAGTGCGAAGTGTTGAAGTAGACGTTCTGCCATCACTTAAGATTGTGCCTGGAGGGCATTCAATCGGAGTCGTACTTCATTCTCAAGGAGTAATTGTAGTAGGTATTTCTCCAATCTTAAATACCCATGACCAATATGTAACTCCGGCAAAGGATGCAGGAATGGTTGTAGGGGATGTCATGCTCAGCATTAATGGTAACCCTGTCCAAAGTGACGCTCAAGTAGCAGAAGTGATTGACAATAGCGGAAAAAGCAATCAACCTATTGATGTATTGATTAAGCGAGGTGATGATCGCCTGCATGTCAGTTTAACTCCTGTTATGTGCAAAGACACTAAGCGATATCGAATCGGCTTATTTGTTCGTGATAGTGCCGCCGGTGTTGGCACGTTAACTTTTTATGAACCTCAGTCACACAATTATGGCGCATTAGGACATGTAATTACTGATAGTGATACCAATCAACCAATTGACTGTAATCAAGGGAAAATTGTACTGGCAACTGTGTCAGGTATTCAACACGGTAAGCGAGGTCAGCCGGGTGAAAAAATCGGGGTCTTTATTGAAGAAAGTCAGTTACTTGGAGATATTCAAAAAAATACTCCTTTTGGAATTTATGGAAACTTAAATACACTAGTTGAAAATGAATTATATCCCGAAGCTTTGCCAGTGGCATCCATGAGTCAGGTTCAAACTGGAGCGGCGGAAATACTTACCGTCGTAGATGGACAGAAGATTGAGAGTTTTTCTATTGAAATTCAAAAAGTTAATTATCAAGAGGCACCGGAAGGAAAAGGCTTGGTAATAAAAGTTACTGATTCCCGTTTACTTGATAAGACAGGTGGAATTGTACAGGGAATGAGCGGAAGTCCAATTATTCAGAATGGACGTGTTATTGGAGCTGTCACTCATGTTTTTGTTCATGATCCAACCCGTGGTTATGGTTGTTTTATTGACTGGATGTTAATGGAAAGCGGGCTTATTCCTCCTAAGAATAAACAGACGGCCTATAAATTATTTAGTTATACCGGCACACCGTTACTAGCTTCTTAAAATTCATTGAAAAACAAAAAAGATCATTATTTTCCTTTAGCTGAGGCTATGTGTGGAATTAATGATCTTTTTTGAATAATTATGTTAAAATGAATCATCTAACAAATTAATTATAGAAAGAGAAGAAATTTGGATTTTTTTCCAATAAAGGAAGGAATTGACGTAACTTTGTCGAAATTGTAAAATGTAAAACGATGCAGGGAGGATGTTCAAGTGCTCAAAGAACGAATCAAAGTGGCGTTTGCGGACGATAACAAAGAATTTTCCGAAATTATGAATGAGTATCTCAGCCAGCAGCCTGACATTGAAGTAGTGGGAGTTGCCTATAATGGTGAACAAATTTTATCTATTATTGATGAAAAAAAGCCGGATGTGGTTATTCTTGATATTATTATGCCACATTTGGATGGCATTGGGGTATTAGAACGAATTAATATTACCGGCGGAAAGCGTCCGAAGATTATTATGTTAACTGCTTTCGGACAGGAAACGATTACGCAGCGTGTTGTTGAATTGGGAGCAGACTATTATGTTCTAAAACCATTTAATATGGAAGTGCTTGTCAGTCGCATCCGTCAGCTTGCCGGTGTGATCACAACACAACGCCCGGCAGTAACCGCACAAGCAATTAAGGCTAAGTCGGTTGACGTTGAAGTGACTAATATTATACGTGAAATAGGTATACCCGCTCATATTAAAGGATACCAATACTTACGTGATGCTATTATGATGATTATTTCAGAAATTGAGTTACTTGGTGCAGTTACGAAAGTACTATACCCTATGATCGCTGAAAAATATTCTACTACACCTAGCCGCGTGGAGAGAGCTATTCGCCATGCCATCGAAGTTGCCTGGAATAGAGGAAATATTGATATGATTAACCGCTTATTTGGTTATACGGTTAAGCTGGAAAAAGGCAAGCCGACTAATTCCGAATTTATGGCGATGATTGCCGACAGACTACGCATGGAAATGCGGGCTTGAGAAATATTTTAAAGACGAGGCCACCTGGACAAGGTGGCCTTAATTTATTGTATTGATTATTTAGGCGTTATGTAAATAATCTAATAGGATATTTTGAGGATTAGCAGTACATATCAGATAAAAAATTTAAAACTTTGTTGACTTCCATGTAACCATTATTATACAATGAACGTAAAATAAATAGACCTCATCCTGTACAGGGTTAAGGTAGAGGTGCGGGCAACAGGAGTACTTTCAGGAAGAGTGGTATCGATGAACTGAAAGAAAAGGGTTGACTGCCGAAGTGCGAACTGATGCCGGTCTTTCGTACTGGTTTTACATCGAATAGGTGCTAAAACTGTCACTAAAGGTTTTTCTTTTGGTGGAGCGCTATCTCACTAGGATAAGGGAAATAGTAATATTTTCCATTATTATCCTTTATTTCTGCCTATATAAGGTAGTCGGTGAGATTAGCTCTACCGACTGCCTTATTTTAATTTTCGGAGGTGGCTGTGATGATTCGAGTATTGGTTTGTGGAGCTTATGGCAAAATGGGTAGAGAGGTCTTAAAGGCAGTACATACAGATGATCAATTAAGTATCGTTGGAGCAGTTGATGTCAAATCAGATTTTAGTGATGTAGGCGAATTGATTGGTGTAGGCAAAATCGGTGTAATTATCGGTAATGATTTGCAAACAATAATTAATGAGACAAAGCCACAGGTAATGGTTGATTTTACTAAGCCTGAGTCAGTTATGAGTAATATCCGGACTGCAATAAAAAATGGAGTATGCCCCGTAGTTGGGACTACCGGACTTTCCGAAGAAAATATCACTGAGGTTCGCGAGTTATGCAGTAAAAGCAGTGTTAATGCCATTATTTCACCTAATTTCTCTGTTGGTGCTATTTTGATGATGAAATTATCACAAGAAGCAGCTAAGTATTTCCCTCATGTGGAAATCATTGAACTTCATCATGATCAGAAACTGGATGCTCCTTCCGGAACTGCTTTACGTACAGCTGATCTGATTGCACAGAATCGGGGGATTTTGCACCAGGGGCACCCTGATGAAGTGGAAAAGTTAGCAGGAGCCAGAGGAGCAAATCTCGCGGGAATACATATTCATAGTGTCCGCCTTCCTGGTTATGTGGCACACC
>Ga0366802_1025_pt2 | contig 21279 bp, 26 predicted proteins | sample BONcelN113001F13_FD_207032 | JGI IMG/M metagenome (GOLD analysis project Ga0366802, IMG submission 207032) | Enriched cells from coal bed in the Powder River Basin, Montana, United States - BONCAT cells N11 rep3 HSBNCT.N11.300.1.F13 ...
GCGGCTCCTAGCGGTCCGCTGACGCTAGAGACGGGTTGACAAGGCGTGTCTCGAGGTCACCGATGAACTGGTTGGTGACCCGAAGGTCATCGAAATCGGACTACGGGCTAACCTAGTTGACCCCTTCGCGGTCTACCTGCGCAATTAACGCGCGTCTAAACGCTTAGGGTGTCGCTCGGGATCAACATGGTTGGAGCGCTTGCGCGAAGGTCACGGATGTAGCTAAGTAGGCCGGTGGGCCAGAACTCTTCTGAAGGCGCTGGGTTGGTGACTTGAAAGCAGATGTCGACCGCCATGTCCATCCGCCGTTCGGTGAGCACGAGGTCGCGCACGGCGAGCGGCCCAAGTCGCTCCGTGGCGCGGATCATGGCCTGCTCAAGGCAAGCAAGCCGCATCGAAAGCCCGGCCAACGCAGGCTGGGCTGCCAGGAGTGTTTCGGCTGCCTTGATAGCTCTCTTGTCCCCAGTAAGGACGACAGGGCACCCACGACTCAGCGCGATTGCGCACAACTGGCTTTCACCGATGTCGAGATCAACCCCTGCCCTCGCTGCTGCGTCCTCAAAACCCGCCGCGACCTGCAGTTCGCGCGAAGTCGGCTCGAGAAGACCAGCCACGGAGCAATAGTCATTCAGGCGGGTCGTCGCCGCCGCCGGGTCGCTGGCCTTCTTGCCAAGTTGCTTGAGGGCCACATACCGCGAGGCCGCGATGAGCCCATTTCGCTCCGCGCACCCGTCAGCGCAGCCTGGGTGGTCAATAGCCGGGAGGAGGTTGTACGCAGCGAGCTTGATCAGGACATCCGTATCAAGGAGTAGTTCACACATCACCCTGCTCCCCGCGCATCACGGTCTGCAGGTATTCCTGACTGTCCAAAGACAAGGCAGACCAGTCAATCTCGCGCGTGGCTAGTTCGTTCACCCCATCTGCGACGGCCTGCTCTCCGGGCGGGATGATCTTGAGCGCTCCGAAGGCGCGGTCCCACTTCGCCGTGCTGTGTCCCGCGCACATCGCGAGCACTCCGGGGTCTATGCCTAACGACGGTCCACGCTCTATTGCTGCCTGGGCTAGTTGCGTGGCAGAGAAGTGATCTTGGTCCGTCAGCACGACTGGGCTTGGTTGTCCTGTAAGGAGCTCCAGCGCATATGCGTCGGCCTGGGTCTCCTCGTCGTCGTCGCCCGCTGGCCCTTGAAATGGCGCCTCGAAGTCGACGAGTGCGCCACCTTCAAGGTGCCCAAGCATGACGTGGCCAAGCTCGTGCGCGAGCGTGAAGGCCATGGGAGCTAGGTAGGACTCGTCTCGGGCCATGAGGATTACCGCGCGTTCCTGGATGCCGACCGACATCGCGTTCATCCGCTTTCGCTGAAGAGGGAAGAGGCGGAGATGCATCACGGGCACTCCGAGAGCCCACGCCGAGACAAGCAGGCTTTGGGCGCCCACGACGGGCCACGTGCGCAGGATGGAGTCACGTAACTCAAGCGCGGAGTAGCGGTTCGGGCTTGCGGGGGCCGCTCCCAGCAGGAGAACCCGTGCAACCGCGAAGCCGAATGATGAGAGAGCGCCCTCCTCGCCTGGATCTTGAGCGTTGAGGCGCTTGTACTTCGTCTCGTCGCGCCAAACGAATTGCGCCTCGCCATCAAGCAAGGCCTGCGGAGCAAGTCCGAGGCGCCGAGCGACGGTAAACGTGAGTTCGGCCGATGCTGAGAGGGAACCTTCAGCATCCGAGCTCCACCACTGCGGCCAGACCGCGTCGACGGCCGCGTTGGCTATACCGGCACGCCGGAGTTCCACGCGGAGGGCAGAAGATGACAGAACCATCAGTGACCTCCCAAGTCGCCGTCGACACACGCATCCAGATGGCACCGCACTTGCGATGCTGAAGGTTATTATCCGGGCGTGGACCCAAGATTCAGTGCTGATTCGACGATCCAACTGCCCCAGATGTTCTGCTGGACCAAGTTCGGCACGGAGGCTGGCGAGGTAGCTTCCTCGATTCTTCGGCGGAAGGAGTGGGAGCGCCAGTCCGGCGACGGCCTCTTTCTGTGGGGGATCGGTAACGCCATTGGCCCTTCGCTGGAGGAGTTGCTCGGCCTTACAGACGACCCGAAGGTCGTCTTCACCCCGATGCTGTCTCAACCGGCCGCGAGGGACGTTTCGCCCTCAAGAGTTGCGATTTGGCGGCGTGGTCGCGGACTTGACGGTGAGTCCTTCGATATCCCACGACACGCAAGGGTCACAAGTCGGGTCGGCTCCGGAAACCGGCCCCACTACGCCCTAGTCTGCCGCCGAGAAGCTCCCATTACTGACGAACCGTCTTCGAGGTCATTCACGGCGTCAAGCGTCTGGAATCTCCGCTCTGGAGCGCCAGTCGGCTCTTCCCAAGTGACCTCAGTCGTTACGAGAGCTGGTGCCGGCTCAATCGAGACCGGGGCGAGATACCGAGTCGCATTCATCGCCGATCTAGTTGCCCCCTACCTCGTAAGGCTCACTGAGCACGCGGTCGCCTGACCGGCATGGGGCATTGCACGCTTGGCCACTCCCCGTTCGGCCAAGCGCGTCTCCGCCTCGCCAAGTTGGATCGACGGACGGGCCCAAACGGTGCTGCAACCGCAGTCATTTGCTGCGGTGAGTTAGTGCCATCTCGCTAGATGCTCGGCTGCCTCCAGGTAGGTGATAGAGCTACTCGCGACGGAGATGACCAGGTCGTAAGCGTCGTCGTCGGGTGCTTCGAGCTCGATGTTGTTGAGTCCATAGAACACGACGGTCGCGAGCCAGCCGATGCGCTTGTTGCCGTCGATCAGGGCGTGGTTCTGGACCAGTGACTCCAGAAGCACTGCGGCCTTCCGGTCGATCTCGGGGTAGGCGTCTAGGCCGAACACCGTGGCCTGGGGCCGGTGCACGGCCGAGTCGAGCAACCCGACGTCCCGGATCGGGCCAACCTGGAGGTCGTCGATGAGCGCCAGGACGTCTTCGAGCGTGAGGTACTCGATCACTGGCCGAGGCGGTCCAGCAGGTCGGCGTACCGCTCTCGGGCGCCGGCGGAGAGGGTGCGGATCTTGTCTTGTCGGAGTCGACGCGACGCGGCCTCGTGGATGGCACGAACGGTGGCTTCCTGCTTGCTCACGCCGTCAGCTTCAGCCAGCAGGGCGAGGGCGTGCTCATCGTCCGGAGTCAGTCGTAACGTCATCGCCATGACCCCAATGATACCAACCTGGTATCGAGTCGTTTGAGCCCGCAGGAGAGGAGAGGAGTTGCGCCCAGGACGTCTTGGGGGCAGCGCGCGACCGATCCGCTTGGATCACGTCGAAGCGCACCACCCGATCTGCGGAGCACCGCACCCGACGCACCAGGCGAGGGCAAATCTGTCTCGTGCCCACGATTTGACGACTCCGATGCATGCCAGAGGTGTGTGCCACTTGGGATGTGCCAGTTCTGAGTCTTTGTAAGCGGGATGTAGCCAGTCGGAGCTGAGCTGCCGATCCTAGGTGTCGAAGCAGGGCTAGTGGACTTCGCAGGCGGATCAGGGACTCTGGTTGGTGGTTCGTAGCCAGACGTCGGCGAGGCGACGGACGGCCGGTTCCAGTGTGGGCAGATCGCGTCGGTAGATCCGCCCCTGAGCAAGTCGAGTCGCGAACGTCTCGAGGAGGGTCGCCCACTCCTCGGCGCTGCGAGGTTCCGTGGGCACCAGGACCTCAATCGAACGAGTCACGGGCTTCTCCACCTCAACGGTGCGAGTGACGACGCGAACCTCTCCTTGCTGGTCGCGGTTGGCCCGGCGAGACTCCCAGGCTCGATGCCGACACGACGATGAGCACCACAACGGAACGCGGCCGCGTGCAGGCACCTCAACGGACCGGCCACACCACCCGCAGACGACCGTCTGGCCAGGACGGCGAGGGAGCCGCCGCGAAGTGTTCCCGGGAGCTGCGCTGTCGTCGGACATGGCTAGCACCTCCATTCGTGCCAACGAGTTTACGTCTGACCCGGATGCATGAGGTCTGTGGCACTTCGGTGTTGAGCTGGCGACGGTGCGAGCCCGGTGTGCTTCTTGTGCCAACGACTTCCTCGAGCCGGCAATGCACATTGTGTGTTCGGTTCAAAGGGGTGTTCGGAGGGACGTTGAGGGCGAGGAGCGAGAGAAGGCTCGGAGGGGCGAGAGGAGTCGGCGCGGGGTGATGGCGAGGACGGGTGCTGGGCTGTGGGTGCGGGCTGTCCGGTCGGGAGGTGGCAGCGGGGAGATGCGGGTGCGACGTTCCCTTCCACCGTCGCGGAGCGACCTCAACGCATGGATCGCCTGGGTCCCCGGGATTCGTGCCAACGACTTTATGAGCTCCCCGATTTGCACCGGGTGTATGGCAGATCTCGGCCGTCCAACGCCGGTGCAGTTCCCGGTTGATGCTTGGGCAACTTGTCGGCCGGAGACTGTTCGAAGCAGTTCGGTGGTGCAGTAGGTGTGTTGCCGAAAGAGAGCTAGGAAGAGAATCGGCGGCTTGCGTCGGAGAGCAATAGGCGAGGTGAAGGACGGTAGAGGCGAAGGGTGAAGGTAGCCGGAGTCGGGCGTTGAGAGCTGCCGGGTCGTAGGGTCACGCTCGTGCGCCGGAGCAGACTGCGGAGGCTCCCCCCTCTGCGGGCCTCGCCCATGCTCTCCTTGAGCCGGCCGGCCCGGCCAGCCGGGGTCACCGAAGCCAGTTGCCTATCCGCTGCCAGTCGACCACCCTGAACCAGGTCAGGACGGCCGCGAGCAGGCAGAAGACCGCCCCGCTGCCGAACAGGATGTAGATGGCGACGTCATTCAGATCATCGACGGCCTTCGCGTGGTCAGGGTCGAGCGGGTCGTAGACCACTGCAACCGTGTCACCGGGCCGCAGGTCGGGGGTGCGGTACTTGATGTCCGTGGTCCTGGTTGGACCATCGGGCATTGGCCATTCGACGCTTGTCGAGGCATCGCCGACCACGACCACGCGCGCGGAGACTTCGATGCCGCCGTCTCGCAGTGCAGCGTCCGACTGCCATTGCATGAGTCCGCCGGCTGCAAACCCGAGTGCCATGAGCACCGCGATAACGCTGCTTGGCCCACGGCCGTCAATCCACCGCTTGAATCGCGAGCCCCACCCTGGCGTTGACGTCCGCGGCGTGCCGTCGGCATCTAGCTTGTTGGGATCCCGCAGGACCCACCACTTACGAATGGCGGACGCCGCGACAGTCGCGCCGATCCCAACCGCGACGAACCCAAGAAAGAACCAAAACGAGTCCACCCATTCGGCGCTGAGGTCTGGGAAGAGGACCGCCGCCAGGGCAGCCACACCGACAAGGTAGGCACCGCCTCCGATGGCGCCCCACGTTCGCCGGCGTGGGGACCTGGCGGCGGCCGTGAGCCACTCACTCCGCGTTGCCCGCCGAGTAAGGGCGGCCCCGGACCCTTCGGATGTCACCCTGATCGTGTCCCGCTCGGTCGCCAGATCACGTTCACCGATCAGGTGCGCGCGCACCGCGTCCGGCAATCCCAGCGCTTGGAGGAGTGGGGGGAGGACGCTCGCAGCAGATCCCCTGGTAGCCAAGGCCCGACCCAAGTCATCGGCGTGGACGAGCGGCCAACCCAGCTCCAGGAATGGCGTCACACCAGCGTCGGTCGGCGAGATCAGGTCAAGGGCCAGCGCGCCGATTTCGCCTGTGGGCAGCCGATCCGAGGCGACCAGCGCACCGGGCGCTCCGAACTCCCATTCGGCCGTCACGTCACCGTCGTCAAGCAGCCACAGCCGCAACATGTTTCCCCGCACGAAAAAGCCGAGCGTGGGTCCGTACTCACCGGAGTCGAGGACTGCCAGTGCCGCCTGCGGCGTGTCGTCCAGAATCAGCGTCCAGCCAGCCCGAATCACTGCTGCCACTGGGTCCCCCAGCACGGCCGCCAACAGACCCAAGTCCGCGGTAACGTCGCCGCGCACCACGGCAAGACCCCGACTCGGGCGAGGGTCGTCTGCCTCCCAAGGAAGCACCTCGGCATCGTCCAGGTCGAAGGGACTGCCTTCGCGTACCCCTCGCGTCGTCTCGCCATCGGCAAGGAACGCACGAGAGGCCACCGCTGCACTATCCAGCAGCACGGCCTCGGTCGACCATGAGGACCCAACCAGTTGCCCGTCGACTTCGGCCGCTCTCAGGAGCGCCCACCCGCCTGGGAGCCCCTCAATCCAGCCGGGGATGCCTCTATCCGATGCCCACGCGCTGACCGTTGCTTGCGGCGCATGAAGGAAGTAGGTGACCTGAAGCACGTCGCGCGTTCGGTTTCGCTGTGCCCATGCCATGCAGGAAGAATACGAGCGGAACGGTCGCGATCTGATCAGCGGCGGGATTGTCCGCGTTCGTTGCGGGCTTGGGGTGCCGAGGATCCGTTAGTCGAAGACCTGCGGTCCCGACCTCGCATCGTGTAGCGCTACGCGATACACTCGATTGGTGATCGTCAGCTTCCGGCACAAGGGCTTGGAGCGGCTGTATCTCGACGGTTCGAAGAAGGGCGTGCAGGCGGACCACGTGCCGAAGCTGCTGCGCATCATGTCGCTGCTCGATGTGGCCCAGGGTCCTGACGACCTCGCGATCCCGTCGTTCCGGACGCATCAGCTGAAGGGTGACCTCGCCGGCCACTGGTCGATCTGGGTGAACGGCAACTGGCGGATCACATTCAGATTCATCGATAGCGACGTCGAACTCGTCGACTATCAGGACTATCACTGAGGAAGGAGAAGGACATGGTGATGAAGAACCCTGTGCACCCCGGCGAGATCCTGCGCGAGGACGTCCTTGCCGACCTCGGGTTGAGCGTGGGTGAGGCGGCATCCCGCCTGGGCATCTCCAGGGTGACGTTGAGCAGGGTCCTGCACGGTCACGCGCGGGTGAGTCCGAACCTGGCCGTCCGGCTGGAAGAGGCCGGCGCCGGCACCGCTCGTGCCTGGCTGGCGATGCAGTCGGCCCACGACCTCGCTGCCGAGCGCGCCGCCGGTTTGCCGACCGTGCGTCGCCTCGATCCGGTCGCGTAATCCCACCAGCCGATAACGCACGGAAGATGCACGGCGGCCGAACCAGTTAGGTGAGGCCCCCCGTTTGTGCTTGTGAAGGGCTCATTCGAAGAACCGCATTGGCTGGTTCAAGTCCAGTTAGGCCCACCAGATCTTCAGAAGGTCCGCGCACCCCAGTTCCCGCCGCCCTGACCAGGGCTTGTGCCTGTTTCGAGCTGGTCGAGTCAGCGGTGCCCCAGGCAGGCGCGGATCGGACGATCAAGCGCCCCGGCCGCCGTGCCCCGTCAAAGCCTGCAGAGGTCCGCCGTGACATCCGCGCCGGCTGCCCTTACTGTCCAGTGCCATGAGTGAACCCCTGTCGCTCTCGTCCGCGGCCACCTCCGGAGGCGACCGGATCCGTTGCCTCACGTTCAACGTGCTCAGTCCGGACAACCGGGACTGGGAACGACGCGAACCGCTGATCCGCGAGGCCCTGCGACATCTGGACGCCGACGTGATGGCGCTGCAGGAGGTCCGCATCGACCACGTGGAACAGCTCATAGGTCCCGGCTACGTCATCACCCCCTTCTCGGCGGTCAGCGACAACGGCGTCGGGGGCGTTCTGGCGACCCGGACGCCGCACCGGGTCCTCGAGGAGATCGACCAGCGCACCCCGGAGCACGGGGCCGACCTGCCGTGGTGCGCCACGCTCATCGTCGAGCTGGATCTGCCCTTCGGTCGCCTGGTCGTGGCCCACCACAAGCCGAACTGGCCGTTCCCGCTGGAAGTCGAGCGTGAGCAGCAGGCACTGCGGGCTGCTCTGGCGATCGAGCGGCACGCCGGTGAGGGACCAGCCGTCGTCCTGGGCGACTTCGACGCCACCCCTGATGCGGCGAGTGTCCAGTTCTGGCGCGGGCGACGTTCCCTGGACGGAGTCAGCGTCTGCTACCAGGACGCGTGGGAGACGCTCAGGCCCACCGACCCCGGCCTCACCTTCAGCGCGGAAAATCCCCTGGTGCAGGCCGGAGAGGTCGCGACCGCGGTCTCGCGCCGGATCGACTACGTGCTCGTCAGGGCCGGCCGTCACGGTGCGTTGCTGCAGGTCGTGCAGTGCGGCAGGTTCCTCGCCCAACCCGTGGATCGCGTCTGGGCCAGCGACCACTACGGAGTGGTGGCCGACCTCGCCGTACCCGCGCATCCCCCGGGCACGTGGGGAGCTTCCGCACTCGAATCGTGACCGCACGGAGACGGCTTTGCCGTCCGGACCCGCGTGACGAGGGGCGACCGGCCGGCGTCGGGTCGGCCACATAGGGTGGCGAAATGGCTCGCCTCATCGTGGTCTCCGGCTTGCCCGGAACGGGGAAGACAACCCTGTCGAGGGAACTCACCCGGCGCCTCGGCGCGACATACCTCCGGGTGGACGCGGTGGAGGTACCGCTGCTCAACTCCGGAGTCGACGTCGGTCCACTGGGCTACGAGGTGGTGCACACCCTCGCCCGGGAGAACCTCGTCCTCGGCCGCGACGTCGTCGTGGACGTCGTGAACCCGCTCCCGGTGACCCGCGCGTCCTGGTGGCAACTGGCCCGCGACACCAGCGCGGACTGCACCGTGCTGGAGTGTGTCCTGCCGGATCTCGCCGAGCACCGGCGCCGCATCGAGCAGCGCAGTCCCGACCTGGCCGGTTGGATCCTTCCCACCTGGCGCGACGTCGAGGAACGCGAGTACCTGCCGTGGCACGAGGAACGAGATGGTCCCCGGACGGTGATCGACACCACCGACTCCCGGCTGGCCCTGGAGGCCGCCCTGCTGGTGGTCGCCTCCGACTGAAGGTTCGCGGACACCCACCCCGAGGTGTTATGTATAACATAGTAAATGTGAGCGGGGCAGAGGAAGCCATCAGGGCATGGGTGCGGCTGGATGCCGCGTTCAACGCGGTCAACGCCGCCCTCGGCGCGCAGTTCGGCGTCACGGGGGCTCAGCTCGCGATGCTCCGGCTCGTGGACGAGTTCGGGGGGAACATCGCCCTCGCCGACCTGCGGGGGCGCCTGGCCCTCCACCCGGCGACGCTCGGCCAACTGCTCGCCAGGCTCGCAGACAAGGGCCTGGTAGAACTCACCCGGGACGCCGGCGATCAGCGACGTCGCGTCGTCCTCCTCACCGCGGACGGGCGGCGGCTGCTCGCCCAAGCGCCGCTGGTGGGCCCGGTCCGGCTGCGGCACTACCCACCGGAGGCGGAGACGACGGCGGTACTGGAACGTGGCTTCACCGCGGCGATCACGGCGTTCGGCCTCGACGACTACGTCGCAACCTCCGAAAGGACCCAGCAATGACCATCTCCCCGGCCTTCTCCGCCTTCCTCGAGCATGCTCCCGGTTTCCAGCAGCCGTGGCTGGCCATGGTGCAGCAGGTCGCGGACGCGTCCGCGCTCCCCACCGCCCTCGCCGCCCTGGATGCGGCCGGCGCATGAACCGCGCGCAGTACGGGGCCGCGCTGGCTGCCCTGCCCCTCGATGGGATCGCCGCCTACCTCAGCGCCAACAGCGGCCTGCCCGGGCCGCGGGCCAACCTGACGTTGCTGGACGCCGCCGGGGACGTGCTCCCGCGCGACCTCGCACTCGAGTTCACCGCGCGGCCCGACGAATACCTGGCCTGCTGCGGGACCGTGGCCGTGGGGCGCCTGATCGTGGAGGGTGACCGCGCGCTGACCGGCCGGCTCACCGAACTGGCGGCCGATCAGCGCTGGCGGGTGCGCGAAGCCACCGCGATCGCCGCACAGCGCATCGGGGACGCCGAACCGGCGTTGCTGCGTTCGCTTGTCGCTGTCTGGGTGACAGATCCCGATCCCCTGGTGGTGCGTGCCGGGATCGCGGCCATCTGCGAGCCGCGGTTGCTGGCCGAGCCCGCCACCGCGGCCGTCGCCGTTGCCGCGTGCCAGCAGGCCACCGCCGCCCTGCTGGCGACACCGGCGTCCCACCGCAGGGATGCCGGCGTCCGTACATTGCGGCAGGCACTCGGCTACTGCTGGTCGGTGGCCATGGCCGGTGATCCCGTCCTCGGCCTGCCCGCCTTCCGCGCCCTGGACACCACCGATCCCGACCTCGCGTGGATCGACAGGGAGAACCGCAAGAAGAAGCGGCTCGCGCCGTTCGCCGCGGAACTTGAGCCGGATCCACAGTTGGGCTAGGTAATTCGCGTCGCGGGGTTCACTCTTGGGGTGTGCCAGATGAGAACGAACAGGGATGGTCCGTCGAACGGCGTGCGTTCGTCGCGAACTGGCGGGACGGCGCCGCCGACAAGCGGGACGTCACGGCCGACTCCAGGGACGATGCTGCCAACGCAAGGGAGGCGGAGCTGGACGCCTGGGAGCGCGAGCTGAACCTGCGTGCCGCCGGACTGGGCATGGCCAGCGCGGCGCACGACGACCTGTCCGACACAGGGCTCGCCCGCGTGCGGGCCGAGGAACTCCGCACGTCGCTGCGCACGGTCCGCGAAGGCATCACGCTCGAGCGTGACGAGGCCGCGAAGCGGCGCCTCGCGGACGGCTCGCCGAGCCTGCTGGCGCTGGCCTTCGCTGACATCGCCGAGCAGCTGTACGGCTCGCGTTCGTTCGATGAGGTCCTCCAGCGCATCGCCGAGGTGGCGGTTGCGACCGTGGCAGGCTGCAGCTTCGCCAGCGTCACCCTGAAGGAAGAGGCGGGCTACCGCACGGCGGCCAGCACCGGTCCGGTCGCCAGTGCCGCCGACGAGGCCCAGTACCAGGCCGAGGAAGGTCCGACCCTGGACGCCGTCACCATCGCACTGGTCCCTGCTCCCTCGTTCCCCGACGATCGATGGCCGCGGCTGGCCACCCGTCCGGTCGAGGCCGGCGTCCAGTCCGCGGTGTCGTACCGGCTCGGCGCCGTCACAGAGGACGAGGACGGCTCGGGCAGCGGTTCCCTGACCACCTACGGGATTGCGCCGGAATCCTTCGACGACACCGCAGAGCAGATCGGGTTCATCCTTGCCGCCCACGCCTCCCTGGCTGCCCGGGCAGTGGGCGAGCGGGACAGCCTGGAGGCCCTGGGCAGCCAGCTGCAGGAAGCCCTGTTCTCCCGGGATGTCATCGGCCAGGCGAAGGGCATCCTGATGGAGCGGCTCCGGATCACCCCCGAGGACGCGTTCGACGTCCTCCGGAACTCCTCCCGACGGCTGAACGTGAAGCTGCGCGAGGTCGCCCGCAAGCTGGCAGAGACGGGCGGGGTGTGAGACGTCCCGGCCTACCCGACGGCTCCCGTCGGGCCCACCTGATGGGTGCGGGCCTGATCGCGATGGGGATCTGGCACTTCGTCGCTCCCAGTGGCTTCGACGCGATCATCCCCGACGAGATCCCCGTGGCGAAGAGGACGCTGACGTACGCGTCCGGCGTTGCGGAGGTCGCCATCGGTGCCGGCTTGCTGGTCCCACGGACGCGGCGGGTCTCGGCCCTGGCAGCGGCAGCGTTGTTCGTGGCCGTGTTCCCGGCCAACGTCAACACCGTCCGCGTGTTCCGGCACCGTCCGCCCGCCCACCGGATTGTTGCGGTCGCCCGGCTCCCGCTGCAGATTCCGATGATCATCTCCGCCTGGCGCGTGTTCCAGCGCTCAGCCTGACCGCTCCACCCGCGTGAGCCATTCCTCGAGCAGCACCCGCAGCACCTGCGGCTGTTCGTGGGGGAGTGCGTGGCCCGTGTCGTCGACGACCGCCAGCGAGGCATGCGGGTAGCTGTCGAGCAGTTCGACAGCCGCCGCGTACCCGACGGTCGCGTCCAGACGCCCGGCGATGACCGTCACCGGCCCGGCGTAGGGCGGACCCGGTCGGGGCGAGAGCTGCCACCGCTGTCCGATCCGCGCCGCTGCCACGGCGTCGACAAGTCCGGCCGAGGGGGCCACGTACCGCTGGTAGCGGTCGAGCATCTCCGCGTTCTGGAGCACGAAGTAGGACCGGAACTCCTCATCGCCCAGCTGGCCCGCGCCCGCGCTCGCGACCACGCTGCGCTGCGGGACATCGCGCGCGCCCGCCAGGAACGGGCACACGAGGGCCAGGCCCGCGACCCGCGGTGACGCCATCGCCTGGGCGTAGTAGCCGCCGACCGAGTGCCCCACCAGCAGGTAGTCGCCTCCGTCGGCAACCTCGTCGGCGAAAGCCAGCAGGACGCCGAGCACGTCGTCTGCGCTCTCGAGCGACTTCGCGGAACTGCGTCCCATTCCCGGCAGGTCGGGATAGATCCGCCGGAGCCCGGGGACCGCCTCGAAGGCCGGCTCGAAGCACGCCTCGGTCTCCCGGTGGTCCACTCCGGCGCCGTGCAGCACCAGCACTGGCCGCCCGGCTCCGTGCTCGACGTAGTGCATGCAGGACTTCTACCCCCTTGCCCGCGTCCTGCCCGGGTAAAGCGGTGGAGAACGCTGTCGCAACCATTCCACGGGCCGGGAAAGACGGTAATCTTCGGCTCACACGGTTCTGACATCGTTCGTCGTCGGTGCACGTGGGAGCGCTCCCAAGGCGTTCGTTGGTCAGGGGTCCCGAACCTGACCTGCACGAGAAGAGAGGCCAACGATGACCACCCTGCCGTTTCAGGACGCAGCCCTCAGCCCCGAGGAGCGCACCGAAGACCTGCTCTCCCGGCTGACGCTGGAGGAGAAGGCCGGCCAGCTCACGCAGTATTTCTATTTCGGCGACGGCGACCTCCCCGACGAGGCCGCGCTCGCAGCCATGCCCGAAGAAGCCCGTGACTTCGCCATGCAGCCGCGGAAGGTGGAGGAGGCGCTCGGCCACGGTGGCGCCGGCTCGCTGCTGTTCGTGGCCGACCCCGCCCTGCACAACCGGCTGCAGCGCAAGGCGGTCGAGGGCAGTCGCTGGGGTATCCCGCTGATCTTCGGCTTCGACGTGATCCACGGCTTCCGGACCATCATGCCGGTGCCGATCGCGATGGCCGCGTCCTGGGATCCCTCAACCGCAACCAACGCGCAGGCCGCGGCGGCCCGTGAGGCACGCGCCGTAGGCATCCACTGGACGTTCGCGCCGATGGTCGACATCGCCCGGGACCCCCGGTGGGGCCGGATCGTCGAGGGTGCCGGCGAGGACGCCGTCCTCGGGGCTGCCGTCGCGGCCGCACAGGTGCGCGGCTTCCAGGGTGAGGGTGGCGCCGAGAGCGTGGTTTCCGGGCCCAAGCACTTCGCCGGCTATGGCGCCGCGCGCGGCGGGCGCGACTACGAAGACTCCGAGATCTCCGATTCCGAGCTCCACAATGTGTACCTCAAGCCGTTCCGGGCGGCGATCGAGGCCGGAGCCGGCAACATCATGAGTGCCTACATGGATCTCAACGGTGTGCCCGCCAGCGGCAACCGGTGGCTCCTCACCGACATCCTGCGCGACGAGTTCGGCTTCGACGGCTGGGTGGTGAGCGACGCCAACGCGGTCCGTTCACTGGAGGCCCAGCACTTCGCCCGGGACCTCACCGACGCCGGTGCCCGCGCCCTCAACGCCGGCCTCGACATGGAGATGTGCATGTTCGACCCGGCCTACGGCCGGCTGCCGGAAGCCATCGCCGCCGGGCTCGTCAGCGAGGCGACCCTCGACCAGGCCGTCCGCCGGGTGCTGGTGGCCAAGTTCCGCCTGGGACTGTTCGAGCACCCCTTCGTCGAGGAGGACGCCACCGGGGCGGTCCTCGCCGATGCCGGTCATCGCGAGGTGGCCCGGGCGGCGGCGGAGAAGGTGCTCGTCCTGCTCAAGAACGAGGGCGGTCTCCTGCCGCTGACCAGCCAGCAGAACCTCGCCGTCATCGGGCAGCTCGCCGACTCACCGCGCGACACCCTCGGCCCGTGGGTGTTCGACCATGACGTCGACGAGACCGTCACGATCTTCGACGGCCTGCGCGCCCGTGCGGGAGACGGTACTACGGTGAACTACGCCCCTGGTGTCCGTGCGGGCGACAGGGTCTACGGGTCGATGTTCGACGCGATGGACCACGGGCTGCCCACCACGCCCGATGACTTTGACGACGACGCCGAGCTGGCGCGCGCGGTGGAGCTGGCCCGGACGTCGGACGTTGCCCTGGTCGTGATCGGCCAGAACCAGAACATGATCGGGGAGTTCGCCTCCAGCTCGACCCTTGACCTGCCGGGTCGCCAGCTCGAGCTGCTGCAGGCAGTGGTGGAGACCGGAACGCCGACGGTAGCCCTCGTCATGTCGGGCCGTCCGCTCGACCTGCGCTGGGCGCAGGCGCACGTGCCGGCCATCCTGCAGGTCTGGTATCCCGGCACCCGTGGCGGTGAGGCGGTGGCGGCCGCCGTGTTCGGTGACGTCGCGCCCGGGGGCAAGTTGCCCTTCACCTGGCCGCGGACCGTGGGCCAGGTGCCGATGATCTACAACCACTACCGCACCTTCCAGCCGGAGAACAACGACAAGCGCTACTGGGACGAAGAATCCACGCCGCTGTACGTGTTCGGCCACGGCCTGTCCTACGCGGAGTTCGGCTACGGCGACGTGCAGCTCGAGCCGTCCACGATCCGCGTGGGTGAGGCCACGACCGTTGCGGTGCAGGTCACCAACAACTCCGGGATCAACGCCGACGAGGTGGTGCAGCTGTACATCCACCAGCGCCACGGCGAGAGCACACGGCCCATCCGCGAGCTCAAGGGCTTCGAGCGCGTCACCCTGGCCGGCGGCGAGACCCGCACGGTGAGGTTCCGGCTCGGTGCCGAGGAGCTGCGCTACTGGAGCGCGGCCAGCCGCGGCTGGGTGCAGGATGCGACCGAGATCGACGTCTGGGTGGGCGGTTCCTCCGGTATCACCGAGGCAGTGAAGAGCACCGTCCTCACCGTCGAAGGCTGAGCGCCGGCGGTTGCCTCGCGGACCCGCAAGCCCGGTCGGGCACACCCGGCCGGGTCGCTACCCGGTGCCCCGGGGCAGGTGTTGGCGCACCCATCCGACCAGCGACGTGGGGGTCGTGGCCACGGCGGTCCGCTCGGCGGCGTGGTAGGCGTCACGGATGCCTTCGCTCATGCCGGCGATGCTGTCCACCGCCGCCTGGCTGAACCCTGCGTCGGCAAGGCCCCGGCGGACATCGGCGTCCGCGTCCCTGCTGTAGGTGACCGGCCAACCCGTCGCATCGGCGACGATGGCGGCCACCTGCGGGAAGGTGAGGTCCTCCGGTCCGCTCACGGCTTGCGCCACACGTCCCGTCCACGCGGTGGACAGCAGGCGGCCGCAGGCGACCGCGGCGACGTCGGTGGGTGCGACCCACGGCAGCGGCGTGTCCTCGGGAATGGCGTTGCGCAGCTCCCCACGGCGCAGTCCGTCCAGGTCCATCAGCAGGTTGGAGAACAGGTAGCCGCACCGCAGGTGGCACACGCGGGTCCCGGTGCGGGCGCTGAGTGCGTCCAGGCGTTCCTCAACGCGTCCCAGGGCACTGATGAATCCTGCGCCGGTGCGCTGCTCCGCGCCGAGGCTGGACTGGAAGACGATCCGCCCGACGCGGGCGGCCTCTGCAGCTGCGATGACGGCCTCAGCCAGCGCCTCGGCATCGGCTTCAGGATCGTCGACGTCCAGCACCTCGGGGATCACCAGGTAGAGCGCGTCAACCCCCTGCAGCGCCTCGGTGACGTACCTGATGTCGGCCAGATCTCCCCGCCGTGCCTCCACCGTGGTGGCGACATCCGGGCCCAGCCGCGACGGGTCGCGCACGAGCGCCACCGGCCTCTCCCCGGCCTGAACCAGCCGACGAATCAATTCTGAGCCGACGTTGCCCGTCGGCGTCGTGACTCCGATCGCCATCGACCAAGGCTAGAACGCGGCGCTGTCAGCCGACAGGGCGGCGGTTGCGCAGCACCGGCAGGGCTTCACGCGCGCCAGCAACGGCGGCGAGGTCGAGGTCGGCGATCAGCGTCGCCTCGCCGGCCCCGAGCCGATGGAGCACCTCCCCGTAGGGCGAGACCACCATGCTGTGCCCCACGCCCGTCGGCGCCCGCCCGGCGCCCGCCACCGGCGCGGCCTGACCGCAGGCCAGGACGAAGCTGGTGCTGTCGATCGCGCGGGCCCGGGCCAGCAGCTCCCACTGGTCGACCTTTCCCGGTCCGCCGGCCCAGGAGGCACTGACGATCGACACCTCTGCCCCGGCCAGGGCGTTCTCGATGAACAGCGAGGGAAAGCGCACGTCGTAACAGGTGGCCAGGCCGATGCAGGTGTCCCCGGCCGTGAAGCGGTGCGGGTGCGCACCGGGTGCGACCGTGCGGGACTCCTGGAAGCCGAAGGCGTCGAACAGGTGGATCTTGTCGTAGCCGGAGATGCCGTCGGGCCCTGCCACCAGCAGCGTGTTGAAGACCCGACCGTCGGCGGCCGGGGTGAACATGCCGACGACCATCGTGACGCCGAGTTCGACGGCGAGCTCGCCGACGGCCGTCCCGAACGGCCCGTCGAGGGGTTGGGCCGCGGCGGCGAGCGAGGCACCGAAGGCGAACATCGCCGCCTCGGGGTAGACCACCAACGTTGCGCCCCCGGCCGCGGCTGCGCGGGCGGTGGCCTGGATCCGGGCGAGGTTCGCTCCCACGTCGTGGCCGCTGGCGAGCTGGACTAGCGCGACGCGCATCCGGCCTCCCCTCCGATCCGGTGTTCCCGTGTTGGGAGCATAGGCGCCACCGCGCCCGAGCCCATTGTTCGGGGCGAACTATCCTGACCGGCATGGCACACGCTTATCAGCCCGAGACCATCACCAGGGAACAGGCCGACGCCCTGCCCGGCGTCACGGTGCTGCAGTTCGGCACCGACTGGTGTGGCTACTGCCAGGCCGCGCAGCGAGTCGTCGACCCCGTCCTAGACGGCGCCGACGGCGTCCGCCGGATACTGGTCGAGGACGGCAGGGGACGGCCCCTGGGGCGTTCCTACCGGGTGAAGCTCTGGCCGACGCTGGTCTTCCTTTCCGACGGCATCGAGGTGGCCCGGGTCGTCCGCCCATGGAGCGAGTCGGACGTCACCGCGGCGATGATCCAGGTCGCGGACGCCGCCTGACGTCCCGGGATCGCCCAGGCGGTCGGCGCAACGCCGGTGACGTTCAGGCCGCGACCTCTGCCGGGTCGGAATGGGTGGTGACCCAGAAGCGCGAGGTCACCGCGGCGCCAAGCACGAGCAGGGCAGACGTGAGGATGAAGGGCCAGGTCCGGTCGATGCCCGAGAGCCATCCGGAGATCCAGCCGAACGGGGCGGTGACCAGCATGACGACCGTCCGCTGGATCGCCATCACCCGCGAACGCTCGTCGCGGTCGACGTGCAGGGCGACGAGGGATTCGGCCAGCATGAACAGGATGCTGGCGCCGAACGCGTCCAGCAGCAGGCACACGGCGAGCAGCGCATAGGTGGACCAGGGCGGCGCACCCTCACCGGCCGGGATCAGCACCAGCAGCACCTGCCCGCAGAGGTAGCTCAGGAAGCCCCAGAGCGTGGGCCGCTGCAGGTGCCTGCCGTGCGTCAGCCACGGGATGACGGTGAAGAAGAACACCACAGCCAGGACCGAGCGCACCATGGGGAAGAACGGCAGGAGCGGGTCGGGCACGCCGAGGTGCTGATTGATCACCACCTGCCAGAAGGTGCTGTTGACGAGGGCGACAGCACCGACGATGGCTGCGACGACGAGCGAGAAGATGGTGCCCTTCGAGTGGAGGATCAGGGGGAGCACGCCCCGGTACTCGCCCAGCAGCCGCACGGCGCTGACCCCGTGGGTCTGCTCGCGCCGCAGCCTGCCCACTGCCGTCTCTGTGGTGAGGCGGTACAGCAGGATGATCTTCGCGGTCATGATGACGAAGGCGTTCAGGTACAGCACCCGCACCGCCGGGACCAGGCCGAACTGTGACACCAGCAAGGCGGCGATCGGCGCGAAGAGCGCGGAGAACTCACCGGCCACCTTCACCAGCGAGTAGACCCGGGTGATCTCGGCGCGATCGACGTCCTCGACGAGCAGGCAGTCCCACGAGTTCTGGGTCACCTGCCAGGCGCCGTTGATGACGGACGCGGCGAGGAACCACCAGAAGTTCTGGGCGAAGGCCCAGATCAGGCAGGGGATCGCCCAGGCGACCACGTCGAACACGGCCGTGGTGAGGCGGCGCCCCAGCTTGTCGGTGATCACCCCGCTGAGCAGCCCGAACACCACCTGCGACAACATCGCGATGGTGGCCAGCAAGCCGATCTGCTGGTCCTTGACGCCCAGCGCCAGCATGAACACCGAGGTGTACGGCAGCACGAGCATCATCGACAGGCCCCACATGGGCTCGGTGTAGACGCAGGCCCGCCCGTTACCGCGGAGGTCGAGCATGCTGGTCAGCAGGGTGCGGCGGGCTCTGGGCACCGGATCAGTTAATCATCGCCTCGGCCCCGCCGTCCTCCGCTGGCAGCAGCGTGCGGGTGAGTTGCGTGACGAGGTCGACGACGTCCTCGGGAGCCAGCCGGACGGTGGCCACACACGAGCTGTCCTGCCATACCGAGAGCACCACCCGATCGCTGGCCGCGTGACGCGCAATCCGCAGGGTGCGACCCTGCCGGTCCCTGCCGGTCAGCGTCGCTCCGTTCCGTGGCAACGGCGACACCGTCATGACCTCAGGATGCACCCACGCCACCGTTCGCGGAAGGCTAGCGTTGGCCCTACAGGAAGGAGGCAACGCAAATGCGTGCACCAAGGGTGGCGTTGGGCGCGGCCGTGACCGGGCTTGCCGGCTACCGGCTGATCGGGTGGATGAACCGCTGGGGAGCCAGCGAGGAGGAGATCGCGGCCAGTTATCCCGGTGACGAGCTGATCGATTCCCCGGCCGACCAGACCACCATGGCGGTCACCATCGCGGCGCCGGCCGACGTGATCTGGAGCTGGCTGGTGCAACTCGGCCAGGACCGCGGCGGCATGTACAGCTATGACCGGCTCGAGCAGGCGATCGGCCTGGACATCCGCTCTGCCGAAACGATCAGCCCTGCCTGGCAGCACCTCGAGCCCGGCGACCGCGTCCAGCTCGTCCCTCCGGGCTGGGGCCCGCTTCCCGACGGCTACGCCTTCCGGGTGTCGCTGGTCGACCCGCCGCACACGCTGGTGCTGCGCCAGGGCCCGCCGCAGGACCCCTGGGACGGGGTGTGGACCTTCGTCATCCGCGAGGTCGGACCGGGCCTGTGCCGCCTCGTCTCCCGCACCCGCACCCACCGGAACGCCGGCGTCGCCCAGGGACTGCTGCGCGCCACCACCACCCTCGGCGCCCCGATCACGTGGTTGATGACGCGCAAGATGCTGCTCACCCTCAAGGACCGTGCCGAGCGGCGTCCCTCCTGACTCGGCGAGTCCTCCCGGCCCGGCGGCCCTCGTGGTTGAGGGCGGGCGCCGGTAGCATGCGGGGCGTGTCCAGTCTCGTCCTCACCGTCGTCGGCGACGATCGCGCCGGCCTCGTCACAGCCCTTGCAGAAGCGGTCTCCGCCCACGGCGGCAACTGGGAGCACAGCCAGCTCGCAGAACTCGCCGGCACGTTCGCCGGCATCGTCGTGGTCTCCGTACCGGACGACCGCGTCGCAGCGCTGCGAGAGTCCCTCGACCTGCTGGACGGGATGCTCAAGGTCACCGTCCACGCCGGCGCGGCAGAGCCCGTACCCGACGAACGTGCGCACCTGACGTTCGGCGTGCTCGGCAACGACCACCCCGGCATCGTGCGCGACATCTCCGCCGTGCTGAGCCGGCACGGGATCAGCATCGACGACTTCTCCAGCGAGACCAGGGAAGCGCCCATGGCCGGTGGCCGGCTGTTCGAGGCGCGGGTGGTGGCGCGGGTACCGCAGGACGCCGACCTCGTTGCCGTTCGCGCCGACCTGGAGGAGTTGGCCGCCGAGATCATGGTCGAGGTTTCCCTCACCTCCTGAACCGAAGGAGCTGTCTCAGGGGCATCGGGGTGATGACGACGGCTCGGCACACGCAGAACCCGCCGCTCGAGCGTGCGAGCGGCGGGTTGAGGTGCGGGGATCAGGTGAAGATACTGACGCCGCCGGGCCCTACCAGCAGGCCGATGACGATGAGGACGATGCCCCACAGCATCTGACCTCTTACGAGTGCGAAGATGCCGGAGATCACGAGGATCGCGGCGAGGATCCACAGAAGTGTTGCCATGGACCTGTCCTTCCTTCTACTTGAAGGCGTCCTTGACGTTCTCGCCGGCCTGCTTGACGTTGGCCGCGGCCTGGTCGGCCCTGCCTTCCGCCTCGAGCTTGGGGTTGTCGGTCAGGTCGCCGTAGCCTTCCTTGACCTTGCCCTTGGCCTCCTGGGCTGCATTCTTGACCTTGTCGTCGATACCCATTTGATCCTCCTGCTTCTATAAAGATGTACTTTTACCGTTACCCGACGCGAAGGACTACGAAACGTGGAGTTGACCCAGGCGGCCGCTCTGCGACTGGGCATACTGGCCCGGCTCGCCGACGCCGTAGCCCTCGCGGAATCACCGGACCAGGTGGCTGCCCGCGCGGCTGCGGTACTACGGCAGAACGACATCGACACCCGCGCGGTGTGGGTGCTGGAGGTCCTCAGCCAGCGCTACGGCCAGTCGAGCCCGGCAGTGTCGACAACAGGCCCGGTGACCGACGCCCACGGACGCCATGCGTCCGAGGCTCATGCGCTGGCAGTAGCCGCGACGAGTTCCGGACGCCTCGAGGTGCAGGCCGTCGTGAGCGCCGGCGACATCGCCGAACTGTTCGCCTGTCCGATCATCGAACCCGGCCAGCTCGCGCCGTCCCTCGTGCTCGTGGTGGCTGCGCCATCCCGGCTGAGCGCCGATGGGGAGTTCGCCGATTACCTCGAACTGGCTGCGGCCCTCATCGGTGCCGGCCTCAGCGGCCTGGGTGAACTCGCCCTTGAACGCCAGCGCTCAGAGACCCTGCGGGAGCTGGACGCTGCGAAGTCCGCCTTCCTCGCCAACGTCAGCCATGAGCTGCGCACGCCGCTCTCCCTTATCTCCGCCCGTTGCAGGAATTGCTCTCCGACGACGCGGTCACCGGAACGGTTCGCGAGCGGCTCGTGCTGGCGCGAGGCAATGTCGTGAGACTGAGCCGGATGGTCGACGCGATGCTCGACTTCAGCCGCATGGAGGCCGGCCGGATCGTACCGAACCTCACCGAGGTGGACGTGGGTGCGCTGCTGGGTTCGGTGGCCGCCGGCTTCCGCCCGGCGATCGAGCGGGCGGGCCTGGAGTTCGCCGTGGATCTCCCCGACGGCCCCCGGCCGGGCATGCTGGACCGTGACATCGTCGAGCGCATCGTGCTCAACCTGCTCTCCAACGCCC
>Ga0366802_1048_pt1 | contig 21112 bp, 15 predicted proteins | sample BONcelN113001F13_FD_207032 | JGI IMG/M metagenome (GOLD analysis project Ga0366802, IMG submission 207032) | Enriched cells from coal bed in the Powder River Basin, Montana, United States - BONCAT cells N11 rep3 HSBNCT.N11.300.1.F13 ...
CCGGACGGGAGGAATTGTTTATCCGATTATCCGCAGTGTCGCAGTCACGCTTGATTCCGAGCCGGGACCAAGCTCACGCCGGATTGGTGCCTATTTAACGTTGACGCTGTATCAGGTTTGTTTAACAACAGGCTACATTTTTATGACCGCCCTTTCACCGAACTTGCTGATGGTGTCGTTTGCCGCAAGTATACTGAAGGTGCAAGTCGACTGGATGATGTGGTTTAAAGCGGCAGTGGTGCCGGGAATGACCATCTTGCTGTTGATTCCCTGGGTGGTGTATAAGTTGTATCCGCCGGAACTTACCGCCATTGATAATAAAGCTCTCGCCGCTAAAGGGATAGCAGAATTAGGTCCCATGTCCAGGCGGGAGAAAGTACTGGCAGTACTGTTTGTTTTGGCGATACTTGGCTGGGCAACCGGAACAATTACTAAGTTTGATGCCACCGCTATTGCAGTTTGCTTTTTATCGGCAGCCTTAATTGGCGGTGTCGTTACCTGGAAAAGCCTGGTAGGCTCTGAAGGAGCCTGGACGATATTAATCTGGTATGGCGGGATTATTGGTTTGGCCGACGGCTTGGCCAAAGCCAAGTTCTTTGACTGGATGGCCAAGCTGATTGCCAATAACTTTAGCTTCAGCGGTTATAGTGAAGTGGTTATTCTGGGAGCTCTTTTGTTCTTTAGCTTGATTATCCGCTATTTCTTTGCCTCTATGGCAGCCTATGTAACAACAATGATACCCGTATTCTTTACGATCGGACTTGTTGCCCAGGTATCTCCCGTACCACTGATCTTTTTAATTTGCTTTTCAGCAGCTTATGGTTCCTTATTAACCCATTACGGCGGAGCGGCAGGAGCAGTTTTGTTTGCGCCGGGCTATGTGGATCAGGTTACCTGGTGGAAGGTTGGCGCCGTAATTGTAGCAATCAGCTATGTGGTCAATATGGGGATCGGTCTTCCTTACTGGAAATTGATCGGCCTATGGTAATCATCTAGTTAAAGCCGGCTAAGTGCCGGATACAGTTGATTAAAAAGTAAGATGCCAAGCACAACATCATTTGGTATACCGTACACCAAATGATGTTGTGCAGAGCAATAAAAAACGGAGAGGAGCTCTATATGCTGAAAAAAAATTGGAAGCTGGCTGTTTGTATTGTAGTGCCGGCAATTATCTCCCTGATAACGCCGCCAACCGGTTTGGAGGCAAAGGCGTGGTATGTGTTTTCGCTCTATATCGCCGCCATTTTAGGCTTAATGCTGCGGCCCTTGCCGGAGCCGGCTGTTATTTTAATTGTTTTGGGTTTATCCAGTGTTGTTTTGAAAAATACCAACAGTTTGCTGCTGGGGTATGCGAATTCCGTCACCTGGCTGGTGTTCTCCGCTTTTATGGTGAGTGCCGCCTTTATTGAAACCGGCTTAGGACGACGGATTGCCTATTTGCTAATTGGTAAATTTGGCAGCTCAAGCTTAGGTCTTGGTTATGTGGCTGCGATTACCGACCTGTTCTTAAGTCCCGCCACACCGTCTAACACTGCCCGGACAGGGGGGATTGTTTACCCCATATTCCGGAGTATTGCCTTGACACTAAATTCGGAACCGGGACCTACTGCCCGGGTAATTGGCGCTTATTTAACGCTTTTGCTTTATGAAATTTCTTTAACTACCAGTTATATTTTTATGACGGCCGTAGCGCCGAATGGCCTCATCGCTTCCTTTGCCAATAAGATTTTAAAGGTTCAGATGGATTGGATGACGTGGTTCCAGGCGGCAGCAGTGCCAGGGATCGTTTGTCTGCTGATTATTCCCTGGCTGGTTCATAAAATGTATCCCGCAAAGATTGGTAAGATTGATAATAAAAATATTGCTGCTAAAGGAATAAGTGAACTGGGACCTTTATCGCGCAATGAAATAATTTTAATCCTGTTATTTATCCTGGCCATTACCGGCTGGGCAACAGGCACAATAACCAAAATTGATGCAACTGCCGTAGCGATTGGCTTTCTGGCTTCCTGTCTCTTTACCCGGATTATCAAGTGGGAAAATCTGGTCACTTCGCAGGGGGCCTGGAATACCCTTATCTGGTACGGTGGTATTATCGGGCTGGCAGACACGTTAGCTCAAGTCAAATTTTTTGACTGGATGGCCAAGTTCTTAGGCAGCACTCTGAATTTCTCCGGCTATAGCCCGGTAATGATCCTGGCAGTGCTGTTATTCTTTAGTGTTGCTGTCCGCTACTTTTTTGCCTCAATGGCAGCTTATGTTACAACAATGATTCCCGTATTTTTTACGATTGGGTTGGTAGCGAATGTACCTGTTATGCCTTTAGCCTTTTTAATCTCTTTTTCTGCAGCCTATGGTTCGCTGTTGACGCACTACGGCGGTGCGGCCGGAGCTGTTTTGTATGGACCCGGTTATGTTGACCAGGTTACGTGGTGGAAAGTCGGTGCAGCGGTGGTTGCGGTCAGCGTTGTTGTTCATCTGGCAGTGGGACTTCCCTATTGGCACATGTTAGGCTTCTGGTAATCGATCACTTTCGGTAATGAATAAGGAGGAGGCAGAGAAGATGAAATACGAATTGGTGTTTCCCGGTTTTCCCGGCAGAATGATAAGCGGCACTTTGGGGTGGGGAGCGATGGTTTACCTTGAGCAGGGACCTCATAAAATTATGTTCGATACGGCCGGTCCCGGCAAACGGATTCAAGTGCTGCAGCGGCTGCAGGAAATGGGCATCGATGCCCATGAAATTGATATGCTGATTCTCAGCCATTTCCATTATGATCATGTTTACAATTATGACTATTTCCCTAACGCCCGGATTATCATGCATCAGGTAGAGGCCGACTGGGTGGACAGTAATCCCGGTAACTATGCCATTCCACCCCATTTTTACGAGGCAATAAAGCAAACTGGCCGGCTGGAGCTGGTGCAAAAAGATGAGGAAATAGTACCGGGCATTGAGACACTCCTTGTGCCCGGACATACTCCCGGCGGAATGGCCCTGGTATTGCGCGATCCCAATATGCCCGTTACGGTAGTGGCTGGCGATGCCGTAAAGAATATGGCCGAGCTGGCCGACGGAAAGGTGCCGAAGGCATGGGACGCAGCGGCAACAGCCCGCAGCATTAAAAAAATCAGGGATATTGCCGAAGTGGTAATACCCGGCCATGATCGCATTTTACAGGTTACCGGAGATAGAATCTGTGCCTTGACCAGCCTGCATGAAACCATTGTTATTCCGGCCGGAGTTGCCGACAAAGAGCAGCCTACCCGGTTTGAATTAATCATTGAAGCTGGTTGGCTGGCTAAAGAAGAAATAAAATTGGGTTAAGCAACGTAAACGAGTGGAGATGAGTGCATGAAAACAGTTGAATTTCCCTTTGGGAAAGAAAAGCTATATCTGAATTTACAACAAGAAGCGGAAGTGTTTATTCCGGCAGCAATACCTGGTGTGCCCGATGAATTGGCAGCTATCCGCCAGGCTTTGGCACAACCCATCGGGTGTGAGCGCTTGTCAACAATGGCGCAAGGCAAAGCCTCGGTGGCAATCGTAATCAATGATATTACCCGTCCCGCTCCGACGGAAATTATGCTGACCGCCCTTATGGAGGAACTGGCTGTCGCCGGGATTGGTGAGCAACAGGTAACGGTTATTGTGGCGCTAGGAAACCACGAGGTAGCTACCGAAGAAGAATTAAAGAAAATGACCGGAATATGGCGGGAAAAACTGCACATTATCAATCATGATTGTTATGACAAAAATACGCTGACTTATATGGGAAAGACCAAGCGGGGAATGCCGGTCTATGTCAATCGCTATTATGCGGAAGCCTCATTAAAGATTCTTACCGGTTTGATCACACCCCATCAGTCTGCCGGGTTCAGCGGTGGCAGGAAATCCGTCGTTCCCGGTATCTCCGGCATTGAAACGCTGCAAACCCATCACTCTTTTCCCATCCGGCCGGAAGAGGCGGTTATGGGCATCATTGAGAATAATGTGTTTCACGAAGAAGCGGTTGCCGCTGCCCGTTTGGCAGGAGCAGACTTCATTCTCAACGTGATTAAAAATTACCGCAACGAAGTAGTGGCAGCGGTTGCCGGTGATTTGGAAGAAGCCCACATGCACGGCGTGTCGATTTGCGAAAAATCATGGGTTCGCAAATTTGATAAGGCCTATGATGTTGTATTTGTGAGTCCCGGCAGTTATCCGAAGGATATTGATTTGCACCAGTCGCAGAAAGCATTAGCTGTTGCCGAGCAAATTACTAAGCCCGGCGGCACGATTGTGTTGGTTGCAGAGTGCTCCCATGGTATCGGCAAATTCGGCGCCATTATGAAAAGAGCTGCCAGTGTGGATGTTATTATTAAGGATTTTCGCGAGCAGGGATTTTCGGCCGATCACTCTTCCAAGGCCTACATGGTTGCCCGAGCCATAAAAAAGCACCGCGTAATTCTGGTAACCACAGGAATCGCGCCGGCCGAAGTGGCGGAGATGTTTATGGAAGGCTACACATCACTGGATGAAGCGGCCCAAGCGGCGCTGTCTGCTTATGAGCAGCCGGCAATACTGTGTATTCCCTACGCCGGTGAGTGTATTCCCGTATTAGCCAGCACCATGCCTGCAGAATGATACCGGTTTGTAGTGAAATAGTACAAAGCGGTGCTGACAATCATGGGAGGTTTATGTTTTGGCTATAAAACTCGTTTTAATTGGTATTAATGAGGTGGCAGCGCGAGAACTGGAGAATGTAGTAGGCAATACGCTGGGCGATTTGGTTGAAACCCAGAAAGCGACCTTGCAGGACTATGAAAAATACCCGGCTGATATTTATGTTTGTTTTAAAAACCGGGAGAAAGAGTTTTCCGACAAGCATGGTGCTGAAAAAACGGTTGCCTTAGAATTGCGTCCTCCCGGCATCTTTTTTGTGCAGGTGGCCCGTATTCCTGCCGGTGAGAAGGTGGTTATTTTCAACACCAGCCAGGGAGCGGCTGAGGTTCTGCTAAAGTTTCTGAAGGAATATCAGCTTAATCATGTCACCTTTGAAGTGGTAGCACACCAGGAACATCCCGAAGCGGTTACGAAACAAAAATTGGCTGAGGCGAAATATATTATCGGCAATGAGGCCAATGTTTCTGCCGGCCGGCCGCTTTATACCAAATATGGCAGCTTGCTGCGGCCCGACGTCCAGGTGGTTGTCAGCCCGCCCCGGGAACCAACGCCTGAATCGGTCAGCCACTTGGCTAATAAGGTTATCGTTTTTGCGCAGCAGCAGGATAGGAAAGAGCTGCTCTTAACCCAGGCCCGGCGGATAAATGATTCAATTACGCAAATCGCCGCAACAGTTGAAGAACTGAATGCAGCCCAGGAAGAATTAGCCGCTACCATGCAGGAGGTCGCCAAATTATCTTCGCTAGCCTCTACTGACGTAAACAACACGCATCAGATATTGACGGTTATTCAACAGGTCGCCAGTCAGACCAATTTGCTTGGGCTGAATGCCGCAATTGAGGCTGCGCGGGCCGGTGAAATGGGACGGGGCTTTGCCGTTGTGGCCGAAGAGGTAAGAAAGCTCTCTATTCAAAGTAATGAGTCGGCCCGCGATATCGGTGGCTTGTTAGGGCAACTGAAGACGTCCATGGAAACGGTCATCCGCAATACGCACCAGACCGCTTCAATAACGCAGGATCAGGCCCAGGCTACGCAATCCATCACTGCAATGATTGGCCAATTGCAGCAGGTTAGTGAAGAAATGCTGTATTCTGCTCAGGGATAGTAACAAGGATTATAATATAACCCCTTACGGGAGAAAGAGTGATGGTAATGGTACAAGTAATCAAAAACGGGGTCTACCTGCTAAAAGGGCAGGTTGTTGTGGAAGACAAAGGCGATTTTAGTAGTAACGAAGCAAATAACCGGCTGGCAAGTGCCGGGTTTTCACCACTGACTGAAACCGCAATTGACAGGGAAAAAGCGCAGACCGGCACGATTGCCTATCAAATCTTAACTAGTCATAATCAGTCCGGTGATCAGCGTAATCTGAGACTGCGCTTTGATGCGCTTACCTCCCACGATATAACCTATGTCGGTATCGTTCAAACAGCTTGTGCCAGCGGTATGCAGGAATTTCCTGTGCCTTATGTTTTGACCAATTGCCATAATACCCTGTGTGCCGTCGGCGGTACCATTAACGAAGACGACCACGTGTTTGGTCTATCGGCAGCGAAAAAATTCGGCGGCATTTTTGTACCTACCCATCAGGCCGTCATTCATCAATACATGCGTGAGATGATGGCCGGCTGCGGCAAAATGATTCTTGGCTCGGACAGCCATACCCGCTATGGCGCATTAGGAACGATGGCCATTGGTGAAGGTGGCGGCGAGCTGGTTAAACAACTTGTCAAGCGAACCTATGATATTGCCTACCCGGAAGTTATTGCCGTTTATCTGGAAGGGAAGCCGGCTTTCGGAGTGGGACCCCAGGATGTGGCGCTGGCCATTATTGGCGCAGTATTTAAATCAGGCTTTGTGAAAAACAAGATCATGGAATTTGTCGGACCTGGCATTAAGGGCCTTACCGCCGATTTTAGAAACGGTATTGACGTAATGACCACCGAAACGACTTGCCTGTCCTCCATTTGGTGCACCGATGAACAAGTGGCCGAATACTATCGCGTCCATGGCCGTGCCGCCAGCTATAGCAGGCTGGAACCGGGTGAGGTAAGCTACTATGACGGCCTGATTAAGGTAGATTTGAGCACCGTTAAGCCGATGATCGCCCTGCCTTTCCATCCCAGCAATGTCTGGACCATTGAAGAACTGAATCAAAACGGCCCGGACATATTGCGGCAGGTAGAGGTAGAAGGGCAAAAGCAATTGGAAAACCCCGATTTGCAGCTTAAGCTGACCGATAAACTTGTCAAAGGACGGCTGAAAGTAGAGCAAGGTATTGTAGCCGGCTGTGCCGGAGGCACCTTTGAGAATATCGTGGCTATGGCCCAAATTCTGGAACAAAAATCCATCGGCGATGAAGTTTTTTCGCTAAGTGTATATCCTTCCAGCCAACCGGTGAATCTCGAGTTAACCAGCAACAAGTCGATGGAAAAACTGATGCTTGCCGGTGTCGTTGTTCGCAGTGCCTTCTGCGGCCCTTGTTTTGGTGCCGGTGACGTACCGGCCAACAATGGCCTGAGCATACGCCACACCACCCGCAACTTCCCCAACCGCGAAGGCTCTAAACCGGATAATGGTCAAATTGCGTCTGTGGCCCTCATGGATGCCCGCTCGATTGCTGCCACTGCCCTTAATGGCGGTGTATTGACGGCTGCAACCGAAGTGGATGTTACCTTCACTCCGCTGCCTTATCACTTTAACAAACAAATCTATGAAAACCGGGTATACCAGGGCTTTGGTAAAGCCAAGCCGGAGGAACAATTGGTGTTTGGGCCCAATATTGCCAACTGGCCGGCCATCCGTCCCCTGCCGGAAAATCTGCTGCTGAAAGTGGCTTCTGTTATCCATGATCCTGTTACAACCACCGATGAACTGATTCCTTCGGGCGAGACCTCTTCTTACCGTTCCAATCCGTATAAGCTTGCTGAGTTTACGCTGTCAAGAAAAGATCCTGCCTATGTGGGCAGGGCCAAGGCCGCGCAGGCAGTGGAGCAGCAACGCCAGAACATGGCTGTTGGTCAACCGGCAGCTGCAGTGGAAGCCTATTTCCGCCCGGCAATAACTTCCGGGGATTACACGAATAAAGAGTGGCAGCAGCTGCTGCACGATACCGGCGTAGGCAGTGTTGTTTTTGCCAGAAAACCCGGCGATGGTTCAGCCCGTGAGCAGGCGGCCTCGTGCCAGCGGGTACTGGGCGGTGATGCCAATATTGCAGTTGAGTACGCAACCAAACGGTACCGCAGCAATTTAATTAACTGGGGCATGATTCCTTTTACGATTGCGGCGCAAGATCAGGATAAGCTGGCTGTTGACGATTACCTGTTTATTCCGGGAATCCGTCAGGCTCTCCAATCGGGGGCAGAGACGGTGGAAGCCTTTATTAGCAACAATACCGGTAAAACTTCGCTGCAGCTGAAGCTGGAAGCTTTATCAAAAGAGGACCGTGCCATTCTCTTGGCCGGCTGCTTAATCAATTATTACGCAGTGTAGGTAATGTCCGATACAGGCCATTGGTTTTGTCTCACAGCAAGACCAATGGCCTGTCAACTGACGGGTATATGATATGGAGGTGTTGAGATGAGAAAAATATTTCAGCCAGGCCAGGCGGGAACACTGGAATCAAATGACATTATAGTGACGATAGCGCCGGGAGAGGCAGGGAGCGGTATCGTAATTGAACTGACTAGCCCGGTCATCAAACAATATGGCAGGCGGATAAAAGAGGTTATAGCCGAAACACTGACGGGTCTGGGCATTACCGAAGCGCTGGTGCAGGCCAATGACAAAGGGGCCCTGGACTGCGCCATCAGAGCCAGAGTCCAGACCGCTGCCGCCCGGGCACTGCAAGAGGGAGGGAATTAAATGGAAAAACTGCGCAGAAGTATGATGTTTGTTCCGGGAAACAACCCGGGGAAACTGCAAAGTGCCGGCGTGTATGGTACGGATTCGGTTATCTTCGATCTGGAGGATGCTGTTGCCATTACCGAAAAAGACGCAGCCCGCCATTTGGTGTATAACGCCATTAAGTCTATCAACTATCCTTGTGAAGTCGCTGTTCGCATTAATCACATTCAAACTCCCTTTGGCCGGGACGACCTGCTCGCCGTCCTCCCGGCCAAACCCGACCTGATCCGGCTGCCCAAGGCTGAATCGGCCGAGGAAATCAGGATTGTCGATGATATAATCAGTCAGGTCGAGCAGGACTGCGGTTTTGCATCAGGCACCATCAAAATGGGTGCAGCGATTGAAACGGCTATCGGCCTCAGACAGGCCTATGAGATTGCCACTGCCAGTAATCGAATGACTTTCCTGGCCATTGGCGGGGAAGATTTTATCGCCGATTTAAAGACTACGCGCAGCAAAAACGGCCGGGAATTATTTGTGCCCCGGTCGGAGCTGTTGCTGGCAGCACGGGCGGCGGGCATCCAGGCAATTGACACCGTATTTTCGGATGTAAACGATGAAGAAGGCTTTATCGAAGAAGTCATGATGATCAAAGGACTGGGCTTTGACGGCAAGTCGGTTATCAACCCGCGCCAGGCAGGACTGGTACACAAAGTATTTCAACCGACGGAAAAAGAAATAGCCCAGGCCAAACGGATATTGGCAGCCTACGAGGAAGCGCTGGCGAAAAAATCCGGTGTAATTGCGCTGGATGGCAAAATGATTGACGGACCGATTGTGACCAGAGCCGAACGGGTACTGGCCTATGCGGCGGCATTGAAACGATAGAATGGGGGGGAGATCACGTTATGATAAATACAGCAGGGCGAGTGATTCCAGATACAATAACAGGCATCGCTAAGGTGAAACCATATGCCGGCCCTTTCGCGTTTGTGCCGGAAGGTCGTCTCGTAGGTCCCAAAATTCGCGCGAGCAAACCCAAATCGGAAAAACTGTTAAAATCCATTGAGCAAGCCATCGATGCGTCGGGCCTGCAAGATGGCATGACCATCTCTTTTCACCATCACTTCCGCAACGGCGACTATGTGCTCAACCTGGTAGTGGAGGCGATAGCCCGCAAAGGAATCAAAGGCCTGACCCTGGCACCGAGCTCGCTAAACGACATTAACGATAAAATCATCCCGTTTATTGAGCAGGGAGTAATCCGGGCCATTGAAACGAGCGGCGGCCGGGGTAAGCTTGGTAAGCTGATGACTTCAGGCAAACTGGATAAACCGGTTATTATTCGCTCCCACGGCGGCCGGGCCAGAGCGATTGAATGCGGTGATTTGCATATTGATGTTGCCTTCCTGGGCGCTCCCTGCTGCGATACCTATGGCAATATTAACGGTATAAACGGCAAGTCAGCCTGTGGCTCTATGGGCTATGCCATGGTGGATGCAGCCTATGCCGATAAGGTGATCGCCTTAACGGACAATCTGGTAGCTCATCCGCTTCATACCATCAGCATTCCTCAAACTCATGTGGATTTTATTGTCGAGCTGGAAAGCATTGGCGATCCCAAGGGCATTGCTTCCGGTGCTTTGCGTATCAGCCGTGACCCGCGGGAACTGTTGATTGCCGAGTATGCAACGGGAGTTATTGAATACTCGGGCTACTTTAAAGACGGCTACTCACTGCAGCTGGGCAGCGGCGGAGCATCGCTGGCAGCGGCTAAATTCATCAAAGAAAAAATGCTTGCCCAGAAAATAACGGCAAGCTTTGGCGTAGGAGGCGTGACGGCGCCCTTTGTGGAAATGCTGGATCAGGGTTTAATCAATACGCTCTTTGATACGCAGGACTTTGATATTCCATCAATAGAGTCTATCAAAAACAATCCCCGCCACCAGGAAATGTCGGCCTCGTTTTATGCCAATCCCCATAATGGAGGAGCAATTGTTAATAATTTGGATGTTGTTATCTTAAGCGCTACCGAAGTGGATGTTAATTTCAACGTCAATGTCATCACCGACTCCAACGGCACGATCATGGGAGCTTCGGGGGGACACTGTGACACTGCCGCCGGAGCAAAGCTGGCTATCGTAGTGGCACCGCTGCTCAGAGGCCGTTTGCCGATGGTGCTTGACCGGGTAAATACGATTGTTACGCCGGGAGAAACGGTGGATGTCATTGTGACTGAGCGCGGAGTTGCCATTAACCCGCTGCGCAAGGATCTGATTGCCAACTTAAGCGGAGCAGGCTTGCCCTTAATGTCCATTGAGGATTTAAAACAAATTGCCTATGACCTGGCAGGAGCGCCGGACCCCATTCCGGTGAGTGATGAAGTGGTAGGTGTAGTGGAATACCGGGACGGCACCATTATTGATGTCATCCGCAAGCCGCTCTAATTTCCTATGCCAAACTTCCATTAAGCAGAGACGATAGGGTATAAGGAGAGAGAAGCCTATGAATGAAAAGAAAGCTGTAAAAATTGTAGAGACGGTACTGCGTGACGGCCATCAGTCGCTGGCGGCTACCAGGATGAGAATAAGCGATATGCTGCCCGTGCTGGAACAATTGGACGAAGTAGGCTTTCATGCGCTGGAAGCATGGGGCGGGGCAACCTTTGACAGCTGCCTGCGGTTTATCAACGAAGATCCCTGGGAGCGCCTGCGGACTTTAAAAAAGCATCTTAAGAAAACGCCTATTCAAATGCTGCTCAGAGGCCAAAACGTGCTGGGCTACAATCACTATGCCGATGATGTGGTGACCGAGTTTGTCAACCGCTCGGTCGATAATGGCGTTGGCGTTATCCGGATCTTTGATGCCCTGAATGATGTCCGCAACCTGGAAGTGGCGATGAAAGCGGCAAAAGCAGCCGGTGCTCATGTACAAGGGGCTTTTGTTTATACCATCAGCCCTTACCACAAGCTGGAGAACTTCCTGCAGGTAGCGAAAGAACTGACTCAGCTTGGTGCGGATTCGATATGCATCAAGGATATGTCGGGCCTGCTTGCGCCCTATGCAGCTTATGAGCTTGTGAAAGCCTTAAAAGCAGCAATCCGGGTACCGATCGAACTGCATAGCCACTATACCAGCGGAATGGCCTCCATGACCTATCTGAAGGCCATAGAGGCAGGCGTAGACATTGTTGACTGTGCCCTATCGCCTTTTGCGATGGGAACGGCCCAGCCGGCGACAGAGGCCATAGTGGCCGCATTGGAAGGCACACAGTGGGAAACGGGTATTAAGAAAGAGCAGCTGTATCCGATTGCCGATCATTTCCGGGGCGTAAAAAAAGAGCTTGCCGAAACGTTCAAGCTTAATACAGCCATCGATATTGATACGAAAGTACTGTCGTTCCAGATACCGGGGGGAATGCTGTCGAACCTGCTTAACCAGATGAAAGAGCAGGGGATGGCGGATAAATATCCGGAGCTGCTGGAAGAAATGCCGCGGGTGCGGGCCGATCTGGGATATCCGCCGCTGGTGACGCCAACCAGTCAGATAACGGGGTCGATGGCGGCCTTTAATGTGATGCTGGGGCGCTACAAAGTGGTGCCGCGGGAGATAAAAGATATTGTACGGGGCAAATATGGCCGGACCCCGGCGCCGATTGATGCTGAGTTTCGGAAATTAATTGTCGGCGATGAACCGGTCATTACCCATCGTCCGGCCGATGATATTGCCCCGCAGCTGGAGGGCCTTCGCAAAGAGCTGGCAGAGCAGGGCTATCCGCAGGCGTCGATGGAAGATGTATTGTCTTATGCGCTTTTTCCCGATGTGGCGCTGCAGTTCTTTAAGAATAACCGCTAAACTAAACATGCCAAATAAACTAGGAAAGGTTGGCTTCGCCATTTTGTGGAAAAGCCAGCCTTTTCGTGTTGTTTATTTTACATTATTGATTAAAAAATAGTAGTCTTAATGCAAAACAATTACAGGAAAAGTAGCGGATGAAAAGAAATTATATGCAGTAAATACAGATAGAAATAAAAATATAAACTCAATTATCTGCTGAGGGGAGATGACAAAATTGAATGAGAGTTTTACGGCGATAGATTTTGAAACAGCCAATTATCAAAGCAATAGTGCCTGCCAGCTTGGCATTGTCGTAGTTAGCAATGGACAGATTATTATGCAACAATCGTGGTTTATAAGGCCACCAACTAAAATATTTACCTTTTCCTACCTTCATGGAATTACATACCCAATGGTTAAAGATCAACCGACTTTTGGGGATATTTGGCCTCAGGTCAAACCATATGTAACCGGTGAAATTATAGCAGCACACAATGCTGACTTTGATTTGGGCGTCCTGACCGCTACTTTAGCACATCACCAGCTATACGTTCCCGAATTTTATGTTATTGATTCTCTGGCAGTAGCGAGAAAAACCTGGCCTGATTTAAAGAACCATAAGCTTTCGACGGTGGCAGCTCACCTAAATATAGAACTAAATCATCATGAGGCTGCCAGCGATGCGAAAGCTTGTGCAGAAATTATTCTGCATGCCGGACAGGAAAATGTGGAGATTAATCGTGTTATTAATCGAAGTATGCCTGAGAGTATGGACCTTTTCGGCGGGGACTATTGATGGCTTTCAGGTTCCAGCGTTGTGGCGATTTCCATGATCCGGTCACCGGATATTACTTCTTCATTTTGCAGCACCGTAGCAACCTGGTGTAAAACGGCAAGATGGGTTGTTAAAATGGTATTTGCTTTAGTTTGAGCTTCAGTTAGTAAAAGGCGGATTTCTTCGTCAATATTGGCTATGGTGGCAGGACTTAGATCATTGCGGCCGGCAACGCCGCTTTGCAGATAAGTTGCTGCTGAAGCGGCATAACGGACGGGGCCTAACTTTTCCGACATGCCAAATTCGGTAATCATTCGCCGTGCCATTTCGGTTGCTCTCTCCAAATCATTAGAAGCACCGGTGGATGCTTCACCAAAGATAAGCAGCTCGGCCGCCCGGCCTCCCAGCATAACGGTCAAGCGTGATTTTAATTCATTTTCACCGATCAGATAGCGATCTTCTTCCGACCTTTGCAGCGTATAGCCTAATGCACCTTTAGCAGTGGGAATAATGCTGACCTTGTGCACAGGATCTGTGCCGGTAAGGTAATAGGCAGCAAGCGCATGGCCAACTTCATGATAAGCGACTTTTTTGCGGATATCGCCTGCCAGCGGTGTTTTGCGCTGCAAGCCGGCGATAACCCGTTCAATTGCCAGATCAAAATCATCCATGGTTATCGTAACAGCATTGCGCCTTACGGCAAGGAGCGAGGCTTCATTCGCAATATTCGCCAGCTCGGCACCGGAAAAACCGGAAGTTATCTTCGCAATGCGGCTAAGATCAACATCATTGCTTAAGGGCATATTGGCAGTGTGAATGGTAAGAATTTCAAGACGGCCTGCTTCGGCCGGGAGGTTAACTTGGATCTGCCGGTCAAACCGGCCTGGCCGGATTAACGCCTGATCAAGAATCTCGGGACGATTAGTTGCTGCCATAATAACTACACCGGAATTGGCCTTAAAGCCATCCATCTCAGCCAGCAATTGATTGAGGGTGTTTTCCTGCTCGCTGTTTGTGCCAATATGGCCAATGCCGGAGCGGGCTTGGCCGATAGCGTCAATTTCATCAATAAAAATAATGCAGGGTGCTTTTTTCTGGGCTTGCTCGAAAAGGTCCCGTACCCGTGCCGCTCCCACTCCGACAAACATTTCCACAAAGCTTGAACCGGTAAGAAAGAAAAAGGGTACTCCCGCCTCACCGGCGGTGGCTTTGGCCAGCAAGGTTTTCCCGGTGCCGGGAGGACCGGCTAATAATACTCCTTTAGGCAGCTTGGCGCCAATGTGCAGGAACTTTTGCGGAGTAGTGAGGTATTCAATGATTTCCCTAAGTTCAACTTCCGCTTCGCCTACGCCGCCGACATCCTTGAATTTAACGCCGATCATTTCGCCTTCAATTTCCCGGGCCTTGCTTTGTCCTAAAGACATGGCATTATTACCTGCTCCGCCCATCCGCTTGAAGAGAAAGTACCAGATCAGGACAAGGGGCAGCAGTGGTAAGAGCCAGCCCAATAAGGAGGCGGCCAGGCCTTTCGTCTGCGCCTGGGCAGAGAAGGTTACGCCTGATGCGATCAAACGGTCAATGAGAGCCCGGTCATTGACAATAACTACATTGGCCACTGTTTCTTGCTGGCCTTCAGCCGCTTTGAGCGAAAAGATGATACGGTCACCGGACAATATGACCGAATCAACCTTTCCCTCCTGTAAGTCTTGCAGAAATACATTGTAACTGACTTCCGTTTCCCGGATAATAAACGGCTTATATACCATATCGTTGAATAACCAAGCCAGCAGCAAGGCTACAAGCAAATACCAGGTGGAGAAGTTGCGTTGCTTTTTATCCATAAGAGAACCTCCTTGGCTGCGTAAATAGGGTGCCCTACTATTATGCTACTTACGTATAGATGCTAATCTTAATTGCTATACTAAGGAAGTAAGGAATTAGATGTAATCAAAAGTAGCACAAATATTGACTGCCTAAATATGCGGGATGATCTGTTAAGGATAGTTGTCGTGCCATTATGGCACGTGGATTGAAATATTTACATAGACGTTTACCAGCATAGCCGGGGTTTTATTGGTGAGTATATTCGCTAGTAAATCCCGGTTATACTATTGATAATTTAATTGTTCATTTAAATAGAAGTTTAAATAAATTGAAAGGGAGCCTTAAAGTGATAAAAATAGTGTTTATTAGCCAAAAATTTACAAGGGAAATAATGGATCTGCGAGAAATAAATAGAAAAGAGAAAAGAGCGAATAGGACTTCAATTAAGATAATGTTTTTTCTTGTATTTAAAGTAAATATTGCTATAACACTTGTGTCGAGATTGCTTTACAGGTGAAATAATAGAGCGATTTGGCGGTGATTACTGATGGATGACTCTAAAATATACTATGGTCATACAAAGGAAGACCCGGTAACAAAAGTAGTACTACCTAAAACAGCCTGGCAACCGCTGTTGGAGCATGTGGAAGCAGTGGCACGGTTAGCCGAAGAGCGAGCCGCAAAATTTGGAGCGGGGAGGCTCGGATATATTACAGGACTGGCGCATGATCTCGGTAAGTATTCCAACGAGTTTCAGCTACGGTTGGACCGTCAGTCAGCAAAGGTGGATCATGCGACCGCCGGTGCGAAGGAAGTATATAAGCGGTATGGTCCAATGGTTGGCCGCGCGCTGGCTTACGCCGTGGCCGGTCATCACGGCGGTCTGCCCGACGGCGCCAAAGGGGATGAGAAAAATCTGCCAGGCCGCTTGAAGAAAACAACTATTCCCGATTATCAGGCGTATCGGGATGAGATCGTACTGCCTGAACTGGTTGAAACAGATCTGCTGGACATGCCCTGCCCCAAGACAAAAGATATGCGAGCTTTCAGTCAGGCTTTTTTCATTCGCATGCTTTTCTCTTGTCTGGTGGATGCCGACTATTTGGATACGGAAAGTTTCATGACACCGGAAAAAGCAGCGGTAAGAACGGGGTCGGTTCCCTTGGCAACGCTGCGGGCACGGTTGAACATACAATTGGATAAGCTGGAGAAACGTGGGCGGGAACAACCGTCTGTCATTAATGCTGCCCGTCAGGAAATACTGGTAAACTGCGTGGCAATGGCTGAGCATAAACCGGGTCTCTTTACGCTTACAGTGCCTACCGGCGGGGGAAAAACGTATTCTTCACTGGCCTTCGGACTTAATCATGCAGTGCAATATAAAAAGGACCGCGTGATTTATGTTATACCCTATACCAGTATAATAGAGCAGAATGCCCAGGTCTTCCGAGATGCCCTGGAGGAAGGTTGGTCTGGCGAACCGGTGGTACTGGAGCATCATAGCAGCTTTGAATACCCTGATACGCCTTTCGAGGACTGGAATCCAGAGGAAAAAGCCCACCGCCTAGCCAGCGAAAATTGGGAGGCGCCGGTAGTGGTGACAACAGCGGTGCAGTTTTTTGAATCACTTTTTGCCAACAAAGGCTCCCGTTGCCGCAAGCTGCACAATATGGTGAACAGCGTCATAATTCTGGATGAAGCGCAGATGATGCCTGTCGAATTTCTGAAACCCTGCCTGTGGGCCCTGGTAGAACTGGTGCTCAACTACGGTGCGACAGTGGTGCTGTGTACGGCAACTCAGCCGGCAGTAAAACCGCTGCTACCCGGCGGTCTTGAGCCAGTGGAAATCATGCCTGATCCTAAAGAATTGCAGCGGATTTTCAAGCGGGTAACAGTTCAATATACCGGAGCACTAACCGATGAACAGGTATCTGCCGCTATGGCGGACCAGCAGCAGGTACTGACTATTGTCAATACCCGTCGGCATGCTAGGCTGCTGTTCGACAGGCTGCAGAAGCAAAAACCTGAAGGTAATTACCATCTGTCAGCCCGTATGTGTCCGGCTCACCGTAAACAAGTGCTGGACGTTATAAGGGAGGTGCTAAAAGAGGGCAAGCCGTGCCGGGTGGTGTCAACGCAGCTGATTGAAGCCGGTGTAGATGTGGATTTTCCGGTAGTTTACCGTGCGGCAGCGGGATTGGACTCAATTGCCCAGGCGGCTGGGCGCTGCAATCGGGAGGGACGGAGGCAGGATGGCGGAAGGGTGATGGTGTTTGACCCTGAAAAACATGGTATGCCAAGCAAGGGGCGATTCATCAAGGTAGCCGATATTGCCCGCAGTGCTATGCGTTGGGCCGCAAGGAACAGTGAGGAAATCCAGTCGCCGGAGGCCATAGATTATTATTTTAATGAATTCTTTGCATCAGAAGAAAGGCATTTGGATGATCAGGAAATTATACAGAAGCTTGATGGCGGTAAAAAGGAACTGGCTTTTCCTTTTCCCGAAATTGCCCAGAAGTTTCAACTGATTGACAGCGCCACCTTCCCCGTTGTTGTTCCCTGGGACGAACGAGCAGAAGAGTTAATGGCCGAAACCGAGTATCATCCGTTGCCGGCCAGTCGGGCGAGGAGTCTGCAACCCTATGTGGTTCAGGTTTATCACCATGAATTGGCGGCACTGGAAAAAGCCCGGGCCATTAAGCTGGTGGGAGGAGTTATGCGCTTTGTGACGGACACTGATTTTTATGACAAGTGTTTTGGACTGAAGGATGCCGGGGAGGTGACAGCGCCACAGGATGTATTACTATATTAAAATGAAAGGAGCTTACCATGGGATATGGAGTGAAGCTTAGGGTATGGGGCGAGTATGCCTGCTTTACCCGGCCCGAGATGAAGGCCGAAAGGGTGAGTTACGATGTGATGACACCCTCGGCAGCCAGGGGGATTTTGGAAGCTATTCACTGGAAGCCGGCCCTGACCTGGCGGATTGATCGCATTCATGTGTTAAAACCTATTAATTTTGACTCTATCCGGCGCAATGAGGTAGAGCATAAAATTTCGGCAAGAAATATTAAAACCGCAATGCTAGGTGGTGAGATTGATCTTCATCAGTATGCGGCCGAAGAGCGGCAGCAGCGGGCGGCGCTGGTACTGCGGGATGTGGATTATGTTATCGAAGCGCACTTTGAGCTGACTAATAAAGCCGGAGAAGGAGATAACGAGGGTAAGCACTGCGATATTTTTACACGCCGTGCCAGAACAGGCCAGTGTCATATGCGGCCCTATTTTGGCTGCCGTGAGTTTCCGGTTCATTTTACCTTGCAAGAGGAAGCAGTACCGCCTTCGCCGCTTACCGGTGAACGGGATTTGGGATGGATGCTGTGGGATATTGATTTTGCTAATCATATGGAGCCCATTTTCTTTCGGCCTGTTATGAAAAACGGGATTATTGATGCTCGTTCGCCGAAGGGGGACAGATTGTGATTCTACAAGCTTTAGCGGAACATTACCAGCGCCTGGTGAAAGAAGAAAATTCTGGTGTGGCGCCACCTGGATACAGCCCGGCTAAGGTGTCGCATGTGGCGGTGCTTGATGAAGCAGGTAATTTAGTGGATTTTTGGAATATCACTGTGATGAAAGGAAAAAAACAACTGCCCGAGGTACTGCTGGTGCCGCAACAGGTTAGCCGTACCTCTGGTGTTGCCGCCAATATTCTGTGCGACAGTGTGGCGTATGTACTGGGAATTGAGCGGGATAAGCAGGGAACTGCGCAGGGGGCTGTTGCCAAACAAGCGGATTTTAAATTGAAAAACACGGCATTTCTGGTTGGAATTGAAGACGCGGGCGCACAGGCGGTCAGGCTCTTTTTAAGTACCTGGAGTCCGGAAATGGCATTGGCTCATCCGCTGATCGTAGCCAGACTGGAGGAACTACTGGCTGGCAGTAATGTGGTATTCAAGCTGGATGGCATGCCGGGTTATATTCATGAAGCACCGGCGGTGCGCATGGCGTGGCTTAGCCGGGAAAAGGAGGCAGACTCCGAAGTACTGGGCCAATGCCTGGTGAGCGGCGAAGTGTTGCCGCTTGCCAGGATTCATCCGCTAATCAAGGGAATTGTCGGTGCTCAAACCAGTGGTGCGGCTGTGGTATCCTTTAATATCGACGCTTTTACTTCCTACGGAAAATCGCAGAGCTACAATGCCCCTGTCAGTCAACAGGCGGCTTTCGCTTATGGTACGGCACTGAATTATCTTCTGGCCGGTACGACCAACAGGGTGCGCCTTGCCAATATGGTCATGGTATTCTGGGGTGACCGCGAGGGCAGCAGACAGGAAGAAGCTACGCTTGCCTGGAGCCTGAATCCGGTTATGGATGACGGGGAAGGAACTGACGATGATAACCGGGAGATTGACCGTAACGCCGCCCGGCAGGCTGAAATTATACTTAAGAACGTAAAAGCAGGCTTGCCGGTGCAGGACCTTGACTTTGAAGGGGACACGCGCTGCTATCTCTTGGGGCTGGCTCCCAATGCCGCCCGTTTGTCGGTGCGATTTTGGCAGGTCAGTACCTTTGGCGAAATGATTGGAAAGATAGCACAGCACTACCGGGATCTGGAGATTGTCGGCATGGAACGTTCCGGTGGCTGGATTGCTCCCTGGCGCCTACTAAAAGCTTTGGCCGTACAGGAAGATACAGCCAATATTCCGCCGCTACTGGAAGGACAATTGCTAAAAAGCATTGTGTCCGGTCAACCCTACCCCCGCACACTGTACAATCTGGCACTCAATCGCTGCCGGACAGGCGGCGAGCATGGCGGGGTGACTATGATCCGGGCGGCGGTTATTAAAGCGTGTTTACTCAGGCAATACCGCAGTCAGCAGCAATATGAAAAGGAGGCCACGATTACCGTGAGTTTACAGGAAGACAAGCCGACAAATACAGCTCGTGAGTTAGGCCGATTGTTTGCCTTGCTGGAGAAAGTACAAAGAGATGCCCTTGGTCAGCTTAACGCAAACATCCGAGATAAGTTTTTTGCTTCAGCATCAGCGACGCCTAGAGCGGTATTCCCCTTATTACTTCGCTTGTCACAGTATCATATCAAAAAGTCAAAATATGGGAAAAACGTTGATGATAAAATACAAACAATATCAAGTCGCTTACATGAATTTCCGGCACATCTAAATATGGAAGAGCAGGGGCAGTTTATCTTGGGTTATTACTACCAGAGAGAATTTGGCAATTATGCTAAAAATGAAACAAATCAAACAGAAGGAAAGGATGAGCAAAATGAGCAACCTCATTGATAAGCGGTATGAATTTGTCCTCTTTTTTGAAGTGGAGAATGGCAACCCCAATGGTGATCCTGATGCCGGCAATATGCCCCGCATTGATCCCGAAACCAGTCAGGGGTTGGTTACCGATGTGTGTCTCAAGCGCAAAGTCCGCAATTATATTGATTTAGTAACCGCTGATAAAGACCGGTTTGACATTTATGTGCGGGAAAATGCCATCCTTAATGTGGTTAATGAAGCGGCCTATAAAGCGCAAGGTATTAAACCGGAAACCAAGAAGCTACCAAAAGATGCTGATCAGGCTAAATTGATTATTGAGTATATGTGCAATCGCTTTTTTGATATTCGTGCTTTTGGCGCGGTTATGACTACTGAAGTCAATTGCGGTCAGGTGCGCGGCCCGGTACAATTTGGCTTTGCCAAAAGCATTGACGCAATTGTGCCGCAGGAAGTGACTATTACTAGAATGGCGGTTACCAATGAAAAGGATGCCGAAAAAGAGCGTACAATGGGACGCAAGCATATTATTCCCTATGCGCTGTATCGTGCCGAGGGCTATATCTCAGCACCGCTGGCGAAAAAGGCCGGTTTTAACGAAGAAGATCTAGATCTTTTCTGGCAGGCATTACTCAATATGTTTGAACATGATCACTCGGCGGCGAGAGGCAGGATGTCCAGCCGGAAACTGGTTATTTTTGAACATGCTACTGCATTGGGTAATGCTCCGGCGCATAGGTTATTTGAACTGGTAACAGTTAGACGTAAGGATGAGACCAAACCGCCGCGCGCCTTTAGTGATTACACAATTGAAATCAATTATGACGCTAAGCCGGCGGAAATCACCATTATCGAACGATGATAACCGAAGTGTCA
>Ga0366802_1050_pt1 | contig 20761 bp, 17 predicted proteins | sample BONcelN113001F13_FD_207032 | JGI IMG/M metagenome (GOLD analysis project Ga0366802, IMG submission 207032) | Enriched cells from coal bed in the Powder River Basin, Montana, United States - BONCAT cells N11 rep3 HSBNCT.N11.300.1.F13 ...
CAGAAAGTGATTTAAGAGCAAACTGGGCAAAGGAAAAGATAACGGTTTTAAGAATCCCACCTGGAGGTGTGATCACTCCTCCCGCACGTGAATTTATCAGTAACAAGGGAATTCGAGTTGAAATCGATGGAGAAGGAGCTGTAGATTTTACGAGCTTGACCTATAATGCTGCAATCCATAGCAAAAAGGACGAAGCAGTTAGCAAAACCCCTGCTGCAAAAGCGGTAAAACCGGAATATATGACTCATCTGAACGGAAAGAAACTGGTAACAAAATCCGATCCGGTCATTCGGCTCAGGGGGGAGCTGGACTCCTTTATTTCTCAGCTTGTGGAAACCCAGCTCTGGTTTATCGGCAGAGGCTACACTGGCATGGCAGGAAAGCTGGAAGAGGTGGTCGTCTTTTGCAGAAGTTTGATGCAAGCGGAAGTCCTGGAAAAGGACTTTGAATTTCCGCTGATGTTTGGCTTCAATAAGGAGCAGCTGAGGGAAGTGAGCCATAATCCGATGAAATATTTCGGAGTGAAGCACTCCTTTGTATCCAGTAAGCATGGAATGAGCGTTGCGAAGCTTCACGTGCTTCGCGCGAAATCGAGAGAAGTGGAACTGGCTGCAGTAAATGCATTTGCAACTGCAGAGGGAAAATGCAGCAGGGAGGATATCGTTTCCGCATTGAACCGGCTCTCAAGCATTCTATATATTTTGATCTGTCTGGAAAAAGCCAGAGTGAAAGAAGCCGACGTGGAGAGCGGAATAGAAAAAGCCCGCCGGTTCAAAGTAAACATTGGCGTTTCCAACAGGCATATTCATTTAGGTCAGATGGATTTAGAGGCTCTTTTCGGGCAAGGGTATCAGCTGAAAAAGATGAGGGAGCTTTCCCAGCCCGGACAGTTTGCAGCAGTGGAAACCCTGGACGTCATCGGACCAAAGGGAAAAATCGACCGGGTGCGAATCCTGGGTCCGGTAAGAAAGGACTCCCAGGTTGAGATTAGCGTATCCGACAGTGTGAAGTTAGGCATAGAGCCTCCCATCAGAGACTCGGGAGACATCGACAGCACACCTGGAATTACATTAGTTGGCCCCCTTGCAAAGCTGGAACTGAAAAAAGGCGTTATCATTGCGAAGCGGCATTTGCATCTGGATCCTGTGACGGCTAACGAAATGGGATTAAAGGATAAGGATGTGATTACTGCATTTTTGAAGACGGAACGGCCAATACAGTTGGAAGCGATCGGCGTGAGGGTCAGCGACCAGTATGCAACAGATCTTCATATCGATACGGATGAAGCAAATGCTGCCCTCGCAAAGAACGGGGATACGGCGATATTGATTTTGGAGGAGTAATATGGAACAGGATACTCTTGCGGCACTCGTGAAATTGATCATGGCAGACAAGCGAATCATGGACCTGATCAAGACTGGATCCTATGATGGAACGAGCCAAGGCTGTGACCTGACCTTGATTGAAACCAATGACCTCTTCGAAACCCTACCTTTCGAATGGAGGGGGAATGTCTGTTGCCAGGAACGTCCCGACGGCGGTGACGGGTTTTTAAGCCTTGATGCGGCAGTTCAAAGGGAATGGAACCGGATAAGAGTTTATCAGCCATCCCTGAATGCCATCGCAAAGCTTGCCCTGGGAATTGCTGATGAACCGCTGCTGAAAATCCTCCAACAAAAGCTTATGGAGGGTGGAGAGAAAATCGAGTTGCTCCGTCTCTGTAATTTGTCGAAGATAAAAGCAGATCCATACAAAAATCGCTTCCTTGGTTATATAGAGAAAGTCAAGAGCTATGGGATCAAGATCAACGAAGATGGATTTACAGCGGCAGAGGGAGATTTCCCGACAGCGGTAAAAACCCGAAAGGCATGCTCGGAGAAGATAGACGCAGGGATCTATCAATATAAAGCGCTGACAGAAAGGGATCTGTTAGACATAGAGAAAGGCACAGTCCTGACTGTCGGTAAAAAGTGTATTGTTACTTCCCTTGCCGTTGATATGGCAAGGCGGAAATCGATACAAATTTGTCGTGAAGGAGAAGTAAAATGATTTTAGCAAAGGTAGTAGGTCAAATATGGTCTACAAGAAAAGAAGAAGCTCTCCGAGGCATAAAATTTTTAGTTGTTCAACCTGTTAATCTGACCTTTGATTCCGACGGCACGGTCAAAGAAGTTCTGAATTTTGGCAATAACATAATCGCCGGCGATAAAATCGGTGCCGGAGAAGGCGATTTTGTCATGGTAGTCTCCGGATCGTCTGCCAGGCAATCGGAAGGAGACACCCATCTGCCCATCGATGCCAACATTGTAGGGATCGTAGATTCGGAGATGTTTGAAAAATGAAAAAGGAAGAGATCATTCAAAAAGTAGAAGCCTGTGGAGTGGTAGGCTCCGGCGGTGCCGGCTTCCCGACTCACGTAAAATACAAAACGAAAGCGGAAACAGTTATCGTCAATCTGGCAGAATGCGAGCCTTTGCTTCGTGTTGACCAGCAGCTGGCTGAAAAGAATACGGCGGAGTTGGTCAAAGGCCTTGGATTTGCCATGGAAGCCGTATCTGCCAAGGAAGGCATCATCGCCGTCAAGGAAAAGTACCACAGAGCCGTTGATCAGTTGATACCCCTGTTGAAAGCTGGGATGAGGATCGAATATCTGAAGGATGTTTATCCCGCAGGCGACGAATTCATGACAATCAAGATGACGACGGGCAAGACGGTGCCGCCGGGATCCATTCCTATTTCCATTGCTACCGTAGTCAGCAACGTTCAGACGCTGATCAATGTGGCCAATGCCATGGAAGACAAACCGGTGATCCATAGGACGATAACCATAACAGGCAATGTAAAAAAACCGGTTACCGTTACGGTGCCTATCGGAGTGACATTCCGGCAGCTGCTGGAAAAGACAGGCAATGCCATTCGCGGTGAGGACGCCTACATTGACGGCGGACCCATCATGGGCAAAATGCTGACGGACCTGGGAAGCAGCGTGACAAAGACCAGCGGCGGACTTGTGGTTCTTCCAAAAGATCATGTACTGATCAGAATCAAAACACAGCCCATGTCACAGATCATGCGAATCGCCAAGACTGTCTGTGAGCAGTGCCAGCTGTGCACCGACCTTTGTCCGAGAAATATCATCGGTCACAGGGATTTAAAACCCCATATGACCATCCGTGCCGTCAACTACGGCAGGATGACGGAAAGTCAGGTCATAAAGGGAGCGATGTTATGTTCCGACTGCGGCATTTGTGAGCTCTACGCCTGCCCTGTCAATATTTCTCCCAGAAGAGTCAACCAGGCCATTAAGCAGGAGCTCCAGAAACAGGGTGTCAAATATGACGGTGCATTAAGCAGTGAGGATCCCGTATGGGAGGCCCGAATGGTTCCTTCCAAGCAGATTGCAAGAAGGATCGGGCTAAAGGATTATTATGATCTTGAAGCCCCTTTGCAGGAAGGAATTCTCGAATTTGACCGTGTGCAGATCTCGTTAAAACAGCACGTGGGCGCACCATGCGAGCCGGTAGTAAAACCGGGTGATACGGTGAACCAGGGGGATCTGATCGCAAAAATCAGTGAAGGTCAGCTGGGAGCCAATCTTCATGCCAGCATCTGTGGAACAGTAACCGCAGTGAGCGGCAGCGGAATCATCATTGAGAAAGGCGGTGTCAGCTAATGGATATCACAGCAATCGGAATGGTGGAATTTAACAGTATTGCCCAAGGGATCGACAGCACGGATACCATGTGCAAGATCGCGGATGTCACGCTGCTCGTCAGCAAAACGGTCTGCCCGGGCAAGTATATCAGCATCGTTGCCGGAGACACCTCTGCGGTACAGCAGTCTGTGAGAGCAGGAGAGGATAAAGCAGCTGAATGTGTGGTTGACAGCTTTATGATCCCCAACATTCATAAGTCTCTGATCCCGGCTATTGCAGGTACATCCAGTATCGAACATGTCAAGGCCGTCGGACTCATCGAATGCTTCAGTGTGGCAACCCTGATGGAAGCTACGGATTTGGCTTTAAAAACAGGAGAAGTGGAACCATTACGGCTCCATATCGCCTTCGGCATCGGTGGGAAAGCCTATGTGGTTTTGTCCGGTGATGTAGCCGCAGTAAATGCTGCGGTGGCGGCAGGCAGTGAGCTGGCAGCGGAGAGAGGACAGCTGGTTCGCAGCATCGTAATACCAAAACCTCATCCAATGGTGGTTGAAAATTTAATTTAATAATTTTTAAAATAAGAAATCGAGGTGAAAGGATGAAAACTTGTATCTCCTTAAACATACTCAGGGAGCTATCAGCAAACAGCAAAACCGTCTGTTTGGATGAAAACAGTGTACTGAGCCCATCTGCCAAGGACTATGCCAGAGAAAAAGGACTGGTCATCTATTTGGGTGGAATGAAGGACCCGATCATCGGAGTCAGCACGGGAGAGCCGCCATGTCAGACTGAGAAACCTGCCCAAAGCTGTGCAGAAACAAAATCAGCTGGCGACAATAACTTCAACATCGATGGAAATGCGTTGAAAGCGATTATAACCAAAGCGATTCTGGAGCATAACAAACCGATTTGTGAAAATCCGAGAGCGATGAAGATCGAAGGCGATAAAGTGGTGATGGAACCATTTACAGAAGCCCCTGCAGGCCAGAAGATCGGGATGACCGATGTGATCACTGAGAGAGAAGGAAACCTTGGTGCCGGCTTTATGACCTTTGAAAATTCCGAGCTGCCTTGGACTTTAAGCTATGACGAAGTGGACTATGTGGTAGAGGGCGAATTTACCATAAAAACCGGCGGGAAACTCTATACCATGAAGCCGGGCGATGTGTACCACATTCCGAAGGGAACCAGCGTCGTGTTTGGATCGCCGAGCTTCTGCAAGGTTTTTTATGTGGTATATCCTGCCAATTGGCTATCACAGAACAAATAAGCATAAATTAGCAAGCGAGGTGTTACTTTGTTAAAGATACAATTTATTAAAAGACCGACCAAGAGCACATTAAAAATGCTCTTCCGGCGTTCCGGTACTCTTAGAAAACAGGAGCCCAAAGAGTCCTATATTGAAGCAGTCGGTCTGGTCCAGGGGCCTTTGGCGGATATGATTGCCGCGGGAGATATCGCGGAAAAAACTTCGGGGGTCATTGTGGAAGAAATCCAGGGCATCTGCCCGCAGCATTTTACCATGATCGCCCTCTTTGGGGACACCTCCGCCGTTGCGGTGGCGTTGATTGCCGTTTCCGAAAAGATCGATAAGAAGCAGCTAGACATTGACTATTAACTTCGATTGTTCGTTTGCGTAGGAAAATAAACAAGCAAGGAGAGATTAGCTTGACTGAAAAACAGAGAATCATACAGGAGTTTGTCCCCGGCAAACAGGTTACCTTGGCACATATGATCGCCTCGCCGGACGAAGACATTTATCAGCGATTGGGTTTGTCCAAATCCGGTGCCATCGGCATCGTAACGCTGACACCCAGTGAGACCTCCATCATCGCTGCCGATATCGCAACGAAGGCGGCTCCGGTCAGCATTGGATTTCTTGACCGGTTTACCGGCGCGCTGATCATTACCGGTGATGTTTCCGGTGTTCTTGCTGCCCTCACAGAAATCAATGACGTGCTGAAAAACATGCTGGGCTTTACCCCTTGCGATATTACGAAAACATGAAAAAGAGGATCATGCTCATCGGGAGTTCCCGTACCGGGAAGACAAGTCTGGCAAATTGCATCAATTCGGAGGATTTAGAAGTGATGAAGAGCCAGGCTATTTGCTATGGAGAAAATACCATCGACACACCGGGTGAATATCTGGAGAGTCCCATGATGCATAAATATATCATATCTGCCTCCCAGGATGCGGATGCCGTTTTATTTATTCAATCCTTTGATCAGCCGATTTTCAACTTTCCTCCCAATTTCGCCCAGGTGTTCAACACAAAGAGAATCGGCGTGATTACGAAGAACGATCTGAAAGAAAAAAGGCACGACCTAGCAATTCTATTAAATAACTTCAGAGAAATCGGTTTGGAGGAGCCTTTTTTTATCACCTCGTCAATGACGGGAGAGGGCATCGCGGAGCTGAAACGTTATCTGCTCAATAGGAACGACTGAAGTTTTCAATGACCATATTTGCGACGGCTTTCCCTGAGTGAAGGGCTCCCTGAAGCCACCCCTGTTTTGTTGAAACATGTTCCCCTGCAAAATATAGCCTTTCATCATATTCGGGTCTTTGCATATCATAGGCGAAAAGAAGCTTCTGACCGGGGTTGCCGGCAGCAAATGCACCCCGCGCCCAATGTTCTGTGTTCCAATGTACCGTTTTATAACCGTCGACAAGCGCATCCAGGTACCCAGGGGGCAGTCCATGTACTGCTTCCACATTGCGTTTGATCAGATCAAAGCGGTGCGTTATCGTCTGGCTGGAAACTCTATTGGCATCCTGACCCAAATTATAGGATGCTGTCAATACGCCCGGTGTGTTCGGGGAGCAGTTTTCCCGGTTCTCACAACGCAGATGGTCAGGCGGATAAATAATTGATTGGATCGGAAGATCGGTAAATGAAATTCCTCCATTCATCCTGCCATACTCCTTCTCTTCCTCCCAAAACCGCCTTTTACAAAGAAATAGTGTTTTCTGGGCATCTATGTAATTATATTCCTTGATTGCCTGCATCTTTTTATTGCTGAAATAAGGTACTGTTTGTATTTCTCTTAATGTTGAAAAAGGGATCGCACAAATAACATAATCATAGGATTCTATTGCTTCGGTTCCTTTTTGGTTTTTATAACACAAATCGACTCCCTTGCTATTTTGGGATTTTGAAATACCCTTTACAGGCTGCCCCAATCGAATATCAACTTTTCCTAAAAAATAGGAGGGGAAGTCAATTTCGGGAGGCTCTTTGGCAGTTAGGGAGTTATAAAAGGCCAAAGGAAGATGAACCATACCTTCAGTTATTCGGTAGGTATTCATAAAGTCCAGAGAGTAATTACTGCTCAGGGTTTCATCATAGCTGATGCCAAGTAAGGCTCCGGAAAATGGATCTACGGCGGATAACAGCTCGATTGCCCCTTGGCTCAATCCAAGCATTTCAAATACTTGACGATTGCTTAACCTGGTAATCGCGGCATATTCACCGGAGTATGCCGGAAGAATCTTTAATATTTCTGTTCGTATTTCCGGTGTCATCTGATTTAAAAAGGCATTCATCGCGTAATCGCTTAATACGTTCCATGGGGTATTTCTCTCGGTTTCAGTCAGGTCATAGTAAGGATAAAGGGATTCCGTAATGTTTTGTCCACTTCTTCGGATCCTTACATCATGGGCAAAAATGAAATTGTTGGATTGGGGTGACGAGAGCGCTTCCGTACCCAAATGAAATAAATTGATATAGTGCCAGGTCGTTTCATGGGAGATGGGAATTCTCATAGCGCCGAATTCACCGTAATATCGCCCAGACCGGTCAAAATATAAGGTATATACACGACCGCCCACCCGATCCTTCTGCCCATCGTAAATTGTAATATCAGCACCGAGCTTACGCAGCTCATATGCGGCTGAAAGGCCGGCCAGACCGGCACCAATAATGCCGATGCGCGTGTTCCTGAAAGCAGCCGGCGCCAAGGATCGTGTTAGATCCGGCGGCGGACTCAACAATTCCAGAATATTTTCATAGTCCTCCGCTCTTCCGGTTCGGGATAAGGCCTCCAATAATAATTGATGCCTTTGGTCGTTAGTTGGGTTAATGGAATAATCATTCTCTGACATAACTGAATTTCCCCCTTAGCTTGCCCAATTTGTGTTTCAAACTTGTTCTATAACAAATATATTACAGGGAAAAAATGTTATGAGTAGGTTCTCTTGGTTGGAGAAAATGAATTCGATGAATTTCTACACAAAACCACTGTTTTTCGACAATGATGAAATTGTGATATAAAAAATGATATATAATAATGAAGATTATAAAAAAAATCGATTGACGGAACCGAATGATATTTCTTAACCATAATTTAACATTATTTACAGGTTAAAATATAAAGTTTTCGGGGAAATGACCGATAACAATAGTATGATAATTACAGAAAGGTAGGTAGAAGATTATATGGTCAAGACAGAAATTGGATCAATCGGACGAAAACTATCAATTATATTAATTGCTTCGATCCTGATCAGCACCCTGGTAATCGGTATTTTCAGCTATTATAGCTATCGGAGCAGTGCGATCAACCTGACGGGAGAGAGAGCATTGTCCATCGCAGAATCCGTTGCGGCATCCATTGATGGGGACAAGCTTGTTAAATATGACAAAACGGGACAAACAGATGAATACTTCGATCAGGTAAAAGCCTCTATGAGCACAGTCAAGGAAAGAAACGGGGCCAGCTATGTCTATTCCTTGGTAGACGCCGGCGAAAACTATAAATTGATTATTTCGGGGTATCTGGAAGAGGAAGATCAAACAGCATGGGGTTTCCTCGGATATACAGATCCGAAGGATATCTATACGGAAGATCCCGCATTGGTACTGCAAGATGGAATCGGACGGTTTACGGAGCCGCAGGATTACGGCCCTCCATTTGGGATATCCATCACCGGCTTTGCGCCGATTTATAACAGCAGGGGTGATATTGTTGGTCTGGTTGGAATCGACATTCCGATGAACGAGCAAAATGCGAAAATCAATCAACTGATCCCGATTATGGCGGGAATCATCTTCATCACATGCATCATTCTGATTTTTGCGACCTATTTCATCATCAGAAAAACAATAACCGGGCCATTGAGAACAATAGCGGAAAAATCAAATCTGTTGATGCTCGGCGATACGGATTTGCAGATTGATGAAGCTTATCTCGTCAGAAACGACGAAATCGGCCTGATCGGTCGAGGCTTCGAAAATATTGCGAATAATATCAAAGAACAGTCTGAAGTTGCCAAAAAGATTGCTGAAGGTGACCTTTCATTGGAAATCGTGCCGAGATCGGATAAGGATATTCTGGGCATCAGTATGGTCTCGGCAATTAATATGCTGAAAAATCTTGTACTGGAAGCAGATAACCTCATTGCAGCAGCGGTGGAAGGCAATTTGGAAACCAGAGGCGATGCGGATAAGTTCCAGGGCGGGTACAGGCAGATTATCGAGGGCTTCAACAATACGCTGGACGCAATGGTAACACCGCTGAGAGCAGCCTTACCCTACATCGAAAATATGGCAAATGGAATCCCACAGCCGTTATTGGAAAATATCTACCGGGGCGAGTATGGTACCCTGATCGATAATCTGAATGATGTGAAGAATTCTATCTATCTCTTGAGCATGGAATCGGGAAAGTTGACAAAAGCGCTCGAGGAAGGAGACCTTTCTTACCGCGCAGATACCAGCGCGCTGAAGGGAAGCTATGCACAGGTCATCGGTGGTGTCAATGATACGCTGGACGCCGTCATCGGACCGCTGAACATGGCTGTAGGATACATGGAACAGATCGGGAAAGGGGAAATCCCGGAAAAGATCTCAGAAGAATACAAAGGAGATTTCAACCAGATCAAGGACAGCATCAACGCCTGCATCGAGGGTCTCGGCGGCTTGCAGGAAGGCTACGAGGTCATGTACAGGATGAGCCTAAATGATTATTCGGTCAAGATGGAAGGCTCCTATCTCGGGATCTATGACGAAATCAGCAAATCGATCAATGTGATCAATTATCGAATGAACCGGGTCATTGAAATCCTGACAAACGTTGGGGCCGGTGATTTATCGGATCTTCAGAATATCATTGACGGGGGAAAACGAAGTGAAGGAGATACGCTGGTACCTGCTCTCATCGCAATGATCGAAGGAATTAAACTTCTGGTGGAAGAAACGGACATGCTGGCCCAGTCAGCGGTGGAAGGAAATCTGTCAACCAGAGGAGAAGAGGCAAAGTTTAAAGGTCAGTATGCAAGAGTGATCGAAGGAATCAATGAAACCTTGAACGCAATCATCGCTCCGGTCGAGGAAGCTTCCTCTGTACTACAGGAAATGGCCAGGGGAAATCTGCAGATTACCATGGAGGGTGATTACCGCGGGGATCATGCGGCGATCAAGCATGCTTTAAACGAAACGATTGAAAATCTAAGAACCTATATCAGTGAAATTTCGAATGTACTGTCAGAGATCGGAGACGGAAATCTGAACCTCGCCATTACAGCCGAATATAAAGGAGACTTTGTAGAGATCAAGGATTCCTTGAATAACATTGTTGTTTCTCTGGGTCAGGTGATGGGAGACATCAACGATGCAGCCGAACAGGTGGCCTCGGGATCAAGACAAGTATCCGACGGAAGCCAGGCGCTGTCGCAAGGATCTACGGAGCAGGCCGGCGCGATTCAGGAGCTGACCGCATCCATCACAGAGGTGGCTTCCCAGACAAAGCAAAACGCAATGAATGCAAATCAAGCAAGTGAACTGGCGGGAACTGCGAGAGACAATGCGGAAAAAGGCAACGACCAAATGAAGGAGATGCTCAACTCCATGACGGAAATCAACGATTCCTCTGCCAACATTTCCAAAATCATCAAGGTGATTGACGACATCGCATTCCAGACTAATATTCTGGCCTTAAATGCTGCGGTGGAAGCCGCCAGGGCAGGACAGCACGGAAAAGGCTTTGCAGTCGTTGCGGAAGAAGTCAGGAACCTTGCGGCAAGAAGCGCAGCAGCAGCAAGAGAAACCACAGAGCTGATTGAAGGCTCCATCAACAAGGTCCAGACAGGAACGAAAATTGCCAATGATACGGCTTCCGCCCTGCAGGAAATTGTTGGAGGGATCGAAAAGGCCGCAAATCTGGTAGGTGGTATCGCGGATGCTTCCAACGAGCAGGCCACGGGAATTGCTCAGATCAACAAGGGGATCGAACAGGTGTCCCAGGTCGTTCAGAATAATTCGGCGACTGCGGAGCAGAGTGCGGCAGCCAGTGAAGAGCTCTCCAGTCAGGCAGAGTTACTGAAAGAAATGGTAGGCCGATTTAAATTGGAAAAGGGAACCAAAGCGCTATCCGGCGAAGGCATCAGGCTTCTGGGAGGCGAAATGGGAACTTTTTTAAAGAACAAAGATCAGTCCCCACCGCAGATCATGCTTAGTGAGGAAGAATATGATAAGTACTAATTTATTTTAAGATCAATAAATCAAAAAATGGATACCCAATCGGTATCCATTTTTTGATTTCGACATCATATTTGCGTTGTGCTGGTGGCGCTATTGTTTTTTACGCTTTTTCATGATACTATGAATTCGTTCAAAACTGGCATTTAAAGGGGATTGGGATCTATGCAGCAAAACTGGAAAAGGAATATCATTTTATTTATTACGAGTCAGACGATCTCGCTTTTTGGATCATCCCTTGTGCAGTACGCAATTATGTGGTACATCACCCTGGAAACCCAATCCGGAATCATGATGACAATATTTATCATCTGCGGCTTTCTCCCGGTCTTTTTCCTTTCTCCCTTTGCAGGGGTATGGGCAGATCGGTATAACCGAAAGCTGCTTATTGTATTATCCGATACCATGATTGCTACAGTCACCCTGATCTTGGCCATTTTATTTATTATGGGCTACAAGGAGATGTGGCTGCTTTTTACAATATCTGCAATCCGAGGCTTGGGTCAGGCAGTCCAGATGCCGGCTGTGAGTGCGATGATACCACAGATGGTGCCGGGAGATAAGCTGATGAGGGTCAGCGGAATCAACAGCAGCATACAGTCCTTTATCCTGCTGGCTTCCCCGATCGCAAGCGGCGCGCTGCTTTCCGTGGCGAGCATTGAGATCATCTTTTTCATTGACGTGTCAACCGCTTCCCTCGCAGTGGTAACGCTGCTCCTGTTTCTGCATATTCCGGTCCATGCAAAAGCTTTGGAAAAACAAAAGGTCAGTTATTATAAAGATTTACGGGAAGGCTTCCGCTATATCGGAAACCATGAGTTTGTAAAAAAGATTTTTATATTTTGTGGTGTATTTTTTATTCTGGCCGCACCAATGGCATTCCTAACGCCGCTACAGGTAGCCAGGAGCTTTGGCAGCGATGTCTGGCGTCTGACCATGATTGAAATTACATTCTCCATTGGAATGATGGCGGGAGGCATCCTCATAGCCTCTTGGGGCGGTTTCCGAAATAAGATTTATACGATGGTGATGGCTTTTTTGATTATGGGAGTCGGGACAGTTGCTTTAGGCATCATTCCTATGTTCTGGCTGTATACAGTCGTCATGGGAGTCGTTGGTCTTTCCATGCCAATGATAAATACGCCTTTTACTGTGCTGCTACAGCAAAAAGTTGAAGAAGAGTTTCTTGGAAGGATATTTGGTGTTTTGTCCATGATTTCAAGCTCCATGATGCCTTTGGGCATGCTGGTTTTCGGTCCGCTATCCGATATGATTAAAATTGAGTGGTTACTGATCGGCACGGGAATTCTCATGGTGATCGAAACCATGTTTCTAATCAGCAATAAAGCGCTGATCGAGGTAGGAAAAGAATCCTGATGATGCTGTCGATTTGAGAGACAGGAAGAAGCACCAGCCACTTTTTTAGAATTTTTAATAAAGAAACATAATATTTGCATTGATTTCATTTATTATGGTAAAATAAACGTGAAAATACTTTAATACAGGGGAGGGATAGATTTGAGTGTTATCCAAAACATGATGGGATCTGCGAAGGATGCCGCCGGTGAGATGAAAGACCGGGCAGAATCGTTCAAGGATTTTGCAGAAGATAAAGCAGACGATTTTAAGGGGAAAGCGGAAGCAGGAATGGAAGGCTTAAAAAGCCGGGCGGAAGCAGGAATGGAAGGCATGAAGGATAAAGCCGTAGACTGGAAAGACATGGCCGAGGGAAAGACAGAACGGCTGATGGATCGGGCTGAGGATTGGAAAGACAAACTGGAAGATAGAGCAGAAGATATGAAGGATCTACTCAAGGATAAAGCGGATGAGTTTAAGCATAAAATGAAATAGAGTAAGCCGCATCGATGGTAGTAAAGCACACAAAACCTCCAAATTGATGCAATAGAGTGCATGGAATTTGGAGGTTTTCATTTTGTAAAAACAGCAATTTTACCGGGAGGATAACGACTTGCTAAATGAGGACATGAAGAAGAGCTATAAAGATCTTGTTGAAGCACATGATTTTGCTCATATTGGTAACTGGGAAATGGATATGATCCAGAATAGAGGCAGCTGGTCTTCTGAAGCATACCGTATTTACGGCATCTCTTCTGAGGATTACGACGGAACCTACGAGGGATTTCTCAATATCATTCATCCGGAGGACAGAGCGGATGTAGAGGATAGAATGAAGGGAACGTTGGATGGAGCTTATGAAATGGAATACCGTGTCATACTGCCAGACGGTTCAATACGCAGCATATGCCATCTCTTAAGACCTCTTTACGATCAAGAGGGTAGGTTGATGTATTTATATGGGACGATCCGGGACAAAGAAGGAATGAAGGAATTTGAGAGCTTCCTCGGTGAAACAGAGGAAACCATCGGTCGGATTCAGAAAAGGTTTCAAGTGCTGGTGCAGCAGTCCAGCGATGTATTTGAGATCATTTCTCCTGACTTCACGATTCAATATATCAGTCCCGCTGTTGAAAAGATCATCGGATACGCTCCGGAAGAGCGAATCGGTAAAAATGCGTTGGAGTTCCTTGAAGAGGAACAGAAACAGATATTTATTAAAATGGTGGATTACGTTCTGGAGTATCCGGAGGAACGGATGCAGAGCGACCTCACTTTAAAGGATCAGAGCGGCAAGGTGAGTTATCTTACATATACCATGTCCAATCAACTGCAGGAACCTTCGATTCAGGGAATCGTAATCAATTGGCGCGATATTACAGACCGGATTGAAAATCAAAAAGAAATCGAATATATTGCTACCCACGACGAGCTGACCAGACTTCCAAACAGAGTTTCACTCAAAAAGAAAATCAGTCAGCTGTGTGAGGAACATGGGGATCCGAACTACAATTTTGCGTTGATCATGCTTGATATCGACGGCTTTCGCTATGTAAACGATGCCCTGGGGTATCAGCTGGGAGATCAGTTGATTGTTCAGGTCGCCAGCCGTCTGCGAGAGTTTTTGGGCGAGAATGAATTCTTATGCCGATATGCCGGCGATCAATTTGCAGTCATCATTCAAAATTTGAATAAATCCTGGGAGTACGAGCAGGTTGTAAAAAAGATTGCAATGCTTTTCAAAGATGCTTACAAAGTGGATCTTTATGAACTGGATATGACGGTGAGTCTGGGAATCAGTATGTACCCACATGATGGAAGAGACCCCGATCTGCTAATCAATTATGCTAATATCTCCTTGCTTCGTTCCAAGCATGAGGGGAAGAATCGCTATAAGTTCTATTCCTCAGAAATTGGAATTCAAATCTATAAACAGGTTGTGCTTCGTAATGACCTTCTAAAAGCCATAGAAAGAAAACAGTTTCAGGTTTATTACCAGGCGCAGGTCAAACTGGAATCCAGTGATATTTTGGCTGCGGAAGCACTGATCCGCTGGGAGCATCCTGAATGGGGGATGGTTTCACCCAACGAGTTTATTTCCCTGGCGGAGGAAACCGGTTTTATTATCAATCTCGGAAACTGGATGCTCAATGAGGTCTGCAAAACTTATAAAAACTGGATGGAGCAGGGCAGGGCACCGATCAAGGTTTCAGTGAACTATTCCAGTATTCAGTTCTATGAAAAAAATTTCGTCGAAAACATTATTGCTATTATAAATCAATATGAACTGAACCCCCATTTTCTGATCATGGAAATAACGGAAAGTGTCTTTATGAAAAACCCCGAAAAGGCAATCATTGATATCAAGAGATTGCAGAACGAAGGGATCCAGGTGGCGCTGGACGATTTTGGAACAGGCTTTTCCTCCCTGTCCTATTTAAGCTCCTTTAATATTGATATTTTAAAGATCGATCGTTCCTTTATTAAAAATGTGATGATGGACGATGCGAGTACGATCATCACCCGTTCTGTCATCGATCTGGCGCAGGAGCTCAGAATAAAGCTGGTCGCCGAAGGAATCGAAAACCAGGAACAACTATCGTACCTGAAGGGTGTGAACTGCTATAGCGGCCAGGGTTTTTTATATAACAAGCCAATGCCGTCCGGCGAATTTGAGCAGCTGTTAGAAAAAAAGAAATGCCTGCCGACAGAATTACTGAACGAGAAAAAAAGTGGGAAGGAGCATCGGAAATATCTCAGAATCAAACTTCCGAAGCTCCTCGAAGCGGACATGTCCATCCTGGAAAGACCCGAGCAGAAATTCAAGGTGGGCAGCGTGAAAGTGGAAGTGAAAAATATCAGTTCGGAAGGACTTTGTTTTGCTGCTGGAGTCAGGCTTCCGGTAAACAAAGAGCTGTTGCTGGAATTCATCATCCCTACGAAGGATGGAAAGGAAGCAAAGATTTGCGGGTATCCCGTCTGGGCGCAGGAAACAGAGAAGCACTGGTATGAATACGGGGTGGAATTTGATCACAGTCCGTCCGATAAGATCGATCTGACCATGGAGCTCTACTCTCTGTGCAGGGAAATGTACAACTTTAATTAGTTGTTTACAACAAAGAAATGCCAAAATTTTTATATTGACAAACAGTTTTGTTTCATCTATACTAAGCTCAATATAATTGACAAAGACTATGATGGAGAGAGTAAGTATTTTTCAAACGTCACAGCGATTCGGGGATGGTGGGAGCCCGAAACCAGTAGAAGAATATCCGAAAATCACTCCTGAGTTGCAGGCCGAAATAACAAGTAAAGTAGGTTTTGACGGTTTTCCTCCGTTATAAGGAACGCGTATGTTGGTATGCAGTATTAGGTGGTATAACGATAGCTTTAAGCTTTCGTCCTTTGCAGGACGGATGCTTTTTTTATTATGCGGGAAAGAAACAATCCATTCCGGCGGAAGCCGTCGATTTCCTAAAAGGAGGTAAAGAATGATGAAAGATATGGTAGAGATTCGTTGGCATGGCCGTGGGGGTCAGGGCGCCAAGACAGCATGTCTGCTTCTGGCTGATGTAGCCTTTAGTGCGGGCAAGCATGTACAGGGATTCCCGGAATATGGTCCGGAGCGGATGGGTGCGCCCATCACTGCCTATAACAGAATTAGCAGTGACCGCTGCTCCGTGCATTCCAACATCTACAACCCGGATTATGTCATCGTTGTTGATGAAACCCTGCTTACATCGGTAGATGTGACGAAGGGATTAAAGGAGAATGGTGCAATCATTATCAACAGCGAAAAAATGCCCGATGAACTGAGGCCGCTGCTCAGAGGTTATCTGGGAGGGGTATACACCATCGATGCCAGGAGAATTTCCGAGGAGACAATGGGAAGGAATTTTCCGAACACGCCAATGCTTGCCGCAGCAGTAAAGGTCAGCAATGTTGTGGATTCAGAGCATTTTATCAGGGATATGGAAGACTCCTTCCGACATAAGTTTGCATCGAATCCCCATATGGTAGAAGGAAATATGAATGCGATTAAAAAATCACTGGAGGAGGTTTGTGGCTGATGATAAAAAAAGCAAGTGAAATCAATGAATCAACGCCATGGCAGGAAATGACCATCGGAGGAGAAATTTACGAAGGCGGCACTTCCGCTCTCGTCAATACAGGGGACTGGAGAACCATGATTCCAGTCTTCCATGAAGAAAAATGCAACCATTGTATGTTTTGCGTGCCATACTGCCCTGACAGCTCGATTCCTGTCAAGGATGGAAAACGATTGGATTTTGACTTCATGCACTGCAAGGGTTGTGGCATCTGTGTCAAGGTCTGCCCCTTTAAGGCGATCACCTTAGAGAAGGAGGGTGCATGATGGGAATTCGAAGCAAGCTTTCCGGCAATGAAGCGATTGCCTATGCGATGAAACAGATCAATCCCGATGTAATGGGAGCCTTCCCAATCACTCCGTCCACGGAGATCCCTCAGTATTTTGCATCCTATGTTGCAAACGGAGAGGTTGATACGGAATTTGTTGCGGTGGAATCGGAGCATAGCGCCATGTCCACCTGCCTTGCTGCGCAGGCCGCAGGAGGCAGAGCCATAACCGCAACCTCATCTGCTGGTATGGCGCTGATGTGGGAGATGCTTTATGTTACCTCCTCCGCCAGACTACCGGTTACCATGGCCCTTGTGAACCGCGCGCTGACCGGACCGATCAATATCAACTGCGATCATTCCGACTCCATGGGTGCGAGAGACAGCGGCTGGATCCAGATCTATTCCGAAACCAACCAGGAGGCCTATGATAATTTTATTCAGGCTATGCCCATCGGTGAGAATAAAGCGGTTCGACTGCCGGTGATGGTGTGCCAGGATGGCTTTATCACCAGCCACGCTGTGGAGAACATGGAACTCCTGGAGGATGCGGCAGTGAAGGGGTTTGTTGGGGAATATAATCCCGAGCACTATCTGTTGAAAAAAGAGAATCCTTTGGCTGTTGGTCCTTACGATATATCAAATTACTATATGGAGCACAAGAAACAGCAGGCAGAGGCCATGAAGAATGCGAAAGCCGTGATCCTTTCCGTAGCGAAAGATTTCGAAGCCCTTTCGGGGAGAAGCTACGGCTTATTTGAAGCATATGAAATGGAGGATGCGGAGGTTGCGCTGGTCATTATCGGATCCAGTGCCGGAACCGCTAAGGAGACGGTACGTCTGCTGCGCAGGGAAGGGAAAAAAGTCGGACTGATCAAGGTTCGTGTATTCCGTCCATTTCCTATGGAGGAGCTGGCAGAAGCCATGTCCAGGGTCAAAGTCGTTGCTGTAATGGATAAAGCGGAGAGCTTTTCCGCCTGCGGAGGTCCGCTTTTTGCGGAGGTTCGTTCCGCGCTGTATGATCTGAAAGATCGTCCCAAAGCAATCAATTACGTGTACGGTCTTGGCGGAAGGGATATTTGTGTAGAAGATTTTGCAATGATCTACGAGAAGCTGTTTGAGATTGCTAGAACAGGAGATCAGGGTGAGGTTTATCGTCATTTCGGACAGAGAGAACTGGGAGGTGAGAAGTAATGGCGTACAGCTTAAAAGAACAGGTTGAAAAGCCGGAACGTCTATCAGGCGGTCATCGTCTTTGTGCAGGCTGCGGTGGAGCCGTTGCGGTACGCGGCGTATTGCGGGCGTTAAAACCTGAGGATAAGGCAGTCATTACCAATGCCACAAGCTGCCTTGAAGTATCCTCGTTCCTTTACCCTTATACAGCATGGAAGGACAGCTATATCCACAGTGCCTTTGAAAACGCCGGCGCGACGGCAGGCGGTGTGGAGGCAGCTTACCGTGTATTAAAGAAAAAAGGAAAAATAGATGAAACATATAAGTTCATAGCCTTCGGCGGAGACGGCGGTACCTATGATATCGGCCTGCAATCTCTTTCGGGAGCCATGGAACGCGGGCATGATATGGTCTATGTTTGCTATGACAATGAAGCTTACATGAATACGGGTATCCAAAGATCCTCTTCCACACCGAGATTCGCAGATGCGACCACGACGCCGGCGGGAAGTGTGATCCCAGGAAAACCGCAGAACAAAAAAGATCTCACGGCGATCATCGCCGCACATAATATCCCTTATGTCGCCCAGACGACCTTTATCGGTAACTTTAAGGATCTGCACGAAAAGGCAGAAAAGGCGATTTATACCAAGGGCCCTGCCTTTCTCAACATCATGTCCCCTTGTCCGAGAGGCTGGAGATATGAAGCGGAAGATCTTGCGGAGATCTGCAAGCTTGCCGTTGATTCCTGCGTCTGGCCTTTGTTTGAGGTGGAAGCGGGTGTCTGGAAGCTTACATATGAGCCAAGAAAAAAGCTCCCTGTGGAAGAATACCTGAAAAAGCAGGGAAGGTTCAAGCATATGTTCGAAGATGGAAATGAATGGATGATTGAAGCAGCACAGAAATATGTGGATGAAAAATGGGAAACATTACTGGCGAGATGTAAATAGAAATTTTACTCGTTGCTTATAGCTATAAATTCGAACTCGTAAAAATAGACACTTTATTTAATCTTGGGCAGACAGTCTTTCAGACTGTCTGCCTATTTTTATCGCTGAATAAATCAGGAAAAACTCATGCCAGCATGTGATTGACTCATCATAAGCATTCATATGCCCAGTCGAAAAACAAGGCAGTGTCGATTTGTGTAAAAAAATGTCTATTTCGTATTATTTGCTGTTCAGTAATCTTAAGGTATAATGGGTAATATATGGAATTTAATGTGTATTATAGAGTTTTAATTGGAGGGGAAAAATGCGAAAAACACTGGCATTTTTATTAGTCGTGTGCATGATATTTACCATGACACCTGCGACATCATTTGCTGACACATTGTCTGAAACAATAGAAGGACAAGACATGTTCTCTGATATAACAGGACATTGGGCTTCAAATGCTATTCATAAATGGGCTGGATTGGGTGTAATTAAGGGTGATTCAAGAGGTTTTAGACCGAATGACTCAATTACCAGAGCTGAAATGGCAGCGATTCTTGATAATTTAATGGATTATCAAAAGAGGGCAAGTAATTCTTTTCGTGATGTGGATAGTAATGCATGGTATGCAGACGCTGTTCTTAAGGCCAATGCGGCGGGAATTCTTAATGGAGACGGTGCTGGCCACGCAACACCAGCTGCAGAAATTACAAGAGAGCAAGCTGCAGCTATGCTGGCCAGGGCCTTTGCAGTAGATGAAAATGAAGGAAAGCTAACTTCATTCAAAGACGTGGGGAATATTGCTCCTTGGGCAAGGAAACTTGTCTTTGGTATGGAAGAGGATAAATATATAGGTGGAATGGGTAATGGGAACTTTGATCCTAAAGCTAATATTACCAGAGCTCAGGTCGTAACAATAATCGATAACGCGGTTAAAGCCTATTATACAGAGAAAGGTACCTATACAGAAAGTGTTACTCCCGATGCAGGAGCAAACTGTGTAGCAATCGTCAGGACAGATGGTGTAACCATAAAAGGATCCAAAATCAATGGTGATTTGATTATTGCAGAAGGTGTTGCGCAAGGCAATTTTACCTTAGATTCAACGACTGTAACAGGAAAACTGATCGCTCGTGGGGGTGGAGAAAATTCTATACATATCATTAACGGAGCTGCGATTAATGGACGGGTTTCAATTGAAAGAGTAGATGGAGTAGTTCGGGTTGTATCAGATGGGGTAGTAATCGCCAATCTTGATGCAAGTACTGAAGTCATATTGGAAGGCGACTTTACCAACGTAATCGTCGGGGCAGGCGCTGATGTAGAAGTAAGGGGTCAAGTTGCAAATATTAGTGTCGAGGCAAAGGCTGAAGTTACTGTGGCAAAGGACGCAAAAGTTGGAACATTAACGGTAAATAAAGAGGCAGAAGGAGCTAGAGTTGAAGTTGCCGGTACTGTAACGACAATCAAAACGGACGCTCCAAAAACAGAAATTGTAGCTACAGAAACAGCTAAAATCATGAGAGTTGAAGCAACGGATACGGCAACGGGAACTGATGTTGCTATCGCTAAAAATGCAGAGGTAAAAACATTACATAGCACAACTGATATAACCACCTCAGGAAGCGGTGCGCCTAAAACTATTACAGGAACCGGTACAGTTACACGGAAGGAAGCTACAGGTCAAGAAGCTCCACTCGGCGGTGGAGGTGGAGCACCCATGGGCGGAGGCATGCCTGGCGGTGAAGAACCGGCCGCGTCAATCTCCGGTGCTACCGTTAA
>Ga0366802_1054_pt1 | contig 20338 bp, 18 predicted proteins | sample BONcelN113001F13_FD_207032 | JGI IMG/M metagenome (GOLD analysis project Ga0366802, IMG submission 207032) | Enriched cells from coal bed in the Powder River Basin, Montana, United States - BONCAT cells N11 rep3 HSBNCT.N11.300.1.F13 ...
GATCGGAGAAATCAGCAGTCCTGCCAGTCCTACCAGTGTCGTACCGATTATAAATGCCATGCAGTAGATACTTTTAATATTAATTCCCATCAGCTGAGCAGCTTTTCCATTTTGTGAAATTGCCCGCATAGCAGCTCCTGTGAAGGTTTTTTGCAAGAAAAGATATAAAAGGACAGAGGCACCGATTGCGATAATAAATGCCAGAACTCTTGGCGTATTCAGTGTGATAAAACCAATGTTCGTAATATCATTTGTCATGTCAATTCGAATATTGCGATAATCTGCCTTAAAGAACATTAAGGCAAGGTTCTGTAAAACCATAGAAAGGGCCAGTGTGAGCAGCATTTGAATCGAGTGATCTGAATCAAGAACACGCTCCATGATTATCTTGAAGGTAATATACCCGATGGCAGCCATAACAACAAGATTGATTAAGAGAGACTGATACGGATCCAATCCGGTGGCATTAAAGATCCAGTAAGCGATATACATTGCCAGCATGAGATATTCGCCGTGGGCAAAATTTACAAGCCCGACCACTCCAAAAATCAGAGCCAGCCCAACACTAGCCAAAGCATAAATTCCGCCGGATAAAATACCTGAAATGAAAACTTGTAAATATTGTTCCATTTTAAACTCCTTATAAGGTCAGGTTTATGAATTCCCGCAGTCACTCTGCAGTGACTGCGGAATTTCAAGTTCGTTCAAATATTATTGACCTGCGATCGGAAGAGGCACATTGATCACATCGCCGTTTTTCAATTTTTCAGGATATACAGTCGTAACGGACCCACCCTGCCACTGATTGATATTCGCCGAAGCAGCATAGTTCTGCCCATCGTCGCCTAAATCCCAGCCAAATCCAAGGGTAGTCATGTCAAGCTTTGTTGTCAAAGCAGCCTCGCGGATCCCCGCAGCATCCAGCGTTTTAGCATTTGGAAGAATGTGATTTAGGAAGGTGTAGGATCCTGCAAACGCAGCTTCTGCTGCAACAGATACATTCTTCATATCAGGAAATTCTGCTTTAAACCGTTCTCTGAATTCACTGACAACATTTCTCATGTCTTCATCTTCAAATACATCCAGAGGCAGATTGGTTGGCATATCAGTACAGAACATGCCATCCGAGTCGGCGCCTATGGTTGCCGCAAAGTTCGGATCTGTAGTTCCGGCGCCACAGCCCATCAATACCTTCGGCATCGCGTCATACTGCTTTAAGGTATCAACCAATAAAATCGCATCATTGATATAGTTGACTGAGAATAAAACATCTGGCTTTGCTTCCTTAAGCTTTAAAACGAGTGCGGACATATCGGTGATCGTGGAATTGTAGCTTTCTCTGGCAACCAGGTTCATGCCCATCTCCTCGATCTTTGCTGCCGCGCCATCTCCGACTGAGGTTCCGTAGGCGGATTCTTCATGGATGATGGCAACCTTTAATTCCTTCACAGGAATATTCAGCATTGGTGCGAGAAATTCACCGGTATAAGCAACGCCTGCTGCACCTCGAAGTCCTCCCTTATCAAGGATACGGAATACATTTTTAAATCCGGAATCCGTTAATGCATCTGCGATACCACCGGATTCAACCAGCGTTACACCGCTCTTTTCTGTTACTCCGGCAATCGCAAGGGCATTTCCGCTGGCCAGGGACCCAAAAATTACCTGTACTCCCTGCTGATCAACAAGTCTGCCGGCTTCCGTCGTCGCTGCAGTAGGATCCGGTGCATCTGCTTCAACCAGTACAACCGGTCTTCCTTGCACGCCGCCATTTGCATTTACGATATCCACTGCAATTTTCACTGCAGCCAGACATTGTGATCCAAGTAATGCATTTGCTCCACTCAATGGATAAATTGCTCCAACCTTAAATGGCTCTGCATCTCCGGTTTCCTCTTCGCCACCGCCGCCACATCCTGTTAATGTGGACAAGAGCATTACCAAAACCAAAAGGATCGCTAAATTCTTCTTTTTCATCTTTTTCCCTCGTATGATCTGTTATCATACACTTCCTTTCATTCAAAATTTAGGTTTTAAGTTTCAATTGATTCCAACAATACAAGCCTCCTCCTTTATATGTTGGAATACGAAAAGAATATTAAGCCTCCCATGCTGTCAGTGCTTGTTTATTCAAAGGTAATAACTTTGCTTTATTACCTGTAAATAATTTTTCCATAACCTTTTCAATACTTTCTTGCTTTACAATGCCTGTTTTGTTCACGATCGCTCCCAATATTACCATGTTTGAAACTTTATCATTCCGTAATTCGACGGCAATCTCATTTGCATCGATTTGATAGATTTCTAAATCGTTTCTGGAAGGTAATTCTTTGATCAACGAGGTATTTATAAAAAGTTGACCTCCGGGTTTGACGATTTTTTCAAATTTGATCAGAGACGGCAGATTCATTGCCGCAACAGCAGTCGCTTCAAAAATGATCGGGCTGCTGATCCTTTTATCGGATACGATGACGGAACAATTCGCCGTACCGCCCCGCATCTCCGGACCGTAAGACGGCATCCAGGTTACCTCTTTGCCTTCAAGCATTCCGGCGTATGCGATCATTTGACCCATCAGCATAACACCTTGCCCTCCAAATCCTGCAATCACCAACTTATGCGTTGCCATTTATTTCACCTCCTCGGGAGATTTTAAATTTCCAAGAGGATAATAGGGGATCATGTTTTCGCGCATCCATTCCAGTGCTTTCACAGGAGTAACGCCCCAGTTGGTGGAACAAGAGGATAAGATCTCAACGAAGCCGAATCCCAGCCTCTTTTCCTGAACCTCGATCGCTTTCTGAATGGCTTTTTTTGCTTTCCTGACATTCCCTGGTGAATCCAGAGATACTCTTTCTACGAAAACTGCGCCGTCAATGGTTGCGATCAGTTCTGCCATGCGGATCGGTTTGCCCGATTGCTCTTGCATTCTGCCATCCATGCTCGTCGTGGTTTTTTGTCCGAGCAGGCTTGTAGGTGCCATCTGCCCGCCTGTCATGCCATAAATTGCATTGTTTATAAAAAATGAAGTTATTTTTTCTCCACGATGAGCAGCATGAACGATCTCTCCCGTTCCAATTGAAGCCAGATCTCCATCCCCCTGATAGGTAAATACGATTCTGTCAGGATGAACACGTCTGATTCCGGTTGCTATGGCAGGCGCTCTGCCATGGGTAGATTCGCACATATCAATATTCATGTAATGATGCGCCAATATGCTGCAACCAATCGGTGCTACTCCAATGGTTTCTCCCAAAAGTCCCTTTTCATCCAGCACCTCCATGATCAGGCGGTGCGCAATTCCGTGGGTACAGCCCGGGCAGTAGGTGGTTTCTTCCGGCAGCATTCCTCTTGTGTATTCAAAAACCGTCTTCATCATTCCACCCCCAAAGCTTTCTTAACATCTGCAGCAATTTCAGGTGGTGTGATCAGCATCCCGCCTACTCTGCTTGAAAGGCTGATCGGAAATCTTCCCTTCGTCCCTATCTTTACATCATCCATCATCTGCCCTCTGCTCAGTTCAACAGAGATGACTGCTTTCACCTTTTGGGGGATTTTATCAAAGGCTTCATAAGGAAACGGCCACAGGCTGATCGGCCTTATCAATCCTGCCTGAATTCCCTCCTCTGCCAAAAGGTCGATTGCTTCCTCCGCAATGCGAGCGGTAGAACCATAGGCTACTAAGACAACCTCGGCTTCTTCCAATCCATCCGTTTCATATTGCACCAATTTTTCCTTGGCTTTTTGATATTTTCGGTCCATTTCCAGGATTCTGTCTTCTAATTCTTCCGGCTTTAAGTATAATGATTTAATCACATTATGAGGTCTTGCCTCCTTTGTCCCCGTTAAGGCCCATGGCTTTGTCATCGAGGTCTCTTCCATGAGGGCTGCAGGAATCGGATCCGGCAGAACGACCGGTTCCATCATCTGTCCAATCATGCCGTCCGCCAATATCATCACCGGATTTCTGTATTCTTCGGCAACCCGAAATGACATTTCCATCATATCGACTGCTTCCTGGATGGAGGATGGAGCAAATACGATCAAATGATAGTCACCGTTTCCGCCGCCCCGTGTCGCCTGATAATAGTCTGCCTGACCGGGCTGAATTCCGCCAACCCCGGGTCCGCCTCTTGAAACGTTTAAGATAACCAATGGGATCTCTGTCGAGCAAAGGAAGGAAAATCCCTCCTGCATCAAAGCAATGCCCGGCGACGAGGAAGAAATGAATACTCTTCCGCCTGCCACCGCTCCGCCGTAAGCCATATTGATCGCTGCAAGCTCGCTCTCCGCTTGAACAAAGGAGCCGCCTACCTTCGGCAATTCCCTCGACATGTATTCCGGTATTTCATTTTGAGGGGTGATCGGATAGCCAAAATAGTATCTGCATCCGCTTCGAATGGCAGCTTCCGCAAAAGCTTCATTCCCCTTCATCAGAACCTTTTCACTCATCTCTTTCCTCCCCATCCTCTCGATAAACGCTGATGGCGCCATCCGGACACATGACAGCACAATTGGCGCAGCCGATACAGGAAGCGACATCTGTTACACAGGCCGGATGATAGCCTTTCGAATTTAACTTTGTTTCGTGGAGCTTTATTATTTTCTTTGGGCAAACTGAGACACAAAGCTCACAGCCCTTGCATCGTTCTTCGTTAAATTTCACCAAACCTTTTGCCATTGATCAAAACTTCCTTTCACTCAGATGGTTCCTTACCGGTCAAGCCAGCTGCTTCTCATGTATCGTTTCATCTTGAAAAGGTGAAAGCCCTTAATTTCCTTTGTTTTTAACTGAAGCACATCCAGCAGTTCTTCCATACAGCAGTTATATTTTACTGGGATGTCCAATTTTGCCGATAACGCGCTGCAAAGCTGATAACCCTTTATTATATCTTCCGCCGTTGTTTCCTTCAGTAAATGGGTATTGTTGATCAAACCTGTTATCTTCAGCTTCGTTTCCTGTTCGATCCTGGTGATATGGTTCATAGCACCTTCCACCGTATCGGTTTCCGGTCGGTTTGCATTGACCACACAAAACAGATCACAATCGGCAGTCTTCCAGTATTTCTCGAACTGGATCAGAATCCTCGCACCCAGATCATCCCCGCCTGCATCGACGACCGCATGGCATGCCACATCCTCCAGCGGTGCTTTGATCCTTGCAGTGATTGCAGGAAGGTCCGCAGTAATATCGTAACCGAAGGTATTGCTGTAAACCCTGATGCCCTTTTCCTCAAGCTGCTGCTGTCTTTCTCTGCTTCTAAAATATGGATTTGCAATATCAAGGTCAACGAGGGCTGTTTTTCTACCCTGTTCCGCTAGTTGAAAAGCATAATTTACAGCAAATTCGGTCTTACCGCTTCCGTAATGGCCGACAATGACCCTGATTCGTTTGTCTTTAAAATTCTTCATTTAAAAAGTACATGGATGTCAACGCATAGATCTTTGCAGAATCTATTAATTCCGGGATATCGACATATTCGTCGGCATGATGCGGGATATAGGTATCCCCGGCACCGATCACGATAACCGGAATTCCCTTAAGCGCATGGAGGAAGGTTCCGTCCGTTGCACCGGGAACGCCCTGCCAAACCGGTTCTTTTCCGGTTACCTCTTCCACCGCCTTGTACACGACCTTTGTAATGACTGCATCCTTTGGCGTTGAAGTCCATGGTCTCTCCTCTATAATTTTTAAGGTTGCCTTGAAATCGGGATCCGTTTCTCCCAATTTGTCATAGATATCCAAAATTTTCTGTTTCAATTCATTGTGATTCTGGCCCGGAACCGTCCGGATGTCCAGCGTCATAAAGGCTTCTCCCGGAACCACATTGATTTGCGCTTCCCCTTTTGCCGGAGATTCGATGATCGTCGGTGTGATGCTGGGCCATTTCAGATATTCATGACAACCTACACGATCCTTTTCGGCCTGCTCCAATTTTTCCAGTTCGCAAATGATTTTGGCCAATCTCCAATTGGGATTGATCCCCGTCAATGGCATAGCCCCGTGGCTCTGCTTGCCGTAGACCCTTACCTCTGCTCTCATTGCACCCTTTGAAAAGATGCAAATATGGTTTTCTTCCGGCTCGCAAATGACCGCCGCATCCACATGGTCTGCCCATCCCCGCCGAATGAAGTCTTTGATGCCGATCATCATACCTTCTTCATCACAGGGGATGCATAGTAGGATATTGCCTTTGAATTCTTCACCGGAATCTTTCACCGCCTTGGCGGCAAAGATAGCAGCTGCAACGTTTCCCTTCGTATCACAGGTACCTCTTCCGTACATCCTGTCTCCAACGATTTCTGCACCAAAGGGATCGTAGTTCCATTGTTCCATATCTCCAGCGGTGACCACATCCGTATGTCCCTCAAATAAAATGGTTTTTCCGGGTTCTTTTCCTCTTAAAAATGCAATGACATTGGGTCTTCCGGGAACTACATTCTCTATATGTACTTCGAAGCCTTCTTGTCTTAAATAGTCCGCAATATAGTTTGCAACGGCTTCTTCATTGGCACCGGATTTCTCCGGATCGAATACGCTGTTAATTTTAACGATTTCTTGGGTAAATTTGATTAGCTCGTCTGATTTAACGCAGTCCGCGACGTGTTGATAACTTTTCACTGTACGGCTCCTTTCTTCCTTAGACGATATTGAAATGTATTCACTACTAAGATTTTTGCATATATTGAATCAACTTCGTCAGTACCAGGTTAACGGTCACGTCAATCCCTGCCGCAGCACCTTCCCGTACAATGGCTCCATTGATCATATCAATTTCTGTCTGTTTATGGTTCAGGATGTCCTGTAGCATCGAGGATTTGTTGGCTGCCGTTGCTCTGCACACATCCTTCGTATGGCTTACGGGATCATCATAGCTTAATTGGATTCCCTTTGCCTTTGCAACGGTGTGGGCTTCCGTAACCGCAGCTTCAAGCAACTCCTCAATTTCCGGATGATTCAGCAGAGCTCCGTTCTGCAGCTTTGTAATTCCGGTAAGGGCATTGATCCCCACATTCACCATCAACTTATCCCAGACCAGTCCCAGTACGTTATTGGAGATTTCCGTTTCCAAGCCAGCTTCCCGTAAAACCTGAGCGATTTTTTCCAGGCGGTCGGACTGTCTTCCGTCTAATTCTCCGATGATCGTCTTGCCGCTCCCTGCGTGCCTCATCCTTCCCGGTCCAAGCATCGTTGCCCCATGGGCTGTGGTGCCTGCAATTACATTATTATCACCGATTTCCGCACGAATCAGATCAATGTTTCCCAGTCCGTTCTGCAGCGTCAGGGCGATGGTTTCCTGTCCGAAAACAGCTTTGTTATCCCGCACGGCCTTACTGGTCAGGGTCGATTTTACAAAAACAATAGCAAGGTCACAGGGTCCAACCCGCTCTGCATCTGAAGTTCCCTTCAAAGCACTATACTGTATGAGTTCTCCATTCGCCTCCATCATGAGTCCTTCTTCGTTGACCGTATCTATGTGTTCCTTCCAGACATCGATAAGATAAACCTCATTTGACGGATTTGCAGATAGCTTTGCCCCATACAGACAGCCCATAGCGCCTGCTCCAACGATCGCAATTTTCATTTTATTTCACCTCTTTTTTCCGGAGAAAAGATATTAGTAAAGTCTTTTTAATTCCTCTTCCGATACTCCGCCAAAGGTATGCTGTGCTTCCGGAAATTCGCCGCATTTCACTTCTTCTTTAAATTTTTCCAGCGCTTTTACAATTTCCGGGCTCAGATTCAGATATTGTTTTACAAACTTCGGCACGAATTTTTCAAAGAGGCCGACCATATCATGGAAAACCAGCACCTGACCGTCCGTATATCTCCCACCGCCGATACCAATGGTCGGAATGGACAATTTTTCCGTGATCAATTTTCCGAGTTCCTCTGGGATACATTCAAGTACGATGGCAAAAGCGCCGGCAGCTTCCAATGCCAAAGCATCATCCAATACCTTCTTCGACGCATCTCCCTTTCCCTGGATCTTGAAGCCGCCAAGCTTTGATACGGTCTGCGGAGTCAGTCCAATGTGTCCCATAACCGGAATGCCCGCATCCACAATGGCTTTTACGGTATCCGCCACTTCCATCCCGCCTTCCAATTTGATGGAATCACATCTGCCTTCCTTCATCAATCTTGTTGCATTGATAATTGCCTGTTCCTTCGATACATTATATGAACCAAAAGGCATATCTCCAACGATATGCGGCGATGGTGCACCCTTAACGACCGGTCCGATATGATGGAGCATCTGGTCCATGGTGCATGCTACTGTGGAATCATCTCCCAGCACGGTCATCATAAGGGAATCGCCGACAAGAATAATCTCGATCCCTGCCTTCTCTACCAAAACTGCAGTGGGATAATCATAGGCTGTGGTCATACTGATCCTTTCGCCTTTTTCCTTCATCTCCTGTAATTTCAACGTTGTAATTTTTGCCATTTTGTTTTCCTCCATTTGTTTTCCGCGAATTCCTCCGCTTAATTTTTATGTATTTTTCACTTTAATTTTTACGTATTTATTTTTTAAAACAACTTTCTCACTCATCCAGCTCGTAACCGGAATTTGGGGTTACAGAGTACTAATCAGTTTTGTAACCCATCCTGTTCGATATTCTCTTTGCGGCCTCCGCTGCCAGTCCGGTATAAAAGTACAGGTGTTTTTCCTCATCATACCTATATTTTGGGCAGGATACGCTGATGGCTGCAATCGGCTTACCGTGAAAATCAAAAATTGGTGCTCCGAAGCAGATCAGTCCGTCAACATACTCCTCATCATCCACAGAATATCCGTTTTGCCTGATTTTTTCCAGCTCCTTCATGAAGAGCATACTGTCAACGATAGAATGATCTGTGAATTTTTCGAAGGTAATGCTGTTTATGATCTCCATACGCTCCGGCTCCGGGGTATACGCAAGGATTGCTTTGCCTAGTCCGGAACAATAGCTTGGGACACTGACCCCAATGCCCAAACCGACTTTAATCGTTGAGCTGCTTTCCAGCTTATCAACATAAATTATTTTATTACCTACGAGAATTCCCAGATTGATCGTTTCCCCGGTTTTTCCTGCAAGCTCTTCCACATAAGGTCTTGCAATGTGCTTGACTCCGGATTTTTCCATGACTCGATTTCCCATTGCTAGGAGCTTCAGACTGTTAGAATACCTTTTATTATCAGGATTCTGATTCACATAACCTGCATCCTTTATCGTATTAATCAAGCGGTGCACCGTTGCTTTATCCATGCACATTCGCTCACTTAAATCTCCAATGCTTAGCTCGCCTGATTTATCCAGCTCCTCCATAATCAGTAATGCTTTTCGTACTGATTTAACGTTATTTGATTTTTCATCTACACCATGTTGTTCAGGCATTTGATACCCCCCATAGGTAATTATATGATTGGTCAGGCTGATTTAAATAAAATTATGCCTTTTTATATACATACCAATAGGCCATGCCGACAAAGATCCCTCCGCCCACGATATTTCCAAGGGTAACCGGAATTAAGTTGTTTATCGCAAAGCTGCTCCAGGTCAAAGAGTTCAGGGCTTCCTGAGATAAATCCGAGAGTTCTGCGAAGGATCCATTGGCTTTTGCCATGATTCCCGCCGGTATGTAATACATATTCGCCACGCTATGCTCAAAGCCGGACGTAATAAATAGCCAGATCGGAAAAAAGATTGCAAACATCTTTCCCACCATTGATTCTGTTCCGGAGGCAATCCAAACCGCCAGGCAAACAAGCCAGTTGCACATAATTCCAAGGTAGAAGGCTTGTAAAAAACCAAGATTAACCTTATATACGGCAATTTTAACGGTGATTGCTCCAAGCATCTCCGCACCGCTTCCAAAGAGTCCGGAATGAACCATCATGTATGCAATCAGTAAGGAACCGAGAAAATTTCCAATGAAAACAATGATCCAATTTCTAAGCATCTTACTGATTGTAATTTTTTTATCTAAGACCGCTGCAAGCATCATGGTATTTCCGGTAAAAAGCTCTCCTCCTGCCAGCACAACCAGCATCAAGCCTGTTCCAAACACCACTCCGGCGAGTGCTTTGCCTAGACCGTAGGTTGTCGGTTCTGCGAAGAGGTTGAAGGCCGCCATATTGGATCCTTCTGCCGCAAATGCAATAAATGCGCCTGCTAATATACCCAGCACCAGTAGTTTTTGAAAGCTGCCCTTCACTTTTTCTTGTGCTGCGGCAATGGTGCAATCGGTAATTTCGGATGGTTTTAAAGGTTTCTTTTCCATTGTGTGACCTCACTACAAGTACGATTTTTATGTCTTGACTGGGAATACTATTTTAATCTCTGCTGCAGCTTCATCGCTTTGATCACATGGCTCAGTAAAAGCATCGAGGTTACCGTACCGACACCCCCTGGTACGGGAGTAATCGCAGCAACGGATTCTGAAACCTCCTCAAAATCAACATCGCCACATAAACTGCCATTTACCATATTGATTCCTACATCAATGATCACGGAATCCTTGTTGAAATAATCTGTACCGAAAAATTTACTTTTTCCAGCGCCTGTTATGACGATATCCGCACCTGATGTTACCTGCTGAAGATTTTTCGTCTTTGAATGGCAAATTGTTACGGTTGCATTTTCTTCAAGAAATAACATAGAAAGAGGCTTTCCCAGTACCATACTTCGATTGACGATTACAACATTTTTACCGGTCAGTTCATACTGGTACTGCTTCAAAATCTCAATGACCGCTTCCGGCGTACATGGCGGGATACCGCTTTTATCTCCGGTAAATATCTTCTCTGCATTGACAGGACTCATGCAGTCGATATCCTTTTCCGGCTTGATCCCACGGCTGATCACTTCCATATCCAATTGCTGCGGTAATGGCCTGAATAGAAGGATTCCATGGGTTTTGTAGTCTTCATTAAGGCGGTTCAGTACTGCCATGAAGTCTACCATACAAATATTATTGTCAACCGCGACAACTTCTACATCGATTCCCAGCTCTGAACAATTTTTCAGCACCCTTGACTCATATGCCACGTCATCGGATCTTTCTCCAACGCGTAGGATTGCCAATTTGGGCATACAAGATCCGGAATTCCTGCACTCCGCAATCGTCTTGATGATGTCTTCTTTTATTCTGTCAGCAACCGGTTTTCCTTTTAGCAGCATAACTGATCCTCCACATATTGATAGACATGATCCGCCAATTTTAGTCCTTCCGTTTCGATGACAGTCATTTTATCATTTAGTTCTTTCTTTAATCGTTCATCCTTCATTAACTTTAAATTGATCAGCACGTTCAGCTTGGAGCCTTGTAGTGCAGCTTTACAGAAAATAACGCCCACTCCGGCATCGCTGACTGCAATTCGGCTTCCTTTTCTTGCATATTGGTCCAGAAGACGGATTCCCTCCAGACTGCATTCCGCAATTGCCAGAGGCACCTTCGTTGCCTGCACCAGCGCTTCCTGTAGAACACGATCCTTTTCCGCTCTTTCTTCCGCTGTATCTGTGGGCATGCCGTAAGCCTTCGCCAATGGTTCAAAAACAATCGCGTCCTTCTGTACCAGTTGATTTAGCCTCATGATCAACGCCTCGGATTTTTTCAGCAAAATTTGAATCTCTTTCTCAACATCTGCATATTTTTTCTTTCCTACAGTGAGATTTCCCACCATGCAACCCAAAGCAACTCCGATAGAACCCACCAAAGCGGCAGCACCGCCACCACCGGGTACCGGAGTCTTTGAAGACAATTCATCTATAAATTTTAAGCAACTCAATTCCAACATGGGGCCCTCCTAAAATAATCCTGATATTTTCCCTGTTTTGTCAACGTCGATCAGCTCCGCAGCAGGAGTCTTTGGAAGACCTGGCATCGTCATGATGTCTCCGGTGATTGCGACGATAAAGCCTGCACCAATGGAAGGTTTAATATTTCTGACCGTAATTCTGAAGCCGGAAGGCCTTCCCAGCTTTTTGGGATCATCGCTAAGGGAATATTGCGTTTTCGCCACACAAATTGGAAGGTTTCCGTATCCGATTTTTTCGATTTCTGCGATCTGACTTAATGAATTTCCGATATAATCCACGCCGTCTGCTCCGTATATCTTGGTAGCGATGGCTTCGATCTTATCTTTTATTGACAGGTTTACATCATAAGAAAACCTGAAATCACTCTCATTCTTATCGATCACGCGGACCACCTCTTCTGCCAGAGCAACTCCGCCTTCACCGCCCTTTTCCCATACCTCGGAAAGGACTGCATTCACGCCGAGCTCTCTGCAGCGGTCTTCAATATACTTTAATTCCGCTTCCGTATCAGTAGGGAACCTGTTAATTGCAACAACTGCCGGCAAACCAAAAACTCCGGTAATATTTTCCACATGCTTCAGCAGGTTTTCAATGCCCTTTTCCAATGCGGGTATGTTTTCCTTGAAGGTATCAGTTTTTAAAACACCGCCATGGACTTTTAAAGCTCTGGCCGTTGCAACAATTACCACTGCATTCGGTTTTAGACCGCTGAGCCTGCACTTGATGTCAAGAAATTTCTCAGCCCCAAGATCTGCTCCAAATCCAGCTTCCGTCACTACATAATCTCCCAGCTTTAGGGCAATCTTTGTCGCCATGACACTGTTACATCCATGTGCAATATTGGCAAAGGGGCCTCCATGGATGAATGCAGGCGTATGTTCTAAGGTCTGTACCAGGTTTGGCTTCAAGGCATCCTTCAATAGAGCAGCCACAGCACCCTGTGCCTTCAGGTCACCGACTGTGACGGGCTCTCCTTCATAGCTGTAAGCCAAAATGATTCTGGCAACCTTTTCTTTTAAATCGTGAAGGTCATTGGAGAGACACAGCACCGCCATAATTTCAGAGGCAACGGAGATATCAAAGCCGTCTTCCCTCGGCGTTCCGTTTGGCTTTCCGCCAAGGCCGTTCACCAAGAATCGAAGCTGTCGGTCATTCATATCCAGACATCTTCTCCAAATAATTCTTCGTGTATCGATTCCAAGATGGTTTCCCTGCTGGATATGATTATCCAGCAGCGCTGCGATCAGATTGTTGGCCGTTGTAACTGCATGGATATCGCCGGTAAAATGCAGATTGATATCCTCCATGGGGATCACCTGCGCATATCCGCCGCCTGCCGCTCCGCCTTTCACCCCGAAAACAGGTCCAAGGGACGGTTCTCTCAAGGCGATAACCGTATTTTTGCCCAATTTGCTTAACGCATCTCCAAGCCCCACTGTGGTTGTGGTTTTTCCTTCTCCGGCCGGTGTCGGATTGATAGCGGTTACAAGGATCAGTTTTCCATTGTCCTTGTGTGCATATTTATCTAATATGTTATAGTCGATCTTTCCTTTATACTTCCCATAACACTCCAAATAATCATCTTCGATTGAAAGCAGTGCTGCAATCTCCTGTATCAGTCTCGGTGATGCCTCCTGTGCTATTTCGATATCACTTTTAAAGCTCATTTTTTCCTCCTCGTATTCCTGATTCCTTTGGTAGATCATGTTTATCATTTCGCATTGTGAAATGTCGTTTCGCATTCCATAATTTAACTAAATTCTACCTCTAAGATTAACAAAAATCAAGCTAGAATTATCAAATTGTCAGAATTTTAGATAAAAAAAAAGTGGCTTTGCCACTTTTGCATCTTCCAATGAAAAAAAAATCCCGAACATGTCGTCAGGGTCATAATTCACACCCTATCACAGATAGGGGGGTACTCTGTTCCTGCTTCTGTCTTCCTCTCGGGGGAGGCTTGACATAGGCTGGGAAACTCGAGTTCCCAAGGTCAAAATGTAGGTTGAATTATAATTCCTAAACGAGCATTTCAGGATCTTCATGCTTTATATTGATTTGTTTTTCGTCTGTATTCATAGTATAAACGATATTGATTCAATTTACAAATCCAATTATTCCCGATAATACGATTTAATCCGTGTTTTTTATATACCCTTCGATTATTTTTTTACGCAAATCCGGATATTGTTTTTTGTTATATTATTTTACTCGTATCTCGTCTGGAAGGCAATATCCTTCGGGATTCGCTTGGATTCATCTTTATACTTGATCTCACCCGGCTCGATACAGTCCGGAACAGGACATACATTGAGGCATAAGTGACACCCGACACATTCATCATTGACGGAAGGTCTTCTTTTTTCAAAATCCCAGTTGATCGCCTGATGGGCTGCATCGAAGCAGGATACATAGCATCTGCCGCAGCCGATGCACTTTTCGTGATCGATCTTTACGATTACCTTGAAGTTTCTATCCAGCTCCTCTGCCGGAATGATATTCGGAAGTGCCAATCCAACCATATCCTCCAATTTATTAAATCCATGCTCCTCCATATAATAGGCTAAACCGCTGGCCATATCCTCTACGATACGATACCCGTACTGCATGACCGAGGTTGTGACCTGAACGTTATGGCTTCCAACCAAAATATACTCCAGGGCATCTCTCCAGGTTTCAATTCCTCCGATTCCACTCATCTGAACATCCTTCAATAAAGGGTGCTGCTTCATCTGCGCGATAAATCGCAAGCCGATTGGTTTGACTGCAGCGCCGGAATAGCCTGAAATGGAGGATTTTCCATTGACCACAGGCATTGCAGTCATATGCTCAAGGTTGATATTTGTAATAGACTTAATGGTATTGATGGCAGACACACCTTTTGCTCCGCCCTCAATGGCTGCGATGGCAGGAACCTCCATATTGCCGATATTCGGAGTCATCTTTGCAATGACAGGCAATTTTGTTGCGCTGGACACAGCTCTTGAATATTGCCTTACCAAATCCGGACTCTGTCCGACATCGGAGCCCATGGCATGGCTTGTCATCTGCGGGCAGGAGAAATTGCATTCAATTAAATCCGCTCCGGCCTGCGTAACAAGCTCAGAAAGCTCTTTCCACTCTTCATCGCTACTTCCCATGATGGTGGCTACCATGATCTTATCAGGATAATCCCGTTTTAGGCGATGAATTGCCTGGAGGTTATCCTCCAACGGTTTATCGGAGATCTGCTCCATATTTTTAAACCCGATCCACGGGGTTTGTTCCTTTCCGTTCTGATCAAATCGAGGAGAACATTCGTCGGCAATAAATCTTCCGACTGTTTTGAAAAAAACGCCTCCCCAGCCTGATTCATAAGCCTTGGCTACCATATCATAGCATCCGCCTACAGGTGATGACGATAGGAAAAATGGATTTTCGCACTTCACACCTAAATATTCAATCGATAAATCTGCTTTGTTTGCCATGTTAATTGACACCTTCTTTCTTTGTCAGATATTTGATGATGCTTTCTGCAACGGTTTTCCCCGCAGCAACCGCTTCATTGACGGTTTTGCCGCCATTTACAATATCTCCTGCCGCAAAGATTCCATCGATATTTGTAAAGCCCTTATTCATATCGCATGCAATCGTGCCGTTTGGATTTAACTCCACCTGTGCAATTTTTTTCATGTCCTCAGCATCCTGACCGATTGCGAAGATGATATGGTTCGCCTTCAGTTTTAGTTGAGAAAAATCATCGGTGCCTTCTGCGATCAGACCGGTTACCTTCCCGTTCTCACCCATAATTTCCTGCGGCTTGAATTTTGTAAAGATACTGACTCCCAATGCCTGTACATATTCCAGCTCTGCAATATCTGCAGGGGCTTCCTGTAGGGTTCTACGGTAAACAATCGTTACTCTACTTGCTCCCAGCAGCTTGGCCGTAGCGGCACAGTCCATGGCAACGTCGCCACCTCCAATCACGATAACTTCGCCATCTACCTTCCAATCCCCGCTTGCGGAACGTGCTTTTTTAAGAAAATCAACCGCATAGGTGACTCCCTGCAGTTCTTTTCCTTTCACATCGACTTCTTTTGATTTCCATAATCCGGTGCCTACAAAAAATGCCTTGTAGCCTTTCTCCTTCAGTTGCTCTATGGTAACATCCCTGCCCACCTTGGTGTTCATGACAAACTCAACACCCAAGTCTTTAACCTTCTTGATATCATAGTCTACAACGTCCTGGGGAAGTCTTGGGGGTATGATTCCATAAGTTAATACGCCACCGGGCTTGTCAAATTCCTCAAAAATCGTAACCTTGTATCCTCCAAGCGCCAGCCTCTGGGCCACGGTGAGGGAAGCAGGCCCTGAACCAATACAGGCAACCTTCTCTTTATCGGCCTTCGGTGCTTTTAATACATCCATGTCGTATTCTCTTTCCATCGCCACCGCGAAGGCCTGCAGCCTCCCTATCTGGATCGGCCTGTCAATCCCGGTTCTGCTGCAGGCCTCCTCGCACATTCTGTCATAGGGACATACCTTGGCCGTACACCCACCAAGGGCATTGGCCTCCCGGATGATTGCCGCCGCACCTTTCAAGTTTCTGAATCGAATGGATCGGATAAAATCAGCAGGCCTGGTATTTGATGGGCAGCCCTTGCTGCAAGGGGCGTCATAGCACAAAACACAACGAGCTGCTTCTTCCATAGCTGTCCTGAGATTATATCCATGAACCGCTTCATCCAGATAATCTCTTTCGATTTCTTTTCCCTGTAATTGGTTCTTACTCGTTACTTTACTCAAAATTTCTCCTCCTCTGTTCAATGAATTTGGTCATAGTATTTGAAGTCTGCCGGAATATCATACATTTAGACAAAAAACAAAAAAACAACCGGCAGCAATCCGCTTGTTGTTTGATGTTGAAGGGAAATCGATAGAAGCTACTCGTTCGCTAAGTAGATATCTGAAAATTCCAATCGAATATTTTCAATCCGCTCTTGTCGCACTTTTAATTCTTCCTTATCAGCAATTTCCGGAAGTAGAGTGGCCGGCAATTCAATCAGGAACGATGTCCCTTTCCCATATTCACTCTCCACCGAAATCGATCCCTGATGCATCTCAACCAGTGACTTTACAATACTGAGCCCAATCCCACTGCCCTCCCGAAGCCTTGTATTCACTGGGGAGATTTGATAAAACCTCTTGAAAATATCCAGCATGCGATCGGGTGGAATTCCAATGCCCATATCTTTGACCTTGATGCAGACATGATTCCCTCTGTCAAAAATATCTACATAGATGTTCTCACCGATGGGAGAGAATTTAATTGCATTGGAGATCAAATTCAACATGATTCTTTCAATTTTATCTTCATCAAAGGTCATGATCTTTTCTTCGATATCCGAGCGAAATATCAGCTTTAAGCCTTTCGTGGTAACATAATCCGAAACGGAAAATACAATGTCCTGAACGACCATAACAAGATCATTATTGTGAAGGTTAATTTCAAATGCCTGTGCGTCAATTTTCGTGATATCGATCAAATTATTAACCAGCCGAAGCAGCCGCAGACTGTTTTGTTTGATGCTCTTTACATTCTTTTTAACATGTTTCTGACATATTGGATTCCCATCATGCAGGTTCAGTTCCATCAGTTGCACGGCGCAAAAAATAACATTCAACGGTGTTCTCAGTTCATGGGAAATATTCGAAAAAAATTCAGTCTTTAGCTTGTCATATTTCTGCATTTCATCAATGATCCGTTTTTCTTCCTCGATGCTCTGTTTGAGCTTTTCATGTTCCTTTTGTTCGGTTGTATCAACGAAAACGCAGACAATACCGGATGGTGCGCCTCCCTCATCTGTGAGCAAAGCCTTGGTAAAAATAAAGTACTTTTTGATCCCTTCTTTTGAAATAAAGCTGACTTCTCTCGATTGTCTTATTTTATGTTCCAGTAAATCGATGTCCATTGCCAAACAGGGATCCGCAACTTCCGGATCAAATAAATCATGGGCCCGATTCCCTACAATCTCCATTTCACTCAACCCAAAGTACTCCTCATACGCGGAATTGCAGCTCGTAAACCTGTATGTAAGATCCTTATAGCATACTGGCGTCGGTAAAGTGCTCGTTAAACTTTCCAGTATGGATAGATTTTCCTTCAATTCTTTTTCTACGCTTTTTCTCATCTCTATCTCTGTCTGAAGCTCTTTATTTTTATTTCTGAGCCGTTCGGCAGCCGTTCCGATATACAGTGCAACAAATAAAAATACCATCGCTCCCAAGATCATATTGATCATGCTATATCTATAATCAATATTATTATCAAATATAAAGTTGATCATCATTAAAGCATGGATTACAACTGCAGTGATCAAGCTGCCTTTCAGATTCGTTTCAATACTGCTGATGATAATAAAAATAACTCCCAGAAGACCTTTCACTGACATTGGTAAAAAGGGATTGAGGTATAAGATTATTATGACGGTAAGGAATATTACTTTTTTTATCATTCCAGGTCTCCTGCACTATTTTCTTGAATTCTATAATATAACAACTTTTTCCAGCAATCTACATGGAACCCGAAACAATGTTCGACATGATATTGCATAATCCGTCGTTTCACCATCGAAAAGAATGTGATCTCCATACATTTTGGATATGATAATCCAAATAAAAAACCTGCTTCTATCGCATCTTTCGATACGATAAAATACAGGTTTCGTTTTGCCGTGTATGAAATAATCGTGTAAGTAATAGGAATGGATGGCTTATTCCTCATCCTCTAAATCAACAGCACAGTTGTGGTATACCTTCTGCACATCGTCGTTTTCCTCGAGAATATCAATCATCTTTCTCAGGTTCTTAATGTCATGCTCATTGGTCGGTGTCGCTTCCATAGAGGGTACATATTCGATGTCGGCTTCTACTAATTCGTAGCCGGCAGACTTGAGCGCCTCAGATACTTCATGGAAGGTATCCGTTGTAGTCTGCACCTCAAAGACTTCTTCATGAGTGATCATGTCCTCGGCGCCGTTTTCCAATGCCGCTTCCATCAAGGCATCCTCATCCACCTTATCAGTTTTTTCAATCAGGATGATTCCCTTTCTTTCAAACATGTAGGAAACACACCCCGGAACCCCCAAATTACCGTTATATTTATCAAATGCATGTTTAATCGCTGCGGTGGTCCTATTTCTATTGTCAGTTAACACGTCTACGATTACGGCCACACCTCCCGCTCCATACCCTTCAAAGCTGCCGGATTCATATGTTTCACCTGCCAACTCCCCGGTACCCTTTTTAATTGCTCTGGCAATGCTATCATTTGGCATATTAATCCCTTTTGCTTTATCGATGGCATTTTTCAGAGACATATTATAATCAGGATCTCCTCCTGCTTTCGCTGCTACCGTAATTGCCCTGGAATACTTCGTGAATACTTGCGCTCTCTTAGAATCCTGAGCAGCTTTTCTATTTGCAATTACTCCATGTCTACCCATTCAATCATTCCTCCTATCTATATACAGTTTAATTTTTCCCATTATTATACCATAATGATTATTAGATTACAATTTTTTACTTCTCTTTGTCTAGGTTTTTATAGGCTGTAGCCATCATCAGCTTGATGCGATTCAGCTGATTAACATCGCTGGCACCCGGATCATAATCGATCGCAGCGATATTAGCCAGCGGACTGTAATTTCTCAGCGCTTTCATCATACCCTTGCCCGTAATGTGGTTCGGCAAGCATGCAAAAGGCTGCAGACATACAATATTCTCCACGCCGTTGTCGATAAGCTCAACCATTTCACCGGTCAGCAGCCAACCTTCACCGCATTGATTTCCCAGGGAAAGAATCCGACTTGCTTTTTCAGCCATTTCCCTGATGAAGAGAGGTGGTTCAAATCTTTTGCTTAGGTGCAGCGCCTCTCTGGCGGGTTTTCGGAATCGTTCCACAACCTGAATCGCGAAGGCGTTTCCAAGCATTGTTTTATATTTTCCGGACAGCTTTCTAAAATTGAACTCTTTGCTGTGCATGCCGTAAAGGAAGAAATCCAAAAGATCGAGTACAACGGCCTCCCCTCCTTCTGCTTCGATAATACCAACGATGTCATTATTTGCCGTCGGATGATATTTTACCAAGATTTCTCCCACAACGCCGACTTTTGGTTTCTTGTTATCGATGAGCTTCAGCTTATCAAAGTCCTCAACAATTCCATGGATATATTTTTTAAACTTACGGAAACTGCCATTGTCAATATTGGCATTTGCTTTTCCGGACCATTTCTCGAACAAATCATTTGCAGAGCCCTTGACTGCTTCATAGGGTCTCGTCGCATAGAGTACTCTCATGAGCACATCCCCATATACCATCGCCATCAGCGTTCTTTTTATCATCGGTATGGTAAATCGAAAGCCGGGATTTTTTTCAAGGCCTGCCATATTTACCGAAACAACAGGAATCTGCTCCATCTTTAAATCTTGCAACGCCTTCCTCAGTAGTGCCACGTAATTACTTGCGCGACAGCCTCCGCCGGTCTGTGACATGGCT
>Ga0366802_1055_pt1 | contig 20043 bp, 16 predicted proteins | sample BONcelN113001F13_FD_207032 | JGI IMG/M metagenome (GOLD analysis project Ga0366802, IMG submission 207032) | Enriched cells from coal bed in the Powder River Basin, Montana, United States - BONCAT cells N11 rep3 HSBNCT.N11.300.1.F13 ...
TTACCCCTTGCTTCGCCGAGGAAGGCAGTTCAAGCCTCGCTTCCAGATCTCCAACGGTGATATATTTCTTGTATGCGATCACATTGGGGCAAAAGATGAGATAGAGTTTGTTCGTGCCGGCAGTGCCGTTTGCTCCTGCCAGCAGAGCAGTCGCGATGGCATCTGCGATTTCCGGCTGGTCGTTTTGCAGGGCGGTTTTGCTGCCGAACAATTGATAGACAGAATTATCATTACCATCTTCACCATACGATACGATTTCAAGTGGTTCTGTGGTATTAAGTCTTGCAGTGTAGTTGAAAAAGCAATGATTACCGCTACTGCTACAACTGCCTTCCGTCATGGAAGTGGATACATAGTTTTTATAATAAATATCATAAGCTGAATCCCCTGCACCCAAATTTCGCGGAATATTATGGCTGCTGGGTTCTCCGTTAAAGTTAAAGCTACTCCCTTTTGTACTGTTCAAAGGGTAGGTATCGATTACCTCGACATTGCTGTTAAAGGTTATGGTCGTACTGACCGATAACGGCGGGGAGCTTCCATAAATATTGTCACTGCCCCAAACACAGCCCGGGTTATATGCAATTTGAACTCCCATGTCGAGATGATAAAAGGTTTCTTCTGACAATACAACGTCATCTGCATAAGCAAGATTCTGGCACGAAAACAGCCCTGCTATCATCAGGGCTGTTATTAAAAGGATCGATATTCCTTTCCTTGTTATTCGATTGTCCAAGACAGACATTTCCTTTCTCCTTTCAATTAAAATATTTTGAAGTATTTATTGTTTAAATGGATTAACTACTACTTTAATTATTACGGCTGCATCCGATTTAGCATCCGAAGGTACACATATGATGTAATCTGCCTTACTTATGTCATATTCCGCTCTTGATCGTTGATAGTAAAGGTAGTTGCCATCACTGTCATATTGCGGTACGCTATTGCAATATTCTACAATTTCCCCATCTTTAATCAGGTATATGTGTCCTCTTAAGGTATGATCAAAGGCACAGCTCTCGCCATTATATTCCCGATACATTTTTATGCTAAACTCACTAGCATCCGTATACAACTCATATGCATTGGTAAAATGTACACTGACCGCTCGTGTTCTATCCGGCGTCAGTTTTGTCATATCCAGCAATCCGCTGGTAGGATAGATGATTGCACTCTGGGTTGTTTCCACTTTTCCCCCTCCGGGCAATTCCCGTTTGCTTTCATCCACAAGCCGATGGATGACCGTGGCAGATTCTGCTCTCGACAGGGTGTCATCCGGGCGGAAGGTATTGTCGGTGTAGCCTTTCAAGATTCCCGTTGCATATGCCTTTGTGATGTCATATTCATGCTTGGTCTGATAAGTCACATCCTTGATGCCCTTCTGGATCTCATCGTAGTTTTCAATCGTCACATCTCCCAAGACCGAACTGATAATCAAGGCCATATCCCCTCTTGAAATCTTGCTTCCGAGCTGGGCTTTGTTGATGTCAAAAGAGTTAAAATACTTGAGCTCCAGCGCCTTGTTATAATAGTTTGACGCCCAGTGCACGGACGGCGCATTTCCAACATCTTCTCCCGTTCCGGCGATCAGGGCCATCTTGATAAATTCTCCATAGGTGACGGTATTGTTTGGTTTAAAACTGCCGTTTGGATAACCCTTGACGATGCCTTTGTCCGACATCATATATACCGCTTGATAGGCCCAGTGATTTGATTTTACGTCTGTGTATTCCATCCCATAGGCTGTGGCTGTGGCGGTAGCCGTCCCCGCTAGGATGATCATGCATGTTAAGATCAATGCAATTGTTTTCCTCATGTTACTCCACTCCTCCTCTTTGTATTTTCTATTCAAACCTTTTGTCTTTTATACCCATAGCTATTCAAAGTTCCTTTTATGAAGCCCCTTTTGTAACGCCGATGCCCGGAATGCAGGCAGCGGCCTATATTCACTTTTCAAAGTGCATACTCCTACACACTTGTTATTATTTTCCATATTATACAAACCATAGAACTTTGTCAAGGGGTACACATTAGAATTTTCTACGTCCAAATCAACCAAAGTTGACCTTGTAAATCAGATTTTGAATAAAGTAAATCTTGCTAAGATAGGTTTCACGTATTAGAATAAAGATATTAAGAGGTATACAAAATGTTCAAATCTATTGTTAATCAAATAGAGTCAGGGTTTCGTCAAAATAAGATCTTATTATTTGGTTCTTATGCAAAGGGAACCTCCGCAAAAGGGAGTGATATCGACCTTTGTATCGTAGCGGAAACAAAAGATAAGCGAAATACCTTAACGGATATGTATTATGACCTTACATCAGATTTGCCTATAGATATCATACTTTACACACCGGAAGAATGGATGAATTGCATTCAGGACCCCTGTAGCTTTGCTTCGCAGATTAATAAGGAAGGAGTTGTTTTGTATGGTTGATAGTACAAGGTTTAACGATTGGTACTTATCAAGCAGAAAATCTTTCAAGGGCGCTGAAATCCTTTTTAAAAGTGCGGATCCTGATGTAGATGAAGTTAAAAAGTGTTTGGAAATTGCACGAAAAGTAATAGGAGATTAATAGCTAAGGCCTTCCTCTTCGGAAGGTTTTTTTAGTTTCGATATTAATAACATCTTCCAGTTATCAGTTATGACAGATTTTTTGATAGGAGCCCGTAATAAGGATTTCCTATATTTTGCAATAATGTTTTTCAAAGAAACCCTCCCGACTCGGTTGTGCAAAGAGATTATTTCTGGTATAATTCTCAATGTTGTTTTCTAACGATCAGTAAATATTATTTCTAGATTTAAGGTGAAAGAGGTGGTAGAAAGTGAAAATAGGTTTTGATGCAAATAAGTATATCGAAGAACAGTCCAAGTATATTTTAGAGCGTGTAAACGACAAGAACAGTGAAAGACTTTATCTCGAATTTGGCGGCAAACTGGTTCACGACAAGCATGCGATGAGAGTTCTTCCAGGATTTGATGAAAACGCAAAGATCAAGTTGTTACAAAAATTGAAGGAGCAGGCGGAAATCATCATTTGCATCTTCGCCGGAGATATCACCACCAACAAAACCCGACAGGATTTCGGAATCACCTACGACCTCGAAGTTCTGCGGTTGATTGATACATTCAGAAATTATGATTTGACTATCAACAGTGTTGTAATTACAAGATATGAAGACCAGCCGTCGGTCAATATGTTTATCAATAAATTGAATCGACGCGGAATTAAAACATATAAGCACCATTTCACAAAAGGATATCCCACCGATGTGGATACGATCGTAAGCGATGAAGGATACGGAGCAAACTCGTACATTGAAGTATCCAAGCCTCTCGTCGTTGTAACAGGTCCGGGCGGCGGCAGCGGAAAGCTCGCAACCTGCCTGAGTCAGCTTTATCACGATTATCGCAAGGGAACGAAGGTCCGTTATGCCAAGTTTGAAACCTTCCCGATCTGGAATCTCCCATTGAAGCATCCGGTCAATGTGGCTTATGAAGCTGCAACAGCGGACTTGAGGGATGTAAATATGATTGATAACTTCCATCTGGACGCCTATGGCCAGATGGCGGTAAACTATAACAGAGACCTGGAGGTCTTTCCGGTTATCAAGAGAATCATTGAAAAGATCACCGGCGAAGAGGCCGATTACAAATCCCCGACAGATATGGGCGTAAACCGTGCAGGCTTTTCTATTACCGATGATGAAGTAGTCCGAAAGGCTGCTGAGCAGGAGGTCATTCGAAGGTATCTCTTTGCCCAGTGTGATTACAAGAAGGGGAAGATCAGCGAGGACTCCCTCCTGCGATCCAAACTGCTGATGGACGATCTTAAGCTTAGAATCGAAGACCGTGCCGTTGTAAAGCCGGCTTGGGATTATGCGGAATATAAGAGAAGTCTGGATGCGAAATATGAAAATGTGGTCGTCATGGCCATTGAAATGCCCGATGGTTCATTCGTTACAGGCCGAAGCTCAAGAAGAATGGTCGGGGCGGCAGCGGCAATTCTGAACGCCATCAAGCAGCTCTGCGGCTTATCCGATGATATTTTCCTGTTATCACCTGCTGTACTGGAAACCATTCAGCATCTGAAAACAGATATCCTGAATAACGAGAAATCCAGCTTGAATGTAGAGGAAATCTTGAGTGCACTGACGATTTCAGCGACGACAAATCCTTCTGCTCAGGTAGCAGTTGAAAAACTGCTGCTGCTGAAGGGCTGCAAAGCACACTGTACTGCGATCTTAAGCGATCGTGACGAGCAGACAATGCGGGATCTGGGACTCGACGTGACCTGCGACCCGGAATATCTCACCACCAATTTGTATTTTAACTAAAGCTTCAAGGCTTCAATGAAAGAATTGAAAGACAAATTACAATCTCAAAAACTAAGTTACTACAATAGACAGATTGCTCCACAATCAGAGCATCTGTCTATTTTTTATTTCTCAATTCTATAAGCAAAAGTCTAAATCATACAATTCCGATATGCTTTGCTGGAAAAGCATTTCTGTTTTCCCATAATGTGAGGATTGTACCGTCGGTGTATCATTCGTTATGATAGAGAAGGTGGTCATCATCACCAAACAAACGGTATCACATGTTTCACATATTAGGAGGATTACTATATGACGATAACAATGAAAAAATACAAGTTCGTATCTATCTTAAGTATTCTGGCAATATTATTTGCACTGAGTCCGGTTTCTGCCTTTGCAGCCGATCCAATGGAGGACATTTCCGACCATTGGGCCAAGGAGCAGATCCAAATCTGGGTGGATAGCGGACACATCAAGGGGTATCCCGATGGAACGTTCAAGCCTGACAACAATATTACCAGAGCCGAGTTTATGACCATAGCGAACAATGCATTCGGTTATACAGAAAAGGCTGAAATCGATTACTCCGACGTAGCGGATGGAAGCTGGTATGAGGACGCGGTGGCGATTGCAAAAGCCGCAGGCTACATCGCAGGATACCCAGACGGCACTATGAAACCGGATGCACCGATTTCCCGTCAGGAAGCTGCAGTTATAGTAGCAAAAATTAACGCCCTTGAAACCGATGCAGCTGCAGCGGACACATTCACAGACGGAACAACGATTCCTGCATGGAGCAAAGGCGCCATCGGTGCTTGCGTGACTGCGGAAATATTGAATGGTTATCCGGATGGCTCTTTCTTAGCGAAAAACCTCATCAAAAGAGGGGAATCCGTAATCGCGCTGAGCAAGGCGCTGGACTATAAGAATACGATCGTCGTTACGAAAACTGTAACCGAGATCTCTGACGAAGGCTTCCAGCTGAATTTAACTCCAGCCGTTGACGCATTGACACAAAGTGCTGTCACCTTAACCCAGGTTGATAGCAACGTGACTGATGGGGCGATCAACGTTACGGTGACCGCCATCACGACGGAAGACAGCGGCGCAACGTATGCGGTGACTGCTGATCTGGAAGTGGGAAAGACCTACACGCTGAACATTGAAAAAGACGGTTATCACTTTGGTGCAGAAGTCACATTCACAGTATTGACCGAGGCTGAATTACAGGCAGCGGCAGATCAGGCTGCGGCGGATGCTGTAACATTGAAAATTGTCGCACTTCCAGCTGCAGCAGAGCTCACACTGGAAAACAAGCCTACAGTAGACGAAGCGAAAGCAGGGTATGACGCACTGACCGAAGCACAGAAGGCATTGATCAGCGCTGAAAACCAGACAAAATTGAGCGAGTCCATCGTTAAGATCGGTGAACTCGAGACAGCTGAAACGGTTACAGAAACCGGCAGCGAACAGGAATAAGAAAGTTACTCTCCTTCTCATAACATCACAAACACAAAGAGGAATCCAAATTTGGATTCCTCTTTGTGTTTATTTCATCAGCGAAATCGCCTTATCCAGCTGCAAATCCTTGCCGGCCTTCGATCCGGTAATATAACCTACCACGGCCTTATCCAACGCACCCATGGTGGTATAATCAAGAACACCGTACGGAGTGAGTCCGCTTTCCTTCTGGAACTTCTTTACTGCTGCGACGGTCGCTTCATCCATTGCTCCCGTTGCTTTTACGGTATACCCCATCATTGACAGACGCTGCTGCGCACCGAAGACATTCAAGCCCGTATCGCCGGCTTTTGGCTTTGCCTTTTCGCTCATGGGAGCAAACCCGGCATATTTCTCGGTCAATTCCTTTTCATTTGCATTCGTGCCGTTCTGAATTGTATAGTCGGGAATGATTCCGATATGGTCGATCTTCTTTTTATCCGGCGTCAGGAAATAGTACATGGATAGCTTCATGCTGGCGCCATCGGCAAATTCGCTGACCTGCTGGGCAACGCCTTTCCCGTAAGTGGTTGTCCCGACAAGAGTCGCTGTTTTGCTGTCCTGCAGTGCACCCGCCAGGATCTCCGCTGCGCTTGCGCTTCCTTCATTGACCAGCAATGCCATCGGAAGGTTCAGCTTGGATTCACCGTCGGTGGAATAGGTTTCTACGATCTTGCCCTTCTGCGCAAAATGCGTGATGGGCCCTGCCGGCATCAGCTGGTTCGCGATTTCCAGCGCCGTATTGACCAGCCCGCCTGGATTATTTCTTATATCAAGAATCAGTGCATCTGCGCCCTTATTAATTAACGCTGTCTTCGCCAGACGGAATTCCACATTGGAATCGTTGTCGAAGCTGGTAATCTGTATGTAGCCAATGTTGCCTTCCAGCATCTTATAGTTCACAGAGACGTTTTTGATCTTTTCTCTTGTTAGACGAAAGGTGAGTACTTGTCCGCTGCGATCGATGGTAAGCGTTACCTTGGTGCCCGCTTCGCCTCTCATCAGCATAACCGCCTCATCCAAGGTTTTGGACGAGATATCTGCACCGTCTATTTTCGTGATGACATCTCCGCTTTTTAATCCCGATTTCTCAGCAGGGGTGCCGGGAATCGGTGCAACCACACGGCATAGGCCGTTGTAATTTTCCACACTCACTCCGATTCCGGAAAATTCACCGGATACGGTTTCAACAAAACTTTCCCCTTCACCGGAGGCACCGTAATACACGCTGTAAGGATCACCGAGAGAATTGACCACGCCCTCAAAAGCGCCTTCGATCAGTTTGTCATAGGTAATCTCATCCTTGTAATTCTGTCGAATATATTCCATATATTCCTTCAGGTTCTCCATCTCCCGGTCCAGCTGATCGTCCTTGGTCGCTGCATAAACCACAGCGCCGTTCATTCCGAACATGCCCGGAATCATCAAAACAAAAGAAAATGAAGTGACGATCATTGCAACCGCAACGATAATCGCTATTACTTTCGCAATCTTTCTGGCTTGATTATGATCCAATTACATTTCCCCCTTTTAAGCAGCAACGCTGCTTCCGCTATGGAACCCATGGTTCCCTTCGGCGCTCGCTTTGCGAGCTGAGCACCCTCCTTCGACCGAGCTTTAGATGATTTCTATATCAAGAATACTTCTTCCTTCGGAAAGGCCTCTGAGACTGATATGATAATCAATATTCAATGAGCCTGTTCCCTCTGCCTTTTTAATTTTATTTACGACATCGTTAGTTAGAACTTCCATTTCAACAGAGCCAAACGGTGTATCGTAGTATCCTTTAAACCGCTTTCCCTTTTCAAATTCAATCTCTGTGTCGAGACTGATATTCTCACCGCAGCGTTTCATTTTTATATTGTCACCTGTAATTTCAAGGCTGGTTGTGCAGCCCTCCATTCCGGAAAATTCACTTTCATCGTACAGCAAATAAACCGAGTCGCCCTCCACATAATATTTGCCCTCGGTTACAAACTCCAGCTGATCTTCTTCGGAGTCAATTGACACTTGTTTTCCTATAATCTTTAACATGATATCTTTCATGTGACACCTCCCTTTTGAGTTAGTATACCACATTGTAAAAAAATCTTCAATTTCGTAATTAGAAGCTGCAAAAAAGCGCATTGGAATGAACAATGCGCTTTTTGATCGTATCTATATTCGCAGGAGAAACGGTGTCAGACCTCAACCTGTCTTCCAAATCTTTTTAATGTTTCGTCATTATCATTTTCATAATCGATATCCGTATCAGACGGCATATCCTTCATGCCTTCCCGTTTCGCACTTTGATCATTTTTAAAATCCATTCTTTTCACCTCCTGAAATTAATGTAACCACAGGAAGTGTTTTTATGCATTTTTGCCGTCGTCTCACATTACATTTTAGCGCAATCAGCCCCGTCTATCTTTATAACGCTCAAAACCCAGCGCGATGATCCGTTCGATCAGCTCAGGGTAAGAAACTCCGACCTCTGCCCATAGGAGCGGAAACATGCTGTATTTCGTAAATCCGGGAATCGTATTGATTTCATTTAAGTAAATTTTATTGGTCCCTCTTTCCAAAAAGAAATCGACCCGGGCAAATCCGGTGCAATCCAACAGCTGATAGGCTTCAATTGCGATGGATTTGATTTCTTCCGCAATCTCTGCAGGAATGTCTGCGGGAATGCACATTTTCGATTGTCCGCCGTCAAAGTATTTTGCCGTATAGCTGTAAAACTCTTCGGAGGGCAGGATTTCTCCCACTGCAGCCGCGGCGGGATTGTGGTTTCCAAGGATGCCTGTCTCAATTTCTCTGCAATCCAGCCCTTCCTCCAAAAGCAGCCTGCGATCGTATTTCGCTGCTTTCTTGATTGCGGCTTTTAATTCTTCGCCATTCTTTGCCTTATTGATGCCCACACTGGAGCCCATATTGGCGGGTTTCACAAAAATCGGATAAGGCAGAAACTTTTCCACCCGATCGATGGTCCGGTCAAGATTGCTTAATGCTTCCTCTTTGTACAGGTTCAGATGTCTGCAGATCGGCAGGCTTTCCTTCGCAAAGACTTCCTTTGCCAGCACCTTATCCATTGCCGCCGCAGAGCCGAGCACGCCGCAACCCCCATAAGGAATATCCGCCATTTCGAACAAGCCCTGTATGGTGCCATCCTCGCCGTAAGGTCCGTGTAAAACTGGAAGGGCAAAATCAATCCGGTCTTTTAACGATTTTCCGCCTGAGCCCAGAACAATCAGCTCGTATTTTTCGGGATTTTGCGCCAATGCTGCTTCCGCAACTTGCTGCCAGCTGCCGTCTTCTATCTTTTCAACGGGCCCGTCATATAACAGCCAGTTGCCTTCCTTTGTAATTCCGATCAATACCAGAGTGAATTTTTCCTTATCGATTGCCTTTATCACTGAAGTGGCCGACATTAAAGAGATTTCATGCTCTCCGGACCGTCCGCCGAATAGGATTCCCAGTCTGATCATTTTATTTCCTCCAGCCCATAGGATTTTGCCGATTCTGATGGGAGCCGGTCAACGGGCTTCAATTAAGTATATCATATTCTGCTCTGTAGCAGAACTTGCAAATTGGATTACTGGGACTGATTATTCTTCAGCAAATCGCGAATCTCCGTAAGCAATTCCGTTTCCGTTGGTTTCGGCGGTTCTCCGGAAGCGGGAATTTCCTCTTCCTTCTTACGGGATTTTGTGATCAGCCTGATCGCGATAAATATAGAGAACGCGATGATGATAAAATCAACAATGCTTTGAATGAAATTGCCGTAGGCGATGGTTACACTGCCTTTGACATACATCATGTCTGTAAAATTAACCCCCGAGGTTAAAAATGCGATGACCGGCATGATGATATCGTTCACAAGAGAGGAAACGATTTTTCCGAATGCACCGCCGATCACCACAGCGACCGCTAGATCGATTACATTTCCTTTTAACGCAAATTCCTTAAATTCCTTCCACATCAGAGATACCCTCCCTCTGCATGCTTTCCTTCAAGAGCAATTTTAGGTGCTCCTTGTCAAATTGATACTTGGTTCCGCAAAACTGACAGATCAATTCCGCTTTTTCGTCCTCTTCAATGATTTCATTCAAATCCTTTGAGCCGATGCTGATGACGACCTGCTCCAACCGCTTCACAGAGCAGTCGCAGTCCCAGTTGATCTCCCTGTATTCCAAGCGCTCAACTGCAAACTCCTCGGGCAGCGGCTTAAAAATACGCTCCAGTAGGCTATCGAGAATAGCCTCCTCAGTTTTTCCGGCAGACTGTTCTACTGTCTCTTCGATAAGACTACTGATTGGAATCATTTCATTAAGCAACTGTTCAAGGGCTTCCACCGATTCCGGCTTTGCATCCGGCAGCATTTGAATGATCATACCGCCCGCCGACAAAGTCGTACAGTCCGTATTGATTCTCACGCCCAGGGCTACGGAGGCGGACTGCTGCTCCGACAAAAAGAAATACATTGTCAAATCATCACCGACCTCACCGCTAACAAGATCGATTTTACCGACATAGGGTTCCTTTAATCCCAGATCCTTGATCACAGTCAGTGTTCCGATTCCAACGGCTCCGCCGACGTCAAGCTTTCCATCCTCCTTCAGTGGCAGCTCCACATCCGGATTTGAGATATATCCCTTGACTCTTCCACCGCCGTTGGCGGTCACCAGGATTTCTCCGGCCGGTCCGTCACCTTTGAACTGTATTGTGAGTTTGTCCCGATCATTTTTCAGCTGCAACCCCATGAGACCTGCACCCGTCAGCACTCTTCCCAGCCCCGCCGTCGCCAGAGGACTGGTTTGATGTAACTTTCTCGCATCCTCTACCATCTTTGTTGAGATTGCCAGATATACTCTGAAAGAGCGGCTCTTGTCAATTGCAATTAAAGCTTTGTTCATTAATATTCTACTCCTTAGTTTCCTTTTATGATTTCCTGTAACTCGGCCTTCAAGGCCTCGATGATCTCCTCTGATTCCTGCCTGCTCCCGCCCTTGGCGGAAAGATAGATCTTCAGCTTTGGTTCCGTTCCCGACGGGCGCACGATGATGCTGCTTCCGTCATCGAGGACGTATTCCAGTACATCGGATTTCGGTAGCGTGATGGGTCTGGTGCCTACGGCCAGATCGCAGGTTTTGGAGCCGCCGAGAATTCTTCTCTGGGACAGCTTGTAGTCTGCGATCTCGACGACCTTACGGCCTATGATGTGAGCCGGCGCGTCTGCCCGTAGCCCACTCATGATGCTGTTCATCTTTTCCATTCCCGCGGCACCCTCGAAGGTGAATTCTGTCAGATCATTTTTATAATATCCGTATTTTTCGTACAGCTCGTTCAACCGGTCAACCAGGGTTTTTCCGGCTTTTTTATAGTAGGCTGTCATTTCGCAAATGAGCATGGAGGCGTTCACCGCATCCTTATCTCTCACGTAGGCACCGGATAGATACCCATAGCTTTCCTCAAATCCGAAAATATATCGGTCCGCTTCTCCCTTTGCTTCCAAAAATCCGATCTGTTCTCCGATAAATTTAAAGCCCGTGAGCACGTCGACCATGGTTACGCCGTAGTTTTTTGCTACGCTATCTGCCATTTTACTCGTTACAATGGTCTTAATGGCGATGGGATCCTTCGGCATTCTCCCCGCTTCTCCCCGAACCATACAGATATAATCAAGCAGCAGGATGCCCGCTTCATTGCCTGTGATCAGTTGATAGTCCTCTTTCCCTGCTTCGTCCTCATGTCTGACTGCGATCCCAACTCTGTCACAATCGGGGTCCGTTGCCAGCAGGAGATCCGGCGCATTGCCTTCCTTTGAAAGCTGCTCACAGAGGGCAAGACCCAATGCCAAGGCTTCCTCTTTTTCGGGATTGGGATAGGGACAGGTCGGGAAATTGCCGTCGGGCAGCTCTTGCTCCTTCACGATGCTGACCTGCTTTACTCCGATCTGATCCATGATTTTTCTTACCGGAACATTACCCGTTCCGTTAAGCGGCGTATACACGACGGACAGATCCGAACAGTCGGCGCCTGTGCTTTCCTTCCTTACCGCTGCCAGATAAGCCTCCGTTGTTTCTTTAGGAATCAAATTGATCAATGCCATTCCGCTATCATCTGCGGTAAAAATAGCAGCGGGGATATGCTCCGTCATCTTCAGTTCATCGGCAACGGTTTTAACATCATCAAAAATATCTACCTTTTCAATCAGCGAGAGAACCTCTGCCGCAGCATCCAGTGTCAGCTGGCAGCCCTCATTGTTATATACTTTATAGCCGTTATATTTGGCAGGATTGTGACTTGCCGTGACCATGATCCCCGCGCAGCATCCATAATATCTGACAGCAAAGGACAGGGCCGGAGTCGGCATGAGCTCCGTATAGAGATAGGATTGAATGCCATTGGCCGCAAGAACACAAGCAGCCTCTGCGGCAAACAGATGGGAATTGATCCTGCTGTCGTATGCGATGGCCACTGGGGGTGCATCTCCTGAATATTTTTCGCTTTCCCGCCCATAGTGATGGTTTAAGTAGTCGGCAAAGCCTTGGGTCGCTTTCCTGATGGTATAAATGTTCATCCGGTTTGTCCCTGCCCCGAGAATTCCTCTCAAGCCTCCGGTACCAAATTCCAGATCTCTATAAAAACGGTCCCGGAGCTCCTCCTGGTCTTTGATTTCTAAAAGCTCCTTTTTCAGCCCTTCGTCCAAATCCTTCTGGTCCAGCCAGCGCTTTACCATATCTTCCGCTTGATACATATCAGTACCGTTACGTAAAACTTATAAAACCCTATAAAAACATTACAAAAGTTTACGTTTACTTCCTCATTCAACGCATCCGACCTCGGCGAACCTATTATCGTTTGTTGTGATGCTCCAGAGGCTTAAATTCCCGTGTAACTCACGGTACACAGCACCATAATTCGTTAACGTGCCTTACAATGCTTTATATCTTGATAAATTTATTGATGCATTCTTATCTCTGTCAATAACAGCACCGCAGCACTCGCATCTAAACTCCCTTTCGGATAGTGAGAGTTTGGGTTTTACATACCCACATTCCGAACATGTCTTGGATGAAGGATACCATTTGTCAGCTACAACAATTTCAGTTCCTTGTCTTTCAGATTTATACTGAATAATCTTGCTGAATTCATAGAATCCCTGCTGTTGTATGCTCCTGGATAAGTGCTTGTTTTTCATCATACCGCTGACGTTAAGGCTTTCTATAACTATCCTTGATGGCTTGGTTTTCACAATCTCAGTAGTTACTTTATGCCTGTAGTCGGTACGAATATTATCAAGACGTCTGTGCAGCTTTCTAATGTCTTTTTCAAGTTTTACAATATTGCTCGTTTTAACGTAACTCCTCCCTTCTTTGTTTTTCTCATATTTATTTGATCCTTTGCGCTGCAGCCTGCGCAGCTTCTTTTCCAGTTTCCTTATTTCTCTCGTCTTATTAATGTTTTTAAATGGCTTTTCAAAATTCGAACATACTGCTAAATCCTTTATTCCAACATCAATACCAATACTTTCATCTGTCAATTCAACAGACTCTTGTTCTACCTCGATTCCTACTGATATGTACCAATGAACACCGTCAAATTTTACTCTTGGGTTTGTATATTTTGTATTTTCCGGTATCCTGCCTTTTTCAGAAAGCCTTACCCAGCCTATCTTTTCAAGCCGTACCTTACCGCCTTTAAATTTTGTCTTTTCTGTATCCTGATAGAATTTCGGCGGGCTTTTCTTTCTGCTTTTGAATTTTGGCTTTTCAACTAATCCTTTGAAAAACTTACAGTACGCATCGCAGGCATCCTTTACAGCCTGTTTTGTTATATTGTTGCTGTAGTTATTAAGCCACTTATATTCTTCTGTTTGCCTTAGCAGCGTCAATTCTTTCCGCAAATCACCATTTCTGATAAACTTGCCGCCGCTTGCATAGTTTTCCGCCTGCTTTGCGAGTGTCCAATTATATGCCCATCTTGCTACACCAGCACTTTGAAATAGTTTTGACATTTGCTTATTATTAGGTTCAAGCCTGACTTTCAGGGCTTTTATCATCTTCCTCACCTCTTGAATATTATTATATTAATATTATACAGAACATGCGTTCTGAATTCAAGAGATGTCTATAAACAAATTCCTTTGACACATAAAATATTTCTTATAAAATATTAGCGCGTTTTACTGATTTTTATAGGTATTATTTAACAAGAGAGTGCTCCCATTTTTTATCTTTTAATGATACCCCCTCATGGAGGCATTTGAATCATTTTTGATACGATTATTATACCATATAAATATTGTCAATAAAAGCAGTAAGCAGTTTTGCCACAAGCGAACTTGGTTGGCAAAGCTGCAGCAGGGAGCGAAGCGGGGGACGCAGCTCCGGGAGGAGGGGTCAATAAACGATGACTCTGACGCAGCCTCCCTCTTTCGGATCCTTGTCATAATAGAAGGATACCTGTACTGGATAAAATCGGAAAAAATGGAGTAAGTTCCATAGTCTACCCTCTTTTGTTATGCAGAAAGACCCGCATCACTGCGGGTCTTCCTGTTGTCTTTTCTTATTTTACAACTCAATACAGAATCTTTATATTCTTGTATTCCTTCTTTTCCATGTGGCAAATCAGGCTTTGTGAGATTTGATCCATATTCTCAAAATCACTGATTTGAATCTGGATCGGATACCGCTCGGAAACATGTTCCATCAACTTATGAAATGCAAGAGCAATTCTAACGGGAGGAACATTGCAGATCCTCTCAGGCAAGTCGGCAGCCGGGTTTTCATATTCAAGTAAAAATCCGCTGTAAATAAACCTCAAATCGTTGATAAATTGCTGATCCAAATCAAATAGGTACTTCTTTTCTGCATTGCAGAAAATTTGATCCATTAGGTCCGCGATCCCGTAATATTCTACATCCTTCAGGCCGCATATCTTAATATTAATTTGATCTTTCAATGATTTGTCTTTGCTGCTCTGTTCCGGCTTAAAGCTGCAGGAGGATTCCAGCAATTCCTTGTAAAGCAGCTTCAGCTCATTGTTCGGCGAAGTGTTTAGATTTCTGCGAAGAACGATTTCAAAGTTCTTATAATAATTGATCGCAGCGGTCCTGTTCCCCAGCTTGCCATAGATCCGAATGGCTTGGGAAGCAAAATGCTCGTCATAGGGCTCAATTGCCGCCACCTCGTTCAAGATCTGAAGCTCCTCCTCAAACCGTTCCTGCTCGTCATACAAGCTGATCAATTTTTCCAGTATCTCGACCTGCTTATTTTGACAGACGACCCGTTCAAAGAGGATCATTTCGTTAAATTCGTTGCAATTTCTAAGGTATAGGCCTTCGAGGAAGTCTCCTTTGAATAGATCCTTCAGCTCCAACAGCTCCTCGATATTTTCGGCTTGGGAAGCTTTGAAACAGTCCAGCATGGTTTTATCACAATGGTAGGGATATTTTTCATTGATCCGGCAGAAATCCTTTCCGGAAATGAGAAAATCCTCTCCGTCATCGCTTTGGGGCACGGTCTTTTTGATCGTCCATAGATTGAAACGCAGATTGGATTTTGCTGCTTCATCATCACTATCAGGCCATAGAAGGGAAATCATCTTTTCCTTGCTCATATTTCTGTTTCGGTTCAGCACGAGCAGACAAACCAAAGCTATAAGCTTACTGCTTAGCTTTTCACTGATGCATTCATTATCATAGAGCATTGCGCCTTTGCCCAACATGTTGATTGTCAGCATTGCGTAGGTCCCTTCTATCGCTTTGATCTGTCAAAAATGATGTTGCCGCTTTTTATGGTGTAATTCACTTTGATGTCTTTTATTTTCTCTTTTTTTACTTTCAGAATATCCTTATCAAGGATGACGATATCCGCTAATTTTCCTGCTTCCAGATACCCTTTTCGATCTTCTTCAAAAATTCCGTAAGCGCCGTTGCAGGTAAACATTTTTATGGCATCGTATATATCAACCCGATGCTTTTCAACAGGATGGTTCACAGCGGAATAAATTCCGAGCAATGGATCTGCCGGTGTCACGTCACAGTCGGAGCCGCCGCAAACCACAACGCCTTCGCTGATGATCTCGCGAAACGGATTGGTCATCTGATACCGCTCCCCAAGCCGTTCCCAATTCATTTTACCGGGACCCCCCCAGATGTTTTCGTAGGTTGGAGACATGGAAAAAACAAGTCCCAGTTCTTTTGCCCTTTTAATATGCTTTCCCGACGGCAGTTCCACATGCTCCAACCGGTGCCGCAGCCCTGCGTTGCCGGTTCTTTCCAAGGCATATTCATGGGCATTCAAGGCTTGCTCAATTGCCCGGTCTCCTATGGTATAAAGGGCAAGCTGCAGTCTGTTGATGTAGCAGTCTAAAACAAAATCGTTCAATTCTTCCTGTGAAAAGTTGAGCCCGCCCCGGTTTCCGGGACTATCCTGGTAATCAAAGGAAAGGGCCGCTGTTCTCGAGCCAAAGGTCCCGTCAAGATAGAAGCTTCCACCGATTCGCTTTAGATTCATCTCTTTCACTTTTGATATGTCCATGGTCTGATAGAACAGTGCAATATCAAAGGGAAGCTGGTCCGCATATTCATAGACGAACTCCGCGTCTTTATCAGAGTACAGCCTTCCTCCTTCCATGGCATTGATGGTCGTGATCCCCTTTTCAATCAATGTTTTGGAAAAGCTGTTCACCGCTTCAAGCCGTCTGGAATTCGGTATATTCCTTAAAATATTCTCTCTCAGAAACGCATTTGCATAATGGGTGATGATCCCGGTCGGCACTTGATTCTCATCAAACTCGATTCCCTGAAGGGTAAACGGAATTTTATAATATAGAAGCGCATAGGTGTTCAATACACTTTTTTGGTACTCTACGGTGTTCAGAAAAACCGGGAGTCCATTACAATATTTATCCAATTCGGTCCTGTCCGGCAGCTTATTCTCTCTTAAATTCTGCTCATCCAGGCGGATCCCGCGAATGACGCTGTCATTCATATTTTTCGAGGCATTTAATATCAGCTCACCGATATCATCAAAGGATCTTGCCTGGCTTAAATCAACGCTGGTCGTATTAATCGCCGCCTGGACAACATGAAAATGGCTGTCGATAAATCCGGGAAGAACGGTTCCGCCTTTTGCATCGAGAACCAGTCCAACTTTTTCTATGTACTTTTTACAGCCTTCTCCCATTCCGACATCAACGATCAAATCATTATGAATCACCAGCCAATCGTACTGGTTCTGATTTGTCATCGATAAACATTTTCCATTCATGATCAGGATATCATTGTTCATGTCGTCACCTTCACAATACTTATTTCAGTCGTGGCAGCTTCTATCCGATCGGGATCGGCGTTCTTTTGTCTTCCACTTTCATTTTAGCTCTTTTTTCCTGTAATGAAAAGCCTTATTCCGACTGAGGTTACTCCCCTCTGTCAAAAACCTTTTCCCCTGCAACAAAGGTCATGGCGACCCGGAGGTCCTTCAGCCGTTCCGGCTCAACTTGGAAAGGATCTTCCTCCAATACAGTAAGATCCGCAAACTTATTGACCTCAATGGTACCCAGTACGTCCTCATCCCCTGTGGTGTACGCTATATTTTTCGTAAAGAGGGAAATTGCTTCAAAGACCGTCAGCTGCTCTTGGGGTTCCCAACCTTCCCGGGGAAAGCCATTGAGATCCTTCCTCGTCACTGCTGCATAAATTCCCTTGAGCGGATCGTAAGACTCAACGGGGCAGTCAGAACCACCGGCCAATATCAAGCCATTTTTCATCAGGGTTTTCCAGAGGTATGTGGTTTTGATCCGATCCTTTCCCAGCCTGCTTTCAATCCAATACAGGTCCGTACACAAAAAAATCGGCTGCACATCCAAAACAACCGGCAGTTTTTTCAGTCTTTCCATCTGATCGTTCCGCACCATCTGGGCATGAATAATCCGAATGGGCAGACGTGTTTTATTTTCGTCTGATTTTTGCTGCTGCTCAAGTACTGTCTCAACAGCGTCCAAGGTGATGTCCAAGGCGTGATCGCCGATGGCGTGGATCGCCGGCTGTAGTCCTCTTTCGTATGCGAGCTGTAGTTGATCAACGAGCTTCGTTTCATCGATCAAAATACCGCAATTATTTTCGTCGTCGCTGTATGGTGCCGACAGGGCCGCGGATCTTGCCCCCAAGGATCCATCGGTAAACAGCTTGTAGGAACCATATTTCGCCTTTTGATAAGGATCCTTCTCCCCCGGATTCCCATCAGTCACACCCAACTCAAACAATTCATCCAGACTGACTACCACACGGATCGGCAGTTCCCCATCTTTGTCCAGCTCCTGATAGGCTTCAAGGCTCTCCTCATAATTCCAGATCTTTGCCGCATAGGTATGCACCGCCGTGATTCCCTTTGATACCATATCCGCGAGCACGCTCAGCAAGATCTTTTTCCGCTCCCCGGGATCCGACAACGGGTTAGGAACGATCTCGTCAAAGATCGCGGTTGCCTTTTCCCGAAAGATTCCATTCAATGCTCCGTCTTTTTCCAATTCAATCAAACCTTGATATTCATTCAGCTTCTGTTGGTCTATCTCCGCCATTTCAATAGCAAGACTGTTGGCGACCATGGCATGAAGGCAGCATCTCCTGATCACAATGGGGTGCTCCGTGCTGATTTTATCCAGATCCCATCGTGTCGGCATTCGGTTTTCTACGAATTTTGTATGATCAAAGCCGGTTCCTTTGATCCATTTCCCCTTTTCCGTAGCAGCCGCCTTTTCCTTCATGATCGATAGGATTTCTTCCATACTCCGTGCTTCCTCCAGCCCCACCGTCGCCTGATTTTGGCAATAAGCATAGAGATGAAGGTGGGAGTCTCCAAGGCCGGGGATCATGGCTTTCCCCTGCAGATCAACGATTGCCTTTGGGTCGTATTTTGTGGAAGCCTGCAGGCTGCCCGCGAACACGATCCGGCCCTGACGAACTCCGATTGCTTCTACCAGATCGCCTTCTGCTTTCATTGTATATATTTTTCCGTTGAGGAACAGGGTATCTAATACGAATTGATCCATTTTCTACTCCATTCAAAGTGGCTTCGCCACTTCCTATACGATAAAACACAGAGGAGCAGCCCTTCGCCGGCTGCTTCCTCTGCTTTCCTTGTGATCAGGTAAGGGTTTTTTCGAGGAAGTCGTAGACGACCTCTGCCGTTTTCTGAATCGAAGATAGGGTGGCATACTCGTCATGGCTATGAAAATTATCACCCTCAGCTCCGAAGATAACAACCGGTGCGTTCAGCCTCGAACCAAGGTAATTGAAGTCCCCGATGCTTTGGAAATAAGCCTTTTCCGGCTCCTTCCCGCAGACGCGCAGGACCGATTCCGCAAAACGCTTTACCAGCGGGTCATCTTCCTTTACTGTATATGGCATAAACCCTTTTGAACCCTCGCTGGGTGCTTCTCTGAAGTTGATCTTATAACGGCATTGAATGTCTGCACGTTCGATGGCTTTGATGATTTCCTTTTCGATGGTATTTTCATCTTCTCCAACGACAATGTGCCAAAACAGTTTTATTTTTGCATAATCCGGAACGCTGCAGGCACCGCCGTCGCTTTCAACCCCCACAACGCAGGCTGCACCGATTCCAAGATGCGGATCTTCTATATACGCAACCTTTTCCAGCTCACAAATGACTTTTGAAGCATCCAGGACCGCACTTTTCCCGTTTTGAGGCAGGGCAGCATGGGATGCCTTTCCGAATAACTCGATATCCAAGCCATAGCCGCCTCTTGCACCAAGACATATGGTCGGAAACGGGCGTTGGGTAAACCCGGCAGAAGGCTCTGTCACAATGGAAAAGTCGACGTTATGTATGATGCCGTCCTCGATGAGGGCATTGGTACCCATCCCGTATGGACCTTCTTCTACCGAGACGTAGGTTGCGATAATTTTGCCTTCAAAATTGGAATGGTTGGTGTGAAATGCCTTCAAGGCCAGCATGGTTGCCGCACAGCCGGATTTCATATCCAAGGCACCGAGACCGTAGATTTTATCGCCGTCTACGACTCCTGCATATGGATCAACCGTCCAACCATTGCATAACTTAACGGTATCCAGATGACCGTTTACACAGATCACAGGTCCCGGCTTGCCTCCATCTAAGTTCAAAACGATGTTTTCCCCGTGATGCCCGGTTATCTTATGCTCATGGTATTCATGAATGAAAGGCTGCATATCGTTCTTCTCGAACCAGC